>Ga0209048_10000677_pt1 | contig 36023 bp, 30 predicted proteins | sample FrelakmetCRP12CR_FD_187146 | JGI IMG/M metagenome (GOLD analysis project Ga0209048, IMG submission 187146) | Freshwater lake sediment microbial communities from the University of Notre Dame, USA, for methane emissions studies - CRP12 CR (SPAdes)... | ecosystem: Environmental > Aquatic >...
CAGCCGCCCGGGTCCGCGAGCCGGGGCTCTCGGACGCGGCGCGCTGGGCGCTCGAGCGGCTCTGACCGCATCCCCTGTAGACTTCGCGCCCGGATCGAAAGGAACCCCCAATGGCCGCACAGACGATTCTCTACGTGCTCGCTTTCCTGCTGTCGGTGGCCTTCTCGGCGTTTTTCGCCGGGTCGGAAACCGCGCTCGTCGCCCTCGGGCGCATCGACCTGCAGCGCATGCGAGAGAAGGGGGACCGCCGCAGCGGGATCATTCGCGGCCTCAAGGCGCACACGGCGCGGCTGCTCGCGGTCATCCTGATCGGCCAGAACCTCTTCCTTTCGGCGGCCTCCGCGTCCGCGACCACCCTGGCGACCGGCTGGTTCGGGACCCGCTACGGGATCCTCATCTCCGTCCTTTTTTCGACGGTGACCCTCTTCGTCTTCGCCGAGATGACCCCCAAGGCCATCGGCGCGGCCTCCCCGGTTGCCGTGTCCCGGGCGGTGGCCGTGCCGCTGGCCTGGATGATGAAGATCCTCTCGCCTCTGGCAGGGGTCTGCGTGCGCCTGACGAACGCTCTGCTGGCCCTCTTCGGCGTCTCCCAGTCGCGCCAGGGACTGACGGAAGAGGACTTGAAGAGCGTCTTCAACCTCGGCGCGGACGAAGGCGTCATCCATCGGGAGGAGACCCGACTGCTCCACAAGGTCGTCGAGTTCGGCGACAAGACCGTCCGCGACATCATGGTGCCGCGCACCAGGATCGTCGCCCTGCCCGAGACGGCGAGCTTCAGCGCTCTGAAGACTCTCCTGCGCGAGCAGAAGCTTTCGCGCCTGCCCGTCTACCGCGGCTCCATCGACAACATCGTCGGCATCCTGCATGCCAAGGACCTCTTCGACCTTTCCGACGCGGACGAGAAGGGCTTCGAGCTGGCGAAGTACGTCGACACGCCGTTTCTCGTGCCCGAGTTCAAGCGCGCCGAGGACCTCTTCCGCGAAATGCGCCGGCGCCACACGCACATGGCGATCGTCATGGACGAGCACGGCGGAACCGCCGGCCTCGTCACGATCGAGGACGCCATCGAGGAGCTGCTCGGGCCCATCCAGGACGAGTACGACGAGGAGCACCCGGGATTCGAGGCGGCCGGCGAGCGCACCTACCTGCTCGACGGGGGCCTGCGCCTCGACGAGCTCGAGGAACAGTTCGGCCTCCGCCTCCCCCGCGACGAGGCCGAGACGATCGCCGGGCACCTGATGCTGCGCTTCGGCCGGATCCCCCGCAAGGGCGAGCGGTGGAAGGGCCGCTTCGCCGACTTCGTCATCGAGGACGCCACGCCCACGTCCGTCCGCCGGATTCGCATGATCCTTCCCCCGACGCCGGAAAAGAGGGAGAACCAGTGACAGAAACCCGCTCGATCACGCTCATCCGAGGCGACGGCATCGGGCCCGAAGTGGCCGACGCCGTCGTCGCCATTCTCGCCGCAGCCGGCGCGCCCCTGTCGTTCGAGGAAGTCGTCGTCGGGCGCGAAGCCGAGAAACGCGAGGGCGATCCCCTCCCGTCGTCCGCCGTCGAGGCCGTCCGCCGCACCCGTGTCGCCCTCAAGGGGCCGGTCGGCACGCCCATCGGGAAGGGCTTCCAGTCGGTGAACGTGCGGCTGCGCCAGGCCCTCGAGCTCTACGCGAACCTGCGTCCCGTCAAGAACGTCCCCGCCGTCGAGAGCCGTTTCCAGGGCGTGGATCTCGTCATCGTCCGCGAGAACACCGAGTCGCTCTACAGCGGCCTCGAGCACACGGTCGTGCCCGGGGTCGTCGAGTCGCTCAAGATCATCACCGAGGTCGCGTCGACGCGCATCGCGCGCTTCGCCTTCGAGTACGCGCGGTCCAACGGCCGCCGCCGCATCACGGCCATCCACAAGGCCAACATCATGAAGCTCTCCGACGGACTCTTCCTCGACTGCTTCCGCAAGGTGGCCGAGGACTACCCCGACATCGAGGCGGACGATCGCATCGTCGACGCCGCCTGCATGCGGCTCGTCATGGTCCCCGAGACGTTCGACATGCTGTTGCTCGAGAACCTGTACGGCGACATCGTGTCCGATCTTGCCGCCGGGCTCGTCGGGGGCCTCGGTGTCGTCCCCGGAGCGAACCTCGGGAAGGATGCGGCGGTCTTCGAGGCCGTTCACGGCACCGCCCCCGACATCGCCGGGCAGAACAAGGCCAACCCGACGGCGCTCCTGATGTCGGCGATCCTGATGCTGCGCCACCTCGACCTCGCCGGTCACGCCGACCGGGTGGAAAAGGCCCTGCTTGCGACGTTCCGGGCGGGAATCAAGACCCCGGATCTCGGCGGAACGACGGGGACGAAGGAGTTCGCGAAAGCGGTGGCGGAGCGGCTGGCCTAGAGGTATTGCGGCCCTCGGGATGGAGGCGTTCTGGAAACGGCCTTCGGCCGCGTCAGTACAACTCCACTTTGGGAATCATCAGCGCCCGCACCGCGCAGTTGCCCTGGATCTTCGCCTGGCAGCCCAGGCGCCTCCCGTCGCCCATGTCGTAGGCCTGCTCCTGCGGGTTGAGCGCAGACAGACATTCGCCGCCGACGACGACCTCGACGCGACAGGTCGAGCAGGTGCCATTGCCGCCGCAGACGTGGCTGATCTTCACGCCCAGATCCAGGGCGGCCTGAAGGACCGTGGTGCCTTCCGCGACCACGCCGGCTTTCCCCTCGTTGACGAACACGATCGTGGGCATGACAATCGCGGCCTTGCGAAATCAGGGTAGCACAGCGAATCCGCCGGGCCGGTTTCCGGGCGCCCCGGACGAAGAGCTCTGGCCGGCGCGGCCCTTCGATCCGCAGGCGCACTTCGGACGTCGGGCGCCCTTCGAGGTCGAAATCGGAAGCGGCAAGGCGCGCTTTCTGGTCGACGCCGCGCGCGCCAGCCCGCATCACGACTTTCTCGGCATCGAGCGCTCGCTCTCCTACTACCGCCTCTGCCGCGGGCGCGTCGCGCGATCCGCGCTTCCAAACGCGGCCATGGTTCGGGCCGACGGGCGGCTCTTCGTCGAAACGGCGCTCGCGGCCGGGAGCCTCCACGGGCTTCACGTCTACTTCCCCGACCCCTGGCCGAAAAAGAAGCAGAAGAAACGGCGCCTGCTCGACGGCGTCTTCCTCGAGATCGCGGCCTCGCGCCTGGCTCCCGGCGGGCACCTGCGGATCGCTACCGACCATCCGGACTATGGCCAGGACCTCGAGACACTCGTGGAAACCGTCGCGGCGCTCGAGCGCCTCCCCTGGGAACGACTGCCCTCGCCGCCGCCCACCAACTACGAGATCAAGTACGCGAAAGAGGGGCGCAGGATCTGGCGGTTTCTGCTGCGCCGGCGCGGCTGAAGATTACCCGCCGTCGCCCGAGGGCGGCGGCATCAGCACGATCCGCCGCAGAAAGCGGACGAAATAGTCCGTTCCCGAAGCGAGCGCGACGGCCACGACGACCCAGAGAGCGAAGAGACCGGGCGTCCTGAACACGGGATGCCTCTCGGTCAGGATGAGCAGGGACACCGCCGCGATCTGCGTCAGCATCTTGGCCTTGCCCCACGGCGATGCCGAGATCACGACCCCGCGCCCGGACGCGATCGAGCGCAGGCCGGAGACCGCGAACTCCCGCCCGATCACGACGACCACCATCCAGGCCGGCGCCAGACCGAGCTCGACGAGCGAGATGAAGGCGGCCGAGATGAGCAGCTTGTCCGCAATCGGGTCGAGCAGGGCGCCGAGCGTCGTGATCTCGCCCCGCCGGCGCGCCAGCCACCCGTCCAGAAAATCGGTGGTGACGGCCGTCAGGAAGATCAGAAGCCCCACCGTCTCGCGCCCGTCGAACTTCGTCAGGAGGACGACGACGAGAAACGGCACGAGAAAGATGCGCAGCAGCGTCAGCGCGTTGGGAAGGTTGATCTTCAAGGTCGCCCCCCGAACTATAGCAACGTCGCTCGCGCTCGCTCGGTTACTTCGGGAGGCTCCTCGGGGGCTGGCGCGCGCGCCGTGCGGATTCCCTCATAATGGTCGGGTGAACGTCCCCTGCCCGACCCACTCCGGCCGGCGCGCCCACAAGAGCTGCCACTTCTGCCGCAACGCGATCTGCCGGCTCTGCGAAGTGCGGATGCGGGGGCACCTCTACTGTTCCGAGAAGTGCGCCCGCGACGCCGGCCGCCACGCCGCGTGGCGGCGCGTCCGCGGCGTCCTCGCGGTCCGGGTGCCCGCCCGCCTGGCCGTGGTCGCCGTCGTCCTCGCCGCCGCCGCGCCGTTCTCGCTCGCCCTGCGCACGGTCCGTGAGCTCGACGCCTTGAACGCCCCTTCCCCGCTTGCACTGCCCCGCCGCGTCGCTGCGCCGACCGCGCGCCTGGACCCTATCGTCGACACGCCTTCCGGCCTTCGCCTCTCGGGAAGCTCGCCGTCCGGAGCCGCCGTGTTCCTCTTTTCCGGCTCGCGTTTCGTGGCCGCGGCCCCGGTCGAGAACGGCCGCTTCCAGTTCGAGGCCGTGCGGGACAAGGGACCGTTTCGCGTCGGCGCCATGCCCCTGTCCGCGCCGCTCGCCTCCGCTGCCTCGGCACCGGCACCGGCGCTCGCGCCCGCGCCGAGCCCGGCCGCGGCTGTTCGGCGACCCGCTCCGGCTCCCGCACAGGCTTTCGGCGCGACGCCGGCCCTCGCGCCGCGCACGACCCCGCCCCCGGTCATCGCGGCCGCGCCACCCCCCGTTCTCCCCGTTCCCCCCGCTCCCCCTTCGCCCCGCGGCGCGGCTGTCCCCGACCTGACCCGGGGCCCCGAAGACCGGCCCGACATCCTCGTCTCGTTCGACGCGGGCTCCTCGGACCGCGGCGCCTCTGCGATTCTCGACGCGCTCGCCGAACGCGGGATCCACACGACCATCTTCCTGACCGGGGAATTCATCCGCCGCTATCCCGATATCGCGCGCCGCGTCGCAGCCGACGGGCACGAAGTCGGCAACCACACCGACACGCACCCGCACCTGACCACCTACGCCTCGGACGGACGACAGGTCACGCGTTTAGGCGTCGACCGCGCTTTCGTCGCCGGAGAGCTCGCGCGCACGGCGCGCCTCTACAGGGAGGCGACCGGCCGCGCCATGGCGCCCCTGTGGCGGGCGCCGTTCGGCGAACACAACGCAGAAATCCGGCGCTGGGCGGCCGAGCAGGGCTACTGGCACGTCGGCTGGACGGGGGGCCGATCGGGGCTCGACGGCCTCGACTGGGTCACCGACGCGCGATCGCGCGCCTACCAGCCGGCCGACCGGCTGCTCGCGCGCCTCGTGACGCACGCCGAGAACGGCGGCATCGTCCTGCTCCACCTCGGCAGCGACCGCGAGGAGCCGGTGTCCTCCCGCATCGGACTGCTCTTCGACGGCCTCAAGGCCCGCGGCTTTCGCTTCGTCCGGGCCTCCGAGTTCCTCTCCCGCCAGGGCTACGACGACGCGAAGCTCGCCGCCTTCCGCGGCCCTTCCGCCGCGGGGGTCGCGCGGTGACGATCGCGTTCGGGACCGACGGGTGGCGCGGCGTCATCGCCGACGACTGCACGTTTTCGGAGATCCGGCGCATTGCCGCCGCGACGGCGCGCTTCTACCTCGCGGACGCCGGTCCCGGTGACCGGACGCGCATCGTCGTCGGCCACGATCCGCGGTTCCTCTCCCCGGAGTTCGCTCGCGCCGCGGCCGAGGTCTTCGCCGAGGCAGGCATCGACGTACTCCTGTCCGACCGGCCCGTCCCGACGCCCGCCGTGTCCTTCCACGTCAAGCGCCTGGGACTCAAGGGCGGTGTCGCGATCACGGCCAGCCACAATCCCGGCAAGTACAACGGCTTCAAGGTAAAGGCGCACTTCGGCGGCAGCGCTCCCCCGCTCTGCTACGCCGCAATTGCGGCCGAGGCCGACCGGCCTGTGCCCCGCGCGCCCCGCCCCGGACGCATCGAGGTGGTCGACCTCACCGCGTCGTACCGCGATCGGCTCTCCTCCCTCGTGGACGTGGCGGCGATCCGCGGCGCGCGTCTGTCGGTTCTCGCCGACGCCATGCACGGCGCGGCCGGAAACCTCGTCGCCGACATCCTGTCCGGAGGAACCCTGCGTGTCGCCCCCTTTCGGACCGATCGCGATCCGCTCTTCGGCGGCGTGCATCCGGAGCCGATCGGCGCCAACCTCGTCGCGACGGCCGAGCGCGTCCGACGCGAGGGTTTCGACCTCGCCGTGGCGCAGGACGGCGACGCCGACCGGCTGGGCGTCCTCGACGCGGAGGGCCGCTTCGTCTCGCCCCACCAGGTCCTCGCCCTCCTGCTCCTGCACGTGTTCCGCAAGCGCGAAGTCCGAGGCGGCATCGCGAAGACGTTTTCGACGTCCTTCCAGGTGAACCGCATCGCGCGGGCTCTCGGTGCGCCGCTCATCGAGACGGGAATCGGATTCAAGTACGTCGCGGAGCTGATGAACCGGGGCGAGGCCGTCGTCGGCGGCGAGGAGAGCGGCGGATACGCCTTCGCCTTCCACCTCCCGGAACGCGATGGCGTTCTCTCGGCGCTGCTGCTGGTCGAAAGCCTCGCGCTGACCGGGCGCACTCTCGGCCAGGCCCTGGCCGACCTCGCATCCGAGTTCGGCAGCTTCGCCTACGGCCGCCGCGACGTCTATCTGCCGGTCGAGACCGTCCGCCGTTACATCGACGACGTCCGGTCGAACGCGCCCGGGGCCCTCGCGGGAGAGGCCGTCACCGCGATCCAGGATCGTGACGGCGTCAAGTACGTGTTTGGCGAGCGCGGGTGGCTGCTGCACCGGCTCTCCGGGACGGAGCCGATGGTGAGGCTCTACTGCGAGCACGAGGACGAGGCGGTGATGGGGCGGATTCTCGACGAGGCGGAGGGGCGGTTGAGGGAGTTTGCAGGCCGGGAGAAGACCTAACTCCTTCGCTGATCCACCGGCCGATCCTGGTCTGACGCTCGCCGCCGTGGCCGCGCGGGCTCGGTCAGCACCACGCCTTCGCCCTCGAAACGGATCTTCGGCGGGCTGGCGATGTCGGGCTGCATGACCTCCTCGAGAAACTGGTCGTCGAGGACAGAGGCCACCAGTTCCCCGCTCCAGGCGACGAGGTCGCGCGAGGAGATCGAAAGCGGGAAGGTCGGCGAGACGTCGTGCGCGAGGACCGGGCCACCCACCGAGAAGACGACGCTGCCCCGTCCATGCACCTTCAGCAGGTCCACGCGGCGGCTGCGCCGGAAGTCCTGGATCGCGTCGAGCCGGAACGTCAGCCCGTGGTCGAGGGCGAGCACCCGGCTGCCTTCGACGATCAGGGTCTGGCCGTTCAGGTCGCGCCGGTAGGCGCGCCGGCCCGGGTCGTTGACGAGCAGCGTCCCCACCCCGATGCAGCGCAACAGCTTCTCGAGCGTCGTCCCCCGAAAGGCCGGCTCGGGCGCGAAGCGGATCTTGCCGCTGTACCAGGCCACGCAGCCCTTGCGCACGAAGACCGTGCCGCGCGACGCGACTTCGAGCCCTCCCTCGTGGCGCACCTTGAAGAGCGGCCGCGTTTCCGCCCCCGCGGGCGCAGCGGGCGGCGGCGGCGCGCTCGGCTCGGAAGCGTCCGGAAACGCCGGCTCGAAATCGACGCGCTCGGCCGGGCTCGTCGCGCCCGCCGCGGCCTTGCGCGAGGGCGCCGTGTCGGAGAGGCTGACCGGCGGCCTCGGGGCCGACTCCCGACCCGGCCTGCGCAGGGCTTCTTCGACCTCCGCGACGCGCCGGCGGGCGCCCGCCACCCGCAGGTGCTCGAGGGCAAGGCCGAGCTTGCCGCGGTTCTGGTAGAGCAGACCGAGGTAGAGGTGGCTGCGCAGATGGCCCGGCGCGAGCTCGATCGCCGCCAGCAGCTCTTTCTCGGCCTCCGCGAGCCGCCCCGCCTTGAAGAGGATCAGCCCCAGATTCGAGCGCAGGACTTCCGACGAGGGATTGTCGACGATCAGGGCCCGCGCGGCGCTGGCCGCTTCGTCGTACCGGCCGCGCTTGAACTCGAGCAGGGACACCAGGTTCAGGACGTCCTCGTCGGTCGGCCGAAGGGTCCGCGCCTGCTCGAGCTCGATCCAGGCCTCGTCGAAGCTGCCCGCGCGGGCACTGCGGCGCGCGCGGTTCAGGTGCAGCAGGAAAAGCCCCTGATCCACGGGGGGAAGGTCACCGGCGGCGCGCGACACGGCCGCTCGCTATCCGAGACGCCGCGGCGCGGACCGACCCTTCGTCGTGAGCGTGACGCGGTTGGTGCGCGCGTCGCGCACCCACGACACGGGGCGGCCTTCTTCGGCGGAAATCCCCCGGTAAGTCTCGCCCGAGGGCTTGCCGAAGCCTCCTCCGAGCGTGGACTTCCCATAGTAGGCGGCCAGCGCCTTGCGCACGTAGAGCTGCGTCTCGGCGTAGGGCGGCACGCCCGCATAGCGGTCGACCGCGGCCTCCCCGGCGTTGTACGCCGCGAGAGACTTGACGAGATCGCCGCCGTAATAGGACATCAGGCGCGAGAGCTGCCGTGTCCCGGCAGCGATGTTCTGCCTCGGATCGTGGACGTCGCTCACGCCGTGCTCCGCAGCGACCTCGGGCATGAGCTGCATGAGGCCGCGGGCGCCCTTCTTCGAGATCGCCGCCGGATTGAACCCGGACTCGATGAGCATCACCGACTTGACCAGCTTCGGGTCGACGGAGTTCTCCCGCGCGGCCGCCGCGATCAGGTCGTCGTACGCGGAGCTCTTGAGCATCCGGGCCGCGAGCCAGGCCTCGCTCGCGCCGAGGTTGGCAGGCCCCTCGTTGTAGATGACGTGCCGCCCGTTCCTGACCACCACGTGCACCTCGGCTGGCGACGCCACGGCCGCGGCGACGAGAATCCCCGCAAGGAGAAGGGCCCGAGCTTTCATGGAGTTTGAACGACCATTATAGCGTCCGCTCCGACGCCCGCAACCTTCAGTCACTCAGCGTCTTGCGCCCCCGACCCGCCCTGTGACGCCGGACACCGCCCCCGGTCCCCCCTAAGTGGCCGGGACGGGCTCCGTGAGGAGGTCCCGCACGGCCTCGGCGGCAGCCTTGAGCCCGGCCGGCAGCTCCGCCGCGTTCTTGCCCCCGGCCTGCGCAAGGTCGGCCTTCCCGCCGCCGCTGCCGCCGAGCGCCTTGCCGACGCGACCGGCGATCTGGGATGCGGGCAGCCTCTTCGTCAAATCCGGCGTCACGGCCACGATCACGGAAGTCTTCCCGTCCCCCGCCGTTGCCACGACCACGACGCCGCTCTTCAATTTCGAGCGCAGCGTGTCGGAAAGATTGCGCAGCTCCGGGATCGACAGGCCCTCGACGATCCGCGTCACGATCGGGACGCCGCCGACCTCGAGGCGCTCGCCGCCGCCGCCCAAATCGCCCGAAGCAAGCTTCAACTTGAGCGAGGCGACCTCGCGCTCGAGAGTCTTGACCCGATCCTCGCGCTCATCCCAGCGGGACGCGAGCGACGCGCGCGGAACCTGCGCCGCGCCGGAGAGCGCCGTCAGGATGTGCTCGTCTTCGGCGAGAAGCTCCACGGCGCCGAGCGACGAGACCGCCTCGAGGCGCCGCTGGCCCTGGGCGATCCCCCGATCCGAGACGATCTTGAAGGCCCCGATCTCGCCCGTGCGCGGCACGTGGCAGCCCCCGCAGAGCTCCGTCGAGAAGCCGGCGACTTCGACGACGCGCACGCGTTCGCCATACTTCTCGCCGAAGAACATGTCCGCGCCACGGCGGCGCGCCTCGTCCATCGACAGGACGTCCTTGGAGACCGCCTGATCGCGGAGGATCTCCTCGTTGACGAGACGCTCGATCTCCGCGAGCTGCTCGGGCGTCGTCGCCGCCGCGCTCGCGTAATCGAAGCGCAGCTTGTCGGGACCGACATAAGAGCCCATCTGCCGCGCCGTCAACCCGAGCACGCGGCGCAGCGCCGCGTGGAGCAAATGCGTGCCGGTGTGGTTGGCCTGCGTGCGGCGGCGTGTCCACTCGGGAACGGCCATGTCCACGGCGAGCCCGAGCTCGAGCCGCCCGGCCGTGACCTTCAGGCGGTGGGCGATGAGTCCCGGAACGGGCTTCTGCACGTCCGTGACCTCCGCCCGGCCGCCGTCCCACGTCCACGCACCCGTGTCGGCGACCTGGCCGCCGCCTTCGGGGTAGAAGACCGTGCGGTCCACGACCACCTCGCCGCTCTCGCCTTGCGCGAGCAGCGAAGCCTCCTTGCCGTCCTTCACGATCGCGAGGACACGGGCGCCGGACAGAGTCACGAAATCCTGCTCCGGATACCCGCGGAAGACGGACTGGTCCCCGGGCAGCTCCAGCCTCTCGTAGACCGACGTGTCCGCCGCCGCGAACTTCGCCGAGCCCCGCGACGACGTGCGCTGGCGCTCCATGGACTCTTCGAACCCCGCCCGGTCCACCGCCACGCCCTCGTCGCCCGCGATCTCTTCGATGACGTCGAGCGGGATGCCGTAGGTGTCGTAAAAGCGGAAGACCGTCTCGCCGGAAAGGGCCGTCGCGCCCTCGCGCCGCAGGCGCTCGATCGCCTCGCCAACGCGGTCGGCGCCCTCGGAAAGGGTCCGCCCGAAGCGCTCTTCCTCGGGCCTGAGCACACCGGCCACGCTCTGCTCGACGGCGGCCGTCCGGTCCGGCTCGAAATAGACACCGGCGAAGCCCTCGATGACGGTCGGGACGAGACGATGGAGAAACGGCTCGTCGAGCCCGAGACGACGCCCGTACCGCATCGCGCGGCGCAGGATCCGGCGCAGGACGTAGCCCCGGCCCTCGTTCGACGGATGAGCCCCGTCGGCCACGAGCATCGTCGCGGCCCGCACGTGGTCGGCGATCACGCGGAAGGGCGCGTCTTCCGGCGCCATGCCGCCGCGGTAGTCCTTCGCGGCGAGCTCCTCGATGCGGGCCAGAATGCGCGCGAAGAGGTCCGTGTCGAAGTTGTTGTTGACGCCCTGCAGGATCGCCACGAAACGCTCGAGGCCGGCGCCCGTGTCCACCGACGGCTTCGGCAACGGGGTCAGCGCCCCCCCGGCCGCGCGTTCGTACTGCATGAAGACGAGGTTCCAGATTTCGAGCGTGTCGTCTCCCGGGCCGTTGACGAGGGCCGCGACGTTGCCCGACAGGTCCGCGCCGCGGTAGTAGTGCAGCTCCGAGCACGGACCGCACGGGCCGGTCTCTCCCATCGCCCAGAAGTTGTCCTTCTCGCCGAAGCGAAGGACCCGCGACGCGGGCAAGTGGCGCTCCCAGAGCTTCGCCGCCTCGTCGTCCTCGGTGTAGACGGTCGCCCAGAGACGCGCGGGATCGAGGCCGTAGCCCTTCTCGCGGTCCGTGACGAGCTCCCAGGCCAGAGGGATCGCCTCCTCCTTGAAGTAGTCGCCGAAGGAGAAGTTGCCGAGCATCTCGAAGAAGGTCTGGTGGCGCCCCGTGTACCCGACGTTATCGAGATCGTTGTGCTTGCCGCCGGCGCGCACGCACTTCTGGGACGTCGTCGCACGCGTGTAGTCGCGCTTCTCGCGGCCGGTGAAGACGTCCTTGAACTGGTTCATCCCGGCGTTGGTGAAGAGCAGCGTCGGGTCCTCGGCCGGGATCAGGGACGACGAGGGCACCCGGCGGTGCCGCCGCTCTTCGAAGAAGCGCAGGAATCGCTCGCGAACCTCAGTCGATTTCATACCAACCCCGGATAATCTCAGAAATCGCCGCCGCCGGAAAACCGCGCCGGGTCAGGGCGTCGAAAACGCGCCGCCGGCGCAGCGAGGGCTCGAGGTTCGCCCGCGCCTTCCACAGCTTCTCGAACGTTCTCCGGAGGCTTTCGCCTTCCCGCTCGGCGCCGCCCTCGGCCTCGAAGGCCGCCGCGATCGTCTCCTTCGAAAGGCCCCGGGCCTTGAGCTCCCGCTCGACCCGGACGCGGCCGTACCGCGCGCCCCGCAGACGGACCGCCGAACGGGCCGCGCCGAGGTCGTCGAGCAGGCCCTGCCGCTCGAGCCGCTCGAGCGCTCCGGCGACCGCGCCCGGCGAAAAGCCCCGGTCAAGCAGGCCCTGCTCGATCTCCCACGTCCCGCGCGGGCGCACGGCGAGCAGGCGCAGTGCCCTCTCGAAAGCTGCCGCCTCGGACTCGGGCTCGGCCGGAGGTTTGCCGCGCTGCCGCGTTTAGCCGCGCCCCGCGGGTGGCTGGTTGGAGAAGTCGAAGGGCGACTCTTCCTGGAGCGGGTTGAAGTCGGAAGGCGCCTCGAGCGCCGCGTCCATCTCCTCGCGGGCGACGTCCGAGGTGGACTGGATGCCCTGGATCCGAAGCTTGAACTCGTTCGGGTTGGTCGACCGCTTCAGCGCCTCCTCGAGCGTGATGAGGCCCGACTTGTACAGGCTGTAGAGAGACTGGTCGAACGTCTGCATGCCGTACTGCGAGGTGCCCTGCTGGATCGCGTCCTTGATGTACTTGGTTTTTTCCTTGTTCTCGATGCACTCGCGCACGTAGTTGGTGCGGATCAGGATCTCGGCGGCGGGAACGCGGCCGAGCCCGTCGGCCCGCGGCATGAGGCGCAGCGAGATGACGGCCTTGAGCACCGCGCCGAGCTGCAACCGGATCTGTTTCTGCTGGTGCGGCGGAAAGACCGCGATGATGCGGTTGATGGTCTCGGTGGCGTCGAGGGTGTGCAGCGTCGAGAACACGAGGTGGCCCGTCTCGGAGGCCGTCAGGGCCGTCTCGATCGTCTCGTAGTCGCGCATTTCACCGACGAGGATGACGTCCGGGTCCTGGCGCAGGGCGCTGCGCAGCGCGACCGAGAAGCCCTTGGTGTCAACGTCCACCTCGCGCTGGTTCACGAGCGACTTCTTGTCGCGGTGCAGGAACTCGATCGGGTCCTCGACCGTCATGATGTGTTCGTCGCGCGTCGCGTTGATGTGATCGATCATGGCGGCCAGCGTCGTGGACTTGCCCGAGCCCGTCGTCCCGGTGCAGAGCACGAGGCCTCGCTGCTCCATGCAGATCTTTTCGAGCACGGGCGGCAGCAGGAGGTCCTTGATGGACAGGATCCGGGCCGGAATGACGCGAAGCACCAGGCCCACCGTGCCCCTCTGCTGGAAGATGTTGCAGCGGAAACGGCCGAGGTTGGGGACGTTGTAGGAGATGTCGATCTCGAAGTTGTTCTTGAACTTCTCCTTCTGTCGCGCCGACATGATGGAGAAGGCCATCGCGATCGTGTCTTCCTGCATGAGGCGGCGCATGTCCGCGAGGGGGATCAGCGAGCCGTCGATGCGAATGACCGGAAAAGCGCCAACTTTCAAGTGCAGGTCGGACGCCTTGCGCTCGACCGCAATCTTCAGCAGATCGTTGATGTGCATGGTTTTGTTGTCCCCCGGTTGGAAGCTAGAGTACGCCGGTTGCCGGAGGAAGGAAAGCTGTCAGCTGTCGGTCTTCAGCCGCCGGCCGGGCGCCGGCCCAACGCGCCCAGCGCGCTTAACGCATTGACCTGACAGCGGATAGCGGACCAGTGGCCGCTACCCGGTCGCGGCCAGAACGGGCATCGGCGTGAGCCAGCCGTACCTGTCCTCGGCTTCGCCGCGGATCATGGCGAAGAACTCTTTCTGGAGCCGCTCGGTCACCGGGCCCCGCCGGCCCGCGCCGACGACGATCCGGTCCACGGACCGTATGGGCGTGATCTCGGCCGCCGTTCCGGTGAAGAAAATCTCGTCGGCGATGTAGAGCATCTCCCGGGCGATCTGCTGCTCGACGACGGTGTACCCGGCGTCGCGGGCCAGACGCATGATCGAGTCGCGCGTGATCCCGGGCAGGATCGTGCCCGCGAGCGGCGGCGTCAGGATCCGTCCGCCGTAGACGAGGAAGATGTTCTCGCCGCTTCCCTCCGAGATGCGCCCGGCGTTGTCGAGCGCGATCCCTTCGGTAAAGCCGTTGGTGATTGCCTCCATCTTGATGAGCGCGGAGTTCAGGTAGTTGCCCGTGGCCTTCGCCATGGCCGGAAAGGTGTTCGGCGCCATCCGGTTCCAGGACGAGACGCACACGTCCACGCCGCCCTCGATCGCCTCGTCGCCCAGGTACTTGCCCCAGCGCCAGACCGCGATCATCACGTCCACCGGGCTGTTGAACGGATTGACGCCGAGCGCGCCGAGACCGCGGTAGACCACCGGGCGGATGTAGCACTCGTCGAAGCCGTTGGCGCGGATCGTCTCGAAGATCCCGTCGCGGAACTCCTTGTGCGTGTACGGAACTTCCATCCGGTACACCTTGCAGGAGTCGTAGAGCCGCTTGATGTGCTCGTCCATGCGGAAGACCGCCGAACCGTGCTTCGTCTTGTAGAGCCGGGCGCCCTCGAACATCGCGGACCCGTAGTGAAACACGTGCGAGAAGGCGTGGATCTTCGCGTCGGCGAAGTCCACGAGCCGCCCGTTCATCCAGACTTTCTTGACGTCCGCGTAGGACATGAGGCCTCCGTGTGACCCGGAGTATTTCCCTGCGAGGAGGGAGTGTCAACCGGCTTCAGGCGCCGCGCGCGAGCGCGGTGCGCGCGAGCGTCAACGCGGCGACGGCCGCCGTCTCCGCGCGCAGTTTCCCCGCCGCGAGCGACGCCGCGACCCATCCCGCCGCGAGCGCGGCCGCAAGCTCCGCATCCGTCCAGCCGCCCTCGGGCCCGACGAGCAGGTCCGTCGCGCCAGCGGGCAGGGACGCCGGAAACGGCTCGCCGCTCGGGTCGAGGATGAGTCGGGTTCCGGCCGCCTCGCTCCGGAAAACGTCGGCGAGCGGGATCGGGCCCGCGATCGAAGGCCACCTCGCCCGGTCGGCCTGCTTGGCCGCCTCCCGCGCGACCCGCTCGAGCCGGGGCACGAGCTGCGCTCCCGCGCGAAACCGCTGGGTGCGCTCGCTCACGACGAGGGTCAGCCGCGCGGCTCCGAGCTCGGTCGCCTTTTCGGCAATCCACGCGAGCCTCTCCGAGCGGACCGCGGCGACGAGCAGGTGAATCGGCCCGTGCTCCTGCGTGCGGCCCGGGCGCACGGCCTCGACGGTCACCTCGAGGAAGGCGCGCGTCACGCGCGCCACCGCTCCGTGGGCCTCCCGTCCGCTTCCGTCGACCAGAACGACCGGATCCGCGACCGCGAGCCTTCGCGCGCGCGCGTGCGCGGCCTCCTCGCCCTCGATACGGCAGGTATCCCCGGCCGCGGGGAGCGCCTCGACTAGGAGGCGCGCTCGAGACACAGGCTGATCCATTCGTCCTCCTCGCGGCGGCCTGCGAGCTTCCACCGCCCCGTCCGCATCTTTGCGAGCACCGCGCCTTCGCGCTCCCGCGTCACTCCCGACAGCAGCACGCGCCCGTGCCGCGAGGCCCGGGCCCTGAGGCCCCTGGCCTCGGGCAGGATCTCCTCGGCCAGCATGTTGGCGACGACGAGGTCGAACTTCCCGGCGCACGCCGTGAGCGGCCCGGCATAGAGCCGCACGCGCTCACCGAAGCCGTGGCGGCGCAGGTTCTCGCGCGCCACGAAAACCGCCTCGGCATCGGTATCGAGGCCGACGGCGCGGCGGGCGCCGAGTCCTGCCGCCGCGAGCGCGAGGACTCCCGAGCCCGTCCCCACGTCGAGGACGGACCGCCCCTCGAGCTGCTCCTCCTCGAGCGCGGCGAGCGCCAGACGCGTCGAGGCGTGGCTCCCCGTGCCGAAGGCCCGCGATGCCGGCACGCGAAGCGCGATCCGGCCCCCTGGCGCAGCGCCGCCGTCGGACTCCCCGGGCTCGATCCAGAATCGCCTCCCGACGGAAAACGGGCGCGACGCCGCGCGGTACGCTTCGAGCGGGTCGCCCTCGGGGATCTCGGTGGTCAGCGTGTACCGGATTCGCCGGACCTGCAGCGCATTGGCCGCGTCCCGCGCGGCGCCCGCCTCACGAAAAAAGGCCACGAGGTCGGCGCCGCTCGACTCGAAGCCGAGAGGGTCGAAGAGGTACATCAGCCCCAGCACGGCCTCGTCGCCGGACTTCCTCGGGACGAGCAGGCGGCTGTAGCGTGAGCGCGGCATCCATCCCCGGTTTCGAAATTCGGATTCGAAATCTAAGAGAAAATCTTTCTGGCCTTCCCGAGGACTCCCTTTCCTTTTCCGACCGGGGCGCCCGTGAGCTCCGCGTACCTGCGTAGCGCCTCTCTCTCTTCCTTCGACGGCGAGCGGGGAACCTTGACGCTGACGCGCGCGATCAGGTCGCCCCGCCCGTTGCGGCCGAGCCGCCCCATCCCCTGCCCCTTCAGCCGAAGCTCGGCTCCCACCGCGGTCCCGGCAGGCACCGTCATCGTGCGCTCCCCGTCGAGGGTCGGGACCGGGACCTCGCCGCCGAGGACGAGCGTCGGGAACGGCAGATCGAGAACCACCACGATGTCGTCGTCCTCGCGCTGGAACACCTCGTCGCCGGCCACGGTCAGGACGACGTAGAGATCCCCGGCCGGACCGCCGTTGGGGCCCGCGTCGCCTTCGCCCGTCAGGCGCAGCCGCGCGTTCGTCTCGACGCCCGCGGGAATCCGGATCGTCATGTCCTTCTTGACCCGGCGCCGGCCCTCGCCGCCGCAGCCCGGGCAGGGCTTGTCGATGACCTGCCCCTCGCCCTGGCAGTTCGGGCACGGGCGCGTGACGGTCAGGAATCCCTGCGACATCCGCTGGCGCCCCCGGCCGCTGCAGGCCGGGCAGGTCCTCGGCTTCGTTCCGGCTTGCGCGCCGGAGCCCTCGCAGTCGTCGCACCGCTCGAGGCGCGAAATCGCGATGGGCGCTTCGACGCCGAACGCGGCGTCGCGAAACGCGATCTGCATGCGGTAGACGAGGTCGCTGCCCGCCGCTGGACCAGGAGCGGCGCCCGACGCGAAGCCGAAGAGGCCGCTGAAGAGATCCGACAGGTCTCCGAAGCCGGACGCGTCGAATCCTGAAAACCCGCCGGCGTCGGCGCCTCCGAGCCCCGCGTGGCCGAAGCGGTCGTAACGGGCGCGCTTCTCGGCGTCCGAGAGAACGGCGTAAGCCTCGGACGCCTCCTTGAACTTCTCGGAGGCGTCGGGATTGTTGGGGTTGCGGTCCGGGTGGTACATCAGGGCGAGCCTGCGGTAGGCGCTCTTGAGCGCCGCCTCGTCCGCGTCGCGGCTCACGCCGAGGATGTCGTAGTAGTCGTGCATGGGGTCAGGTCTCTACAATTGCGCCACTGGAGTTCCTTGCGAAGAATCGGCGGGGCCGGCAGAAACGCTCTCTCATGGTCAGGATCACTAGTGGCGCAATTGTAGAGACCTGACCCCGCCCTCAGCTGGCTGCCGCGCCTCCAGAACCGGCACGCTGCAGCATGACCCTCGTCAGGACCTTCGAGACGCCCTGCATGTCGAAGATGGCCTCGTTGAAGGCCTCCCGCGACTCGCCGCCCGAGATGTCCCGGCACCGCTTGAGCGTCTCCTCGATGCGGCCGCGCTCGTCGTCGGCGAGCGCGCCGCCGAACTCGGCGAGAACGCGTTCGTTGGAGGCGATCATGCCCTCGAGCCGGTTGCGGACAGCCGCGATCTCGCGCCGCTCGTGGTCGGCCTCGGCGAAGGCCGACGCCTCCTTGATGATCTTGTCGATCTCGTTCTGCGACAGGCCGCCGGCCGGATTGATCTGCATGCCCTGCGCCTTGCCGGTGGCGAGGTCGCGCGCCGACACGTTGACGATGCCGTTCGAGTCGATCGCGAACGTGACCTCGATCTGAGGGACGCCGCGGGGCGCGGACGGGATGCCGACGAGCTCGAACCGGCCGAGCGACTTGTTGTCCTTGGCGATCTCGCGCTCGCCCTGGAGGACGTGGATCTCGACGACCGACTGGTTGTCGGCGACCGTCGTGAAGACCTTGGTGTTCTTGGTCGGGATTGTCGAGTTGCGCTCGATCAGCTTCTCGAAGACGCCGCCGTGCATCTCGATGCCGAGCGAGAGCGGCGTCACGTCGAGGAGCACGACGTCCTTGATCTCGCCTTTCAACACGCCGCCCTGGATGGCGGCGCCGATCGCGACCACCTCGTCGGGATTGATGTCGCGGTTGGGCTCTCGGCCGAAGAGTTCGGCGACCATACGCTGCACCTTCGGCGTGCGCGTCTGCCCCCCGACGAGGATCACCTGATCGACGTCCGAGGGCTTCAGGTTCGCCGCGGCGAGGGCGTCGAGGCAAGGAGCGGCGGTCCGGTCGATCAGGTCGGCCACGAGCGACTCGAAGCGCTCGCGCGTGAGCGTGCGATTGATGTGCTTGGGGCCGGACGCGTCGGCGGAGATGAACGGCAGAGTCAGCGTGGTCTCCGTTGCGGTCGAGAGCTCGCACTTGGCCTTCTCGGCCGCTTCTTTGAGGCGCTGCAGCGCCATCCGGTCCTGCCGCAGGTCGATGCCCGTGGACTTGCGGAAGTCGTCGAGGAGCCAGTCCATGATCTTCTTGTCGAAGTCTTCGCCGCCGAGGTACGTGTCGCCGGCCGTCGCCTTGACCTCGTAGATCCCGTCGCCGAGCTGCAGGATCGAGATATCGAACGTGCCGCCGCCCAGGTCGTACACGGCCACGGTCTCGCTGCCCTTGCGGTCGAGGCCGTACGCGAGGGAGGCGGCCGTGGGCTCGTTGATGATGCGCATGACCTCGAGGCCCGCGATCCGGCCGGCGTCGCGCGTGGCCTGCCGCTGGGCGTCGTCGAAGTACGCCGGCACCGTGATGATCGCCTCGGTGATCTCCTCGCCGAGCGCCTCCTCCGAGAACTCCTTGATCTCCCGCAGGATGAACGCGGAGATCTCCTCGGGGCTGTATTCACGGGCGCGCGCGCGGATCTTCACGTCGCCGTTGACGGCGCGGACGATCTCGTACGGAAGCACCTCGCGGGCGTGCTGGGTCTCCTCGGCCTCGTACTTGCGGCCGACCAGCCGCTTGACCGCGAACACGGTGTTCATCGGATTCGTGATGGCCTGGCGCTTGGCGATCTGGCCGACGAGCCTCTCGCCGTCCTCGGTGAAGCCGACGATCGAGGGCGTCGTGCGGCCGCCTTCGCGATTGGTGAGGACCTGCGGGGTGGCGCCCTCGACCACGGAGACGCAACAGTTCGTCGTGCCGAGGTCGATGCCGAGGATCTTGCCCACGATGCCTCCTTAACCCTTACCCGTTCCCGTCGGACTTGCGCACGGACACCTTGACGAACGCCGGACGGATGAGCCGGTCGTTCAGGAAATAGCCCTTCTGCAACTCCGCGAGGATCGTATTTGGCGGTACCGTCCCGGTCTCCTCCGTCGCGACCGCCTCGTGCAGATTCGGATCGAACGCCCCCGACGTGTCGATCGGGATCAGGCCGTAGCGCTTCCAGAGCTCTCCGATCTGCTTGCGGATGATGACGACGCCCTGGCCGAAATCGCTCTCGAGATCCGCGGGGCGGGCGTGCTCGAGCGCGCGCTCGAAGTTGTCCATGACGGGAAGGAAGTCGTGGACGAAGCCGGCGAGCGCAATCTTGAAGTACTCCTGGCGCTCGCGCTCGCTCCTCTTCTTGTGGTTCTCGAACTCGGCGAGCTTGCGCAGGTGCCGGTCCTTCAGCTCCTCGAGGTCCTTCTGAATCGACTGCGCCTTTTCCTGCGCCGCCGTCAGCGCGGCCGCCTCTTCCTGGGCGAGCGCGGCGTCGAGGGACTCGCCCGCGTCGCTCAACTCGATCAGGTCCTCGTCGGAGACCGGCCCGGGATCCCGGCTGTCGCGGTCGCTCACTCGGCTTCCTCATGCCCGTGGGGACGATCCCCCTCGCGGCGGTCGAGGCGGTCCGAGACCGCCCGCCCGAGCAGCTCCACGACCGGAATCACGCGGGTGTACTCCCGTCGCGCCGGCCCGATGACACCCAGCATTCCTGTCAGTGTCTCTCCCGTGCCGTAAGAGGTCAAGACGGCCGAGAGCCGCGGGTCGACGACGTGGTCGTCTTCGGAGCCCAAAATGACGCTGGTTCCTCGGGAATCGAGGTATCGGGAGACCAGGTCGAGCACCCGGGCCTTTTCTTCGAAGGTCTGGAAAATCCGCTTGAGCGAGAAGACGTCCGCGAACTCCGGCTTCTCGAGAAGCCGCGCCGTGCCGTCGAAGAAGAGGCCTTCTTCGCTGTCACTGTCCTTCTTCTCGAAGGCGCGCCGCGTCAACTCGACCGCCCGGTCCATGAACCGATCGGCCTCCTCGCGCTCGCGCGCCATGGCGACCAGCAGGCGCCGGCGCACCTCGTGGAGGGTCAGCCCCCCGTACTGGCGCGTCAGGCGCTCGGAGAGCGCGTCGAGCTCGGTCTGCGAGTACGAGACGTCCGTCTCGAGGACGCGCGAGATGACGACGTCCGGCTCGTTGACCTGGACGACCAGCACCTTGCCCGGGGCGACCGCCAGAAAACGCAGGCTCTTCACCTGCGTGTGCAGCGCATCGGGCGCGACGACGAATCCCACCTCGCCCGAGAGCTGGGAGAGCAGCCGGGAGGCCGCCGTGAAGAGGCGGCTGACGTCACCGCCCGCGAGGTCGAGGTCCGAGTCGACCTGCTCGCGCACGTCGTCAGCCACGCGGCGCTGCCGCATGAGCTCATCGATGTAGATCCGGTAGGCGCGGTCGGTCGGTACCCTGCCCGCCGACGTGTGGGGCTGAGCGAGATAGCCGCCGTCCGTCAGGTCGGCCATGATGTTGCGGATCGAAGCCGGCGACAAACCGAAGCGGTCCGACTTGAAGAGCGTGCGCGAGGAAACCGGCTTCCCCGTGTCGACGTGGACCCGGATGATCTCCTTCAGAATCGCGCGGCTTCGGATGTCCAACCCGGGCATTAGCAGTCTCTCATTGAGAGTGCTAATGATACCAGACGCGCGGGCCGGGCCCGGACTGCGCTGCCCGGACTACACTCGAGCGGTGGATCCTTCTTCCATACTCACCTGTTCGGTCGCGCTCGTCGGTCCGGGGCGAGCGGGTTGCGCCTTCGCGCGCTCCTGGAAGAACGCCGGCGGGCGCCTGGCGTGGGTCGTCGCGCGCAATCCCGAGAGCGCGGCCGCGCTCGGCGCCGAAGCGATCTACTCGCCGGAAGCCCCGCGTCTGCCGCCGTGCGACATCGCCGTCCTCGCCGTCCCGGACGACGCCATCCGATCCGTCGCCGGGGCACTCGCGGGCCGAGTGTCATGCCGGACCGCCTTTCATCTCTCCGGCGCCGTCGGCAGCGAGGCCATCGCCAGCCTGCGGCGCGACGGGACGACGGTTGGCTCACTCCATCCCGTCCGGCCCTTCACCGGCGCCGCCGACGACGACTGGCGCGGGGCCTTCGTCGCGGTCGAGGGTGACGACGCGTCGGCCGAGCAGGGAGAACGGCTCGCCACGGCCGTCGGCGCCCGCCCCTACCGTCTGGCCTCGACCGATCGCAGCCTCTACCATGCCTCCGCGACGCTCGCCGCGGGAGGCACGGCCGCGGTCGTCGCGATCGCGGTGCGCGGATGGGTGGCGGCCGGCATTCCCGAGGCAATCGCCCGCGAAACGCTCGCCGGCCTCGCTTCCCGGGCCGCGACGGCCGCCGCACAGCGCCCCTTCGCCGCGGCGTTCACGGGAGCTGTCGCGAGACGGGATGCGGGCACCGTGCGCGGGCACGTCGCGGCGCTCGCCCGCCTTCCCGAGGTCCTGGCGCTGTATCGTGTCCTCGCCGAAGAGACTTTGCGTCGCACTCCGGACGCGGGCCGCGAGGAAGAGATCCGGAAGATCCTCCGCGACGAGAAACCCGAGCCCTGAGGGCAACGCGCTCTCGTCGTAACCCTTTCACGGTGTTACAATTTCAACAGTCGCTCGCGCGCGCGGCGGCGAACAGAACGCATGGTTTTCTTCAACTACGCCACGATGCAGATGGCGGCCAAGGTCGTGTACTACGGCCCGGGTCTGTGCGGAAAGACCACCAATCTGCACCACATTTACGGGCGCACCGCCCCCGGATCGCGGGGCGAGATGGTCTCGCTCGAGACCGAAACGGACCGGACCCTGTTCTTCGACCTCCTCCCGCTCGACGTCGGCGTGATCGGGGGATTCAAGACCCGGATCCAGCTCTACACGGTTCCCGGCCAGGTCTTCTACAACACCACGCGCAAGCTCGTCCTCAAGGGCGTCGACGGCATCGTCTTCGTCGCCGACTCGCAGCGCGCGATGAAGGACGCCAACGTCGAGTCACTCGCGAACCTGAGGACGAACCTCGCGGAGATCGGGATCAAGCTCGACGAGATTCCCCTCGTGTTGCAGTTCAACAAACGCGACCTCGCCAACATCCTCTCGGTCGAAGAACTCAACGAGAGCCTCAACCCGCAGCGCGGCAACGAGAGCTACGAGGCCTGCGCCGTGCTCGGGCAGGGCGTCTTCGAGACGTTGAAGGCGGTCTCGCGCCTGACCCTGCGCTCGCTCAAGAAGCGCATGCTCGGCGAGGAGAAGCCGGCGGCCGCCAAACCCGCCGCCTCGACCGCACCGACTCCGGCACCAACGCAGAAGGTCGAAGCGCCCGTGCCCGCCCCGGCGCCCGCGCCGCCTCCGCGGCGCGTGCCTCCCCCGCCCGTCCCCGAAGTCGAAGAGAAGCTCGAATTCGAGCCGGGCACCTTCTCGGACAAGGCCGCGCCGCCGACGCTGGCGCACGAGTTGAACCAGCCCCCGTCGGCCTTCGACGTCGCCGACTCCGCGACGGTCCAGGAATTCGAGCAGGCGCTCGATTCGCTCGACGCGCCCCTGCCCGAGCAGGCCCCGGCGCCCGCTGCCGCCGCAGAGCCCGAGATCGCCGAAGTGTCGTTCGCCGAGGCCACCGAGCCCGAGCCGGAGAAGGCGGTCACCGAGGAAGTCCGGCACGTCCGGGTCGGCTCCAACATCGACATTCTCGCGGAGCTCGAGAAGCTCCGAAAGACGACGACAGCCACGGGGCAGGCCGCGGATGAAAAGCCGCGCCGGCCCGCCGCGGGCCTCTCGGTGGACGACCTCCTGGCCGGAAGCCTCAACCATCGCAAGGAGGTCAGCCGGGTCTTCGAAGTGCAGGTGCCACGGCGCCAGCTCGCCCAGGGCCAGCAGGTCCGAGTCGGCCTGCGCTTCGAGGACGGGCAGGGCAACGAGATCGGCGAGGGTCAGAGCTTCGCCGTCGAGCTCCAGGCGCGCAGCGACATCCAGAAGCTGCTTCTTTCGCTCAAGTTTCATATTCTGGGAAAATGACCTCGCGCCTCAGGCGCTCGCCCCCTGCCGTGACCGGCCGCACTGTCCTCCCCGAAAGACACTGTCCCTAAAAGACTTTGTAATTTCCGGGCGAGCCGGTTTAACCTTTCCCATGCGCTTGGGATCACGGCTCACGCGGTGGAGCATTGTCTCCGTCGCCGTCTCCGTGGCCGCGGCGCTTCTTGCCGGAGGCTGCGCCTCCGCGCCCCGCGCCGGCGCCTCGAAGAATGGCCCGGCGACCTCGCCGGCTGACCCGGCCGTCGCGAGCGCCACCGCAGCCTTCAATTTGGGACGCGAAGAGGCCCTCTCGGGCAACTTCGAGTGCGCCCGGTACTACTTCGACGAGAGCATCGCTTTCGTTCGGCCCCCTGGAGCGGGCCCCGCGCCGGAAGGCCGGCTCGCCTTCTCCTATGAGCTCTGGGACAGCATCCAGCGCTACGAGGCGCTGGCCGGGGCGACCGAGGAAGCGGGAACCTCCCACGGCCAGGTTTCCCCGGAGCTCGAGGCCATAGAAAGCCCGGAGGCGACGCCCGAGGAAATCTCGGCAGCGCGCGCCGAGGTGGCTTCGGCGATCCCGTCGGTATCCACCGACGTGCCTCTCGTGGTCAACGACCCAGTGCTCCGCGTGCTGGCGGCCTTCCAGAGCCCGGCGCTCCACGACAAGATCGCGGCGGGGCTCTCGCGCTCGGGCCGCTACGTCCCCATGATCCAGGGCATCTTCGCCGAAGAGGGGCTCCCCCAGGACCTCGCCTGGATCGCCTTCATTGAATCGTCCTTCCTGCCGCACGCGCGCTCTCCCCGCTCCGCGCAGGGCGTGTGGCAGTTCATGCCGCGCACGGGCCGGCAGTATGGCCTGAAGTCCAACGGCATCGTCGACGAGCGCAGCGACCCCGAGAAAGCCACGCGGGCGGCCGCCCGTTACCTCTCCTACCTCCACGAGATCTTCGGCGACTGGTATCTCGTCATGGCCGCATACAACGCCGGCGAGGGCAAGATCCTGCGCGCCATGGAGAGGACCGGGGCCCGCGACTTCTGGCAGCTCGCAGGGACGTCCGCGATTCGCCGCCAGACGCAGAACTACGTTCCAGCCTTCCTCGCCTCTCTGCTCATCTCCAAGGACCCGTCCCACTACGGTTTCGACGTGGCCCTGGAGCCTCCGATCGAGTTTGAGACCGTGCGACTCGACCGGCCGGTGGACCTCCGAACGCTCGCGAAGGGCATGGAGCTGCCGGTCGACGACCTCCAGGTCCTGAACCCGGAGCTGCGCTCGCCCTTCACGCCGCGCGAGCCCGAGGGCTACGACCTCAAGGTGCCGTCGGGATCCCGCGAGACCTTCCAGCTCGCGTACGCGGCCGTGCCCACGGCCGTGCCGCCGGCGTTCAAGACTTACACCGCCCGCAAGGGCGAGACTCTTCCCCGCATCGCCAAGCGCTACGGGGTCTCGGTCACGGCGCTGGCCTCGGCCAACTCGCTGTCGCCAAAGGCAAAGGTGGCCCGCGGCCAGGAGATCATGATCCCGCAGAAGGTCGCGGCCTCGTCGACGGGCGCGAAGAACGCCAGGTCGAAGAAGGCCCCGGCCAAAGTCGCCGAGGCCACGCCGGCCGCGAAGAGCTATCGCGTCAAGAGCGGAGACACGCTCTACCAGATCGCGCTGCGCCACGGCGTGACCGTGGCGGAAATCCTCGCCGTCAACAGCCTTGGCGGAACGCCCTCTCTCAAGGCCGGCGACAAGCTGAAAATCCCGTCCAACTAGGCTAGACTCGGCCTCCCTGTCCTCGTCCGACCAGCGATCAGGCTCTCCTCGGCCCCGAGGAGGCTTCAATGCTCGCCCGGATCCACTCTGCCGCCACCCTGGGGCTCGAAGCTCGCATCCTCGACGTCGAAGTCGACGCCGCGTTCGGGCTTCCCCGCTTCACGATCGTAGGGCTTCCCGACGCGAGCGTGCGCGAGGCCCGGGAGCGCGTTCGCTCGGCCCTGAAGAACGGCGGCTTCCCGCTGCCGGACGGCGCCGTGACCATCAACCTCGCCCCCGCCGATCTGCGCAAGTGCGGCGCCGCGCTCGACCTCCCGGTCGCGATGGGACTGCTCTGGCTGTGCGGTGTGCGCGGCGACGACAGGGCCTCGCGCGTCTTCGTGGGCGAGCTCGGCCTCGGCGGCGAAGTCCGCCCCGTGCGGGGCGCTCTCTGCCTCGCCCTCGCGGCGCTCGAGAACGGGTTCGACGAGATCGTGCTGCCGGCCGCCAACGCAGCCGAGGCCGCCGCCGTCGCCGGGGTGAACGTCATCCCGGTCGGGCACCTGACCGAGGCCGTCGCGCACGTGCTCGGTACGCACCCGGTCCGGCCGGCCCGCACACTCCTGCAGAGGCGGGAGCCCGGCGTGATCCCGGATTTCTCCGACCTCCGCGGCCAGGCCATCGCCCGCCGCGCCGCCGAGATCTGCGCAGCGGGAGGCCATCACCTGTTGCTTTCCGGCCCGCCGGGAGCCGGCAAGACCATGCTGGCCAGGCGCCTGCCGGGGATCCTGCCGCGCCTCTCGCTGCCCGAGGCGATCGAGGTCACGAAGATCCATTCGGTCGCCGGAGCCCTCCGTCCTGGCGGCGGGTTGCTCGGAGCGCCTCCCTTTCGCGCGCCGCACCACGGGATCTCGAGCGCCGGCCTCGTCGGCGGAGGCCCGCGCCCCGCGCCGGGCGAGGCGTCCCTGGCCCACCGGGGCGTCCTCTTTCTCGACGAGCTTCCGGAGTTCCGCCGCGACGTCCTCGAGGCCCTGCGCCAGCCCCTCGAGGAGCGCCGCGTTGCGGTGGTCCGCGCCCGCGGCGCGGTCGTCTTTCCCTGCGACGTCCTGCTCGTGGCGGCGATGAATCCCTGCCCCTGCGGATTCCTCGGCGACCCGCGGCGCGCGTGCACGTGCGATCCTCGCGAGCGCCTGCGTTACGCGCGTAAGCTCTCGGGCCCGCTTCTCGACCGGATCGACCTCCACGTGACTGTGGGCGCCGTCGGCTGGAACGATCTGCGCGAGGCCGCGCTCGCGGAGGGGACCGACACCATCCTCGCCCGGGTCCTCGCCGCGCGAGAACGCTGCTCGGCACGGCGTGGAGCCGCGCCCGGCTTCCGCAATGTCGACCTCACCGCACAGGAACTTGTGCAGCACTGTGCGCTCGATCACGCCGGGTCGCGCCTGCTCGAAAATGCCGTCGCGCGCATCGGCCTGTCCGTTCGCGCGGTCCACCGCGGGCTGCGGGTCGCGCGCACGATCGCGGATCTCGCGCAGCGCGAACGGGTTAACGCCGCGGATCTCGCCGAAGCGCTTTCCTTCCGCGCGCCGGCCCTGGCCCCGTCCTGCCCGGAGGAGCAGGTTGACACTCCCCGGGTGGGACCATAGGATCACGATCACTTCGCGGGCTTGCGAGCCCTTGGTCTGTGACTCTCTCAGCGGTCTGGCGGGTACCGGGAAAAGTCCGCCCGCGAGAACGTGGCGAAGACGGAGAGCGAAGAGAAGTGAAGAAGTACAACACAATCATTTTCGTCCCGCACGCGCGGGCGCGGTTTCGGCAGCTCACCATCTCCAGCCGGTTCCTCGCCGTCGCCGCGGGCGCCGGAGCGCTGCTTTTCGTCGCCGCAATCGGGTTCGGATGGGCCTTCTTCGCGTCATCGCGCCGGGACCGGCAATTCCTCATGGCCGTGGCCGAGAACGACCGCTTGCGCGCGACGACCTCGGCGCTGCACCAGCGCCTCGACGGCATTTCGAAGCAGCTCTCGGACTTCGAGGCCCGCACCCGCCGTCTCGCGATCGTCGCGGGTCTCTCCGATTCGGTGCGCCCGGGACTGGGCGGCCCCTCCACGCCCGGAGAAGGGTCGGGCGAAGTCGCCCGCCAGAGCGCGCTGCTCTCCTCGCAACTCTCGCTTCTCGAGAACCAGTTCTCCCGCCGCTCCGAGCTCATCGCCTCCACCCCGACCGTCTCGCCCGTGCACGGCACCGTCAACTCCGGTTTCGGTATCCGGCCGGACCCCTTCACGGGCCAGCCGGCGTACCACGAGGGCGTGGACATCTCGACTCCCCGCAGCGAACCAGTCGTCGCCACGGCGGACGGGATCGTGCTGCGCAGCGGCTGGGCCGGCGAATATGGCAAGGCCATCGCGATCGCCCACGGCGACCGCTACGAGACGCTCTACGGGCACCTCGAGCAGACTCTCGTGACCGAGGGGCAGAGAGTGCACCGCGGCGACCGCGTTGGGCTGGTCGGGTCCACCGGACGCTCGACCGCGCCCCACTTGCACTACGAGGTGCATGTGGACGGACGCGCGGTCAATCCGCTGGAGTACATCCTCGAGACGCGGTAGCTCTCGCCTCCCCCGAGCCCTTCCCCGGCTCGACGATTCGGAATAAACTCCCGCCCCTCAGATGTTAGCCGCCTGATCATGATCGACCGCCTCCTCGCCAAGGTCTTCGGCACCCAGCACGAGCGCGACATCAAGAAGATGTTGCCCCGGGTGGAGCGCATCGCCGCGCTCGAGCCCGGCGTGAAGGCGCTGTCGGACGAGGCGCTTCGGGGCAAGACCGCGGAGTTCCGGGCCCGCATCGCGAAGGCGCTCGAAGCCGTTCACCTCGAGGACGCGAAGGCGGCCCGCGACGCCGTTCTGGACGAGATCCTCGAGGAAGCCTTCGCCGTCGCCCGCGAGGCGTCCGTCCGGGCCCTCGGGATGCGGCCCTTCGACGTGCAGCTGATCGGCGGCATGGTGCTCCACTCCGGCAAGATCTCCGAGATGAAGACGGGCGAGGGCAAGACGCTCGTCGCCACGATGCCCGTGTACCTGAACGCGCTGACGGGGCGCGGCGTCCACGTCGTGACCGTCAACGACTACCTCGCCCGGCGCGACGCCGAGTGGATGGGCCGGATCTACAAGTTCCTGGGCCTGACCGTCGGCTGCATCCAGAACAACCTCCTCGACGACGACCGCAAGGCCGCCTACGCCTGCGACGTCACCTACGGCACCAACAACGAGTTCGGGTTCGACTATCTGCGCGACAACATGAAGTTCGAGCTCGAGAACATGGTCCAGCGCGGCCACGCCTACGCCATCGTCGACGAGGTGGACTCGATTCTGATCGACGAGGCCCGCACGCCGCTGATCATCTCGGGCCCGTCCGAAGAGAACACCGATGTCTACTTCCGCTGCAACCGGGTCATCCCGCACCTCGTCAAGGGCGCGGAGGAGAAGGACAAGTACGGCAACAAGACGACGACCGGGGACTTCCTGGTCGACGAGAAGTCGCGCACCGCTGTCCTGACCGAGGAAGGCGTGGCCAAGGCCGAAAAGGCACTCGGCATCGACAACATGTACGAGCTCGCGAACATCGACCTGCTCCACGGCGTCGAGCAGGCCCTCCGGGCCCACACGCTCTACAAGCGCGACGTGGATTACATGATCAAGGACGGCCAGGTCCTGATCGTCGACGAGTTCACCGGCCGCGTCCTTCCGGGCCGGCGCTGGTCCGACGGCCTGCACCAGGCGGTCGAGTCCAAGGAGAACGTCAAGATCGAGCGGGAGAACCAGACGCTCGCGACGATCACTCTCCAGAACTACTTCCGGCTGTACGAGAAGCTCGCCGGCATGACCGGAACGGCCGACACCGAGGCTTCGGAGTTTCACCAGATCTACAAACTCGACGTCGTGGTCGTCCCCACGAACCAGGCGATGATCCGCGCCGACCACCAGGACGTCGTCTACGCCTCCGAGCGCGAGAAGTACGAGGCCGTCGCCGACGAGATCGTCCAACTGCGCGAGAAGGGACAGCCCACTCTGGTCGGCACCGTCTCGATCGAGAAGTCCGAGCGCCTCTCCGATCTCCTCAAAGAGCGGCGCGTCCCCCACGTGGTCCTGAACGCCAAGTTCCACGAGAAGGAGGCGGAGATCGTGGCCCAGGCCGGCCGCTCCGGCGCCGTCACGATCGCGACGAACATGGCCGGCCGCGGCACCGACATCGTTCTCGGCGGAAACCCCGAGGCCGTCGCCGCGCACGAGCTCAAGGACGTCCAGGACCCCGAGGAGCACGCCCGCAAGCTCTCGAAGCTCCGCGAGACGTGTGCCGAGGACAAGAAAAGGGTCCTCGCGGCCGGGGGCCTGCACATCATCGGCACCGAGCGCCACGAGTCGCGGCGCGTCGACAACCAGCTGCGCGGCCGGTCCGGGCGGCAGGGCGATCCGGGCTCCTCGCGCTTCTACCTGTCGCTCGAGGACGACCTGATGCGCATCTTCGGGTCCGACCGCCTCCAGAACATCATGCGGCGGCTCGGCATGGAAGAGGGCGTCCCGATCGAGCACGGGATGGTCTCCCGCTCGATCGAACGCGCCCAGAAGCAGGTCGAGGCCCGCAACTTCGAGAGCCGCAAGCACCTGCTCGAGTACGACGACGTCATGAACCGCCAGCGCGAGGAGATCTACGGCATGCGCCGCGGCATTCTGCGCGGAGAAACGGCGCGCGACCACGTCCTCGAGCTCGGCGGGACGATTCTCGACTACGTCCTCGGCCGGCACCTGAACGAGGAAAAGGGCCCCCAGGAGTGGGACCTCGGCGCCTGCGACATCGACCTCCAGGAGTACTTCGGGCTCAAGCCCGCTTCGTTCGACTACGCTGGCAAGACCCACGAGCAGATCCGAGAGGAGCTCTGGACGGGGCTCCTGGCGATTTACGACCGCAAGGAAAGCCTCCTCGGCGCGGAGATGATGCGGACGCACGAGAAGTTCGTGATGCTCCAGGTCGTCGACCAGCAGTGGAAGGACCACCTCCTCGCGATCGATCACCTGAAGGAGGGCATCGGCCTGCGCGGCTACGGCCAGCGCGACCCGCTCATCGAGTACAAGAAGGAGTCGTTCGAGCTCTTCACCCTCATGAAGGAGCGCATCGAGGACCAGATCGTCCAGTACCTCTTCAAGCTCCAGCCGGTCGCGCGGGAGGCGGCGGACGAAGACGTCAACGCCCGGTCCGCCGAGCGCCGCGCCCCGGTCGCGATGCCGGCCCGCCGCGGGCCCTCGAACGTCAACTACTCCTACGGCGCCGCCGCCTCGGGCGGCCAGGACGCGAAGGTCGAAACGATCCAGCGCAACGCGCCCAAGGTCGGGCGCAACGACCCGTGCCCCTGCGGCTCGGGAAAGAAGTACAAGAAGTGCCACGGGGCAGACGGTGGGCCGCCGCCTCCGGGCGGCGGCGGGGCTCACCGCCGCGCGGCGGAGGGCTGAGGCGTATGGTTGACAAGCGCAAGCGTTCGCGTTCGTCCGACGACGAAGTTCCCCTGGCCCTGACGTTCGACGACGTCCTGCTGCTGCCGGCGCACTCCGAGGTGCACCCGCGCGAGGTGGACCTGCGCACCAGCCTGACCGGCCAGATCGGCCTCAACATCCCGCTCATCTCGGCCGCGATGGACACCGTCACCGAGTCGCGCCTGGCGATCGCCATGGCGCAGCAGGGCGGCCTCGGGATCATCCACAAGAACCTCTCGATCGAGGCCCAGGGCGCCGAGGTGGACAAGGTCAAGCGCTCCGAGTCCGGCATGATCGTCGACCCCGTGACCTGCCGCCCGGAGCAGTCGATCGCCGAGGCGCTCGACGTCATGGCCCGCTACAAGATCTCGGGGGTCCCGGTCGTCGACGACCGCGGCAAGCTCGTCGGGATCCTCACCAACCGGGACCTGCGCTTCGAGACCCGGACCGACCGCCCGATCTCGGCGCGCATGACGAAGAAGAACCTCATCACGACCCCCGTCGGCACGACGCTCGAACAGGCCAAGGAGCTCCTCCACAAGTACCGCATCGAGAAGCTCCTCGTTGTGGACCGCGCCGGGAACTTGAAGGGCCTCATCACGGTCAAGGACATCCAGAAGGCGATCAAGTACCCGAACGCGGCCAAGGACGCCCTCGGGCGGCTGCGGGTCGGCGGCGCGATCGGCGTCACGCGGGACATCCTCGACCGCGCCCGGGAGCTCGTCCGCGCCAAGGTGGACGTCCTCGTCCTCGACTCGTCCCACGGGCAAAGCCAGGGGGTGCTCGACGCCCTCAAGCTCGTGCGCAAGCGCTTCCCTTCGACGGCCATCATCGCGGGCAACGTCGCGACCGAGGAGGGCGCCCGCGACCTCGTCAAGCGCGGCGCCGACGCCGTCAAGGTCGGGATCGGCCCGGGCTCGATCTGCACGACGCGCGTCGTCACCGGCGCGGGCGTGCCCCAGATCCACGCGATCCGCGAGTGCGCGAAAGCCACGAAGGGCACGAAGGTCCCCCTGATCGCCGACGGCGGAATCAAGTTCTCGGGCGACGTCACCAAGGCGCTCGCGGCGGGCGCGCACCTCGTCATGATCGGCTCGCTGTTGGCCGGCACCGAGGAGTCGCCCGGAGAAACGATCCTCTACCAGGGCCGCACCTTCAAGGCCTACCGGGGGATGGGCTCGCTCGGAGCGATGAAGGCGGGCTCATCCGATCGGTACTTCCAGGAGTCCATGGAGGCGGAAAGTTCCGTCAACGGCGCCTCGCTCTCGAAGCTCGTGCCCGAGGGCATCGAGGGGATGGTCCCTTACAAGGGCAGCGTCGAAGCGCTCGTCGCCCAGTTGACCGGCGGTGTGCGCAGCGGCATGGGGCTGGCGGGCTGCCGGACGATCGAGGAGCTGCGCACGAAGTCGCGCCTGATTCGCATCACCGCGGCGGGGCTCAAGGAGTCCCACGCCCACGACGTGATCATCACCAAGGAAGCGCCGAACTACCGCCGGGAAGAAGTCTAGAGGCTTACTTCTTCCCCTTCCGCTTCCCGCTCTCGTCCGCCGCTTCCTTGGCCCACTTCTCCTGGCGGAGCTTGAGGACCGCCTCGAGCCGCTTCGCGAGCTCCGCCTCCTCGCCCGAGGCCCGGGGGCGGTAGTACCGCTGGCCCTTCAAGCTGTCCGGCAGGCACTCGATGCCCCCGACGCCTTCGGCCTCGGCGGGCGCGTAGCGGTAACCTTTTCCGTAGCCCACGTCCTTCATGAGCTTCGTGACCGCGTTGCGGATGACCGCGGGGACGGGCTCCGCCGGTTTCTCGGCGACGTCGCGCTTGACCTCGCTCTCCGCCTCGTACAGGGCATTCGACTTCGGGGCCAGGGCGCAGTAAACCGCCGCCTCGACCAGCGCCAGCGAGCCCTCGGGCATGCCGAGGAACTCGAACGCCTCCTTCGCGTCGAGACAGACGCCGAGCGCCCTCGGGTCCGCCAGACCGATGTCCTCGGACGCGAACCGCACGATTCGCCGCGCCACGTACAGCGGGTCCTCCCCAGCCTCGAGCATGCGCACGAGCCAGTAGAGCGTGGCGTCCGGGTCCGACTCCCGCATGGACTTGTGCAGGGCGGAAATGAGGTTGTAGTGCTCCTCGCCCGCCTTGTCGTAGAGGAGGACCTTGCGCTGGAGCAGCTCCCGCAGCCGGCCCATCTCGATCCTCCGCGCCCGCGACGCCTCGGCGTCCTCGGCCGCCGCCTCCAGCAGATTCAGGGCCCGTCGGGCGTCGCCGCCCGAGGCCTGGGCGATGAAGGCGAGCGCGTCGTCGTCGAGCGCGAAATCGCGCGCCCCGAGGCCGCGCGGGATGTCCCGCAGCGCCCGTTCCGCGATGCGGGCGACCGCCTCGGGAGCGAGGGGCTCGAGGACGACCACCTTGCAACGCGAGAGGATGGCGCCGTTCAATTCGAACGACGGGTTCTCGGTCGTCGCGCCGATGAGGACGATGTCGCCGGACTCGACGTACGGCAGGAACACGTCCTGCTGGGAGCGGTTGAAACGGTGGATCTCGTCGAGGAAGAGGATCGTGCGCTTGCCCTGCCGCGCGCGCAGGCGCCTGGCCTCCTCGAGGACCTCGCGCATTTCCTTGACCCCGGTCGCCACGGCCGAGTACGCCAGGAAGAGCGAGGATGTCTGGGACGCGATCAGGCGCGCGAGGGTCGTCTTGCCGACGCCCGGCGGTCCCCAGAGGATGAGGGACGGGACCCTGTCTTCCGCGATCGCGCGGCGCAGGAACCCGTTGGCGCCGACGACCGCCTCGGGCCCCTCGACCTCGTCGAGCGAGCGGGGCCGCATCCGGTCCGCGAGCGGAGTGGCCGGCGCGTACGCCTCGCCACTCGTGGAGGCCTTCGGCTCCTCCTCGAAGAGGCCTCCCGTCATCCCGCGCGCTCGAGCGTCTTGCGGCACTGCTCGGAGCACACGGCCACGACCTCGCCACTCTTCTCGGCCGTCAGGGCGATCCCCCGGTCTATCCAGGTTCCGCAGACGGGGTCGCGCACCATCTCCGCCTCCCGCGTGCCCCCCGGGCGCACAGGACCCGGCCGCGTCGAGGGGCTCAGGAACGCGCGCAGGAAGATCCTCAGCCCCCGCAGCACCGTCAGGAGCATGACGAGGACGACGACGAAGAGGACCAGGCGCAGCATCAGGCGGCGGGGCGAAGGCTCGTGATGTGTTCCTGGATCTTGTCGAGCTGCGGGATCTCGGGATACCGCTGCTTGACCTCGTCGAAGAGCCGCTGCGCGGCCCGGGCATCGCGCCGGTCATACGCCTCGACCAGCAGCCAGTTCAGAAGCGACTGCCAGTGATCCGGGTTGGCCTCCCGCGCCTTCTGGAAAAAGGCGACGGCCAGGTCGAACTCCCCCCGGTTGCGGTGCGCCGCTCCGAGATCCGAGAGCAGGTTCGGATTCTTCGGCGCCTTGCGGCGCGCCTTCTCGTAGGTCTTGACGGCCTGGTCCCAGTCCTCGCGGTCGTAGTAGGCGTTGCCGAGATCCATCAGGATCTCCGGGTTCTCGGGGTCCCTGTCGACCGAGCGCGTCAGCTCCGCGATCCGATCGCCCTGGGCTCCCCCGGCCGGTCCGGCGCCCGCTCCGCCGGGCCGCCCCCCGCCTCCCACGAAGTACCCGGCGCCGAAGCCCACGAGGGCCCCGACCAGCAGCATCACGACGGACTGAGCGACAGACGACTTTTTCGACGTTTCCATAGGCCGCATTCTAAGTCTCAACCGCCAAAGAAAAACGGGGCGGCCTTCGCCGCCCCGTCGAGGTTCCTTTCCCCTTGATCCCGGGTCAGTGCGCGGTCGCGCGGCTCCCGGCCGAACGCGCCAGGGCGCGATCCACCTGCCGTTCGACTTCCTTCTCGTCGAGGCCGTTGATCACGGCGATTTCCGAGACGATGAGATACTTCGCCCGCTCGTACATCTTCTTCTCCCGGAAGGAGAGCGTCTTGCGCGAGGAGATGAAGTTGAGCGTCTTGAGCACGTCCGCGATGGCGTTGAGCTCGCCGCTTTTCATCTTGTCCAGGTTCTGCTTGTAGCGGCCCTTCCAGTCGCCCGTGGCGGAGAATCGCCCGTCGCCGAGCGTCTTCATGAGACCCGTGATGTCCTTGCGCTGTGTCAGGCGGCGCAGGCCGATCAGGCCCGTGTTCCCGACGGGGACCATCACCCGGGAGTTGTTCGACAGGAGACGGAGATGATAGAAGCTCCTCGGAACCACCGGCTCCGTCTGGAACCCCTCGCCGATCTTCTCGACCACGGATACACCGTGATTGGGGTACACGACCTTCTCTCCCACCTTAAATCCCACTCGGTCCTCCTCGAAAAGAGTGAAAAGAGCCTGATACGGGAGCCGCGGATTATAGGGAAAAGGGGGTGAGAATTCAAACCAGAGGAGGCCTTCCCGAGCCCAGAAGTTATGCTATTTCAGCAATTTGCGACGCGCCTGTGACTCTCGTCACAGCCGCCTGGTCCGGCCTAAGTCCGGTTCTGTCAATACGATGCCGGAAGGCGAGTCCGCCCGCGAACCAACGGCCGCCTGCCCCTCAGGATACGGAGGCACTTTTTTTTGCGAAGCCCCTCCGCTCCCCGGAAAGCTCCCCAAGGAGCCCCTCCATCCGGCGCAGTCCCTCGAGCGTTTTCGCGATGTCGTAGCCAAAACCGATCCGAATGTAGCGGCCGATCCCGAAGTGGGCGCCCGGGGTGATGAGGACGGATTTCTCGAGGCGCAGCCGGTCGAAGAGGGCCGCCGAGCCGATCGGAAGCCGGTACTTCACGAGCGCGATCGCCCCGGCAACCGGCGGGATGTAGCCGAAGAGCTCGCCCTGGCCCCGGATCCACGCTTCCACCTGCGGCCAATGCAGGCGGACGATCCCCCGGGTGCGCGCCAGGATCTCCTCCCGGCGGCGCGGCTCCATGGCGGCGCGCGCCAGCCGATCGGACAGCATCGACGGCGTCAGCGTCGTGTAGTCCTGGCAGGCCCAGAAGGAGGCCGTCGTTTTCGGAGGAGCCACGATCCACCCGATGCGCAGCCCCGGCAATCCAAACGCCTTCGAGAGGCCGGCGGTCACGACGACCTTCGGGTACCGCCCCCAGAACGTCGGCGACACCGCGTCGGCCGCAACCTCGGCGCCCCGATAGACCTCGTCCGAGACGATCCAGGCCCCGACCCTGCGCGCGACACGGACGATCTCGGCCATCTCGTCCTCGGTCAGAACCGCGCCTGTCGGGTTGTTCGGGTTGGTGACCATGATCGCCTTCGTCTTCTTCGTGACCGCGCGCTCGAGGCTCGCCACGTCCAGGGCCCAGCGGCTCTTCAGGCCCCGCTCTCTCTCGACGAGGCGGTACGCGTCGGCCCGGCCGGCGTATGCGCGCGCGAGTCCCCACGACTGCATGTAGTTGGGAATCATGACGGCCATCCGGTCGCCCTTCTCGAGCAGACTCCAGAGCGTCGTGAAGTTGGCCTCCGAGCACCCGGTCGTGACCAGGACGTTCTCCGCGCGGGCGCCGGGATAGAACAGGGCGACCCGCTCGCGCAGCAGCTGCGAACCGTTGG
>Ga0209048_10000678_pt1 | contig 35996 bp, 26 predicted proteins | sample FrelakmetCRP12CR_FD_187146 | JGI IMG/M metagenome (GOLD analysis project Ga0209048, IMG submission 187146) | Freshwater lake sediment microbial communities from the University of Notre Dame, USA, for methane emissions studies - CRP12 CR (SPAdes)... | ecosystem: Environmental > Aquatic >...
AGCGTAAGCTTTTGCGCAGCAGCGGTATCAACTTCGAGCGTCACGGCCTTGACTACCGCGGGCTTGTCAGTTCGCTCGTCGGCAAGCTGGTCGATCGCAAGGACGCGTGTATTCTGCAGCACGACGTCGGTCATGCCGGATTTGTCGGCACGACGGGTCAGAAGAAGATCGACGCGATCGCCGGGAAGTACGAAGCCGGCTACACCTTCAATATCGTTAACGCGTACCGTGACTGCTTTCATGCCGGGGGCAAGAGTCGCGGACAAAGTCGCACGCTGACCAGGGCCGGTGAGCTTTGGGGCGAGCACGGGTTCGTTCGGCTCGATTGGCGCGAGCACGATGCGCTTGCCGGCAGAGAGCATGTCGTTAATTGATGAAAAGGAGCCTTCGGGAACAGCGCCATCGGGCCAAGGCACTTCGCGCAGCAAGCCGTTGGTGAGTGGCATGCCAAAACGCAGCGACGTATTTGCAACGACGACATTATGCGTGGTGGCGGGCTTCGTATCGACCCGCATGGTCTTCGACCGCATTTCGTCCTGGCGATTCAGCCACATCTGGGCAACGAAAACCGCGAGCAGTCCGAAGACGCCGGCAAGAACAACCATGATGACGGTGCTGAAGCGCACTGTGTGCTTCCCCTTTGTTAGGGGCGATCATCCGTCAGGCGTGTCTAATAAGAGTTTTCGAGTTCCCTCGAATTATCGCTATTTTTGAAAGTCTTTGATTCATGTTGAAAGGCCGATGAAGGAGCATGTTAAAAGACGAATGAAAGATGATGCTTTCCGCAGTCTTAAGCGGCAGCTTTGCTCGCGTGACATGGTGATCAAAATTAACCGCCACGGTTTCGTCGAAAGTCCAACATGAGACGATATGTGGCAGAGGGAATTCGGCAAAATGCTCAAAGCTGCAACAAATCTCGAAATGCTCTGACAGCTTTGGGGAACCGACTGTAGGAAATACTCAAAGCGCGATGGAAGACCACATCCGCTACTGATTTCCGCACTGCAATTGCAAATGTTAGCCGCGAGCTGCCTGCTTTATCGGCGCCTGTTTTCGTCGCACCGCCTTGCTCCAAGGAGGCCATGTAGTATGCTGCATTCTGACGAATTCGGCATGAAACGGGCATCAAGACCCGCTAATGCATTCGGGAAACGAGCCTAGTTTTATCGGGGCTATTGGGAGGAAGTTAGATGAAATCACGTTCGGAATTATCTCGCCGCCGTATGCTCACCCTAACCGGGGCGGGCGCGAGCGCGCTCGCATTTCCATTCATTCGTCCGTCCTGGGCGCAGAGTGGCCCGCTTAAAGTCGGCTTGCTACTGCCCTATAGCGGAACTTATGCGCAGCTCGGCGAAGCCATTACGCGAGCGATGGAACTTTATTTGAAACAGAAAGGCGGCGTGATCGGTGGCCGCCAGATTACCTTCGTGAAACTCGATGACGAATCCGAGCCGCCAAAGGGCGCAGAAAATACTACCAAACTTGTTGAGGGCGAGAAAGTCGACGTGTTGGTCGGCACCGTACATTCAGGCGTCGCTATGGCCATGGCTAAGATTGCGCGCGAGGCCGGCTTGCCGACCATCATCCCAAACGCAGGCGCCGACGTGCTGACGCGCGCCCTGTGCGCCAAGAATATTTTCCGCACATCCTTCAGCAATGGCCAGGTCGGCCTTGCGACCGGAAAAGCGGCGGCCGACGCAGGCATCAAAACGGCTGTGTCCTTCACTTGGGATTATGCCGCCGGCAAGGAGATGATTGGCGGCTTCGCCGAAGCTTTCACGGCTGGCGGTGGAAGAGTGCTTAAGGAAATCACTATTCCGTTCCCGAACGTCGAGTTCCAGTCGGCGCTCGCCGAGATTGCGAACTGGCAACCTGAAATTACTCACTCGTTCTTTTCCGGCGGTGGCGCGGTGAAGTACATCAAGGACTATGCGGCAGCCAAGCTCGGAATTCCGCTGTGGGGCACAGGCTTCCTCACCGAGGGCGTCGAAGCCGCAGTGGGTCCGGCAGGCGATGGCGTGAAGACAGTGCTGCATTATGCTGACGACATCGACAATCCGGAGAATAAATCTTTCCGCAAGGATTTTACTGACGCGTACAAAATTGCGCCGGACGTCTTCGCCGTGCAGGGTTGGGACGCGATGCAATTGCTCGAGGCAGGCCTTAAGGCGGTGGGCGGCGACGTATCAAAGCGCGACGCGATGTTTGCCGCCATGAGCCAGGCTTCATTCAAGAGTCCACGCGGACCATTCAAGCTTTCAGCTTCCCACAACCCGATTCAGAATTTCTATCTGCGCGAGCTAAGGGGCGGAAAGAACGTGCTCATCAAGACGTCGGCCACCGATTTCTCCGATCCGGGAACCGGCTGCAAACTCTCAAGCTGAAACGATAGAGTGGCGGGGACTCCGGTCCCCGCCATTATTGTGTCCGAGCAAAGCGCCGTCATGGATCTCGTTCTCACTCAAATCTTCAACGGCCTGCAATATGGCTTGCTGCTTTTCCTCGCCGCGAGTGGGTTGACCCTCGTCTTAGGCATCATGGGAATCATCAATCTTTCGCACGGCTCGTTCTACATGCTCGGCGCTTATCTTTCACTGACGCTAACGAGTTTAACCAATGACATTTTTCTCTCGCTTGCGCTCGGCATTCCGATCGCATTTCTGTTCGGCGCCGCAATTGAGTGGCTGTTCATCCGACATCTTTATCAGCGTGATCATCTGCAACAAGTGCTCCTCACCTTCGGGCTCATTCTGGTCTTCAACGAGCTGCAGAGAATTATTTGGGGAACATTCCCCCACAGTGTTCCGATCCCCTCCTATCTTTCCGGCAGCGTTAAGATTTTCGGCCTAATGAGCTATCCCATTTATCGCATTGCGGTCGCGGGACTATGCATCGTGCTCGCCCTTGCCATGATGTTCGTGATCCAGCGTACAAAAATTGGTCGAATGATCCGCGCGGGTGAATCGAACCGCGAAATGGTCGAGGTACTCGGTATTGATACACAGCTCTTGTTTCGCTTCGTTTTCGCGGCGGGCGTGACACTCGCGGCCGCTGGCGGAATCATCGCCGCGCCAATTGACAGCGTTTATCCTGGGATCGGCGAGTCGGTTCTTATCACTTCGTTGGTCGTAGTCGTTATTGGCGGGATCGGTAGTGTTCGAGGTGCCTTCGTCGGTGCACTACTGATCGGACTTGCTGACGCTTTCGGAAAAGTTTTTTTTCCACAATTTGCGACTGGCATGGTCTATGCGCTGATGGCGGCAGTGTTGGTGGCACGGCCCGGCGGACTGTTCGGGCGAGCCGCCTGACGTGCTATCCCTTCCACGTCCCCTCGTTGCAGTCCTGCTGATCGTGCTGTTCGTTGGGATGCTGTTGGTGCCGTTTTTTGGCGGCTCCTATGCGATCAAATTCGCGACACGCGTTTTTGTGTTAGCGATATTCGTCGTGAGCCTCGATTTTCTGATTGGCATAACCGGCCTCGTGAGCTTCGGCCATGCGATGTTTTTCGGGCTCGGCGCTTATTCGCTTTATTTTATTTCGCCGGAGACGATGGCGGCAAATGCGCTTTTCGCGTTTCCGGCAGCACTCCTCATCGCGGGCGCTGTTGCGGCAATTATCGGCGCAATTTGCGTTCTTACCCGAGGTTTCTATTTTATTATGGTGACGCTCGCCTTCGGGCAGATGCTATTTTCCCTTTTTCATACATCGCGCATCGCCGGGGGATCAGACGGCGCGTATATCAATATAAAGCCCGCAATATCCATGTTCGGCAGGACATTGCTCGATTTCGAAAACCGTTTCACATTTTATTATTTCTGTCTCGCCGCGCTCGCCGCAGTTTATCTCTTGGCACTAGCGCTCACGCGAACGCCATTCGGTCGCGTATTGCAGGCAATTCGCTGGAACGAAGAGCGCGCCGGCGCGCTCGGCTTTAACACGTATGCCTACAAACTTTTGAGCTTTACCTTCGCAGGCGCGATCGCAGGTTTCGCGGGCGTGTTATTTGCGACCATCGACGGCTATGTCGCGCCGGACCTCTTCGGCTGGCGGCAATCGGGTATCGCTATCATGATGGTGGTGCTCGGCGGCGCCGGCACGCTGTTCGGGCCGATCCTTGGCGCGCTTCTTTATTCATTGATTGAGGAAGTCTTAAAAACTGCGAGCTGGGTCGGGCCGATCGCCAGTCACTGGTCGCTCGCGCTGGGATTGTTGCTGATTGGCGCCGTGCTCACATTCCCGAAGGGAATTGCGGGTCTGTTCGGCCGCAAGGAAGGGCTGAAAGTCTCGGCGGATCAACCCCACATTACACGAAAAGTCGAAGACGCTCGCCGCGGGCAACAACTCGAGGTCAGCGGCCTAACGCGCCGATTCGACGGGCTGGTTGCCGTGGACAATGTCAGCCTTAACCTCGCACCCAATCTCGTGCACGGCATTATTGGCCCAAACGGCGCCGGCAAAACGACCTTCGTCAATGTACTTTCTGGCAGCATGAAACCTACGGCCGGTAATATCCGGCTCGATGGTGAGAACATTGCCGGCAAGCCCGCGTATGTCATCGCCAGGCGCGGAATAGGGCGTAGCTATCAGCGCACGAATATTTTTCTGCCCTTCACGGTACGCGAGAACTGCCTGATCGCGGCGCTGGCGCGGCACCCCTCGCCGTGGCGATTGCGTTCGGGCATCTTCGTCAAACAAGAGAGCGATGCGATCGCGCACGCGCTCAATGTTACGGGCCTAAGCACGCGCGCCGATATCCGCGCGGCACATTTGAGTCACGGTGAGCAGCGCCAGCTCGAAATTGCGATGTTGATCGCGTCCGGCGCGCGGCTGCTCATTCTCGACGAACCACTCGGTGGTATGGGACCGGAAGAAACCGGACGGGTAATGGCGCTGCTCCGCAGCCTCGCAGCCAATCATACAGTTCTGCTGATCGAACACGACATGGACGCGATCTTCGGCGCCGCCGATACGCTAACTGTTCTGGTCGAAGGCCGGCTGCTTGCACATGGTAAACCAGAGGAAATCCGCCGTGACCTTGCGGTGCGCGAGGCTTATCTCGGCCGCTGGGGAGAAAGCGCCTCATGACCGCGCCCATTCTCCTCGCCGAGAAGATTAATACGTATTACGGGCAAAGCCATATTCTACGTGGCGTAAATTTCCGCGTGATGCCACACGAGACCGTGAGCTTGCTTGGCCGGAATGGGATGGGAAAAACCACGCTGCTGAAAAGCTTGATCGGTCTTGTCCACCCACGCTCGGGCAGCGTGGAGTTGAATGGCATGGACATAACCGGTTTACGCCCATCGCTCGTAGCGAAGGCCGGCCTCGCATTCATACCGGAGGATCGCGGAATTTTTCCGAATCTGACGGTCGCTGAAAATTTAACCTTCGCCGCACGCGGCGGACGCGGCACACGACCAGACTGGACGCTCGAGCGAATTTATTCACTGTTTCCACAGCTCGCGGAGCGGCGTTCGCATTGGGGCAATCAACTTTCCGGTGGCGAGCAGAAAATGCTTTCAATCGGGCGGGCACTGATGACGAATCCGGACATTATCCTTCTCGATGAGGCAACCGAAGGTCTTGCTCCCAAAGTGCGCGACAGAATCTGGGCGGTGCTCCGGCAAATTACCTCGACGGGAATCTCATCGATTATCGTCGACAAAAATCTCGGCGATCTGCTCGCGTTAGCGCATCGTCACGTTGTAATGGCGAAGGGCGAGATCGTATTCGTGGGTTCGACCGAAGCGTTGAAATCCGATGAGGCGCTGATTTATCGCCATCTCGGCGTCTGATCAGACCTGCACCAGGCGACGCACTATTCTAGTTTCAGATTTTTCGATCCATGCCAGCAATTCACGCAGGCTTTGCTCCGGCGTCTTGCCCGCTGTTTCCAAAATGTAATCTGCTTTCGCATAGAGCGGCTCGCGGCTCTTCAAAATCGAGATGAGATCGTTCATCGCATGTTTATTGTCGGCCATTGGCCGTAGATCGCCCTGCGCGATCACACGTTTCATATGTGCATCAGGACTGGCGCGCACCCAGACCGTGACGCAGGAGGTCAAAAGCTGCTCGAACGTGCCGGGTTCGGTGACAATGCTGCCACCGGTCGCCAGCACGCAGCGCGCATTTTTCTCGAGTGCGGCTTCGAGGGCCGCGCGCTCGAATCGGCGATAAGTCGGCTGCCCAAACATTTCGAACAACTCGCCAAGCGCCATACCGCCCATGCGCTCGATCTCGTGGTCCAGTTCGATAAAAGGAACGCCGAGCTTCGCGGCAAGTAATTTTCCGAGAGTCGATTTACCGCTACCACGCAGCCCGATGAGCGCGATCCGCGCATGACGCGCTTCGCTCGAAGGTCCGCCGTGACGAGAGAGTAGAAGCTCACGCGTTTGCTTCAGCTCGCTTGGCGAAAGTCGATCCAGCAATTGATGCAGTAGTAGATGTTCAATATCGCGTTCGGGCCGCTCATCGATCAGCTCAGCCACCGGCACGCCCATCGCCTTGCCAATCCGACGCAACAGCACGATTGAGCAATTGCCCTTGCCGATTTCGAGTTCCGCCAGATAGCGTTCGGAAACTCGCGATTGCTTCGCGAGCGTCTTCCGGGACATGCCGCGGCGGCTCCGCATCGTGCGCACGCGTTCGCCCAGCAGCGCTAGGTAGTCGCCGGTGGAAAGATCGATCGCGACGACCTTGGATTTTTTGGTTAGTCTTGCTTGTCTTTTCATGGCGCCCGTTTTGTGCAATATAATGCATGTACGATAAAAATAAAAAGCCGAGGGAGGCGATGTCGCTCGAGGAACTGACCACGCGGCGGCCTTATAATGCCGCCGTCGATTTCGTTGATGGAAATATCGCACGCGGCAACGCGAAAAAGGTCGCATTCAAGGAGGCCGCGCGTTCAATCACTTATGGTGAGCTACAGGCCGAGACCTGCCGTTTTGGGCGCGGGCTCTACACCCTCGGTCTTAAACCCGAAAGCCGCATTATTATTCTGCATCTCGACATGATTGAATTTCCGATCGCATTCTGGGGCGCGATCCGCGCTGGCATCATTCCTATTCCGCTCAATACGCTGCTAACGCCCGAGCAATATGCCTACATCATCGAGGACAGCCGGGCAGAAGCGATTTTCATTTCGCCGCAGTTGATCTCCTCGATCGAACCGATTCTCAATAAACTGACTTGGCTTAAACTCGCGATCGTGTCGGGCAAGGAAAAGGAGGCGCCGAAGATCGGAAAGCTAAATGTTCATCGATTCGATGATGTGATCGCGAACGGCTCGCCCGAAGTTTGGCATTCACCAACGATTTCCGACGAAATCGCTTTCTGGCTTTATTCGTCAGGTTCGACCGGCGACCCGAAGGGTGCCCGGCACATCCAATCAAGTCTGATCGCGACAGCAAAGCTGTTTGGCCAGGACGTGATGGGGATTCGGTCGGATGACATCGTATTCTCAGCAGCGAAATTGTTTTTTGCGTATGGCCTCGGCAATTCCATGTCATTTCCGATGTCAGTCGGCGCCACCACGATCTTACTCGCCGAACGGCCAACCCCCGATTATGTGCTCGAAACAATTAAGCGCGAGCAGCCGACAATTTTCTATGGCGTGCCAACCCTGTTCGGCGCACTGTTGAACCACAAGGATATTGGCAGAGGCGCAGGATCAAAAAGACTCAGGCTCTGCACTTCAGCTGGCGAGGCGCTGCCCGCGAATATCGGCGAACGCTGGCGCGACATCACCGGCGTCGACATCCTCGATGGCATCGGCTCGACCGAGATGCTCCATATCTTCGTCAGTAACCGTCCGGATGACATCCACTATGGCACATCCGGTAAACCGGTGCCGGGCTACGATGCGAAGATCGTCGGCGAGGATGGCAAGGAACTTGGGGACGGCGAAATCGGTGAGCTCGTGGTGCGCGGTCACTCGTCAGCCGACGGCTATTGGAACCAGCGCGCGAAGAGCCGCCGTACCTTTGTCGGCGAATGGACGTATACTGGTGATAAGTATCTGCGCGACTCGAACGGCTATTATGTGTACTGCGGACGCACCGACGACATGTTCAAGGTAAGCGGCATCTGGGTTTCGCCGTTCGAGGTCGAAGCTGCACTCGTTTCACACGAAGCGGTGCTGGAAGCAGCTGTCATCGGTAAGACAGATAATGATGGCCTGATTAAACCGAAAGCTTACGTTGTCCTGAGGGAGGGATTCAAACCCGACGAGAAACTGTACGAGTCTTTGCGCTCACATGTGAAGACGCGTGCCGGAATGTGGAAATATCCTCGCTGGATCGACGCGCGCCTCGAGCTACCAAAGACCGCAACCGGAAAAATCCAGCGCTTCAAATTGCGCGATGAGGAGGCCGCAAGGTCACCCAAGTGAGTTCCACAAAAACGCATTCACGGTGGAACTGAATGTTTCAATTGGTGCTCCGACATCGACCGTATGCCGATAAAGCAATCATTGGTCACGCTGTTGCACTTGGCTCCCTTGCCGTACCGTCACCGAATTCGCGCACCGGAATTCTGACGCTGCACGAAAGACTTGGACAGCACTTTGAGCATGCAGTTTAATTCTTGAGCGGTTCTAAGCTGCATGATATGTGATGCATAATAATGCATGTGACGAACTGCCAAAACGCTGAGGGTGGCTATGAATCAGATCGATTTTCGAACAGAACCGAGCCGTTATCGGCACTGGAAAATCGAACCTGACGGCGACATTGCCTATCTCGTGATGGACGTCGACCCTGCGGGCGGGCTTTCTGCGGATTACGAACTGAAGCTCAATTCTTACGATCTCGCGGTCGATATCGAACTTAATGATGCCGTGCAACGGCTGCGCTTCGAGCATCCGGAAGTGCGCGCGGTTGTCTTGAAGTCCGGCAAAGAGAATGTGTTTTGTGCCGGCGCAAACATTCGCATGCTCGGAAAAGCAACGCACGGGCATAAAGTCAACTTCTGCAAATTCACTAACGAAACGCGTCTCGCCATTGAGGACGCATGCGAGCATTCAAAACAATCCTATCTTGCTGCTGTCGCCGGTGCATGCGCAGGCGGTGGGTACGAACTCGCGCTCAGTGCCGATCACATCATGCTGATTGACGACCGCCGGTCGGCGGTGTCGCTTCCAGAAACGGCAATGCTCGCCGTATTGCCCGGCACTGGTGGCCTCACGCGTGTTACGGACAAGAGAAAAGTCCGTCGCGATCTCGCGGACGTTTTTTGTTCTGTCGAGGAAGGTGTTCGCGGAAAAAAGGCAGTCGACTGGCGTCTGGTCGATGAGATTATCGCAAAGACAAAATGGAATGATGCCGTGAAAGCGCGTGCAGCGGAAATCGCAGCCCGTTCTGATCGCCCGAATAATGCAAAAGGTATCAAGCTGGAACCGCTCGATCGCAACATTTCTGGCGATACAATCACCTACGCCAACGTACGCGTCGAGATTGACCGCGAGCGCAGCCTAGCGACCATTTCCGTAAAGGGTCCGTCAAGCGCTATTCCGTCGACTATCGAGGCTGCGCACGCGCTCGGTTCGAAATTCTGGCCACTCGCCACCGCGCGCGAATTGGAGGACGCAATCCTGCATCTTCGCTTCAATGAAGCAAAGATCGGCGTTATCGTGTTCCGTACCGAAGGCGATGCCAAAGCCGTACTCGATCACGACACGTTTCTTGGCCAGCACCAAAATGACTGGTTGATGCGCGAGATCCGTCACTACCTGAAGCGTGTGTTTAAACGGATCGACGTCACGGCGCGGAGCTTCGTTACGCTTGTCGAGCCGGGCACCTGTTTCGCTGGCACGCTTGCCGAGCTCATATTCGCTTCTGATCAATCATTGATGTTGATCGGGCGGCGCGACGGAGACAATCGCCCACCAGCCGCGATCATACTCGGCGAAGCAAATTTTGGTTTCTACCCGATGGGGAACGGCCTCACTCGGCTGCAATCGCGATTTCTTGGCGAACCCGAAAGCATCGATCGCGCCAGGGAAAAAATCGGAGAGATCATTGAAGCCGAGAAAGCAAGCGCGCTTGGTCTCGTCACCTTCACCTACGAGGCATTTGACTGGGACGACCAGCAACGCATCATGTTCGAAGAGCGCGTCGCCTATTCGCCCGACGCGCTTACCGGGATGGAGGCAAATCTGCGCTTCGCGGGCCCTGAGACGATGGAAACGAAAATCTTCGGCCGCCTCACCGCCTGGCAGAACTGGATTTTCCAGCGGCCCAATTCGGTTGGCGAGCAGGGTGCTTTAAAACTCTACGGCAGCGGCATTCAACCAACCTTCGACAAGGAAAGGATCTGACCATGAACATCGTGAATGTAGATTACGACGGGCTGATCCCTAACAATGTCGGCTTGAATTCAGACCCGCGCGTGAAAGCCGCACTCGAAAAGTGGCATCCCGGCTACATCAACTGGTGGCACGATATGGGGCCGGAGGGTTTCCAACAGGCAATCGTTTATCTGCGTACAGCTGTCAGCGTCGATCCGAAAGGCTGGGCGAAATTCGATTACGTTCGTATGCCAGAATACAAGTGGGGCATCTTGCTTGCACCGCAGGTCGAGGATCGCAAGATCGCGTTCGGCGCGCACAAGGGCCAGCCCGTGTGGCAGGAAGTGCCAGGCGAATATCGCGCGATGCTTCGCCGCCTGATCGTGATTCAGGGTGATACCGAGCCCGCGTCGGTCGAACAGCAGCGCTATCTTGGTAAGACCGCGCCCTCACTCTATGACCTCCGCAACCTGTTCCAGGTGAATGTGGAAGAAGGCCGCCATCTATGGGCTATGGTATATCTTCTGCACAAATATTTTGGTGCCGAAGGCCGCGAGGAAGCAGAGGAATTGTTGATACGACGTTCGGGCGACGCTGATACGCCGCGCATGCTCGGCGCCTTCAATGAGGAAACGCCGGACTGGCTTTCGTTTTTCATGTTCACATTCTTCACCGACCGCGACGGCAAGATGCAGCTCGAGGCACTCGCACAATCGGGCTTTGATCCGCTCTCGCGCACGACGCGCTTCATGCTGACCGAGGAAGCGCATCACATGTTTGTCGGCGAAACCGGCGTCGGCCGCGTGATCGATCGCACATGCTCAGAAATGAAAAAAGCCGGTATCGACGATCCAAACAATCTCACCGCCATTCGCAAGCTCGGTGTAATCGACTTGCCGACAATCCAGCGTAAACTCAATCTGCATTATTCGCTGACGCTCGATCTGTTTGGGAATGAAATCTCGACCAACGCAGCGAACGCTTTTCATTCAGGCATGAAAGGTCGCTTTCACGAAGACAAGCTATCAGACGACCATAAGCTCGAGAGCGGGCACTATCCCGTGCTGCGTTGCCTCAATGGTAAGATCGTGAACGAGGACGCGCCGGCACTTTCTGCGCTCAACATGCGGCTGCGGGACGATTACACGAAAGAATGCGTGGGCGGCGTTGAGCGCTGGAATAAGATCATCGAGAAATACGGCATTTCGTTCCGGCTTACGCTGCCGCACGTCGCATTCCATCGCCATATCGGCGAGTTCGCTAAGGTGAAAACTGATCCGACAGGAACAATCATCAGCGAAGCCGAGTGGGAAAAACGCAGAGACGAATTCCTGCCATCGAACTCCGACCGCGAATATATCGAGAGCCTGATGAAGCCCGAACGCGAGCCGGGGAAATTCGCGAGCTGGATTTCGCCGCCGAAAGTAGGCATCGACAATAAACCCGGCGATTTCGAATATGTAAAGCTCGCCGGGTGACGCCTAGGTTCTCGTGGCCGCTTTCGTCTCAGCTATCCAAGTTTTCCAGAAAGATGGACATGGATACTCAGCACAACACCGGCATGACGAAAAAACGGAATCGCCATGTCCGCCGCATTTAAACAGCATTTGATTGATCCCGCCGTTTGCATCCGCTGCAACACATGTGAGGCGACGTGTCCGGTAGGTGCAGTGACGCACGATTCGAACAACTACGTCGTCGATCCGATGAAATGCAAATTCTGCATGGATTGTGTCTCACCCTGCCCGACCGGCTCAATCAATCATTTCGTGCAAGTGACAAAACTGTTCTCGCTTGAGGAGCAATTTTCCTGGAACGAGTTGCCATCGCAGGAGTTCGGAGTCGGAATTGCAGAAAATTCCGTAACCACTATTGAGGCGCTCGATGATGATGCGGTGGCGCTGCTTGAGGATGCGCATAAGGGTTCCGGCGGCCGGGTGAAAGCACCCGCTTCTGCAAGCCAACCGCGTATTAATCTCTTTACACGCGCGCATCCGGCTGAAGCGACCGTTACCGGGAACTTCCGCCTCACCGCAGAAAATGCGAGTAGCGATATTCGCCACATTATTATCGATTTCGGCAAGACGTCCTTTCCGGTGCTCGAAGGCCAAAGCATCGGAATTGTCGTGCCTGGGACTGACGCGAATGGGCGACCGCACAAGCTGCGGCTGTTTTCGATCGCGAGCCCGCGCGATGGTGAGCGGCCGAACACGAACAATTTGTCACTCACAGTGAAGCGGGTTGCCGAAAAACAATCCAACGGCACCGTGATTCGCGGTCTGGCGTCGAATTACGTCTGCGATTTGAAACAGGGCGACAATGTGCAGGTGGTGGGCCCATTCGGTTCGACCTTTCTGATGCCCGACGATCCGGAGGCCGACATCCTGATGATATGCACTGGTACCGGCGCCGCACCGTTTCGGGCATTCACCGAACGCCGCCGTCGCTCGATGCCAAACTCGAAAGGCAAGCTGTATTTATTCTTTGGCGCGCGAAGCCCGCTGGAACTTCCCTATTTCGGCCCGTTGCAGAAAGTGCCAAAGGCGCTCCTCGATCAGGAACTGGTCTTTTCGCGCCTCCCCGGTAAGCCAAAAGAATATGTGCAAGACCGCCTGCGCGCGCGTAGCAGCGATATTGCACCGCTGCTCACCCGTGCGACGACCTATATTTATATGTGCGGGCTACGTGGCATGGAAGAAGGTGTCGAAGCCTCGCTCGCCGATATATGCTCGTCGGCTGGCTTCGACTGGAATGAAATTCGCGCGCACTTGCGCGAAACCGGGCGGTTTCACGTCGAGACCTATTAAAGTGGAATCGCTGCGCGCGGTTCGCTAAGCTGTGCGACATGAGGAAGCACGAGCCCGCCAGAGGCATCTGGCCGCCGGCCGCGACGCCGTTTCGCCCCGATCTCTCTATCGATTTCGACCGCTATATCGAACATTGCCGCGCGCTCCTGAAGAACGGTGCACACGGGCTCGCGGTGCTGGGCACCACGAGTGAAGCGAATTCGCTCGATTTTTATGAGCGCGAAGCAACGCTAGAAAAACTCATCGCTGCCGGAGTTCCCGCTGACAAGCTGCTGCCCGGTACTGGCGCGTCTTCCATCGGCGACGCAGTACGGCTCACGAAACACGCGATGTCGCTCCACGTACGCGGCGTGCTGCTGCTTCCACCATTCTATTATAAAGGCGTCTCGGACGACGGGCTCTTCGCATTCGTCTCGGAACTGATCGCGCGCGTTGGAAGCCCAGCCCTTTCAATTTATCTTTATAACTTTCCGCAAATGAGCGCGCTGACATGGTCACCCGATCTGATCGGAAAGCTAATCAAAAAATTTCCAGATTGCATTGTAGGCCTCAAGGATAGTTCCGGGAACGTAGCTTATATGAATACGCTGCTTGAAAGATTCCCCAATTTCGCGGTGTTTCCGTCGAGCGAATCCCTGCTGCTTGACGCGATGAAAAATGGTGCCGCGGGCTGCATTTCTGCGACGGCGAACATCAATGTTGCCCCGATCAGCGAGCTTTACGGAAACTGGAAAGGTGCGAGTGCTGAAAAACTGCACAAATCTGTCTCAGCCGTCCGTACACTGATGACAAAATTCCCACTGATCTCCGGCGTCAAGGCGGTGCTCGCGGAGAAAACAGGCGCGAAGGATTGGGTACGTGTACGCCCGCCACTTGACGCACTCACTCCCGCACAAACGAAGGATTTGATCGCCGCACTGAATCAGATCGAAGCCGGGGCGTTAGTATGAAGCGCGGCCTGCGTTCGCGCCTTGTTAAATATGGCGACGATGGGTTTTCGCTGTTTTTACGCCGTGGCTTTCTCAAATCTGCAGGGTATGACGACGAGGCGCTGTCAAAGCCGATCGTTGGAATTCTATCGACTGCCTCTGACTTCAATCCATGTCATCATACAGCGCCGCAGCTTACCGATGCCGTACGGCAGGGCGTGCTCGCATCGGGCGGATTGCCGTTCGTGTTCCCGACGATTTCGCTTCAAGAGTCCTTCGCGTTTCCAACCTCGATGCTATTTCGCAATTTGATGGCAATGGATGTCGAGGCAATGTGCCGGTCTCTACCGATGGACGCGGTCGTGCTGATTGGCGGTTGTGACAAGACGATTCCAGCGGAGCTGATGGGTGCGATCAGCGCGAATCTCCCGGCTATTGTGCTTCCGGTCGGGCCGATGCTCGCCGGACGGCATGAAGGCGCGCGGCTCGGCGCCTGCACTGATTGTCGACGGTTATGGGCCGCGTTTCGCGCCGGCGATCTCGATGAAGAAAGCCTCAATCGCGCTCAAAATCAGCTCATGCCAACTTCCGGCACTTGCATGGTGATGGGTACGGCGACGACGATGGCAACGATCGCGGAAACACTCGGTTTCACGCTGCCGGGCGCTGCGACGGCACCGGCGGTTTCTTCCGAGCGGATGCGAATTGCGGCCGCGACCGGACGGCGCGCGGTAGAGATGGCGAAGACCGGCGGACCTCACCCCAACGAGTTACTGACAAAGGCTTCTCTGCGAAATGCATCCGTCATCTTGCAAGCCATCAGCGGTTCGACGAATGCCCTTATACATCTCGCCGCAATTGCCGGTCGTGCAGGACTAAAATTCGATTTGACCGAACTTGACCAGATCGGCCGCGAGGTGTCCGTGTTGGTGAATCTTAAGCCGGCCGGTGCGCAATTCGCTGAGGATTTTCACGCGGCCGGTAGCGTTCCGGCATTATGGCGCCGACTTCGTGAGAAGCTCGACCTTTCGGCGAAATCGGTCACGGGTGAAACGCTCGGCGATATTGTGAGGCGATGGCCTGCATATGTGGATGATGAAGTGATCCGCCCGCTCAATCGTCCGGTCGTCGAGGGCGAGGCGATCGCAATTCTCACCGGCAGCCTTGCGCCGCAGGGCGCTGCGATCAAATTGTCCGCTGCGACTGCTTCGCTGACGTCACACGAAGGCCCTGCGATCGTATTCGATTCGCTGGACGATGTTTCAAAACGGATCGACGATCCGAATCTGCGGGTGACATCGGATACCTGCCTTGTGCTGCGCAATGCAGGCCCGATGGGCGCGCCGGGCATGCCGGAAGCGGGCGCGCTGCCGATTCCGAAAAAGCTTGGCTCCAAAGGCATAAGGGACATGGTACGGATTTCCGATGCGCGCATGAGCGGCACAGCTTTCGGCACTGTGGTTTTACACGTAGCGCCCGAAGCGGCGGCGGGCGGGCCACTTGCGTTGGTGAAAGACGGCGACCGGATTCGTCTCGACGCGAAGAGGCGTAGGCTCGATCTTTTGGTTGACGAAGCAGAATTGACGAGGCGCCGCGAGCAATGGTCACCGCCACAGAAGCCTGCGCGCGGTTATGAGCGGCTCTATGTCGATCACGTTTCGCAAGCCCATCTCGGCTGCGATTTTGACTTCCTGACGAAGACACCCGTCTGAAAACAATGCTCACCCGCGACCAAGCATCCCGCAAGAAATTTCGTCCGCGCATCGAAGATGATCGCTTAATCCGCGGGCAGGGAAAATTCGTCGATGACGTAGATTTTCCTAACTTAACATTCGCGAGCTTCGTGCGCTCGTCGCATGCTTTTGCGCGCATCAAATCGATCGATACCGAAGAAGCACGCCGAATCGATGGCGTGCTTGCGGTGTTAACCGCCGCTGACATGAAAGAGATGGGCATCACAAATATCGCGCGCCATATCCCAATGGCCGGACGGGATGGGAAAAAGCTCGTCGTACCTGTTCGTCCACCGCTTGCCGACGACCGCGTCATGCATGTCGGCCAAGCCGTCGCGGTGGTGGTTGCGAAATCGGCACGCGCGGCACAGGATGCAGCCGAGCTTGTCTCGGTCGATTACGAAGAACTCAGCGCCGTCACTGACTTGCGCGAAGCAGTGAAACCCAGCGCACCGCAGCTCTGGCCCGAGGCGGCGAATAATATCGCCCTCGACTGGCCGGGGCTGGTCACTGAGTCTTCGAACGCAGACGAAGTCGATCGCGCGATGAAAACCGCTGCGAATGTTGCGCGCATCTCTCTAGTCAACCAGCGAATCGCGGTCGCAAGCATTGAGCCGCGCGGCGGCACAGCGAGCTTTGACCCGGCAACTGGCATTTACACCATGCGCACCTGCTCGCAAGGTGTGGGCGCCATCCAAGACGGTCTTGCGCTCGTCATGAATGTGAAACGCGAACATATGCGCGTGCTGACGGAAGATGTCGGCGGCGGATTTGGATTGAAGACCTCAGTCTATCCAGAATTGGCAGTTCTTTTGGCTGCTACCCGCAAGCTTGGCCGGCCCGTTCACTGGATGTCAGGCCGCTCGGAATCGTTTATCAGCGATAATCATGCGCGCGACACGTATAGCGATGCGGAACTCGCGCTCGACACGAATGGAAAATTTATTGCTCTTCGCATCCGTCATCTTGCCAGCATGGGTGCGTTCGTGGCGTTCCACGGCGCCCATATCGCGACGAATAATTTCGCTCGCTGCCTGCCGGGCATGTATGTGATTCCGCTGATCGACGCGCAGGTAAAATGTGTATTCACCAATACCGTGCAGACCGGGCCTTATCGCGGCGCGGGACGTCCCGAAGCGAACTATTTGCTTGAGCGACTTGTTGATGAAGCTACGCGTGTCTCGGGGATTGATCCGGCTGAGTTGCGGCGGCGGAATTTCATCCCACCATCGGCCATGCCGTTTAAGACGCCAGTTGGCACGATCTACGATACCGGAGAATTTGAAACGATTCTCAATAAAGGTTTGCAGGCGAGCAGCTACGGGAACTTTGAAAAGCGCCGCGCCGAGGCAAAAGCACGTGGGCGTTATCGCGGCATCGGTATCTCCTGTTTTCTGGAACACGCGGGCGCCTCACCGACCGAGGGCGCTTCAGTGCTGTTCCGCCCCGGCAAGACGCTCACGCTTGGCATCGGCGTGCAATCCACCGGTCAGGGACATGCGACCGTGTTCGCCCGGCTCGCCGCCGAGCGGCTCGGGCTCTCAACGGAAGAAGTCCGCGTCGAACAAGGCGATAGCCTTCTCGACATCACCGGCGCGGCCGCCGTTGGATCGCGCTCCGCAATGACGGTGAGCACCGCGCTTATCGCCGTCGCCGACAAGATGCTCGCGAAAGGGTGTGCGATCGCGTCGAAGCTGCTTGAAGCGCCGGTGGAAAATATCGCCTATCGCCACGGCGCGTTCGAGGTCTCTGGCACAAATCGACGCATGTCCCTATTCGATGTCGCAGCTCGAGCCGCAGAAATGGTTGAACGCGGCGAAATTGCAGAAAGTTTAGATACGAAAGGTACAGCCGAAGCGCCGCTAACTTTCCCAAACGGTTGCCACATCGCGGAAGTCGAGATTGATCCCGATACAGGCCATATCGACGTGGTGAATTATTCCTGTGTCGACGATTGTGGAAATGTTCTCGACCGCATGATCGTCGAGGGGCAGGTCATCGGCGCAATCGCACAAGGACTGGGGCAGGCGCTGCTCGAACATATCGTCTACGATCCGGGTGGCGGACAGCTCATCACCGGCTCATTCATGGATTACGCAATGCCACGTGCTGACGACATGCCGAAAATTGCGAGTGCGCTGCATCCGGTGCCGTCAACGACAAACCCGATGGGTATCAAGGGCGTTGGCGAAGCAGGCACCACAGCATCGCTAGCCGCGATCATGAATGCAATCGCGGATGCTATTCCGAATGGAGTCGGGAGAAATATCGATATGCCAGCAACGCCGGATAAAGTTTGGCGCGCATGCCAAGAGGCAACTCACTCTTGAGTGCGCATTTCTGCTCTTATCGAGCTAGTTGGGTTTGATTGCCTTTAGGTCCCTGCGCCCAGTGAACTGAACTGCCCTCCGCTGATTCAGATATCGGTTTCAGGTCTTTGTATTATTGGATCGAGGGCGATCACGCCTGGCCATTTATTAAGATCCAGACGATCGCGACATAGGTCGCGCCGTGCAGAAACTGATCGATTCCAAGCACCCACCAAAATTCCGGGCGGTCGCTCCTGAGGTTCATGCGGCGCACGATCTGCTCTTTCATCCAGTCGATGTGATAGTGAACAATGAATTCGCCAACCAGAATCTGGGTAGCTAGCGTGGCCGATGGGCCGATGTATAGGAAGAGAAACGCCGTGCCGAGCACGTGTAGTCCCGCGTGCAAGATCCCGCCAGGATGGCCGTAAATTCCTTTGTTTTGATACTGGTAAGCGGTCTGCAACAAGAAATCGAAGATAAGATGTTTCGCGAGTAGAATGAACACGGCGACGAGCGCGATATGAGCTGCATTGTTCACGAACCGCGTTCCTATTTATTTTTCTAAAGCTGTAAACGCGCCGTCCCAATCAGCGGGTGGCGGACTGATTCGGTTTGTCGAAATTCGGGAAGCAAATAATGTATAATAGGATTCAAGATTCGCGATACCAAGTGCGCGGCACTCACGCAGCGCGCTCTCAGCGGCTTCCCACTGTTGCGAACGATAAGCCGCGAGGAATCGTTGATGCGATGACTTGAGACGCTGAATGCAATCTGCATCGGCATCAAACAGATCGGCGAGGGTATAAATGTGCGTCGGCTGCAGTCGGCCTTTCACGCGAATGAGATCGAGTTCGAGCGCGCTGATGCCATTCGATTTGTTGATTGTACGCTGTCCGGCAATCACGGTGACGCCATACACTTTTGATAAACCCTCATAACGGGAGGTGATGTTCACCTCGTCGCCGATCGCGGAGTAATCGAAGCGTTGTGTTGAGCCGAGATTGCCGACGCAACAATTGCCTGTGTTAATTCCAATGCCGATATTCACTGGCTTGAACGCATGCCCGTTCAACGCCGCACGCTCCTGCCACTGCACATTCAGATCCTTCATTTTTGCAGCCATTTCGAGCGCAGACCTACAGGCGCGGTTCGCGTGATCCGGGTCGTCAAGCGGCGCGTTCCAGAATGCCATAATCGAATCGCCGATATATTTGTCGATTGTGCCGCGATGAGCGAGAATTATTTCAGAGAGCGGTGTCAGCAATTCGTTGATGAAAGTCGTTAGTTCATGAGCACTCATCTTTTCGGAGATAGAGGTGAAATTACGCACATCGCAGAACATCACTGTGATCTCGCGCACTTCGCCGCCGAGTTCCAATTTCTCAGGATTGGCGATGAGCTGTTCGACCACCGCTGGCGCGACGTAACGACCGAAGGCACCGCGAATTTCGCCGCGCTGTAGCTCAACCCTGCGATAGATGTGGAACGTTGCGACGCCTATGAGAAGCATCAGACCGAGCGCGGGATAAAGCGGGTCGAACAGGAGATCCGCATATTCGTAGGCGAGCCAGCCAGAGAGGAGCAGGCCTGCAATAATGAGAAAACCAATCATACCTGAAGTGCGCGCTGGCACTTTTGGAAATAGAAATGCGAGCATGATGCCGAGCGCGACGATCGCCAGGGTCTCGACTGCAAGTGCGTAGTCCGGACGCGTGATGCTCTTCCCGCTAACGATGTGCTCGATCATCATCGCAATGATCTCAACTCCGGGAATAACCGAATCGATCGGCGTCGCGCGCAAATCGAGCAGTCCCGGCGCACTGGTGCCGATGAGGATTATGCGCCCGTTGATTTCGTCGTCGGGCACTTCATCGGCGAGCACCTTTGACGCAGAAATGTAGGATTCCGGCGTTGTGCTCCGGAATTTCATCCAGATGGCACCCTGGGCGTCGGTTGGCACGTTGATATTACCGATACGGATATGGTTCAGGCCCGTCGCCTTACCGAACGCAGTCTCGCCACTCGCATTCGAAGATTTCAAGAGAAACGTCGAAGCGCCTTGGGCGACACGCAACGCTTCCGCCGCGAGTGATGGGACAAATTGATCGCCAAGCCGGTAAATCAGAGCAACGCGCCGCAAGACCTGGTCGCGATCGGGCGTCCAGTTCAGCGCGCCGATTCCTTTCGCGGCTTCGATGAACATTGGCAGATCTCCCGTCGCGCCCGTGAACGAAATCATGAATGGACGTGGATCATCGCCGGCAATGGCGAAGCCCGCTTTTGACTTGTAAAAAGCGCCATCCTTTCCACTGGTGAGCGTCATGCCAATCACGCTAGGCGTTCGCGCGAGCGATTCGGCGAAGGTTTGGTCGTTGCTTTGCGTATTTCCGGCAACATTCGCGAGACGCGCGGCCTGATCGGCCGGCATGCGTTTTAATACTTCTTCGAGCGAAGTGCGGTCAGTTTCGGGAAACATCACATCGAAGGCGATCGCGGAGGCACCCTTGGCCGTAAGCTTGTCCACGAGATCCTTCAGGACGGTGCGCGGCCATGGCCACTGGCCGAGGGCGTTGAGCGAACGCTCGTCGATATCGACGATGCGGACGGGGAGCGCGGCGTCAAAACGCGGCGGCGCGAACCGCTGATAGCTGTCGAAAGCGATCAGCCGCAGGGCCTGTACGAAAAACGGGTCCATGACACGGATCCCGACAATGGCCGCGATCACGCTTCCCACCAGCAAGACATAGAACCCGCGGACTCGATACTTGTTCATCGCCTTCGCCTAACCAAGCGAGACAGGTTATACATGGATTTCAAGGATTTGGGTTTGTGGGAGGAAGGAATGCAGTTCGGCCAGCTTCATATCGGAATTGCCGAGTTTTTTGCCATGCTAGGCGCCGCGTTTTCTGTGGCAAGCATGGCCCTGCAGACGATGGTGCCTCTCCGTATCGCAAGCATTATCAGCACGATCTTCTTTATCCTCTACGGCTACTGGGCCAGAAATTACCCTACCCTTTTTCTTTATATCTTCCTGCTGCCGCTTAACGTGATCCGTCTCCGCCAAATGATCCAGCTAGTGAATCAGGTCAAGCAGGCGACGACCGGCGATCTCTCGATGGCTTGGCTGAAGCCCTACATGACCGAGCGGCAACATTTCAAGGGCGACATCCTATTCAACAGGGGCGATGTGGCTGACGAGATGTACTATACTATGAGCGGTAAGTTTCTACTCACCGAACTCGGCATTGAACTCGGCGAAGGGCGTATCGTTGGTGAGATCGGCCTGCTCTCACCAGAAAACAAACGAACGGGAACGCTGGAGTGTGTCGAGAGTGGCAACGTTCTCACTATCAGCTATGAAAAAGTCCGAGAGCTGTATTTTCAGAACCCGGAATTCGGTTTCTATTTTTTGAAACTAACGAGCGAGCGTCTACTGCAAAATATCGCGCGGCTGGAACAACAACTCGCGCAAGCCGTCAGCATGAAACCCGTGGCCGGCTAAAGGTGAACTTGCAACCGCCGCTGAAGATTGGACTTGCGGGCCTGGGGGTCGTTGGGCGAGAAATCGCGCGTCGGCTCGCGGTCGGAATTCCCCGGCTCCAGCTCGCATCTGTCGCTGTCCGCGACCCAAAATCATGTCATACGGTCGCTAATCTTCCCGCTGTTAAAATTACCAAAACGGATGCGCTTGCTGACGACTGCGACGTCATCGTCGAAGGCTTGCCGCCAAACGAGTTTAGAACCGCTGCCGTTCCTGCGATCGAACGCGGTCGGATTTTCGTTCCACTAAGTGTCGGGCAATTACTCGAGAATTGGGATCTCGTCGAGCGGGCGCGCGAAACGGGTGCACGCATTTTGGTGCCGAGCGGCGCGATTCTCGGGCTTGATGCCGTGCGCGCCGCGGCGGAGGGAATCATCCACTCTGTCACCATGGTGACGCGCAAGCCGCCCCAAGGTTTGGAAAATGCGCCTTATCTTACCGAGCGCAACATTTCGCTTGCGCGGCTGACCGCGCCGCTAAAGGTCTTTGAGGGCACCGCGCGGGATGGTGCGCGTGGCTTTCCAGCGAACGTCAATGTCGCGGCGGCGCTCAGCCTTGCGGGCATCGGTCCAGACAGAACTCGGCTCGAAATCTGGGCAGATCCGATGGTCGAGCGCAACACGCACCGCATTGAGGTCGATGCTGATACTGCGCGCTTCTCAATGACCATCGAAAATGTGCCATCGGAAAATCCACGCACTGGGCGGATTGTCGCACTCAGCGTCGTTGCACTCTTGCGAGGTCTGGTATCGGAGTTGAAGGTAGGCACGTGATTTTTACTCATCATGCTGATCCTTGAGTAAGGCACAATGCTTGTTATCGCCCCGCTCATCCCGCTGAGCGAGACTGCCACACATTGACTGCCCCGTGACGCCGCGGTTGAAATGGAATAAGGTCGCGACCAAATCCTTCACAATAAATCGAGGCGAGGAGCGCATGTATACCGAGCTCGGACTTTTCATCGACGGCAGATGGGCAACTGGCGGCGGCCGCAAGGCGGAACCGGTCATCAACCCGGCAAACGAAAAGACGCTCGCAGAATTGCCGCACGCGACCAAGGCCGATCTCGACCAGGCCGTCGAAGCTGCCAAGAAAGGTTTTGAAATCTGGCGGAGGACCACCGCCTGGGACCGCGGCCGAATCCTGTGCAAGGCCGCTGATCTGATGCGCGAACGCGCCGACGCGATCGGCAAAATTCTCACTCAGGAACAGGGAAAGACGATCGCCGAAGCCAAGGCCGAAGTGGGCGCTGCCGCCGACGTGATTCAGTGGATGGGCGAAGAAGGAAAGCGCGCCTATGGCCGCATCATTCCATCGCGTGTTTCCGGTACGCGGAACATGGTGATGTTGGAGCCGGTTGGCATTTGCGCTGCCTTCACGCCATGGAATTTTCCGGCAATCACACCTGCACGCAAAATGGCGGGCGCGCTCGGGGCCGGCTGTGCGCTAATTCTCAAGGCTTCCGAAGAAACGCCGGGCACTGCAGTCGAAATGGCGCGTGCATTCTCTGACGCGGGTTTGCCTGCGGGCGTGCTAAATCTCGTATTCGGCATTCCGGGCGAGATTTCGGAGCATTTGATTGCGAAACCGGAGATCCGAAAAATTTCTTTCACTGGCTCGATTCCGGTCGGCAAGCATCTCGCCAAACTCGCCGCTGACACGATGAAGCGCGTCACCATGGAGCTTGGTGGGCATTCGCCGGTGATCGTATTCGATGATGTTGATCCCGAAAAAACAGCGGATGCGGCCGCGGCCGGTAAATACCGCAACGCGGGTCAGGTGTGCATCTCTCCCACAAGGTTTTACGTGCAGGAGAATTCCTACAGCAAGTTTGCCGCGCGCTTCGTCGAGAAGGCAAAGGGCCTGAAGCTCGGCGACGGTCTAGACAAGGACACACGTATGGGGCCGCTCGCTAACGCCCGCCGCCTCGACGCGATGACGAATATCATTGCTGACTGCCAGAGCCGTGGCGCCAAGCTCGCGACCGGAGGCTCGCGACGCGGCAATCAGGGCTATTTCTTTGAGCCGACGGTGGTGACGGACCTGCCCGATGATTCGAAGCTGATGACGCAGGAGCCATTTGGGCCGGTAGCGCCGATCATCCCGTTCAAGACCTTTGACGAAGTAGTGACGCGGGCGAATTCGCTACCCTTCGGACTCGCGGCCTATGCCTTTACCAATAACGCAAAGACCTCGGCCGCGATCGGCGATGCGCTCGAATCCGGCATGGTGGGCATCAATACCTTTAACATTTCGATGGCGGAAACGCCGTTTGGCGGCGTGAAGGAAAGCGGCTACGGCCACGAAGGCTCGATCGAGGGGCTAGAAGCTTATATGGTGAAGAAATTCATCGCCCAAGCCTGAACCGGAATTCACTCTATATAAGGGGATAAGGGGCGGCGCGCTCTTCCGCGCGCCGCCCCTAGCTTTTGGGAGTTTTTGTCGCGCAGGGTTTCGATGGAACGCGGGTTTAAACATTGGAAGAACCGCATTTATTGAGCCATTTCATGCCCCGCCCCCTCGCCGCCCTAAGGCCAGCGCCCTACCATCCCACCGCTTTGGAACATTCCAGGATTCGCGCGCGATGGAACCAGAGAGCGATGAAGCGCTCATGCTCAAAATCGGACGGGGCGATGACCGGGCTTTTCGACAGCTTGCGCCACGCTATGCCGCGCGCGCCGTCGGACTCGCCCGTCGGATCACCGGTAGCGACGCGGACGCGGAGGAAATCGCCCAGGAAGCTTTTCTCCGTGTCTGGATCAATGCGCCGCGCTGGCGACCGCAAGCGGCGTTCCGCACTTGGTTTTACCGAATTGTTTTCAACCTCTCTCTCAATCAGCGGCGGCGCGCTCCTTTTTTTCCGCTCGAAGCCGCGGCCGATCCGCCCGATCCAACGCCTGATGCAAGCATGCGCATCGAACGCGATGAAATCGGACGGCAAATCGCGGCAGCTATCCGTGAGCTTCCCGAACGGCAGCGCGCGGCGATTGTGCTCACTTATGACAACGAACTGTCTAACGCCGATGCTGCAAATATTTTACATATTTCGCTTTCAGCGTTTGAGGCGCTGCTTGTACGCGCCCGGCGAACGCTGCGCGAAAGTCTCCGATCCATTGTCGATGAACACTGAGAAGGAGGTTGGCGCATGAATCGCTTGGATGAAATCCTTGCCCACCAATTGAAGATCGAGAAATCAGCGGATGAAGCGATCGCAATGCGTGTGCTTTCATCGCTTGCCGCGAAGCCGCTTCCGGCGCAACGACGCTCGTTCTTAAACGGTTGGCCCGACGCGCTGCTCAATTTCGACTTTGCTCCAGCATGGCCGCGCATCGGTGCACTCGCCTGTATTGGACTCGTTGGTTGCATGATTGGTTTTTTCAGTCCTGGTGCGCAGATTTTCGAGAAGCCGCGGATTGGCACGGTTCAGATCATGGATATCGATCCAAGCATGCTCGCTTTTGATCCCGAACCTTTGACAGGAATACGGCCATGATCATTGCCTCATCTCTGCAAGACGAAGACCGAAGTGGACGCTGGCTCGTGCTCGTTTCGCTCGCACTCAATTTGTTTTTGATCGGCACCGCGGGCGCGTTGATTGTTCGGCACTATTGGGCGCCGACCGTCAATGTCGCGGCGCCGATCGATCGCAGTGCCACTGCTCGTATCGAACGGATCGCGATGACTCTTCCCGTTGCCGACGCCGAGATCACGCGCGCTGAATTCCGGGCCAACGCGGCGACGTTGGACTTGGCACGTAACAATTTTGAATACCAAATAGATCGCATGCGCGAGACGTTTCGCGCCGAGCCCTATAATGTCGAAATGACTCGCTCCGCGATGGCAGAAGCGCGCGCTGCGCGCCAGCACTTTGAAGAACTTCTGCAAGATGTCATTGCGTCATCGGCCGCGAAAATGTCGGCATTGGGTCGCGCCAAACTCGCTGAATATTCGTCCAATCGCACGGCGCCAGCACCCAGTCGCTGACAAGATAAAAGGAGCCCGAAACCCGGCGATGACAAAGGTCAGGATGGACCCATGGACGCGCTTGGGATGGGGTGGCTGCATACCGCTGTGTGCAGGAGTGCTTTCCATCGCGCTGGTCGCCAGTTGCATGCCGAATGATAATCGTCTGGAAGCCGGGATCGATGTTCCGGAGTCTTACCGCGCGGCGTCGCCCGGCAAGCCCGATGCGGCGCTCCCGCAACTTGACTGGTGGCGAGAGTTTCGCTCACCCGAGTTGACAGCACTGATCGAGGAAGCCCAGCAAGTCAATCTCGATATCGCCGCAGCATCTGCGCGCATTGCGCAAGCCGATGCGCAGGCGAGAATTGCCGGCGCTCCGCTTCTGCCTTCGATCAACGCGGTAGGCAATGCAACTCATTCACGCAGCTCAATCGTGACAAGTGGAAGCGGCGGCGGAGTTAATGCGACTCTCCGCGGCCCACGTGAAGGCAATCTTTATCAAGCAGCACTGACGGCGAGTTATGAGATTGATTTTTGGGGCAAAAATCGCGCGCTCCTCGAAGCCGCCCGTGACACGGCGGTCGCAAGTCGATTCGCTCGCGAAGTCGTGGCACTCAGCACGATTGCAAGCGTGGCGAATACTTATTTTCAAGTGCTTGCGGCGCAAGATCGCCTGACCAATGCGCGCGAGAATGTCCGCAGCGCATCGCACGTCCTGGAACTCATCAAACAACGGCTCGAAGCGGGAACGGCAGGCGGGCTCGAGGTTGCGCAGCAGGAAGCGCTCGTTGCGCAGCAGCGTGCATTGATTCCAACCCTGATCCAAACGCTCAGGCAAAATATCGCCGCGCTCGCCGTACTCATTGCGCGGCCACCAGAACGAATCATGATTCATGGCGGCTCGATGCAACGACTTTCGATCCCACGCGTAACGCCCGGCTTGCCGTCGGACTTACTCACACAACGCCCCGATATCCGTGAGGCCGAGTCAAACCTGATCGCGGCGGACGCAAATGTATATGCTGCCCGCGCGGCCTTCTTGCCGAGTATTCAATTGACCGGCCAAGACGGATTTCAGAGCGCAATCTTGCGCAGCCTGTTTCGACCGGAAGCCGCGTTTTTCTCGCTCGCCGCGGGTCTTACGCAGCCGATTTTTGACAACGGAAACTTGCTCGGCAATTTTGAACAGCAAATAGGGAAGCAAGAGGAACTGCTGCAGACCTACCGCAAGGCCGTGATATCCGGCTTCGCTGATGTTGATAACGCGCTCGTCGCCGTTCAGCAGCAAGCGGAATCTGAGCGCTTACAGCGGATCGTGGTCGAGGCCTCGCGACGCGCCTTTAGCATCGCCGAGACGAGACTTCGCGAAGGCACGGTCGATCTCGTGACGGTACTGCAAACCCAACAGACATTATTTCAAGCAGTGGACGCGCTCACACAAGCACGGCTCGCGCGGCTGCAAGCCATCGTTAGCCTTTATCAGGCATTGGGTGGAGGCTGGCCGCCGACGGAAGCACAAGTCGCGCAAGTGAATCCGGGCGGCTATGTATGGAGCGGCATACCTTTGCCGGGAACGAAATGACGAAGGATCGCCGTTACATTATTTATGGGCTGATCGCCATTTTATTCGCTGCAATTGCCGTCGCGTTTTTCTTCCAGCAGCCAGCTGGGCTTCAAAACGCCACCCGCCGCAGTGGCAGTCAGGGACCTGTTCCCGTGCTGGTTTCGTCGGCTGCCGTCGCGGACGTGCCGGTTTATCTCGAGGGCGTCGGAACGACGAAAGCGCTCAACACTGTGACGGTGCGACCGCAAGTCGACGGCAAGTTGATCAAGGTTTTGTTCAAGGAAGGCGACGACGTCCCACAAGGTTATGTGCTGGGCGAGATCGATCCCGCGACGTATCAAGCACAATTCGATCAGACGGTCGCCAAGAAGGCGCAGGACGAGGCGCAGCTTGCTAACGCGCGGCTCGATCTCGAACGCTACGTGAGACTGTCAAGCACTAACGCAGCTACAAAACAGCAACTCGATACCCAGCGCGCGCTCGTTGCGCAACTTGAAGCGCAGGTCAGACTTGATCAGGCTGCAATCGACAACGCCACAGCGATTCTGAGCTACACAAAAATCATCGCGCCAATCGCAGGGCGTACGGGCATTCGTCAGGTTGATGAGGGTAACATCGTTCATGCCACAGACACGACCGGGCTTGTGATTCTCACACAGGTTAAGCCGATTTCTATTTTGTTTAACTTGCCGCAACAGGTACTGGCGCGCGTGAATAAAGCGTTCATGCAGGAGCCGCTCACGGTCGAGGCTCTCGGTCCGGACAATGCGAGCGTCGTCGATCGTGGCGTTCTGCAGGTTGTCGATAATCAAGTTGATCAAACCACCGGAACGGTGAAGCTCAAGGCTGAGTTTCCTAATGTCGAATTGCAGCTATGGCCCGGGCAATTCGTCAATGTCCGGCTTCTCATTGACACGCTAAAACAAGCGATTGTCGTTCCAACAGCTTCGGTTCAGCGAGGTCCAAATGGCACATTCGTTTATGTCGTGAACGGCAATACCGTTTCCGTACGGTCAGTAAGTGTGACGCAGCAAGATGAAATTCGCGCAGTAATCGGATCAGGTTTGTCTGTTGATGAGCGTGTAGTCACGACCGGTTTTTCGCAACTTGCGAACGGAAGCCAGATCGCAATCAGCGCTACGGACAATACGCCAGCACCCACTGGCGACTCGCTCGATAAACCCAAGAATGGCGGGCGCAAAGACGGCGAACGCAAACGCCAGGATCGCAGGGAGGCGCAATAGCCGCGATGAATGTCTCTGCGCCCTTCATCCACAGGCCGATTGCGACTTCACTTATTGGAATCGCGGTTTTGCTCGGAGGTGCGCTCGGTTATGCATGGCTGCCGGTTTCGGCATTGCCCCAAGTCGATTTTCCGACGATTCAAGTGACGACACAGCTTCCGGGCGCAAACCCCGATACTGTCGCCTCGCTTGTGACAGCGTCTCTTGAGCGGCAGTTCGGGCAGATTCCTGCGCTCTCGACCATGACTTCGTCGAGTTCGTTCGGGATCAGCCAGATCACGCTGCAGTTCGATTTGACCCGCGACATCGACGGTGCCGCGCAAGATGTGCAGGCAGCTATCAATGCCGCTAGCGCCACGCTGCCGAAAAATCTCCCTTATCCGCCGACTTATTCTAAAGTGAATCCAGCCGACGCACCGATTATCACGGTCGCGCTCACCTCGGATACGGTTCCGGTTCGAGATATCAGCGATCTCGCTGATACGCTAATCGCCCAGAAATTGGCCGAAGTCAGCGGCGTCGGCCATGTATCAGTGCAGGGCGGCGTCCGACCAGCGATCCGAATTCAAGCCGATCTTGCGCGGCTCGCCGCCTACGGTCTCGGCATGGAAGATCTTCGGCTTGCGGTCGTCGGAGCGAATGTCGCCGGTCCAAAAGGCTCACTCGATGGCTCGCAACAATCCTACACCATATCAGCGAACGATCAGCTAACCGTCGCGTCCGCCTATAAATCCATCGTTGTCGCTTATCGCAATGGTGCGCCCGTGATGTTGAAGGACATCGCTGACGTCGTCGATGGCCTGGAAAATTCCAAAGTCGCGGCCTGGTATCAAGGCAAATCCGCGGTTGTGATCGATATCCAGCGGCAACCGGGCGCCAATGTCATTGACACTGTTAAACGCGTGCGGTCCGAATTTCCGCGGCTGCAGCGCGCAATGCCGGTTGGCATCAAACTTTCCATCGTCAACGATCGCACTGACACCATCCGCGCCTCCGTACATGATGTGCAATTTACGTTAGCGGTTAGCGTCGTACTTGTCGTATTGGTTGTTCTGATCTTCTTGCGCACGATACGCGCGACGATTATCGCGGGCGTCGCATTGCCACTGTCGCTGATCGCTACATTCGGAGTGATGTGGTTCTGCGGTTTTAGTCTCGACAACCTTTCGCTGATGGCGCTTACGATTGGCACCGGTTTCGTGGTCGACGACGCGATCGTCATGATCGAAAATATTGTTCGTCATATAGAAGAAGGCGATGGTCCCTTCGAAGCAGCGCTGCGCGGTGCGCGGGAAATCGGCTTCACCGTTATTTCGCTCACCGTCTCGTTGATTGCGGTCTTCATACCACTGCTATTCATGACCGGTCTCGTCGGTCGTATGTTTCGCGAATTCGCGCTCACCCTAACGATTGCTGTCGTTATTTCAGCGATCGTATCGCTGACACTGACTCCGATGATGTCAAGCCGCCTGCTGCGGATCGGCTCTGGTAAAGCTGAGAATCCGCTTGCGGCCAAATTCAACGATGTTGTCGAGTGGACCGTTGAAAAATATCGTCAAAGCCTTGAGTGGGTACTAGCCCACCAAACGGCGACGCTCTTTACAGTGGCGGCGACGCTCGTTGCGACGATTATTCTCTATGTCATTATCCCAAAGGGATTTTTGCCGCTGCAGGACATGGGCCTCATCAGTGCGGTAACAGAGGCTGGGCCGGAGGTGTCGTTCGTCGAGATGCAGCGGCTACAAGGGATCCTCGCTGAGAAACTTCGCGCTGATCCTGACGTGAGCGGCGTCGTTTCAGTTGTCGGCGTGAGCCCCGTCAATGCGACGCCGAATGTCGGACGCTTTACCATCACATTGCGACCACGAAACGAGCGAAGCTCGCCCTTTACTGAAATTATCGAGCGACTGAAGCTCGATGTGGCCGAAGTGCCTGGCATGATCGCTTATTTCCAACCTGTCCAGGATATTCAGATCGCGACCCGCGCAAGTCGTGCGCAATATCAATACACACTCACCGGAACGGATGCTAACGAAGTTTCTCATTGGTCAAAACAATTGACGAAACGGTTACATTCGGAGCCGCTTTTTCGGGAGGTTGCATCGGAAGAACAGGACGGTGGACTGCGAACCAATATTCGGGTCGACCGCGAAATGGCTGGCCGACTCGGCGTTCCCATGCAGGCAGTCAACGATACTTTGAATAGCGCATTTGGCCAACGGCAGGTTTCCACGATCTATGGCCAAGCGAATCAATATCGCGTTGTCGTTGAAGCAATGCCTCAATATCAGCGGGATGTAAGTAGTTTTTCGAAGCTTTATGTTCCGGGAACAAATAATACGCAAGTGCCGCTCTCCTCCGTTGCAACAATTGAGCAGACGACCGCGCCGCTCGCCATTGCACATCAGGAACAGTTCCCGGCAATCACGATTAGTTTCAACCTCGCGCCGACCGCGTCACTTAGTGATGCGGTCAACATTATCTCACGCGCACAAATCGAAATCGGCATGCCAAATTCAGTCGTTGGAAATTATTTAGGCGATGCAGCGGAATTCGCAAAATCGCTCGCCGGTGAACCTTGGCTTATACTTGCGGCAGCAATTACGATTTATATCGTGCTTGGCGTTTTGTATGAGAGCGCGATTCATCCATTGACGATTTTATCGACGCTTCCCTCCGCCGGCGTCGGAGCGCTGCTCGCATTGATGATCTGTGGCCACGATCTTTCAGTTATCGCGATGATCGGCATCGTGCTGTTGATGGGCATCGTCAAAAAGAACGCCATTATGATGATTGACTTCGCGCTCGAAGCTGAGCGCAAAGAAGGGTTGTCTTCGCGAGAAGCAATCATGCAGGCGAGCCTGCTGCGTTTTAGACCAATTATGATGACAACTCTCGCGGCGCTTTTCGGCGCGCTACCGCTGGCGCTGGAAGGAGGCACGGGTTCGGAGTTGCGCAATCCGCTTGGCATTACGATCATCGGCGGATTGCTCCTTAGCCAATTACTTACACTCTATACAACACCGGTCATTTATCTCGCGATGGATCAGGTGAAAGAACGGCTGCAATGGTTAGTGCCTGAACCACAAAAAAAACCGGGACGTCCATCGCCAAAGCCGCGGCCAAAATATCCGCCGCAGGCTGCCGAATAGCGCGATGAATATCTCGGAACCTTTCATCCGACGTCCGGTCGGAACTACATTGCTCGCGATCGGTCTCGTCCTGATAGGCGCGGTGGCTTACGCATTCATGCCGGTCGCGAGCTTGCCGACGGTCGAATACCCTTCCATCCGAGTCTTTGCGAGCCGACCCGGCGCCGATCCAGAAACAATGGCCGCGACAGTCGCGGCACCCCTGGAGCGACGTCTCGGTGAAATTGCCGGCGTTACTGAAATGACCTCAACAAGCTCGTTCGGATTCACCAGCATCACCATTCAATTCGACCTGAACCGGAATATCGATGGTGCCGCGCGTGACGTTCAAGCCGCGCTCAATGCCGCAGCAACGGATTTGCCAGGGGATCTTCCAACCTTGCCCGGCTTCCGTAAGGCCAATCCGGCCGCAGCACCTGTTCTTATTTTGGCGCTGACATCCGACACGATTCCGACAAGCGCGATTTACGATGTCGCCGACAGCGTAATTGCGCAACGTATTGCGCAAGTAGACGGCGTTGCGGAAGTGACGGTAAGTGGCGCGGATCAGCCTGCCGTGCGCATTCGTGTCAATCCCGCGATGCTTGCCGCCATGGGCGTGGCACTGGACGATGTACGCGCGGCCATAGTCGCCACGAACGCGCAAGGCCCGGTCGGTGTGATCGATGGAGCCAAGATCGCTGAGACTATCGGTACCAATGATCAATTGCGCAAACCTGAATCCTATCGATCACTTGTCATCAAAACCTCAAACGGGAATGTAGTTCGACTTTCCGATATCGCGTCGATTGAACTTGCGGTCCGGAACAGCCGTTCGGCGGCGAGATTCAATCAGAAGCCGGCGGTCCTTCTCATCATCACGAAACAGGCGAATAGCAATGTTATCGAGACCGTCGATAAAATCCGCGAACTGCTCCCACAAATCCGGCCGTGGATTCCAGCCGATTTAAATATTTCCGTCCTGACGGATCGCACGCGGACTATTCGTGCAAGCGTGACTGAAATGGAGCTCACGCTTGCTGGAACCGTTCTCCTCGTAATGATTGTTGTTTTCCTATTCTTGCGGCGCGCGGCCGCGACGGTCGCCGCCGGCGTAACGGTTCCGCTCTCCCTCACCGGCACTTGCGCCTTAATGTGGCTTGCAGGTTTTTCGATCGACAATCTATCGCTCATGGCCCTTGCGGTTTCTGTCGGATTTGTCGTTGACGACGCGATCGTCATGATTGAAAATTGCTTCCGCAATCTGGAAGCTGGTCAATCGCCTCTGCGGGCAGCATACGCGGGTGCAAAACAAATTGGGTTCACCGTTGTATCGATCAGCATTTCCCTGATCGCTGCTTTCATTCCGCTGCTTTTTATGGGTGGCATTGTTGGCCGCCTCTTCCGTGAATTTTCCGTCACGCTTGTATTCGCCATCGTGGTTTCCACGATTGTATCGCTGTCAGTAACCGCGATGATCTGTGCGCATTTCTTGCGTGCTACTCCGAGTACAGATGCAACTCGGCTCGATCGGGTCGTCGAAGTCGGACTCCAATGGATAGTTAACGCCTATGCGCGAAGTCTGGCCGTCATTATCGGCAGGCACATGCTGATGCTGCTGGTAATGCTGGCCACTGTGACCCTGACTATTCTTCTATATATCAAGATACCAAAAGGATTTGTTCCACAGGACGACACTGGTCTGATCTTTATCGGCACCCAAGCATCGACCGATATTTCGTTCCAGTCGATGGTCAAATTGCAACAGCGAGCTCTCAATATTGTGCTCGCCGATCCGGCGGTTGACGGAGTTGGTTCTTCGCTTGGGACGACTGCGTTTAACCCGGCGCCAAATCAGGGACGCATGTTCGTCAACCTAAAGTCGCTAGCCGCTCGTGAGGGAGTCACAACTGCTCGCGTGATTGACCGCTTGCGGACAAAACTTTCATCAATCGCTGGCCTTCGCATGTTTCTAACGCCCGCGTCCGACATTCGAATTGGCGGAAGGCAGAGTCAGTCTCAATATCAGTTGACGTTATGGGATGCAGACGTCGATGAACTTCAGCAATGGTTGCCGCGTGTTCAAGATCGCATCGGGCAACTTGAAGGATTGGTTGACGTAACGACCGATCAGCAGAAAGGCGGCTTGCAAGCCAGTGTTGTGATCGATCGAATCGCCGCCGCGCGGCTCAGCGTTCCTATTCAGAATATCGACGACGCATTGAATGACGCATTTTCGCAGCGACAGATTTCAAAAATTTATACGCAACGAAATCAGTATCAGGTAATCCTCGAGGTCGACACCCCTTATCAGAGGGACCCTTCTGACTTCAATCAGATTTATGTGGCATCAAGCGGCGGCGTTCAGGTTCCATTATCGGTGGTCGCACATTTCGAAAAATCAACGGCGCCCCTCGTCGTGAACCATCAGGGTCAATTTCCTGCTGTGACGATCACATTTAATTTGGCGCCTGGTATGACGATCGACGAGGCCTCGAATGCGATTCAGCAGGCCGTAGCGAACCTTCATATACCGGATTCGCTACATGCCGAGTTCGCCGGCGACGTGCGAGCGTTCGGACTCAGCGCAGGTGCGCAACCGTTGTTGATCTTGGCCGCACTGGTTACGATCTACATTGTACTCGGTGTACTGTACGAGAGCCTCGCGCATCCGCTTACAATTATTTCAACGCTTCCCTCGGCCGGCCTAGGCGCTCTCCTCGCGTTGCAAATTACGAATAGCGAACTTACCGTGATTGCCTTCATCGGCATTATTTTATTGATCGGGATTGTCAAAAAGAACGGCATTATGTTGGTCGATTTCGCACTTGAAGGCGAACGGCGACGCGGGCTGACTCCGGAAAAAGCGATTTTCGAAGCATGCATCGAGCGCTTCCGGCCCATTCTAATGACAACGATGGCAGCCCTATTGGGTGCGATGCCGCTCATCATTGCCACCGGCCCCGGCTCCGAATTACGCCGCCCGCTTGGCATCACGATCGTTGGTGGCCTGCTCGTCTCTCAATTGCTCACGCTCTATACAACGCCCGTCATTTACTTATTGCTTGATCGTTTACATCGGCGCTGGGGAGGCTTCGGACAAATCACCAAAGTCAAACGGTTAAGCCCGCGCCCAAGCAGTCGATGAAGTTTCAAAACTTTCCCCAAATTTCATCGGCAAGCTCAACGATCAGCCTAAGTTTTGCCCACTGTTCTTCTTCGGCCAAGATGTTCCCTTCCTCGGTTGAAGCAAAGCCGCATTGGGGAGAGAGGCAACACTGATTGAGTGCCACATATTTCGTTGCTTCATCGATCCGGCGCTTGATATCGGCCTTGTTCTCCAACTTGCCCTCTTTCGAAGTTATGAGGCCGAGCACCACCCTTTTTTTGCCTTTCGGCAGAAACCGCAGTGGGGCGAAGTCGCCGGCACGCTTCGTGTCGTATTCGAGGAAATAACCGTCGTAATTGAGCGTGTCGAGCAGGATTTCTGCCACTGGTTCATAGCCGCCTTCCGAAATCCACGTCGAACGAAAATTGCCACGACATATGTGGGTCGTAATCACCATATCGTCGGGTTTTTCCGCCAACGCATAATTGATGAGACGCGCATAAATGCTGGGTAGTTTTTCCAAATCCTCACCGCGTCTGCGTGCCTTTTCTCGTTGATCAGAAGAACAGAGATAGGCCCAGACGGTGTCATCAAACTGTAGGTAGCGGCAGCCGATATCATAAAAGCTCTTAACCGCCTTCTTATAAGTCTTGCCGAGGTCCTCGAAAAATACATCGAGATCCGGATATACGATTTTGCTAATGGCGGCCCGGCCTCCGCGATAATGTAAAACGGACGGCGAAGGTATGGTCATCTTCGGCACAAGATGCGTATGCGATTTCAAGAATTTAAAATGACCAAGCATCGGATGATCAGACGGAAAATCGATCTTGCCGACAACCCTGACATTTTCAGCCTTAGTTTGCACCCCGCTAAACTGAATACCTTCCTTGGTGTCGTATAGCTCAACACCTTCCAATGATTTCAGAAAATCGAAATGCCACCAAGCGCGTCGGAATTCGCCATCGGTAGCAAGCTGAAGACCAACTTGCTCCTGCCTCTTGAGGATTTTTTCTATTTCACGGTCTTCGACCTGCTTGAGTTGAATGGGTGTAATCTCTCCTTTCTCACACTCTATGCGAGCTTCTTTCAGCGAAGCGGTACGCAAAAGACTGCCGACCATATCGGCGCGAAATGGCGGTTTGGTTCTGTTCATCGAGTTTCTTCCGATGCTTGAAAGCTAACACTTTTGCATGCGCCAAAAAACGCCAATGCGCGCGCGAAAATATAAGCCGGCAAAGAAAAACCCTCCCGGGGCCTGACCAGGGAGGGTTGGATTACCGCGTATTGAAAGTTAGGTAGCGTCCTTACTCACACCACCAGTGATGACCGGGCCGAAAAACTGCCAACTCTCTCCGTCGAATTTCATCAACTGCAT
>Ga0209048_10000679_pt1 | contig 35989 bp, 27 predicted proteins | sample FrelakmetCRP12CR_FD_187146 | JGI IMG/M metagenome (GOLD analysis project Ga0209048, IMG submission 187146) | Freshwater lake sediment microbial communities from the University of Notre Dame, USA, for methane emissions studies - CRP12 CR (SPAdes)... | ecosystem: Environmental > Aquatic >...
AGCGACGACTCTTTCGTTCTTTCTCCTAGAGAAAGAACCGCCCAGCGCGCAGCGTAAATCTAAAAAAGATTCCGCGGTCCGCGTAGGACCCCGCGGAGCTACTCCGCTATCCCCTCATGCATTCTCGCAATTATCTGTTGAGGAGTAATGCTATTTTCCTGATTATATTTCTCCTGAATGATACGGCGGCGCTTGGTTTCGTTAATGGCATAACGCATCGCCGGGGTAATCTTATCTCCGTACATTATAACCCGGCCCTCAATATGCCGAGCGGCGCGTCCCATAGTCTGGATGAGAGAAGTTTCATTCCTTAAAAACCCGGCCATATCCGCGTCTAGTATCGCCACTAAAGAAACTTCCGGCAGATCCAGGCCTTCGCGTAGAAGATTGATGCCCACCAAAACATCATATTTACCCAACCTGAGATCGCGCAGAATATCCACGCGCTCCAGGGTTTCTACTTCGCTATGAAGATACTGGACTTTTATTTTCTTCTCGGATAAATATTCCGAAAGCTCTTCGGCCATGCGCTTAGTAAGGGTGGTAACCAGCACGCGCTGTTTTTTGGCCACCCGCTTATCTATTTCTTTAATCAGGTCTTCAATCTGTCCGGTGGACGGCCTCACTTCCACCTCCGGATCCAAGAGCCCGGTGGGGCGGATTATCTGTTCAACCACTTGTTTTGAATTCCTTATTTCATATTCTCTTGGTGTGGCGCTCGCGTAAATTACATTTTTTATTTTGGAATTAAATTCCGGAAAATTCAAAGGGCGGTTATCGCGCGCGCTCGGCAGACGGAAACCGAAATCAATCAGGGTTTGTTTTCTGGATTGGTCGCCGGCATACATTCCGCCGATTTGCGGAATGGTCACATGCGATTCGTCTATAAAAAGCAAGTAATCCTTAGGAAAGAAATCCATAAGCGTTTCCGGAGGCGAACCGGGTGCGCGATCGGATAAGTGGCGGGAATAATTTTCTATGCCATTGCAATATCCCACGGTTTCTATCATTTCCAGGTCATAATTAGTCTTGCGTTCCAACCGGTCCGCTTCCACCAGTTTCCCCATTTTTTTTAATTCATTTACTCTTAAATACGCTTCTTCCCTGATGGATTTCAAGGCTTTCTTGATGCGTTCTTCCGGCGTCATAAAATGCTTAGCCGGCAAAATAAATACTTTTTCCAACTCCTGGCCATTGGCTTTGAGAAGTCCGGAGTCAATTATATTTTTATTGGTGCTCGGTTTGACGGCAAAAGTGTAAATCTTATCAATGACGTCTCCGTAGGTTACGATACGCAAAACCGCCTCGCCGGTAGCCAGATGAATGTCCACGTTCTCGCCTTTCACCCGGAATTGCCCGCGCAAAAATTCTATGTCGTTCCGTTCGTATTGGATCTTAATCAGCTGGCGCAATAATTCGTTTCTTCTTATCTTCTGGCCGACTGAAAAAATCTTGCCGAGCGCTTCGTAATCTTCCCGGCTTCCCAACCCATAAATACAGGAAACGCTGGCCACGATTAAAACATCATTTCTGTTCAACAATGATTGTGTGGCGGCGTGGCGCAAGCGGTCAATTTCCTCGTTGATGGTCGCCTCCTTTTCTATGTAGGTATCCGTATGCGGAATATACGCTTCGGGTTGGTAATAATCGTAATAAGAAACAAAATAATGCACGGCATTGTCCGGGAAAAATTGCCTGAACTCGCCGTAAAGTTGGGCCGCTAAAGTCTTATTATGGGAAATCACTAATGTCGGCCTCTGGATCTGCGCCACGATATTGGCCATGGTAAAAGTCTTGCCTGATCCGGTCACGCCCAAGAGCGTCTGGTCGCGATAACCCCTTTTTATTCCTTCCACCAGTTTTTCTATTGCTTGAGGCTGATCTCCGGTTGGTTTGAAGTTAGATTGTAGTTTGAATTGCATAGTAATTAATTATACCATTATTTGAAATAAAAGTGGAAGGGGCGAGGTTTTGACAGAATAAGCCTTTTCGGGCTAAAATAACCCCAGCACCTTCATTGTAAGATTTCTAATCTTAGAAAAATATTTTCTTACCATAGACACCAAAAATCTCAATAAAATGCATAGAAGGTGTGTGGGTAAATATATTATTAATTTAATATTGTTTATATATGAAAAATAAAAGAGAAAAAGAGACAAAAGTAATTAATGTCAGCCCTTTTCCTGGGATGGAAGAAGAGGTTTTGAAATTTTGGGAAAAAGCAAAGATTTTTGAAAAATCCGTAGAACGCGACGCGCCCAAAGGTGATTATGTTTTTTATGATGGCCCTCCGTTCGCAACTGGCATGCCCCATTACGGGCACCTTGTATCAGGTGTTATGAAAGATGTGGTGCCACGCTACTTTACTATGAGCGGCTACAAGGTGGAAAGGAAGTGGGGCTGGGACTGCCACGGCTTGCCGATTGAAAATATCGTGGAAAAGGAAATGGGCTCCAAAAGTAAAAAGGATATTGAAAGATTGGGCGTGGCCGAATTCAATGAAAAATGCCGTTCCAAAGTATTGGATTATGTTTCTGACTGGGAGCAGATTATCAAAAGATTCGGACGCTGGGCTGATATGAAGAACGCCTACAAAACCATGGATCTCCCATTTATGGAATCGGTTTGGTGGGTATTTAAAGAACTTTGGGATAGAGATTTGATTTATGAAGGTTACCGTTCTATGCACATCTGCCCCAGATGCGAAACGACTTTATCTCAGCAAGAAGTCAGTGAAGGCTATAAAGATATTAAGGATTTATCGCTAATCGCCAAGTTTGAATTAGCTGATGAGTTGGAAACTTTTGTTCTCGCCTGGACCACTACGCCGTGGACATTAATAGGCAATGTGGCCTTGGCAGTTGGCAAAAAAATAAAATATGTCTTGATTGAAAATAACCAAGGAGAAAAATATATTTTAGCCAAAGAAAGGTTGGAAGTGATCCAGGGAGAATATAAAATACTAAAAGAATTTGCCGGTATTGATTTGATCGGCAAAACTTATAAGCCGCTTTTTGATTATTACGCTAAGGATGAAAAATTAGAGAATCTGGAGAACGGCTGGAAGATTTATCACGGAGATTTTGTGACAACCGGAGACGGTACGGGCGTAGTGCACATTGCTCCGGCTTTCGGCGAGGACGATATGAATTTGGGCAAAGAAAAAAACCTGCCGTTCGTCCAGCATGTAAATATGGATGGCACCATCCGCCCCGAAGCCGAAGACTTTGCGGGAATGCACGTCAAAGCGATAGACGACCACACTAAAACCGATGTAGAAATAATAAAATACTTGGCACATAAAGGATTGCTATTCGCCAAAGAAAAATATGAACACAGCTATCCTCATTGCTGGCGCTGTGACACTCCGCTCATCAACTACGCGACCACTTCCTGGTTCGTGAATGTCCTCAAAGTGAAGGAGCGCGCTCTGGAATTAGCGAAAGGTATCAACTGGTCCCCTGCTCATATTAAAGAGGGTCGTTTCGGCAACTGGCTAGACGGAGCGCGCGATTGGTCCATTTCCCGCCAAAGATTCTGGGCTTCGGTAATGCCGATCTGGAAATGCGCCTGCGGAGAAATGAAAGTAATCGGTTCGGTTGATGAATTAAAGAAAAACAGTAACCAGAAAATCACTAAAATCTTATTTGTCCGGCACGGCGAAAGTGAAAAAAATATCAAAAATATTTTATCCGATTCTGCAAATAAGTGGCCGCTGACAGAAAAAGGGAGAAGAGGCATAGAGGCAATTAAAGAAACAATTAAAGATCAAGTTGATATAATAATCACTTCCCCTATTTTACGAGCTAAAGAGTCGGCGGAAATACTTAATAAAAAATTCAAAACCGAAATTATAGAAAACAATCTGTTAAAAGAAATAGCTTATGGTGAATGGAATAATAAAACTGTCGCCGAGCGCCAGCAAGCTAATCCTTCTCTTTATGCTGAATATCAGGAGATAAATAAAGATCCGAAAAAAAGATTTAACTATAAGCTCGGTAGAACTGGGGAATCAAGACAAGAAGTTTTTGAAAGAACAGTCAAGTTTCTTGATGGAATCTCTAAAAAGTATGCGGGGAAAACAATCTTGGTGGTCGGACATGGCGTCACTTACGGCGCTTTGATAAAATATTTCGAAAAGTTAAGCGAGAAAGATTATTTTGGAAGAAGTCTTGAAGATCCGGGCCATGATTTAGTAAACGTTTTTTATATAGACAGAGAGGCAAAAGCCTTTGATTTGCACAAAGACAAGCTGGACAGCATAACATTTAAATGCGAAAAATGCTCGGGCGTAATGAAACGCGTGCCGGATGTTCTGGATACCTGGTTTGATTCCGGCTCTATGCCTTATGCCCAGATGCATTATCCGTTTGAAAATAAAGAAAAATTTGAAAAAAACTTTCCGGCGCAGTTCATCGCCGAGGGCGTGGACCAGACCCGCGCCTGGTTTTATTACCTGCATGTCATAGGCACTGCCATTAAAAACAAACCGGCGTTCAAGAATGTTATTGTGAATGGCATAGTGCTCGCCGAAGACGGCAAAAAAATGTCCAAGCGGCTCAATAATTATCCAGACCCGGCAGTTTTGTTTGATAGATACGGCGCTGATTCCATGCGTTTGTATCTTTTGTCTTCGGCTGTTACGGCTGCGGAAAACCTGAATTTCGCCGAAGACGGCGTAAAAGAGGTTTTAAGGAATAACCCGATGACCTTATGGAATGTTTACAAATTCTACGAACTATTTGCTACCGAAAGTTCTGTTAGTAAAAATATTCCTAGCGAGAATGTTTTAGATAAATGGATATTATCCAGATTAAACCAATTGATTGAAGAGGCGACCAAACAAATGAACGCCTATGACCTCCCCCGTTCTGTGCGCCCGATTACTGAATTTGTAAACGACCTTTCCACTTGGTATCTCAGACGCTCGCGTGACCGTTTTAAATCAGACGACGAAAAAGATAAAAAGGCAGCTTTGGCAACTACCAAACACGTTCTAATTGAACTTGCTAAAATTATGGCTCCGTTTATGCCGTTTCTCGCTGAACAGATATGGCAGAAAGTTATGGGCAATGATTTTAAAGACGAAAACAAGAGTGTGCACTTAGAAAAATGGCCATCGGCTGAAAAAATAGACGAAAAAATATTACGCGACATGGAGACGGTTAGAAGAGTTGTTGAGTTGGGATTGGCCAAACGCGATGAGGCGGGAATCAAGGTAAGACAACCGCTCGCTTCGCTAAAAGTCAAAAGTCTAAAGTCTAAAGTTCAAAATGAATTTTTAGATTTAATCAAGGATGAAATGAATGTCAAGAAAATAATACAAGAAGAAGGCGACGGAGAATTGGCAGTTGAGTTAGATCTAAAAATCACTCCCGAACTTAAACTGGAGGGCGTGAAGCGTGAAATCGTCCGTTTCGTCAATAATATGCGCAAAGATGCCGGAATGTCTTTGGCTGACCGGGCAGAAATTTTTTATGACACCGATTTGGAGAAAAGTATCGTGAAAGATGCTTTGGACAAATTTGCCGGAGAAATTTTAAATGATACTTTGAGCGAGGCCATCCGCGCAGGAGTGGAATCAGCGGAATGGAAAAAAGAAGTGAAGATTGAAGGCGAGGCTATTAAATTGGGCATCAGCCTTATTAAATAATAGAAAAATTAATCATGAAAAAATTTATTTATATCCCCGGCTTTCTGGATACGGGTAAAAGCAGAAAGGTTAGTCCGTCATTGGATATCTGGAGCCAAGAAGTTGATTTTAAGAAAAAATTAAATTATGAATATGTAGTAGGGCACAGTTTGGGGGCTAATTTCGCAATACTCAATTGGAGTTTTAATAAAAACACCAAGCTAATATTGACCAACCCCCTCTTGCGCAAAGGACAGATCCCGACCCTGGTAAAACGCTGGTTCCAATATGCGCTTACTGGCAAAGAAAAATTCAACAAATCCCGGGCCCAGGTATTATTAAACCCCGCGTTAGTAGAAAAAAGGATGTTAGAGCTTTTTGATCCTGATTATTCTAAAATCCTTTCCCGTATTCCGAAGAAAAATATCATAATAATCAGGGGCAAAAAAGATAAGTTTCTCTGCGATAAAGAAACGGCCAGATTAATTAGAAGAAAAAATATAAAATTAATAGAAGTTCCTGGCGCGACCCATGATTGGGACGATGTAAGAGACGAGGTCGCAAAAATAATCCCCTTAAACGGATAAAATATCCAATTTCAATTAAATTTACTCCCCCTTACCAAGGGGGAGTGCCTGAAGGGCGAGGGGGTAGTTGCATGGCACAAAGATTGTATTATAAGATATGCTTCGTGCGGAAACCACCCCACCGGTCCTCCGGACCACCTCCCCTTGCTAAGGGGAGGTAAAAACAAAAAACATGAACAAAGCATTAGTATTATTATCCGGCGGGCTGGATTCCATGCTCGCTGCCAGAATTCTAATGGAGCAAGGGGTAGAGGTTACGGGGCTTTCGTTTAAGAGCCATTTTTTCAGCACCCAGAAAGCCCATACTGCAGCCGACAATCTTGGCATCAAACTAATAGAGATTGATTTTTCAGAAGAGCATCTGGCTATGGTCAAAAACCCGGCCCACGGCTACGGCAAAAATATGAACCCTTGCATTGATTGCCACGGGATGATGCTCAAAAAAGCTAAAGAGGTAATGGGAAAAGAAAAATATGATTTCGTGGCAACCGGCGAAGTGTTGGGACAAAGGCCGATGTCGCAAAACAAGGAGTCCTTAAAAATGGTCGCAAAAATTTCCGGCCTGGAAAATAATGTGGTCCGTCCCCTGTCAGCTAAATTGCTTGATGAAACTGCACCCGAAAAAGAAGGCAAGGTATTAAGAAGAAGACTTTTGGACATAAGCGGGCGGACACGCGAAAGACAGACGGAACTCGCGGCAAAATATGGCATAAAGGACTATCCCACGCCGGCCGGCGGATGCTTGCTCACTGACCCGGAATTCAGCCAGCGTTTAATCAAACTTTTTGATTATTGGCCCGACGCCGATGGCAATGATGTGGAAATTTTAAAAAATGGCAGGACTTTTTGGTTTTCCCTCACTCCGAATCCGGAGAGGGGTGATAAGATTTTGGCTATAATCGGCAGGAATAAGGAAAATAATGAAAGTCTTCAAAAATTGGCAAAAAAAGGCGATATTATGGTAGAATTGAAGGACGAAGTGGGACCGCTAACTGTCTTGAGAATTTCCAATTTCCAATTTCCAATTTCCAATGATTTGATAAAAATTGATATCCCGATAGAGCTAAAGATGAGTGAGTTGAAGTTGGGGGAAGAAAAAAACGAGGAAGAAGTTTTAAGAATCGTAGCTTTACTGACCGGGTATTATGCTACAAAAGCGAGAGGGAAAAAGGTTAATATAAAATTAACGATAATAAATTAAAGTTTAATTTAATATTTAATTCTGTCATTGCGAGGAGCAAAGCGACGAAGCAATCTTTAATAGTTTATTCATAACACCAAGTATTATAGATCGCCACGCTTCACTTCGTTCCGCTCGCGATGACAATAAATTTTATGACTCCAACATTAATCATTCTTGCCATCATCGTGGTCATCGTCTTGGCCATAATCGGCATGTACAATGGACTAATCCGTTTAAAAAACCGGGTAGACGAAGCCTGGTCTGATATTGACGTCCAGCTGAAGAGAAGGTTTGATCTGATCCCGAACCTGGTCGCGACGGTGAAAGGTTATGCCGCGCACGAACAAGGTACGTTTGAAAAAGTGATCCAAGCCAGAAACGCCACTATGTCCGCGATGGCCAGCGGAAACATCAAACAAGCGGCGGAAGCGGAAAATGCTTTATCCGGCACATTAAAATCGTTATTCGCTCTGTCTGAAAATTATCCGGACCTGAAAGCCAACCAGAACTTTTTGGAACTCCAGAAAGAATTGACCGATACTGAAGACAAAGTGCAAGCCGCCCGCCGCTTCTATAATGGCAATGTCCGCGACTTCAACACCAAGATTGAAGTATTCCCGACCAATATTTTCGCCAATATGCTGGGCTTCACCAAGAAAGAATTCTTTGAGATAGCCGATGCGGCGGAAAAAGAGGCGGTAAAGGTACAGTTCTAAAAACAAATGCCGCAAAAAAATCAACTGCATATTCTAAATACGGTAAAAGTGGTTGAAGGTATCACCAGCTCTCTTATCGGCATTTTTGCGCCCATATATTTTTTAACCATAGGGTTTTCTTTGCGGCAGATTTTCGTATACTATCTTATCTATTCAACCGGTATCATCTTTTTCTTTGTCCTAGCCGCGAAGTTGTGCGAGTATTTCGGCATTAAAAAAACTTTTTTAATAAGAATCCCCTTTTTGTTCATTTATATAAGCTTCATGTTATGGGTTAAAAACCTGCCTCTGCTATTCTATGTAATACCCGTTTTAGATTCGTTGGACGCAGGGCTTTTCTGGTATCCGGTCCATATTATACTTACGACCTATGCCCCGAATAAAGAATTAGGCAAAAGGGTAGCATCGTTTATCGCCTGGCCCAAGGCCGTGGGCATAATATTGCCGATAATATCCGGCTCAATTGCAGTTCTATACGGCTTTAAAATTCTTTTTATGATGGCCCTGGTAGTTTATCTTTTTTCGAGCATACTGTATCTACAATTTGAAGAAATAAAAATAAAAACCGAAATAAATTTAAAAAAAATTTATCTCTTTTTCAAAAAATACCCGCGCTACATCGCCATTGAGGTGATAGAAAACTTTCGGGAAGATATTACTGGAATCATCTGGCCGATTTTCGTATTTATATCTTTAGCAGCGCTGGGCGGTTCTGTGGGAGAAAAAATAGGCATATTTTCTGTCGGAACTATTAACACCATATCGGCAATCATAGGTTTGATGTTTACGGTTGTTGCCGGCCGTTTAGCTGACAAAAAAGACAGGAAAAAAATATTAAATTACGGTTTTTTAATAGTTTCCTTGATTTGGTTGCTGGCTTACAAAATTGATCCCGGCCCGTTCAATTTATATTTTATTTCTCTGTTGCTTGGCCTATCTGCTGTTTTTATTGAAGTTCCTTATCAAGCCTTCGCCTATTCCTTGGCCCAAAATGATTACAAAGAAGAATTCATCGTATTCAGGGAAATGCCGTTATTTTTAGGAAGGGCTTTGGTTTATACGCTCTGTATCGCTTTTGCCGCTTTCCTAAAAACTGCTTTTATTTTTTCTTCAATCATCTTCTTATTATTTGTGCTAATTTAATATTATGGCTACCCTGTATACTCAAGCAGATTCCAATAAAACCAAAACCTGGCTCTTATTGTCCGGATTTTTCGTTTTTATAATCCTGGTCGGTTACGTATTCAGCTATGCGCTGAATGATTCGGCCATACTTTATTTCGCGGTCATCTTGAGCATCGTTTCCAGCCTGGCAAGCTACTGGTGGAGCGATAAGATGGTATTGGCTATGAGCGGCGCTCATCCGGTGGATTTAGAATCAAATCGCGAGCTTTATCATATAGTGGAAAATCTTTGCATAACAGCCGGCTTGCCGGTGCCGAAAATATATATCATTGACGACACTGCGCCCAACGCTTTCGCTACCGGCCGCGACCCGGAACACGCAGTAGTGGCAGTTACATTAGGATTGCTCCAAAAACTGGATAAGACTGAATTGGAGGGCGTTATCGCCCATGAGCTATCACACATCGGCAATAGAGACATACTCTTGGCCACCCTGGTCACGGTCCTGGTCGGCATTGTCGTGCTTCTGGCTGATTGGTTCAGGCGCTGGACCTTCTTCGGTTTTGGCAGAAGAAGAGGTAGCGACAGGGAGGGAGGCGGACAATTACAGCTTATTATGTTTGTTCTGGCGATAATTTTTTCCATTCTGGCGCCTATTTTTTCGGTCATTATGCAGCTGGCCATATCCAGAAAACGGGAATTCCTGGCTGATGCCGATGGCGCGCTTCTGACGCGCTATCCGGAAGGTTTAGCCAGAGCCTTAGAAAAAATTTCCGCCGACCGGGAACCGCTGGAAGTTGCTAATCGCGCTACTGCGCATTTATACATAACCTCGCCTTTCAAAGAAGACGGAGAAAATAAAGTAGGATTTTTCACCAAGCTTTTTATGACGCATCCGCCGGTTGAAGAACGGATTGCCGCCTTAAAAGGCTTAAAAACATAATCTCTATGTATCCGCGAAAACACAATCATAACTTACTGCGTGATTTGGGCGTTATTTTTTTAAGCATCTTGATTGCCATTATATTGGCTAAAACAGGCGTCCTATCTGACCTGCTTTTAAAAGCCAATGGCTCCTTATTAATAACCGCTTTTATCGCCGGCGTATTTTTTGTTTCTGTTTTTACGGCCGCTCCGGCCACAGTGGTGCTGATTGAAATAGTCCAGGGCCATTCTCCTTTTTTAGTTGCTTTAATAGCCAGTCTTGGCGCATTGGCTGGCGATTTTCTGATTTTCAGGTTCATTGAAGACAGCTTTGCAAAAGATCTTAGCGATTATATCAATCATTCAAAATTAAAAAGAATTTCATTAATATTCAAAGTCACGCCTATTAGATGGTTTTTGGCAGGAATCGGAGCAATGATAGTCGCCTCGCCGTTACCCGACGACTTCGGGCTCGTCTTGATGGGCATAGCCAAGCTGAGGGCTTCGATTTTCATCCCTCTTTTTTTAGTCCTCAATTTCATCGGGATCCTGACAATCGGACTGGTAATGAAATAAAGGCCAAAAAATCAATGAGAAAGGAAATGATATATAAAAATTTAATCAAAGATTTCGCAATAATTTTCTTAAGTATTTTAATTGCAATAATCCTAGCTCTAACCGGTGCAATAAACACACTATTATCCCTGACAAAAGGAATAACTATGATCGCCAGTTTTATCGCGGGCATCTTCTATGTTTCCATATTTACTACCGCCCCGGCGCTGGTCTTGATAATCGGCTTGGCAAAGACAAATTCCCTGCTATTAATCGCTACCTGTTCAAGCCTCGGCGCCCTCATCGGCGATATAATAATTTTCAAGTTCATTAAAGACGATTTTTCACAAGATCTATCTGAAGCTATCAGCCATTCTAGAATAAAAAAAATGTTGATAATCTTAAAAAATGGCCCATTTAGACGTCTGTTCGGTTTTTTAGGGACCCTAGTTATTGTTTCTCCCCTGCCGGATGAATTAGGCCTTTTTTTGATGGGAGCTTCTAAAATGGAAGATTATATTTCTATGCCTTTATTTTTTATTTTAAACTTCTTCGGAATTTTAGCTCTAACATACGCTTTTAAATATTAATATAAAGTTATGACAACGCAACAAATCTACGAATTAGCCGTCCAACTCGGCATCAAGGCGGATCTTCGCGGAAAAGAAAAGGTAAAAAAATATCTGGAGCGTTCCAAGAAAAAATTTGAAAAGTTAGACAAGGAGGCCAAGGAGGAATTTGACCTGGAAAAATTAACTAATCCGTATAGCGATACCAGGGTTTTGGTGGATACTAAGAAAAAGCAGATAAAAAAAATCTTAGTTGGTGTGGATATGGAAGGACCGGAATTGATACTGGCCAGCCAGATGGGCGTGGATTTGGTAATAGCCCATCATCCGGAGGGAATCGGGTTGGCGGATCTCCATAGCGTGATGGATCTGCAGGCGGAAGTCCTGGCAGGATACGGCGTTCCGATCAATATCGCCGAATCAGTCATCCGCCCGAGAATTTCCGAAGTCAGCCGCGGCATAGCCCCGACCAACCATAACCGAGCCGTAGATATCGCCAAAATATTAAAGATTGATTTCATCTGCACCCACACTATCGCTGATAATCTGGGCGCGGATTTTCTGGTCAAAAAAATCAAGAGCAAAAAACTGGAAACGGTCGGCGACGTCTTGGCAATGCTCAAATCCATACCCGAATTCAAAGAAGCGGGGAAATTCAAAGCCGGGCCGACCCTATTCGTCGGCAACCCGGAAAACAGCTGCGGACGGGTGGTGGTGACAGAATTCACCGGCGGGACCAGTGGCGCGAAGGAAATATACGAAAAAATGTCGCAGGCCGGCATCGGCACCATCATCGGCATGCATATGGGCGAAGAACACAGGAAAGAAGCGGAAAAGCACCACATAAACGTAGTAATCGCCGGCCATATGGCCTCCGACTCATTGGGCATGAACCTGTTTCTGGATGAAATTGAAAAGAAAAAAATAGAAGTGATTCCGATTTCAGGATTGATCAGGGTTAGGAGGTTTAAAAAATAATTTTTTTATTGTCATTGCGAGCGATTAGCGAAGCAATCTTTAATACTTGGCTTTGCACAACTGCCGACTATTATAGATTGCCACGTCGCTCCGCTCCTCGCAATGACAGGAATTATGAAAAATACTTATATCATTTCCGTGGGCGGATCTCTGGTGGTCACGGACAAAGGCATTAATTGGCAGTTCCTTAAGAAATTCCGTTCTCTGATCTTAAAGCAACTTAAAAAAGGCAAGAAGTTTTACTTAGTGATCGGCGGCGGTGCCACGGCCAGAAATTACATAAATGCTGCCAGTAAAATTTTCAAAGTCACGGACGATGACCGTGATTGGCTGGGGATACATTCTACCCGTCTTAATGCCCATTTATTAAGAACTATTTTCCGCAATGTGGCCCATCCGGAAATAATAAAAAATCCCACTTTCCATATGGGAGCGAAAGAAAAAATCATCGTGGCGGGCGGTTGGAAACCAGGGTGGTCAACGGATTATGTCGCCGCTATGATCGCGCAAGAACACAACGTAAAAACAGTCATTAACCTGTCCAATATTGACTACGTATATTCAGCCGATCCGAAAAAGGATAAACAGGCCGAAAAGATTAAGAACATCAACTGGAAAAAATTCAGAAAAATAGTTGGCTCAAAATGGACACCCGGGCTTAATGCCCCATTTGACCCGATAGCGTCAAAAAAAGCAGAGGCATTAAACTTGGAAGTAGTGATAATGAACGGGAGGAATCTGAAAAATCTGGAAAGTTTTTTGGATAAAGGGGAATTTAAAGGGACTTTGATAAAATAATCTTTTTCGCTCCGCTGTGGGTTACTTTTATAACTAAAAGTAACCAAAAGTTTTGGGGTGCTTCGAATCGCTATCTCGTTGATTATAATTTATATATGTAAGCCTGGACGCGAACTCAGCACCCCAAACCCCAGGGTGCGTTGAAAACCTGAAAATAATATTTTATTTGAAAAAACCGCCCGCTCATTTTTATGAGCGGGCGGTTTTTTTATTATTCTTTATTTTATGTTATCCTCTAAAAATTTTTGTAACTCCGTAACTTTAATCCTCTCCTGTTTCATAGTATCGCGGTCGCGGACGGTGACCGTATCATCATTTAAAGTGTCAAAATCTATAGTGATGCAGTAGGGCGTGCCGATTTCATCTTGTCTCCTGTATCTCTTGCCGATATTGCCATTGTCATCAAATTCACACATATGTTGTTCGCGGATAGAGCTGAAAACTTCGCGTGCTTTGGCGACTAGTTCCGGTTTATTTTTTAACAACGGGAAAACAGCCGCTTTGATAGGAGCAAGTTTTTTATTGAATTTAAGCACTGTCCGCATCTCTCCATTCACTTCTTCTTCAACGTAGGCATTATCTACGAACATAAAAAATAGCCTGTTCAAGCCGACGGAAGTTTCCATAATATGCGGAATAAACCTTTCCTTGGTAGCTTCGTCAAAGAAACTCAGATCAACGCCGGAAAATTTTGAATGTTGCGACAAATCCCAATCGCCTCGGGCATGGATGCCTTCCACTTCCTTAAACCCGCCGAGCGCCTGAAAATCATATTCAACATCATAGGCTTCGGAAGCATAATGGGCCAGTTTCTCGTGCTTATACCACCTGATCTTATCTTTCGGGATGCCATATTCCAGATACCAATCCCATCGCACTTCCTTCCACATATCATATTTTTCCTTCATTATAGACGGATGGAGAAAATACTGCATCTCCATCTGTTCGAATTCGCGCGTGCGGAAAATAAACTGGCGGGCGACGATTTCATTGCGGAAAGCTTTACCGACTTGCGCTATGCCAAAAGGCAATTTCATTCTCGTTGAATCAAGCGTATTTTTGTATTCCAAATAAATGCCTCCGCAGGTTTCCGGACGCAGATAAACCACATTTTCCTCAGACATCGCTTCGGTCGGCGAACCCAGATTGGATTTCACCATCAAAGAAAAGACTTTGGCTGGCGTAATGTCTGATGAACCGCAGGTTTGGCAAGTCAGTTTTTTAGCACCGCGCAGTTCATCTAATTTTTCATTGATGAATTCTATCGACTGCTTATCCGCGCTGATGCCGTGTTCTTCCAGAATATGATCGGCGCGCATCCTGTTCTTGCATTTGCGGCAATCAACCTGCGGGTCGGTAAATGAACCGACATGGCCGGAAGCCACCCAGGTAGTCGGATGCATAAAGATGGCGCTATCCAGACCCACGACATCATCGCGCAACTGCACCATATGCCTCCACCAAGCATCCCGGATATTATTTTTTAATAATGTGCCGTAATGGCCGTAATCGTAAATCGCACCCAAGCCGCCGTATATTTCCGAAGAGGGAAATACGAATCCGCGGCGCTTGCATAAGGAAACGATCTTATCCATGCTGGTTAATTTTTCTGCCATATTTTTTATTTATTATTATAGTGATTAAAATGCTTAATGTGATTTACCACGAACCAGCCAACACCCGCTAATAATACTAACCCGATGACGGCGTCAAATTTATGGAAATAGACTCCTAGCGTATCCCAGTTGTCCCCCAGTTTCTTCCCTACGTATGCCAAGCCCAAACACCAAGGAAGCGAGCCTGCAAACGTATAAACTACGAATTTATTAAAATCCATCTTGGCAATTCCGGCTGGCAAAGAAATAAAAGTGCGGATAACAGGCAAGAGACGGGAAAAAAAGATTGCCGATGATCCGTGCTTATTAAAAAATTTATCAGCTACTTCCAAGTCGTGATGGGTGATCAAGATATATTTTCCGTATTTCTCTATAAATGAACGGCCGCCATAAATACCCACAAAGTAAGCAAGCACTGAACCGGCGACACAACCCAAGCTGCCTGCCAAAGACACGCCCCATAAATTAAAAACTCCGGTGGACACCAGAAATCCGGCAAAGGGCATAATGATTTCCGAGGGCAAGGGAATACAGGCTGATTCAATGGCCATCATTATTGCTACGCCGGAGTAACCTAAATTAGAAATGCCGGAGATTATGAAATTTGCTAAATGTGGGATTATTGATGAAAGCATAATTTAAAAAAACTCGTTCCAGCCCCGCTGACATATATAAATAATATGTAAAATCACCAATAATGTCAATGTAAAAGTAAAAAAAGATTGACAATATTATGAAAGTATGCTATACTGAAAATATAATTGTTCTCTAAAAAAAGAAAGGGGGTAGGGATATGTGTATATATCTAAACCTCAGTTATCTGGTCTGCAAACGTGACCATTCTCAACTCCTGAGCACTTCTAAGTGCTTAGATGATTGCAGAGGATGTGACCACTACAAGCCGACCGAAGATGATAAACCTGCCTCTTCTGAAGCAGGTTTTTTCTTACATTAAATAAAATTCTTATGGCCGTAGGGTCTTTGCCCGCTATAAAATTTTATTTAATACGATATATTTTTGGAAAATATTAAAAACCTTTTTTGAAAAGGTTTTTAAAGTTTTTTACATCTCATCCACCGTTTCTATGCCCAATAAATAAAGTCCATTTTTAATTACTTGAGCGACAGCATTTATAAGAGCAAGGCGCGCTATCGTTATATCTTCTTCAGCTTTTAATACCGGTACGGCGTGATAATAATCATTAAATTCTTTTCCCAATTCAAATAAATATTTAGCAACCTCGGCTGGAGAATAATTCTCTCCGGCTTTTTTAATTATCTCGGGATATTTGGCCATCTTCAGGGCCAAGTCCTTTTCCTTCTCTTCTGTCAATTTACTTGCATCAAAACTTGCTTTCTTGCTTTCCTGCCTGCCGGTAGGCATGGCTTGCTTTCTTGCTTTCTTGATTATAGAGTTGATGCGAGCACACGTATATTGCAGGTAGGCGGCAGTAAAGCCATCAAACTTTAAAGCTTCATTGATGTCAAAAGTTATCATGCTCTGCGGACTGACTTTTATCATTTCAAACTTAATGGCGCCCACGGCGATTTTCCAGGCTACATCCCGTATTTTTTCGCTACTCCAATCCTCGTGCCTCTTTTTAGTTTCCTCAATGGTCCGTGCTATCATCTGATCTTTCAATTCTTCATAAGTGATGACATTGCCGGTGCGGGAAGACATCATGCCGCTGGGCAGTTTAACAAAATCATAGCCCAGGTGCACCATTTCTTTCTTATAGCCCAGAAGTTCAAGCACTTTGAATAATTGCTTGAAATATAGCGACTGGCGGATGTCCACCACGTAAATTGATTTATCCAGCTTATATTTTTCAAATTTAGCCATAGCCAGCGGCACATCAGCCACCGGATAAAGAGCCGTGCCGTCAGAGCGCAAAAACAACAGAACAGACAATCCGTATGGTTCCAAATCCGCTATCACTGCTCCCTGGCTATCTTTCAAAAATCCTTTGGCTTTCAATTCCGCCACCAGCTTCAGGCCGGCATCTACGAATTCATTTTCATAGAAAATATGTTCAAACTCAACTCCCAGTTCTTTATAAATTTCCGCAAATTGACTTATGCTCCATTTCCTTGTTTCCTCCCAAAGTTCATACTCCTCCCCTTTATGGCTCTCTATCCTCTGCATGAATATTTCTATCTCTTTCTTGCCCGGTTCGTTATTTTCCAATTCCTTGGTAGCGCGGACATAAGCCTGACCCAAAAAATTACCTTTGTTTGATGGAAGCGGTTCATCTTTATAAAATTTCAAATACGCCCACAAGGTCTTAGCCACATGGATTCCGAAATCATTGATATAAGAAACCGGGATTGATTTATATCCATTAGCGGATAATAAACGGCTTACAGAATCCCCGTAAGAAATATTTCTTAAATGTCCCACGTGATATTCTTTATGCGTATTAGCATTGGAATATTCTATCATTACCTTTTTCTTTTTCCCGCTTTCATTAGTTCCGAACCTTTCTTCCATTTCTATAACCTCCTCAATGACATTTTTAATCGCAAATGAAGGATTTAATATAATATTCAAATAAGGCCCGGCCGCCTTTGCTCCTTTTATCTCCTTGCCGATTTTCACTGATTTGGCTATTTCATTAGCCACCTCTACCGGAGATTTTTCCATTTCCTTGGCCAAGTCAAAACAAGGCAGGCTTAAGTCGCCCATTTCCAGGTTCGGAGGATAAACAAAATTTTCCGGAACAACCAATGATTGCCCGAGAGCTTTATTTATTTCCTCCCCCAATTTTTCTTTTACCTGTTCTAAAAAATACATTCTAAACTTTCTTAATTTTTAAATATTTTCTTCGCCCTTGTATTAAAACACCCTCCTCTGTCGGCGAAATTATCCTGTTAATATCTTTTTCAATTTCCCCATTGATTTTTATTCCGCCCTGTTCAATCAACCTTCTTGCATCACTCATACTGGTAGCGATGCCATTGTTTGCAAGTATTCCAATTAAGCGTTCGTCTCTTATTGCGCCTATTTCCTTAATATCTTCAACGGCCACTTCTTTTTTTTGAACCGTATTAACAAAATGTTTTTGGGCTTCTTTGGCTTTTTTCTTATTATGGTTAATGGCGGTGATTTCAAAAGCTAGTCTCATTTTCAAGTCACGCGGATTAGTGACCGGATTTTTCAGTGCTTCTTTTATTTTATCCGTTTCTTCCGCGGGCAAGGTCGTGCAGAGTTCAAAAGCTCCGGCCATAACACCGTCCGGCCAGGACATAATCTGGCCGTACATATCATTCGGGTTTTCGTCCAAGTTGACGATATTGCCCTCGCTCTTGCCCATTTTTTTCCCGGTCGGATCAACTAACAGTTTTGTAGTCAGAACAATTTTTTCTTTTCCTTTTAAGGATTTCATCAGGTCACGGCCGCAAAGCATATTAAAAGTCTGGTCGTTGCCGCCGATTTCCATATCTACGTCCATCACCACGCTATCATAGCCTTGGGCGAGCGGATATAAAAATTCGTGCAAGTGGATCGGTTTTTCTTGTTTTATCCTTTCCTGGAACATATCCCGGACCAGCATCTGCTGGACGGTAAAATGCGATGATACTTCAATCAAGTCGCGGAAATTTAATTTATCCAGCCATTTAGAATTACGCATTATCTTGGCTGGATTTTCACCGGTAAATTTTAAATAAGCGGATGCCTGCTTTTTATAATTTTTGGCATTGGCTAAAACTTCTTCGCGGGTGAGTTTTTTCCTGGTCGCAGTCTTATCAGTCGGGTCGCCGATCATACCCGTGAAATCGCCTACTAAAAAGATGATTTCATGTCCCAGATTTTGAAATTGAGCCATTTTATTCAACTGAATGGCATTGCCGATATGCAGAGACGGCGCCGAAGGATCAAAACCGCAATAAATCCTTAATCTTTTGCCTGAAGTAAGGGTTTTTTCCAAAAATTCCCGATTAGGATAAATATTTTCCACACCCCTATTTAACACTTCATCTATGGATTTTTTATCTGTTATTATATTTGGCATATAAAAATAAATAAATTAAAATATAAGTTTATTTTAACCCATTTCGCTTATTTTGGCAAGAAAAAGGCCATTTTCCGACTTGCTTTAAGTTCCCCATATGATATGATTAAAGAAGGGAGGAAATAATATACCTCCATGCTAAAAAAATTCAATCGGACAAGAATTTCCTTCTTTCTATTAGTATCCAATCTATTTTTTATTTTTCCTTCCATACCTGCGCAGGCTTATTCCGGGCCTGCTTTTAATATAGCGGAAGCAAAGACAGCATCGCTTTATTTTTTAGAGGCGAGCAGCACAAACGAATTCTTGAACCTTGACTTGATGCTTAACCCGGGCGGTCAAGCCGTGAACGCCATAGGCACCACTGTTTATTATTCACCGGACACTTTATCAATTGACAGCTTAAGCATTGACGGGTCAGCCTGCCAATTATTCATAGACAGGATTATTGATAACGATATCGGCTCGCTCACCTTTTCCTGCGGAACGCCTTTCCCCGGGATTCTGTCCGAATCAAAAATCTTACAGATAACCTTCAAAAAGAAACAAACTGGCTGGGCATATGTTGATTTCACAGATTCCATGGCTCTGGCCAATGACGGATACGGCACTGACATCCTGGGGCTAACAACCAACCAGAATTTATATATTTCAAATTCTTCCATTTAAAAAATCCAGAAAAAAAAATTCCCCCTACGTTACGTCGGGGGAATTTTTTATTTGGTTTATTTCAATATATCTTCTACGTCTTTGACTTCTTTCAGTATCTTTTCTTCCGCGTTTTTTATTTTCTGTTTTACTTTGGCCTTGGTCTTGGCTTTCTCAAATGCAAATAATTCGGAACCTTTGAATTTAGAAAGTTCTGCTAGATCGCGGTCTATTTCCTGCCTTAATTTTTCCAGCTTACGATGCAATATATCTTCTACCTCAGATGTTTCTTTCTTGAGTTTTCTCCTGATGAGCCTGCCTAGATAAACAAAAGAAACAACAATCAGGATTATCATGAACAAGAGGCTCGCGAACACGGTGAAATAATTGATTATAAAATTACCGATGCGGGCGAAAATAGGAGGCGACACTATGAAATTGATCTTATCGCTCTGTTCGCTCCTTATCCCCTTGCTATTGACGGCTTCTGTCCAAGCTACGTAGGTTCCGTCCGAAAGGCCGCTAGGGCTGACAAAAGACCAATTTCCATCCCTGTCGCTTTGGGTTTTTCCGACCGGAACATCTGCTCCGTCTCCTTTCTTGATTGATATGTTTATGGTTGCGTCAGCGATCGCAGTACCGCTCATAAAAAACTGCCCGTTGGTCTGTATCTCTTTGGAGTAATTATTGACTAGCGGAGAAGCGATCGGGGCTATGGAAAATTCGGCGCTGGCATAGGCAACGTTATCGGATTTATCTATGGCTTTGACTATTGCGGTATGCTTGCCGATATCCAGGCCGGAAGCAATGTATGAGTTTGCGCTTGACTCTAAAGTTATGCTTTTATCCGCTAAATTATCAATGAAAATTACGTATTTATCGATACCAGATATGGCATCTTGAGCTTGGAAATAAAGTATCGGCCATTCTCCGACCAGGTCGTTCTTCACTGTAATGCTATATGGCGCAGGAGGAGAGGCATCTATCTGGATCTTATAATGCGCCGCATCGCTCCAGCTTCTCCCGGTTTTATATTTTATATGAAAATACCAGATGCCGTCTGCCGTGTTCTTATATTCCTGGTTTAAAGTCGTTACGCCGGAATTTCCCGGGTCCGTGATAGCATTCTTATCAAACGCGATGCTCGCCTCGGAAGAGCCGGGGAGCAGCTTCCAATTAATAATCAAATTATTATTTTTATGCCACAGGTTCTGATTAAATGGCTGTGAAATATCAATTGTTTCTAATGGAGTGGGGGCAGAAATCTGGTTTCCGGTAGAAGTGCCGCTCGGTTGGCCTCCTTCTTGCCCCGGCGCTATGGATTCCGGGGTAATAGTAAAACTTCCGCTGCCGATACTGGTAAGTATGTTTGTTCCTTTCCCGTCGCTGGCTAGTACCGAGCCGGAGGAAAATATAAGCTGGGCATCACCGACCTTCTTGGCTTTAAACGATATTTCACAGACTATACCCTTTTCTCCGGAAAAACCCGGCTTGATAAGGCCCCCGCCGAAATTTATAGTCCCTTTTTCATTGGAAAAATTAGGTTCTATGGGCCAGAGAGAGAAAGTAGAATTATCCTTGGATATGCCCGTTACTTCCAGCTTTTCCGCGTCAAAATTCAAATCGCCCTCCACCGCATTTATAGTATCTCCGCCGGTATTTACTTCTATAGCGACTGAAAAATCGGTATTAATAACATAAGTTCCCGTAGAAGGCGCGAAAAACAAAGAGGCGCCGGCAGCCTCTAGGGGACCAAATGGATAAAAAATATAAAACAATAAAAATACCGCCAACAAAACCGAGCTGATTTTTGAAAAACTTTTTTTCATACCTCCTTGATATCAAAATTCTAAAGGCTAAAATCTAAATTATAAATAAAGTATAAAGGCTAAATTATAAATTTTTGAATTTAAACTTTATTTAGCCTTTAGTATTTAGGCTTTAGACTTCAAAACCAAAATTTAATATTTATTCCTATTTTCGCTGTTTTCTCTTGAGCAACACCAACAAGACTATCAACACCAATATTATGCCGACGACGATGTAAATCTTCAAATAACCCTGTTTACTGCCTACTACGGAAACCTCCCGGCCTTGCTGGGTCGGGGTAAATTCTACCACCCTTTCATTCCCTGCCTTATCAACGGCCTTTACTTTTATCTGGCTGCCTAGGCTTTGATCTAAGAGCAAGTAGGGGGAACTGCCGATTTTCCAGGAAGATGTAATTTTCCTGCCGAAAATGATATCCAGCCAAGTCCTGCCCTCTGCCGCTTTAGCCAGGTCGGAAAGCTTGGTTTCCATGATTTCGTAATGGTCTATGCCCGATTGTTTATCGGTCGTGGAATAAGTGATGAAATATTGGCCTTTGAATACGGCGGCATCCTTGTCCAGCTCCACTACAAACGGTTCCGGCGGCAAATTATCGGCTTTTATCAGGTTATTTAGTTCGTTTAATCCTTTACCCGCGTTTTTGGTGATGGTATATTCACCGTTAATAAAGGTCAATTTGGCCGCGGTGCCTAAGCCGTCATTTAACAATACTGCCGAGCTGGAAGAAAAAACCATCCGGCCCTTGCCGTCTGCATTCAACTTGAGGCCATCCGGAACTTTAAAAAACAGCTGGCCCAAAATATTGCTTTCCCCCGGATCTCCCGGAACCTTGCCGCAATATCCTCCGGGCACGCCGCCGGAAAAGGACACTATCCCTTCCGCATTTATCTTATCTAGCCGGGTCTTATCAGGCTTATCTATCCAAAGCGAAAATAATGATTCGCCGGTGCTGAAATCTTCCAGTTTCAATAAATCTTTGGGGAAATTTATGACGACTTCTGCGGCATTAATACATTCGCCTTTGCCATTTTCTATCTTTACCGCTACCCCGAAACTATCGCCGGGACCGTATTGCCCAGACGCGGGATCAAGTGACAGGGAAGCGGCGTTGCTTGCCAACGGAAAGAAGATAAATAAAATAATTATAAATTTTTTCAACATAGGTTGATATTAAAAATCTTAAATCTTAAGTCTCATTATCCTGTCCAATAATACATCATAATTGAGAAGTCTGTCAGGTTGACGCGGCCATCGCCGTTCTGATCCGCGCACGAATCGTTTGTTCCCCAGTTATAAAGCAAAATGGAGAAGTCTGTCAGGTTGACGCGGCCATCGCCGTTCAGGTCGGCTCCGGCGCATTTTTTGCCCACAGCCTTGCTGCCGACATAAAAACTGACTGAATTGGAAAATCCGCTCCTGATGATGTTGGATCCGTCATTGATCTGGAATAGGGATTTAGCCAAGTGGAACTGCTCATCATCCAGCACATCCGTATTCATGGGCAGTAGATAAGCCCCTATCTTGTCGCTCTCTACCTGTTTTATGATTTCTGAATCAGAATTGACGTATATATAAATATCCGCGTTGGGAATGGTCTGGCCGAAAATATTGACTATTTCTCCTTTTTTGACCTTGTCCTTGTCCACGCTGATGCTGGGCGCCAGATAAGCGCCGGAAATCGTGGTAATAGCGCCGGCTACGATCTGGAAGGTCAGAGAAAACGCCGTGGACCTGATGCCTTCTTTGTTTTCCGCCCAAAAACTGAAGGTGGCTACGCCCGGCGTAACCTCGCTGGTTTCAAAAGTGAAATCAGCATTGCCATCCGCGGTGACGATGCCTATGACTTTCCCATCCATCAATATATGCACATCGGAGCCGGGAAAGGCCTTGCCTTTTATGACCACCTTAGTTTCTCCGGGAGGAATAGTGGTTCCGGGATTAAAAGTTCCTGCGCCTCCTCCGCCGCTGGTTCCGCCGGAGGAACCGCTAGAGCCCGGCTCAGACAGGCCTACGCTATAACAATGGGCCGGATCAATAATGCAGGCGCTGGTACACATAAGATAACCGGAGTTAAGGCCGGTGGTGGTCCGGCAAGTGGATGTGCCGAAATCGCTTCCGTCGCACTGCTCGCGCCCTTCTTTTATGCCATTAAGGCAGGTGCTGCACATTCCCGTGGATATGGTCTGACAATCATCTGAACATGAAAGATCTCCCCCGGTATAACCGAAACTAGTGCAATGCAAGCCACCGAAGTCTGGCGGAATGCCCATAGACGGGTTCCCCTTGTCGCAGGCTTCATCCTGGTCTTTGACGCCGTCTCCGCAAACCATAATCACCGTGACAGACGTCGTAGCCTGAGAATTTGCGGCTTTAGCCGAATTTACTAGCGTCACCAAAGTGAAGGCGGACAAAAATATCGTATCAAACAGTAATACTGATAATATTATTGGTGATAATTTTCTAAGCATGGGGGACTTAGATTTAAGAATTAAAAATTTAAGTTTTTCATTACTTATTTTTTGATTTTTTATTTATCATATTTGTCGGTCTTCTGTTCGGCTTTCTGCCTTATCCATCTCCAGAATGCCGCTTTGATGGCAATAATGATGGAACCGAGCTTTCTGTAGACCGGACCGAAAATAATAACTATTAAAAGTATGATATAACGCCAGATCCTTATCCTGATGAGTATGAAAATTACGATCAGAACCGCAAGGACCATCGCCCCCAAAACTAGCCAAGGACCATAGCCCAGGCTCCTGGCCTTGCCTCCCAATCCTCCGGCGTCGGCAACGGTAAAGGCGATTTTATAAGAATTGGTGATTTCGTTATCTTTATAAATCTTTATTTTGGCCCAATACTGCCCGGCCGGCAGGGTGGTCGGGAAAAAAGCCTGGATTTCACCGGTAGAATAAGACTTTACTTTATTAAGCGACGCGGTTTCGGTAGTTTCCAATAGTTTATTTTCCGTCAGATCATAAACATCCAACTGGATCTTGGTCGGCGCGGTATCCACGTTGCCGGTATTCTGGACATTCATAACTACCATAACCCGGTAAAACAGCTTCTCAAAAATAGGATAGATATATTTCCAGCTCCAGGGCTTGCCCAGCCGCTCTACGTCGGGGATGGAAACCAGGCGCACCATGAAATCCGAAAAGGTGACGTTGGTCAGAGTGAGGTCTATGTCAATGCGCGCGCCCAAAGCAATGGCCACGCCGCCGCCGGTATTCTGGTTAGCCGGAGCGATCCTGACGTTGATATAGCCTTTGTAGTCTCCGATAGCCGCATCTTTAGGCACGTCAACATTCACTATCATGGGAACCTGGAGCTCGCCCTTGGGCATAGCAAAATCATTTCCCTTGTCTATGGTGATCCATTTGTCTATATCCGGAGCGTTGACGGATATCTGGGCGCGGAGTTCATCTTCGGCCGAGGAACGCAAAAGCGTAATCCTTTGCTCGTAGTGCGCGCCGGGCACCAATTGTTTGTTATAAACGTAAGGAGGAGATATGCCAAAACCAGCCAAAGCAGTATGAGCTCCGGCTAAAAAGGCAAACAACGCCACGAAAAAAGAGATAAGATATCTTTTTGGCATTTTATAGTTACTAAAACTTATCCCAATTTTATCCCTTAGGTTCCTTAAAAACATCGGGAATACCATTTAAAGCTAGCATTAAAACTAAAAAATAGACGCTTTAATGGCGTTCCAATATTTTATTAAAAATTAGTTAAAAAATAGGTGTGGATATTATGGGTAAAATTTAGTTATATTTACTTATACTATAATACAATTTGATAAATTATTCAACCCCGATGAAAAATTTTAAATTTAACATTTTATGCCTAATAAAAAAGATTAAATTATCAAATAATTAGCTCATTTAAGGTCTGGTTTCATTTCTAACGGGGTAAAGTTTTAATAAAATCTTAATAAAAATGAAAATCCCCAACAAAACGCCTGGCGGTTTATCTGATTAACTCAAAAGGCTTACAGAAATTTCTGTAAGCCTTTTTAATTTTGATATTATTGTTTTATTGTTTACCAGGTGCCTCCGCCGTATACCATGGCCTGTATTGTGTTAAGGCCCGAATATGTGCCTGACGGTCTGCCGCCAGGAACAGCGATGCCCCAATAAATGGGCGAGGTCAAATCCGTTCCGGTAACTTTATTGACATTGATAGCGGCTGATTGAAGGGTGGTAGAAGCTAAGGTTGTCCCGGCCGAATTATAATCAAAATTTGCCAAAGGATTAAACTTTTGATTATTCGCACCTATGACGGCTGGGCCATTCATATCGGTGCCGATAACATTCGTATTCAAGGGCGTGTTGCCGATATTGTCTATCGTAGTAGTAGCATTAGTGGTCCCGGTGTTTTGGCCTGATTTCACTGTGCCGTAAGGAATGGCATTTTCCAGGACATCCAAGGCGTTAAGGGATATGACTTCCACGCCGGTTCCGCTTATGGTAGAGCTGGCAAGAGACGGAGATCCATTGTCATAGGCAGTAATCTTTGCCAGCCAATTGTATGCCGAGCGAGGACTGCCGGTGGCAGGGTCGGTAGAATCAGTATAATAAGCTAAGGGGACCGTACAAACTACGCTAGCAACAGCGCCTACGCAGTTGGATATGACACAATTTGCTGGCGCAACCTGGTAACATTGATTATTATCGGCCGTACAGTTAGCGCCCCCTGGGGCATTAGACATATAAATCGTGCTGGTTGCGCCTCCAACACCAGTCGTCAAATCGGTACAGCCATTGTTGTCGGTAAGCGTAGCTGAAGACGAGGCTGTCGAGCTTGCCGACCCTCGCATCGAAACATTTATATCTAACCCGCCGTTGACTGTAACCGAGCCTACTGACGGAGCCACATTATTTACATTATAGGTGCCCGTCATTCCGTTGGCAGTGGCGCCTAAATTATAATTATCTTTTATGTAAGTATAATAAGTCACTGCTCCGTGCATAGTGGGAGTAGGGATGGAATAATTACAGGACATAGCCGTCGGGTTTCCGTTAGATAGGGTGGTAGTTGCCGAACATAACGTAGTGGCTGCGCAGCCGGTAGATGTTGACCAGGAGGCAGTTGAACAAATATTAAGAACGATAGTGTTCCACCCGCTGGCGTTATCAGTATCAGTGGAAGTCGCGGTGATGGTAACGCTTTGGCTCGGATTCTTGTTATCTACCGTAGTGGAAACCGCATTTAAAACCGGTTTATGGTTTACATATAAAGGGCTGCCCGAATTTCCAGAGCCTTGTTGATAGAGCGAGCAATCGGCCTGGGTAGCGTTGTTATCGCAGACAAAGGCAAACCAAGGCTGAGTTTCAGCTGCGCTGGTAACATTATTATAAGTACAATTTGCCTGTACTCCGTAAGCTGTCCCCGCTGAAACGCAGAATGTCGTGGCCGCGCAAGTCGGAGCTCCGCCATTAACTGGGTTAGCTGCACCCGTAGAACAAACTATTAAATAACCGCTTTCACCAGCCGGATCATCGTCGTTCATCGTGGCTGTAAATCCGATTGACCCGCCTTCGTTGACCGGGGAAGTGGAAGTGGAGGCAGGATTTTCTGCCGGAGAAGCAGTGAAATAAGGCGGAGCATTTCTTACTGTTACCGTGGTAGTGGCATTATTCTTAGCAGCTTCTACAAAAGGCAGATTAAGGCCCAGTTTTATCTTTGAACCGAGTTCTTTGGGCAGCTGGGTCAGGCTAACATTAAAATTAAATACGATTCCAGCGGCTAAAGAACTGACCAGCACAAAAATCATTACCGCGGGTAACGATCTTTTTATTTTTCTTTTTATTATTTTACTCATGGGGATTAGCAAAATTTAAAATTTAAGACGTAAGATTTAAGAAGGGTTTTTTATGGAGTTTTTCAATCTTAAATCCTAAATTCAAACTTTTGCTTTAGATTACAAATAACCATCTAAGTTATCCACAATCTGTTTATATTATACCATAATTATCCACAAATAAAAAGTGGATTTTAAAGCTTAAAGGGGTTGAAGCTTTTTATTATCTGGTCCGCCTCTAGAAGCATTTTTTGGAATTTTTGGGCCTCTTCTCCCTGGTAAGGATTATTAGCAAATTTTCTATAAACAAAGGAAAATTTATCCTTAGAAAGGATTTCCAAACCATCCTTATTCTGCATTTTATCCCAATCTGCTTGCGGATATTCGGAGATGGAAAAAAGAGGGGAAGTATTGCCTAGAATATCTATATAATTGAACGTAGCTACATTATCATCTCCCCGCATCCTATATCTGCCCTCCCAGTGTCCAGGCATAGCCAGACTGCCTTTTAGGGGCTCTGTGAAAAAAAAGGTAATCCTAGAGAAACTTTCCGCCTTTTTTTCCATTACCCTTACCGGCGCCGAAGGAGCATTGCTGGCAACCGGATTATTGTTGCCATGACTGCTCTTGTTTATCATGATGCCCGCGATAGCCAGAATAAAAATCATCGCGATTACGACAGACAAGGGCTTAACGTTTTGCCTTATCCGCCCCGCGAGCATCGAGGCATGTTTTTTTAGCCTGCGTTTTTTGGAAAATTTCCCGGAAACGACTTTTCTCCGAATAATACTTCCGGTTGGTTTCTTATTTTTTAAATTTTTTAAATCCAGAGGCTTTTTATCGGGCATATATATTATTAAAAGTCTAAATTCTAAATAAATTACTAAAGCCTAAATGCTAAATTATTTTTTTCACAATCCTTTATACTTTATAATTTAGACTTGTTTTAGACTTTAGAAATTAGAATTAAATAAATTTTTACTTATACCTAATAGCGTCCAGCGGGCTTAGTTTGGAAGCGCGGCGGGCTGGGAAGATGCCGGTGGCAAAACCCATGACCGCGCCGAAAATGGCGATGAACAATAGAAACGGGATAGGAAACCTGAACAAGGAAACGGCCTGGCCGCCCATACGCTTAGCCACGGTATTTAACAATAAATTTATAGCTTCGCCTCCGCCCACGCCTATGGAGATGCCCACCATGCCGCCGAAAAATCCCATAACCATGGATTCAGCCAAGAATAAGACCTGGATATTCCGCGGCGAGCCGCCGATAGTGCGCATAATGCCGATCTCGTTGGTTCTTTCCATAAGGGTTACGGTCATGGTGTTGAACATACCGATGGCGGATACGACCAAGGCTATGCCTCCGAAGATGGCGAGCATGATCTGGATGCCGGAAAAGATCTTGTTGGCCTGTTCCACTGTTTTAGAAAGAGCCGTGACCAAAAACCCTTTCTTGATGATTTCATCAGTGGCCTGGTTCAGAAACGCATTCTGCGTGACCTTGACTCTGGCCTTTTCATAATAAGGAACGGCGAAATGCGAAGTGAATTCCGGCAGCGGAATATAGGCGGAAATAGAAACCGAATCATCCACTACGCCTTTTATCTTGTATTCCTTATCCAGCGGCACTTCCTGGGTTTCGTCTTTATTGCCGGTAGGTATCTCTACTTTGAATTTCAACGTCTGGCCGATGGCATTTTTAGGATCATCAATGCCGAAGAGTTTCAGCATAGCCATGGTGACCACCACCTTATCGTCTTCGCCCTGGCTGAAAAGATCTCCTTGTTTGGCGCTGATACCGGCATATTTAAAGAAGTCGGGGTTTACTCCCTGAAGAAAGATGCTTCCGGAAAGATCGTTATATTTGACCATAGCCGGGAAGCTCGCTAAGGGTTCAACCGCCTCCACGTTATTGATAGTTAAAAAATCATCAAGCTGTTTTTTGTCCAATACTACCACCTTGGAAGCCGGAGCCGTAACATTCAAGCTCAACATAGCTTCTCCGAACACTATTTTTTCCAAAAGAATCCCCTGGAGGCCGTAGCCGAGCGCAACCAAAATCACGACAGCGGAAATGCCTACGCCGATGCCTAAAATCGTCAGCCAGGTCCTGGCCGGCCGGGTCTTGAACATACGGGTGGACAATTTGAATGTATCCTGAAATCGCATCATATAATTTCACTTACGCATATTATCAAGTCAAAATTTAATGGCCGTATTCCGCCAGTTGGCGGATTTGCCCGCTATTAAATTTTGACTTGATACAATATATTTTTTGAAAATATTAAAAACTTTTTCTTAAAAAAAGCTTTTAATGTGTCGCCCCTTCTATCTCCAGCCCCTGGAATAATATCTTTTCCAGATATCGGGTCAGGTAATTGGTAGTTTTTCTACTGAATCCTACTCCGCCTTTTTCCTGGCTTTTTTCCAGCATGGCTATAAATTCTTCTTTTTTGACCAATCCGGATATGCGGTCATGTATCGCGGATTTCAGCCTGGTTTTTTGTAACGGCTCTATTTTTTCGTCATATTCCCCCAGAACATATGATAACAGCCTGGCGACCAGACCTTCTTCGTTCGTGAAAAAATTACCCCCCTCCTGCCGTCTCCGGTATCTGGTCACATCTTCTGATTGTTTTAAGATTTTTTCAATCCTGTCTGTCATAACTTCAGCTCTGTTTTTAGTAAGACCCACTCCCCCATCATCAAACGGGCGGTCCAGCATCTCGTAAAATCTGCCACGGTCAATCTTCCTTTCCAGCATTATCTTGGTCGCTTTTTCCAATCTGTCCAATTGTTCAAAAGTCATATCCTGCGTCAGGTAGTTGACTATGCTCTTGACTTTCAATTCTTCCGGGGTCAGATAAGGATGTATTTTCACCAGCTGCTCCATTTCCGTAGTCATAGTTTTCTGCTTATCCACCCTGGCTATCTGCTTTTTTTCCGGGTTGGTAGCGATCCTGGTAATTTTTCCGTCCTTCATAAAAAACACCCGATGCGCATAAGGCAGGTATTTGGCATCGTGGGTGACCAGGATGATGGTTTTTTTGTCTTTATCGTTGATCTCGGCCAGCGTATTCATAACCGCGTCCGCGGAAACAGAGTCCAGGTTGCCGACCGGCTCGTCAGCCAAAATTATTTCCGGGTTGTTTACGAGCGAACGGGCGACAGATACTCTTTGTATCTGTCCTCCGGAAAGGGCGTCCGGCAATTTATCAGCCTGTTTATCAATGCCGAATCTTTTCAAAAGTTCCAGAGCCCTGACCCTTCTTTGGGCCGGCGGGATGCCTTCAAAAATCTGCGGCAAAGCCACGTTATCCACGATAGAAAGAGACGGGATCAGATAAAAAGCCTGATACATGATGCCGATGATCTTAGTCTGGAAACGGACCATATCTTCAGCGTCATAAATATATATATCTTCTCCTTTCACTAATACTTTCCCGTCAGTCGGAGGCAAGATGCCCAAAATGGAATAAAGAAGCGTAGATTTGCCGCAACCGGAGGGACCGAAAAAGATAATATATTCATCCGGATATATTTCCATATTAACACCGTCCGAGGCATGGAATTCATTATCCTGGCCCTTATTGTAGACGACAGACATATTTTTAATTTTTATGATGGGTTCAGGCACAAGATTAGTTTATCAAGTTATAAAGTTAAAAGTTTGTAAAGTTCTATAAAATGAAAATGCTTTATGAACTTGGGAACTTTATAAACTATATTTAATTTTTCTTATTAAGCCAGCCGAAGGTAGATTGGAAGTTGGCTAGGATCAGGTCTATGATGCTTTGTTCCTGGGCCGGGGTAAGGATGGAAAAACTATCGGAAACGCCTTCGTTGCCGGTGTGGTCGTCGCATTTTATCCAATATTTATAAACCGTAGCCTGGGTAAAAGCGGTTACCACCTGTATATGCTTGGTGGTGTAGTCTGTTTCTTTGGGCTGGGTATTCGGTTCTTTGTTCGCCATGATGCCCTCCTGGTAGAAAAATTGGCAGACTGCAAGTTCGTCGGTTTCCCAGCTGATGATCGTCTGGATTTTAGCGTCCGATCCGGGATAAATCGTTGATTCGGTGTTGACTTTGGAAATAACCGGCGGAAGTATGTCCTTGACGGTCGTAAAAGTAAGCCGGTAGCTATCTGTCTTGTCGCCTTGTTCATTTTCAACATGCACTATGGCCGAGTAGGTAGTATTCAGGGTAAGATCGTTAAGCCTTACTTGTTGCGATGTAGCCAGGGTGGAATTCCCTGCCAGCTTCGTTTCCTTCTTGCTTAAATCGGTATATTCAACCACCGCTTTGGCAGGAACATTGGTATTCCAGGTCAGAGTGGCCGCGGTTTCTTCCAGTTTGGCTATTTTTAAATTATAAATTTCCGGCAGGATGGACTTGGTTTTGAAATTATAATCCTGGCTCTTGCCGGCCGGCCCGACTTCGGGAGTGGATAGAATCTGGTAATGGTAGATAGTAGCCGGAGCAAGATTTATTACCCTGACTTCGTGCTGCAAGGTCATGTCAGTTCCTTCGCCGGTTTTCCAGGTATAGGGATTGTCGGCGTTGGGATTAAAATCTTTTTCCGGAGCCAAGGCTACGATGGAATCTGAATTCCGGTCGGTCACCCACTTGATCACGGCATAATCCGGGCCCGTGTCCACTTGCGGCGCGGCGCCGAGCACGGCCGGCGGATTCAGTATGCCTCCGGCGACACTATCAATGGCCTGGGAAATTTTGGCCAGGTCTTCCGGGTTGGTTATCTTTGACAGCTGATCAATGACGTCCTGGGTGATCTTTTGGCTGGCCTGGTCTCCGCCCTGGCCTCCCTGCCTCACCCCTCCCTGATCTCCGGTCTGGCTTCCTCCTACAAAACCGCTGTCTTGTCCGCCCTGGCCCCCGCTTTGCTGTTCGCCTTGGCCGCTGGCTTGCTCGGCTGGTTGCGGTGGGGCCTGGCTGGTAGACGGCGTACTCTGACTGGTCAAGGTGGTAAAACTATAATCTCCGGATATGGCCTGATTGCCGATGGTATCGGAAGAAATGACCCGGAAAAAATAAGTGGTATTCGGCTTCAGATTATCCACCAATACCTGATGGGAGGTATGGGTGAACGACGGGTCTCTGGAGATGCCGTAATTCTTGTCCAAGCTGTAATTCACCAACGAATCAGATTGCTTGTCGGTATTCCAGGTCACGATTACGGAAGTTGAGGCCACGTTGGAAATTTTGATGCTAGTTAATTTTGGAGGAGTATCGTTAATATCGGCTGAAGCCAGGAAAATCATATTCTGCGATTTTAAAAAATTGAAGCCGAAAAAATAACCAACGACTATAATGATAGCTATGGTAGAAAATATTGAGATGTTCAAGATGAATAATTTTTTTGTCATCCTCCTTATTTATAAATTTCCAATAACCAACATCCAATTTTTAATGAATGGCAAAGGATTAAATTTTCAAAATTTAAATTGAAAATTGATAATTGAAAATTGATAATTGTTACTTATATTATAACATAAATTTATGGTTTATACCTATTACCAATTAATAGTATCTAAGGTGGGCGTGAATGTGGTGCTACCATAATAAGAACTGGCCCCAGGACCGTATGGGATGCCGATTCCCCAATAAAATATTTTGGTAACATCTTGGGCAGTAGTAGTAGGTCTGGGTAAGTGAGTTGTTACAGGAACATCGCTTGTGGTCAGAGGCGTGCCAGAGGAGGTCCAATTAAAATTATTCAAATTCCATTTCAGGTTGGATACGTTAATAGTCCCGCCTGTCCCGCTCATATCAGAACCAGATAAATTGTTGTTAATAGGAACATTCCCGCTGTTGACTACAGTTGATGGCTGGTTGGTTGCACCGGTATTCTGGCCGTCAAAAAGACTGGAACCGAAATTTATCTGGCTTTCGGTCACATCCAGAGCACGGCTGGCAATCACTTCTACTCCTGGCGAGGTGGTTGAGGTATAGTTGCCTCCGTCATAAACGGTCATCCTGCCGAGCCAATTATAATTTTTGTAAGGATTAGAAGGGTCATAATTATCGTCTGTTGGAACGGCAAAATATTTCATATTGGCAGTGCAGGTAAAGGAGGCCAGCGTGGTCCCGGCCACGCATCCGCTTTTCGCGCAATTTAGGGTAGTAATCTGATAACAATTATTATAATCGGAAGTGCAATTGTAACCGTTAGCAACGTTAGAATAATAAACCACGCCGGTAGCGCTTTGCAGCCCGCCATTTCCGGTAGTGCAACCGTTCAAATCGGACGTAGATGCTGTGATTGTCACTTGCTTATCCGCGGCACCTTTGATATTCAAAGTAATATCATTGCCGCTGTTCAGGAAGATGGTGCTGATAGAAGGCGGGGTGTTATTTACAGTGTAACTGTTTTGTTGGGGGTTGGTAGTGGCGGCCAGGCCATGACTGTCATAAATGAAGGCGTAATAAGAGATAGCCCCGGCAGGCGAAGGGATGGGTGAAGGGTAATAACATTTAGCATTGGGCGAGCTGGTTCCGATAACCGAACAGATGGTGTCGCCTGCGATGATGCAGCCTCCGGCATTGGCGCTATTGGTTTTACAAACGAACAAGCTCAAAGTGTCAGCGCCGCCCATAACGTCCGTATCCGAAGAAGTGGAAGTGATGGTAAAGGTGTTGCCCGGGTCCAGATTGTTTACGGAGGTAATAACGCCGGTGAAAACGGGCGCGTGATTAATGTCAAAAGGCGAGCCGAAAGAAGTTCCGTTTCCCTGGGACATAGCAGAGCATTTAGCCACGCCGGTGCCGGGATGCTTGTCGCAGGCGAAACCGTACCAGGCCAGTTCTTCCGAGGTAGTGGCCGCGAAATAATTGCACGTGGCCTCCACTGTACTTGATGCCAGACCGGAAATACACCAATTTCCGCCGCTACACGTGGGTGGGGCGTCATTACCCGGAGTAGCGCTGTTGGTCTTACAAAAAGCCAGATAATAATCGCCGCCATCGGTAGTAGAGGCCGTACCCGATAAAATCACATTAGTATTGTAATTAGTCGGCGCGGTGGAGGCCGAACCGTTATCATCCGGAACTGCTATCCAGATCGGAATCGGGTTAGTCGCTCCGGCCACAGTGAGCTCGGCCAGGCGGGTATAAACGTTCAGGGGTGATCCGTAATTTGTCACCCGGAAACAATAGGTTCCTCCGGTTATAGCATTGTTGGTAGCATAAAAATTATATTCAATTTCCGTATATCTATCTTCATTAAGAGTGATGGGCGTGGTCGTACTGGAAGGATTTTTAACCATAGCACCAGTGGTATAAGTGTAGCCTTCGGGATTGGACAAGCGGGCTACGGTTCCTGATCCGTTTCCGAAATAAGTGCTATTGGTCATCTGGAAATGTTCGGTAGTGGCCGCAACAGGCATTGTCACCCAAGCTCCGTTTGATTGTGCGCAATTAGAAGTCGTGGTTGAATACTGGATCTGGTAAGCATAGTTAGTGGCAGCGCCGCCGCCCACATTAGCTACATCAAAACGCAGGCGGATATTGGTTAATTTATTAGTAGACGTGCCCGTAGTCGGATCGCCATTGTCTTCCAATTCGCGCCAGGTGGCGGTAGCCTCATCGCCGTTATCATTCCTCCACCGGAAATGAAGCTGGTTTACATAAGCTGAAGGCGCGCCGAACGACATATTGTAATAATTGGTACGCAGAGCCTCGGTGCCCGAAGTCTGGTAGACCCTCCAATAAGTCAGGTTCGATCCATCGTAATATTGGGACACGTGATAATTTATGGTGCCAGTTAGAGTGAAATCGTTATTGGCGGAGGTTGAAGCGTTGGACGCCACCGTCACCCAGGCATTGACGGAGCCGAATTGATAAACTTGCAGATAAACAGGACTGGTGGTCGGACCTATGCTGGATTGCCCTTTCCAGGTCGGTGTCAGCGCCTGGGTATTTTGGGTAGCCACGGTAGTGAAATTAAAGATTGGTATATTGGAACTGGAAGTCGCTACGTCCCGGGAGCTATCATCAGCAGAGACATTGGTGTATCCTGTGGCATCAAGATAATAAGCCAAGGCGGAATAACTGGATGGCAAACTGCTGTAAGTTCCCTTGGAGTATCTCTTAGTCTCCGAGCTGATAGTGTTTAAGGTCGCATAATTGTTGTAATTATTCAACGGCGTCAGATCAGTATTATTATAGAGCCGGAAATGGTAAGTCTTCCCCGGTATGGCGTTACCAGTATGCACAGCAAAAACAAATTCAGTATAATCGCCGTTTAATAAAGTATAACTATTGGTAAGATTGGTGCCTGAATGCCACTCGCCATAAGTCCAGACCAGGCCGTCGGCCGTGGCCTTGGAGCCGGTGATGGCGTCGCCGTTATTGCCGGACAAGCCGGATGAATAACTTATTTCAGTAGCAGCTCCCACGTCAACCCAGGTGCCGGCATTATCTGTCCAGTTCTCATATTGCAATCTGTAAACTTTGTTTGACGAAATATCTCCGCCGGTATTTTCCATCTGGATCCTCACGTTCATCCTTTCCCCTTTGGGCACATTGCTTATAGCCGTATCCGCCGCGGCCATGGAGCTGTTGGAATTCACTCCGCTGGCATCGTCATTTTCAAAAATATAGGAACGCTGGTTGAGATAAACCGAGGCGGTGGTAGAACTGGCGACCTGGGGCGTGGCGCTGGCTTTGTTCCCGGCCAGGTCATAAGCCCAGATATTGAATGAATAAACAGTGCTGGGGTTCAAGCTTACGACGGTAGTGGAAGCTTTGTAACTGAAATGTATTTCATTCAGGTTGCTGTCATTCTGCAGATAGTCCCCTTCCGTGACTGTAGTCGTGCCCTGCTTATAGTAAATCCTATACTGCCAGAAGTTTGTTTCCGTAGTGGTAGCGCCGAAGCCCAGGGTGATACTGTAGCTGTTCCGGCCGAGCACGGTCAGGGCGCCAGGAGCGGTTGGGGCATGGATATCCACCTTAACGTTTGGCGTGCTGGCATTATACTGCACCCAG
>Ga0209048_10000680_pt1 | contig 35950 bp, 33 predicted proteins | sample FrelakmetCRP12CR_FD_187146 | JGI IMG/M metagenome (GOLD analysis project Ga0209048, IMG submission 187146) | Freshwater lake sediment microbial communities from the University of Notre Dame, USA, for methane emissions studies - CRP12 CR (SPAdes)... | ecosystem: Environmental > Aquatic >...
TGCTGGCAGCCTTCGACTGACAAGCGTGGGAGGGTACGTCGTTCGGACTAAGACCGTGGGTCCGCGCGTGTCGGAAAGCGCAGCAGTTATCCACAGATCGCGAGAGAATCCTCTGCTTCTGATGGTCGGTTTCTGGTCAAGAAAACCCGGAGACCCGCATCCAGCCTGGCGGTCACACGGATTCGAATCCCGCCCTCCCGCCAATTCCCCCTTCCCGCACGTTCCCGCAACATCCCACGAAGCCCCGTAGCCGGGGCTTTTTTCACTTCCGGCCATGCGATTGTGGCCGACGTTGGCTGCTGGACCGTCCGGTTCTTGCCGTCCACCGGGAGGAGGAGCTTACGCGCCGGCTTGCCGTGGATGCACGTCGTGCAATCAGCACAGCCGAGCTGCTTTGCTAGCCCGCTCCCCCGCAAGGCAGCGAGCAGGAGGCGCTGTTATTCAGCGTTCCGCCTTGCTGACACGCTCCCATGACCCCGGAAAGCCAGCCCAGGCTGGCCCCGTTCAGCGGGGTCAGGGACAGGACGACGGGCGCTCCGGAGCTGTTGAGAACCGTGAGGCTCGGTCCCGAACAGGTCAGTGTCTGACTGCCCGACGGGAGCGTGATCGAAAGGCCAGCGAAAAAAGCTTCAGCCGACTTGATGTCGTGCAATCCGTAGGCGGAAACCGTCAACGCCCCGGCCAGCAGAAACAGTCCGCCCTGGGTGTGACGCCGCAGCGCCATCAAGCCCGCGAACAGCAGCAATGCGCCGATGGCCACGGCCATCCACGGATCGAGGGGAACGGGGACGGCGCAACCACTCCCCCAGCAAACCTGCCACCCCGGCGGCAGTTGTGCCCATGCCATCGTCGGGAGTACCAGGCCAGCTACAGAAGACAGGGCAAACATACGTTTCATTGCAAGACTCCCCTTGGCGAACAGTTGGACGCGGCCACGAAAGGCGCGCTCGGCGAGCGTGCCTCGCGGAAAAGTATACATGGTGGCCACGCCGACCCGGCGCCTAGCTCTACGCGCTGACTTGCGCCGCAGGCAACAAACACCGCGGCGGCGGCGGGTGTGCCGGGGTTGAATCGGTTACTGCTTCCGGCGCGAGAAGCCCAATCCGGCGAGGCCGAGGCCGAGAAGGGCAAGTGTTGCGGGCTCGGGAACGGACGCCGGGGTGTAGTCGATCTGAAGAAAGGGTCGCTCGGCGTTGAGAGGGTCATTGCTGAGGAACTGCGTCAGCTCTCCCATGACCATCTCCCGCAATTGAAAGCCGCCAAACTGACTTGCGGCAGCATATCTCTGCACAACGAAGCTGGTCACATCGACTGAATTCCAGTAGCCATTCTGAGGGTCGAACTGAGTGATCTCGTTCGACAGCGAGAAATCGCCCGATCCGAGCGCGCCGTTGCCTGCGTATCCATGCACGACTATGTAATCGTCGGACAGAACCCCAAACAGGTTCAGCGTCGCCGAATTGATCACTACACCTGTGGGTACGCCGGTTAATGAAAACTCCAGAACCGACCGGGTCTCGGAGGTCGAGTACAGCGCTGCATTCAGGAACCTGTCTTGTGTGACATCGGTCCAGGACGCGGCGGACGTGGCGTAACCATCCACGGTCGGAGAAACCGTCAACGCATTGGCGTTCGCCACCGTCACACAGGAAAGGCACGCAAGAGCGATCAGTGTCTTCCTGCCCTTCATATCAAGCCTCCCATCGCGAGGTGAGTAACTTGTTCAATCTGACCGTAAGGGCATCGTCTTGTGGACTTCGCAATTCGACGCACGTAGCAACAGCAAGCATCTCTTGTACCCGCAAGAAATGTTCCAATGAAAACATTGTCCCGCGTAGTCGAGCAAATCGCTAATGTAAAGTTTCTCGACACGGGCGCATATCCCGGCCGCCGTTTCGGCACGTCCATGGATCCGGTCGATACCGCCGGAGGCGGATACGGTCAGCATCGACGCGGCGATCAAAACTGGCGGACGGGCGTTTCTCGACAAGTACACGCCGGACTACGTTCTCTTCGAATCGCATTCCGATCGCGGCGGATTCCGGGTCCGGCCACATTCCCCGGACTTTACTAAGTCCACCCCGGAACCGAGAATGGGCGGGCAAGGTCAGTGGGAACCACGGATGCGCTCCAAACGCTTCGAGAGGATCGCCGAGAGGCCCGTCAACAAGGATACGTTCGTCAAGCCGTGGCCCGAGGTCGGCCTCAGCGCGACGCACAGCCCGTTCGACCCCGAACCTGGGCTCGCGATTCGCGATGGCGTGATCGTCGAGATGGACGGCGTCGCGAGCGAGGACTTCGACCTGGTCGAGCGCTTCATCGCCCGGCATGCGATCGACCTCTCCGCGGCCCCGCGCGCGATGGCCACGCCGTCGTCCGACATCGCGCGGATGATCGTCGACATCAACGTGCCGCGCGCCGAGGTTCTCGCGATCGCCGGCGGCTGCTCGCCCGCGAAGCTCGTGGACGTCATCAACCAGATGAACGTGCTGGAAATGATGATGGGCCTCGCCAAGATGCGCGCCCGGAAAACCCCGGCCAACCAGGCGCACGTCACCAACCGCAAGGAGCATCCGGCGCTGCTCGCCGCCGATGCGGCCGAGGCGGCGCTGCGCGGGTTCGCCGAGATCGAGACCACGGTGGCCGTCGCGCGCTACGCGCCGTTCAACGCGCTCGCGATCCTCGTCGGCTCGCAGACCGGGCGCGGCGGCGTCCTCACGCAGTGCGCGGTCGAGGAGGCGACGAACCTGCGCCTGGGCTTCAAGGGCCTGACCAGCTACTCCGAAACGCTATCGGTCTACGCGACCGAGCGCGCGTTCGTCGACGGCGACGACACGCCGTGGTCGAAGGCGTTCCTCGGCGCCGCCTACGCGAGCCGCGGCGTCAAGACGCGGTTCACGTCCGGTGCCGGCGCGCCGGCGCTGATGGGACACGCGGAAGGCAAGTCGATGCTGTACCTCGAGGCGCGCAGCCTGCTTGCGACGCGGGCCGCGGGGAGCCAGGGGTCGCAGAACGGCTCGATCAGCTGCATCGCGCTGCCCGAGTCGCTGCCCGACGGGGTGCGCGCGGTCACGGCCGAGAACCTGATCGCGATGCTGCTCGGCATGGAAGTCGCGTCGGGCAACGATGCGCTCGCCTCGCACTCGGAGATTCGCAAGGCGGCGAAGCTGATGCTGCAGTTCATCCCGGGCACCGACTTCATCACGTCCGGATACGGCGCGATCCCCCGGCCGGACAACATGTTCGGCGGCGGCAATTTCGACGTCAGCGAGCTCGACGATTGGTACGTCCTGCAGCGCGACATGCGCATCGACGGCGGCATCACGCCCGTCACCGAGGAGCGCGTGCTGGAAGCGCGGATGCGCGCGGCGAGGGCGCTGCAGGCGGTCTTCCGGACGCTCGCCTTCCCGCCGATCACCGACGACGAGATCGCGGCGGCCACGGAGGCCTACGGGTCGGAGGACATGCCCGACCGCGACCGCGTGGCCGACATCGAGGCGGCGCAGCGGCTGCTGCAGGGCCCGCTGACGGTCGTCGACGTGATCGCGGCGCTCGACGGGGGCGGGTTCGGCGAGGTCGCCGCCAACATCCTCGAGATGCAGCGGCAGCGCGTGATCGGCGACTACCTGCAGCCGGCGGCGATCTTCGACGAAGCATTCAAGGTGAAGAGTGCGCTCACCGACCCGAACGATTACCGCGGGCCGGGGACCGGCTACCGGGTCGAGGGCGAGCGCTGGGCGGCGCTGCAGGACCTGCCGCAGGCCTGGGAGCCGCGCACGTGGATCGAGTCGCTCGGCGAGGGGCATGGGACGGCCTGGCTCGAGGAGACGGGCCCGGCGCTCACCGGGAAAGGCGCGGAAGTGGTCATCGCCGTCGGCCCCGCGTTCGGTCGCGCGCTCACCCGGACGATCGGCGGCCTCGACCACCGCGACGTCCTGCAGGCGATCGTCGGCGGCTTGCAGGGAGAAGGCGTCAAGGCGAGGATCGTGCGCATCTGGCACACGTCCGATTGCGCGTTCATCGGCCACGCAGGCGCGCAGTTGAGCGGCTCGGGGATCGCGATCGGCCTGCAGTCGAAGGGGACGACGGTGATCCACCGCCGCGACCTCGTGCCGCTCGAGAACCTCGAGCTGTTCGCGCAGGCGCCGAACATGGACCTCGAGACCTACCGGCAGATCGGGCGCAACGCGGCGCTGCACGCGCTAGGGAAGCCCGCCGCGCCGATTCCCGTGCGCAGCGACAACACCGCACGCCTGCGGCTCATCGTGCAGACGACCCTGCTGCACCGGCGCGAGACGCAGGAGGTGCAGCGCGAGCGGGCCCCGGCGGAACTGCGCTGGATCGACGGGGCTGCGAGGCCGGAGGGGCGACGGTGATGTCGGCGGTGCACAGCTGTCATCGCGGCATTGGCTCGAACGGGCTTGCGGGGGGACGACACCATGGATGAGCCGATTCGCACCGGAAGCGGCCGGCGCCTCGACGACCTGACGATCGAAGCGTTGCGTGCCGGCAGCCTGACCGCCGAGGACTTCCGCATCAGCCGCGAGCAGCTCGACGCGCAGGCGGCGGCCGCGGAGGCGGGCGGGTACCGACAGCTCGCCGAGAACCTCCGTCGCGCCGCGGAGCTGACGGGTCTTCCCAACGACCGCGTGTTCGAGATCTACGCGATGCTGCGCCCCGGTCGCGCCACCGCGGCCGAACTGCACGACCTCGCCGCGCAGCTGCGGCGGCACGACATGCCGCGCGTGGCCGCATTCATCGTCGAGGCGGCCGACGCCTACGACAGGCGCGGCATCGCGAAGCGCGCCTGACGGCGGGGCGCAAGTGCTGCCGGCCGCGACTGCCGGCGCCACGCGCCTGTCACGGCGTGCCGCGAAAGAGGTACGATAAAGCCCCCGCGACATCCGAAGGCCGCTTCCCTCTTCTGCACGGAAAGCCGGCCTGCGACCGAACACATCCACACGGGAGGCGACATGATCGGGAAGACCGTTGGTTCCATCGTCGGCGAAAAGAAGATTCAGGACCTGATCACCGTGCCGGCTTCGGCGATGGTGTCCGAGGCGGTGGCCACGATGAGCCAGAAGGGCGTCGGCGCGATCCTGATCAGGAACAAGACCCGGGACGGCGCCATCGAGGGCATCTTCACCGAGCGCGACCTGATGACCCGCGTCGTCAACGCGGGCAAGGATCCGAAGGGCACGCCGATGGGGGCGGTGATGAGCCCGCAGGTGCGGCGCGTCGAGAGCGCCACGAGCATCGAGAACGCGCTGAGCCTGATGGTCGTCCACGGCTATCGGCACCTGGTGGTCGAGGATGCCGGCAGGATCACGGGAATCATCTCGCTGCGCGACCTCATGGCCGCCATGGTCGTCCCCGACGCGCCGATTGCGCACGAGGGTCGCGTGGGGGTTACGCGTGCCCGCGCCGAGGATACGCTGCGCGTTGTCGCGGCCGTCAAGCCGGGGACGAACCCGGAGCGGTAGCGCGATTCCGCTCGGCGGCGCGCGGCTCGTTCCGCGCCGCCGTGCGTTTCCGCAGCACGGCGTTGCCGGCGCACCCTTTGCCGGGCGGAATCGCCGTCCGCGTGCGACGCATTGCCGCACTCCATGCGGAAGTGCACGGCTTTTCGACGCGTTCTTGATCTGACTACGGGAAACGGCGCGAAAAGTCGCGTCGTCGCGCGCGCCTGCGCATGGAACGAGGCCCTCGCGCCCGCGTAAAATATCGAGGTGGGAAACGGTGCGCGGGCCTGGCGCCGACGCGCGGAGGGAACGAACATGCGTGTTTGTGTCGTGGGGGCAGGATCGATCGGCGGGCACCTCGCGGTGCTGTTCGCCACCGTAGGGCACGACGTGATGGTGATCGCGCGCGGGCCGCACCTCGCCGCCATCCGGAAGAACGGGCTGCGGCTCATCCTCGACGACGGCAGCGAGCATCTGGTCCGCCACATGCACGCGACGGACGACATCCGTTCGGCCGGCAAGCAGGACCTCGTCATCCTCGCCGTCAAGGCCAACCAGGTCGAGCCGATCGTCGATGACGTGAGCGCGCTGTTTCACGACGGCACGGTGCTGATCCCGATGCAGAACGGCATCCCGTGGTGGTACTTCCAGCGCCACGGCGGCCCCTTCGAGGGGAATTGCGTGCGCGCCGTCGATCCGCACGCGCGCATCATGAGCACCATCGACCCGCAGCGGATCATCGGCTGCGTGGTCTACCCGGCGGCGGGCATCGCCGCGCCCGGAGTCGTCAAGCACATCGAAGGCAACCGCTACCCGCTGGGCGAGCTCGACGGGACGACGACCGAGCGCATCACGCGGATCGCCGGAATGTTCGCGGCGGCGGGGCTCAAGTCCCCCATCCTCGACGACATCCGCGCGGAGATCTGGCTGAAGCTGTGGGGCAATCTGACGTTCAACCCGATCAGCGCGCTCACTCACTCGACGCTGGTCGATCTCTGCCAGTTCCCGCTCACGCGCACGCTGGCACAGGACATGATGGCGGAAGCCCAGACGATCGCGAACAAGCTGGGTGTCCAGTTCCGCGTGTCGATCGAGAAGCGCATCGCGGGCGCGGAGAAGGTCGGCAAGCACAAGACGTCGATGCTGCAGGACATCGAGGCCGGGCGCGAACCCGAGATCGAGGCGCTGCTGGGCTCGGTGATCGAGCTCGGCCGGCTGACGGAGACGGCGACGCCGCACATCGACACGGTCTATGCGCTCGTCAAGCTGCTGGGCCACACGGTGGCCGCCGAGAAGCTCTGCGTGCGCGCGATGACCCGCGACGTCGTGGAACGGGCCGTGCAGGCGGCGAGCGCGGGCGGCCAGACGATCGCGGCGGATTGAGCGGCGCCGCCGTTGCGCGTATGGCTCTCCGGTCTTGCGCACGGCGGCACGGCTCCGTGGGGGCCGGCGCGTTGCGGACCGTGCCCGCATGCTGAGCTATCTGCCCCCGGTCGTGCGGGGTGTCGTCGCGATGACGCTCCTCATCGCCAACACCCTTTTCTGGTGCTCTCTGCTGTTCGCGTTCTCGCTGATCAAGCTCGTCCTTCCCGCGAAGCGCGTGCGCGCCGTGGTCGACCGGGTGCTCAATGCGATCGCGGCGAACTGGATCGCGGGCAACAGCGGCTGGATGCGGCTCACGCAGCGCGTCGAGTGGGACGTCGCCGGGCTCGCGGAGCTCGACTACGGCGGCTGGTACATGGTCAACTGCAACCACCAGTCGTGGGTCGACATCTTCGTGCTCCAGCACCTTCTCAACCGGCGCATACCGCTGCTCAAGTTCTTCCTGAAGCAGCAGCTGATCTACGTCCCGGTGATGGGTCTCGCGTGGTGGGCGCTGGATTTCCCGTTCATGCGCCGGCACTCGGAAGCCTACCTGCGAAGCCACCCGGAGAAGCGGTTCCAGGACCTCGAGACCACGCGCCGCGCGTGCGAGAAGTTTGCGCTGGTGCCGACGAGCGTGATGAACTTCGCCGAGGGCACGCGCTTCACGAAGGAGAAGCACCGGGCGCAGCGCTCGCCGTACCGGCACCTGCTGAAGCCGCGAGCCGGAGCGCTGGCGCTGGCGCTCTCCGTGCTCGGCGACAAGTTCCGCTGGTTCCTCGACGTGACGATCGTCTATCCGGACGGCGCGCCGACCTTCTGGCAGTTCCTCTGCGGAAGGATGTCGCGGGTCGTCGTTCGCGTGCGGCCGCTCGCGATACCGCGCGAGTTCGTCGCCGGCAGCTACGCCGCCGACGCTCATTTTCGCAAGACCATCCAGCACTGGCTCCAGGAGCTGTGGGAGGAGAAGGACCGGCAGATCGACGCGCTGCTCGGTCCGGTCCCGGCGCCGCGTTCCGGAGGGCGCGCAGGCGTCCGCGAACGCACGCGCGCCACCTGAAGCCGCGACCCGCGCGCCCGCGTTCGCCGCCGGTCACTCGTCCCAGTCCTTCCACTCGACCTGGTGGCGGGAGAGATAACGGTCGACCGCCTGGCCGATCGTGGGAAAGAAGTTCTCCGTCCCGAGCTCGGTGAAGAGGCCGTAGCGCTTCAGGCGATCCTTCACCGGTCCCTTCATCTCCGCGAAGCACAGCTCCATTCCGGCCGCGTGCAGCTCCCGGTCTAGCTCCGCCACCGCATCGGCGGCCGTGACGTCGACGTCGGTGACCGGCTCGGCGGCCACGACAACCCACCGGGTCGGCGTCGGCGCCTCGGCCACGGCGCGCAGCACGTGCTCGTGGAAGATCTCGGCGTTCGCGAAGAAGAGCGGCGCGTCCCACCGGAAGAGCACGAGGCCCGGAATGCGGCGCGCCTCGGGATGGCGCGCGATGTCGTGGTAGCCCTTCATGCCGTCGACCCGGCCGAGCACCGCGTCGTACGGGCGCCAGGCGCGCCAGATGAACGCCAGCAACGCGACGGCGACGGCGATGAAGATGCCCTGGACGACGCCGAGCAGCACGACGCCGACGAAGCACACGATCGACAGCAGGAACTCGCTGCTGCGCAGGTGGTAGAGGCGGACCACGCCCTGGATGTCGACCAGCGACACGCACGCGGCGATCACCACGGCCCCGAGGGCGGCGGTCGGCAGGTTCGCGAGAAGCGCCGGCGCGAACACGAGCAGCAGCGCGATGCACAGCGCGCCGACCAGGTTGGTCAGCTGCGTCTTCGCCCCAGCGGATTCGGCAACCGGCGTGCGCGACGCGCTGCTGCTCACCGCGAAGCCGTGGAACAGGCCGGCGGCCACGTTGGCGACACCCAGCGCGACCAGCTCCTGGTTGCCGTCGACGCGGTGGCCGTCGCGCAGCGCGAAGGTGCGCGAGAGCACGCTCGTGTCGGCGAAGGCGACCAGCGCGATCGCGGCCGCGCCGGCGGCCAGCGACCGGATGTCCTCGAAGCCGAGGTCCGGAATCCGGAACGTCGGCAGCCCGGGCGGCAGCGGACCCGTCACGGCGATGCCGCTCCGCGCGGCGAGGTCGAACAGCGAGACGGCGAGCGTGGCGCCGACGATCGCGATCAGCACGCCGGGAATGCGGGGCGCCCATCGCTTGAAGCCGAGAATCACGGCCAGGCAAGCCGCGCCGATCGAGCAGGACGTGCCGTTGATCCGGCCCTCCAGCACACCCCGGGCGAGGGCGCCCGACGTCTGCAGGAGGCTCGTGCCGCTCACCGAAAAGCCCAGCACCTTGGGGAGCTGGCCGACGATCACCGTCAGCGCGATGCCGTTGAGGAACCCGTAGCGAATGGGTTTCGACAGAAGGTCGGTGATGAAGCCGAACCGGGCGAGTCCGGCCACGATGCACAGGCTGCCGGCGAGGATCGCGAGCATGCCGGCGAGCGCTACTGCCCGGTCGGGGTCGCCGCTGGCGAGCGGCAATATCGTCGCGGCGATGAGAGCCGCGAGCGTCGAGTCCGGTCCCAGCACCAGGATGCGGCTCGGCCCGAAGGCGGCGTAGGCGACGAGCGGCAGTATCGTCGCGTAAAGGCCGTAGATCACGGGCAGCCCTGCGGCCGCCGCATAGCCCATGCCCGCCGGCACGAGAATCGCCGTCAGCACGAGGCCGGCGCCGACGTCCTTCGCGAGCCACGCGCGGTCGTATGTGCGCAGCAACGCGACGCCAGGCAGCCAGCGAAGGGGGCCGCGGGAGCGGGTTGCGCGGCCGGGGGGGACGCTGCGGGAATCTCGCTCCATCGCCCCTCCGGTCGAGCAGGCGGCGCGCTGCAGACTACGGCGCCGCCCTTCGACGAGCGCTCAGTGCGACATCAGCACCGGCACGGTCATCGACGACAGCATCACCTGCGTCACGCCGCCCCAGACGAATGCGGAGACGCGGGGTCGGCTGTACGCGCCCATGACGATGAGGTCCGCGCTGAAGTCCGCAGCCTGCGACAGCAGCAGCTCGCCGGCGTTGATGTCGGGGACGGTGAGCCGGCGCACCGTGGCCTGGACCTCGTGCCGGCGCAGGAAGGCGGAGACCTGGGCATCCGCGAGCACGTCGTGCAGGTTCTCGTCGTCGTCCGCCGTGATGGCTATGGCGAACACCTGCTTCGCGTCCTTGAGGAACGGCAGCGCATCGGCGACGGCGCGCGCGGACTCGCGGGAATCCTTCCACGCGATCATCACCCGCTCGCCCACCGTCCTGTACTCGCCGACGTAGGGAACGAACAGCACCGGACGGCCGCAGGACATCACGACTTCCTTGGCGAGCTCGGCGCTGAAGGCTTCCGACGGCTCGCCGCGCGACGGCTGGCCGATGATGGCGAGATCCGAATAACGCGCGTGCAGGACGGCGGCCGCGAAGGGGTCACCGGCCGGCGCGCGCCAGTCGACGGAAGTCACGCCCGCCTGTGCGGCGGCGGCGCGGAAGCGCGCCTCCGCGCCGCGTTGGGCATCGGCGGTCTCGCGCAACCGGCGCTCGACGACTTCGCCCGGCAGCACCGCCGACGTGAACGGCGTCATCTCCACCGACGGCACGAGATACGTGCCGTGGAGCTGCGTCGGAAACGCACGCGCGACGCGGGCGGCAACCGCGAGCCGGCGGTCGCAGGGTTCCGCATCGTCGACGTGGACGAAAATGGACCGATAGGTCATGACTTCCCCTTGCGTAGGCTGATCACCGCATTCTAGGCCGGCGCGCAAGCCCGGACATTGACGAGGCTCAGAACCCCGTCGGGCCCGCGCGTGCGCCGGGCCCCGCGGCTGTCCGCCCCGACGGTCCCGGCACCGTGCCCGGCGGTCGAATCAGCGCCGCGACGGGTGGCGCAGCGTGCCTTCCCACAGGCAATCCGGCTTGTGGCAACGATAGCGGCGCACCGGGTGGACGAGGCTAAGCAGGCGATCCGCGAAGTGCCGCCGCACGCGGATGAGCTGACCGCCGCAACGCGGGCAAGGGGGGAGGGATGCGTAGCGATCGAACGACATCGATGCCATCAATGCTGATCGGGTTCCGCCATCGCTTCCGCCGTGGGGACCTGCTACCGGGACCCGCCGCCGGCGTCGACGCGCTGCGCCATCTCCCACGCGGTTTCCGCAACGACCCGCGCACGGCTGCCCGTTTCCACGGCGTTCCCGCTCGCGGCGTTGCCCTGAAGCGCGCGCGCGAGCACGCCGTGCAGGATCGCGGCGATGCGGAACATGTTGAAGATGAGGTAGACCTCCCAGTGCGCGATCGCGGTGCGGCCCGTGCGCCGGCAGTACGCGGCGACGTACTCTTCCTCGGTCGGGATGCCCAGCGCGGCAAAGTCGCAACCCTTTAGGCCGCGGAATTGCCCGGGCGTGAGCCGCCACGCCATCACCTGGTACGCGAAATCCGACAGCGGGTGACCGAGCGTCGACAGCTCCCAGTCGAGCACCGCCAGCACGCGGGGCTCGGTCGGATGGAAGATCACGTTGTCGATCCGGTAGTCGCCGTGGACGATCGATGTCTCGTCGCCCGGCGGCACGTGCTCCGGCAGCCAGGCGATCAGCCGGTCCATCGCCGGAATCCGGTCGGCCGGGGCGGCCTCGTACTGCTTCGACCAGCGCGTGACCTGGCGCAGCACGTAGTTCCCGGGCTTGCCGAAGTCGGAGAGACCGACCGCCGCGTAATCGACGCGGTGCAGCGCCGCGATGACGCGGTTGAGCTCTTCGTAGTGCGCGGCGCGCTGCGCGGGCGCGAGGCCGGGGAGTGCGGGATCCCAGAGGATGCGGCCCTCGACATATTCCATCACGTAGAACGGGGTGCCGATCACCGCGGGGTCCTCGCACAGCGCGCGGGTCGTCGCCACCGGCACGTCGGAGCCCGCGAGCGCGGACATCACGCGATACTCGCGCTCCACCGCGTGCGCGGACGGCAGCAGCCTGCCCGGCGGCTTGCGGCGCAGCACGTAGCGGTGCTCGCCCGCGGTGATCCGGTAGGTCGGGTTCGACTGCCCGCCCTGGAATTGCTCGACGACGAGATCGCCGGCGAAGTCCTCGACGTGCGCGCGCAGGTACGCGGCGAGCGCGGCCGTGTCAAACGGGTGCACCGCGGCCACGAGCGTCGCCCCCGGATTGGCCGTCGGCTCCATTCTAGATGGCGGTGCAGCCGCCGTCGACCGCGAGCGCTTGGCCGGTGACGTGGCGCGACGCCTCGGAGGCCAGGAACACGACGCTGCCCTTGAGGTCCTCGGCGCCGCCCAGCCGGTCGAGCGGCGTCATCGCGAGCACGCTCTCGCCGATGCGGTCGAGCGTGACCTTCGTCATCTTCGACGGAAAGAATCCCGGGCAGATCGCGTTGACGTTGATGTTGTACTTCCCCCACTCGGCCGCGAGCGCGCGCGTCATGTTGATCAGCGCGCCCTTGCTCGTGTTGTAGGCCATCGTGTGCATGTCCCACTCCGGCGGATTGCCGTAGAGCCCGGCGATCGACGCGATGTTGACGATCTTGCCGCTGCGGTGCGGGATCATCGAACGCCGGCCGACTTCGCGGGACAGGAAGAACTGCGCGTCGACGTTGAGGCTCATCACCTTGCGCCAGCCGTCGTCGGGATAGTCCTCGGCCGGCGCCGCCCAGTTGCAGCCGGCATTGTTGACCAGGATGTCGATCCGTTCCCACCGGGCGAGCACGGCGTCGACGATGCGCGGGATCGCCGCGACGTCCGCAAGGTCGCCCGCGACGGCGAGGCAGTCGATTCCCGCGCGTTCCAGGTGCGCGCGCGCCTCGTCGAGCTCGTCCTTCCTGCGCGCGGTGATCGCCACCTTCGCGCCCATCTCGCCCAGCCCTTCGGCCATCTGCAGGCCGATGCCGCGCGAGCCGCCGGTGACGATCGCGATCCGTCCGCCGAGGTCGAGGAGATCCTTCACGCTCATCTGCGCTCCCGTGAGTGTCGCGCCGAAGCGTCACAGCACTTCGAACAGTCCCGCGGCGCCCATGCCGCCGCCGACGCACATCGTCACCACGACGAGCTTCGCGCCGCGGCGTTTGCCTTCGATGAGCGCGTGCCCGACGAGACGCGCGCCGCTCATCCCGTACGGGTGGCCGATCGCGATCGCGCCGCCGTCCACGTTGAACCGGTCCGGGTCGATGCCGAGCTGGTCGCGGCAATACACGGCCTGGCACGCGAACGCCTCGTTCAGCTCCCAGAGGCCGATGTCGTCCACCGTCAGTCCGTGCTGCCGCAGGAGCTTCGGCACCGCGTAGATCGGGCCGATGCCCATTTCCTCCGGCGCGTTGCCGACGACCATCATGCCACGGTAGAGGCCGAGCGGTGCGAGCCCGCGCGCCCCGGCCTGCTTCGCCTCCATCAGGACGCACGCCGAGGCCCCGTCGGAGAGTTGGCTCGCGTTGCCGGCGGTCACCGTGCCGCCTTCGACGACCGGCTGCAGCGCCGCGAGGCTCTCGCGCGTGGTGTCCGGACGGTTGCCTTCGTCCTTCGCCAGCGTCACCTCCTTGTACGAGACCTGCTTCGTCTCCCTGTCGACGATCGCCATCGTGGCCGTGATCGGAACGATTTCGGCGGCGAAGCGCCCGTCGGCCTGGCCGCGGGCGGTGCGCTGCTGCGACGCGAGCGCGTACTCGTCCTGCGCGTCGCGGCCGATGCCGTACTTCCGGGCGACGTTCTCGGCGGTCGCGAGCATCGGCATGTAGGCGTGCTGCGCATGCCGGGTCACGTTGGGGTCCTTCTCGGCGCCCACCCATTCGAGGTAGCGGTTCTGCACGGCGGAGATGTTGTCCTGGCCGCCGGCGACGACGATCTGCATGCCGTCGACGATGATCTGCTTCGCCGCGGTGGCGATCGCCATCAGCCCCGACGCGCACTGGCGGTCGATCGTCTGCGCTCCCGCGGTGACCGGCACGCCACCCGCGATCGCCGCGTTGCGCGCGATGTTCATCCCCGCCGTGCCGGCCGTCAGCACGGTGCCGACGACGACATCCTCGATCTCGACGCCGGCGACGCCCGCGCGTTCCACCGCGTGGCGGATCGCGTGCCCCATCAGCGTCGGCGACTTGATGTTGTTGAGCGCACCCCGGAACGCCCGCCCGATCGGCGTGCGGGCGGTGGACACGATGACGGCTTCTCTCATGGCGATTTCCCTGTTGAATGACGTTCGTTCGATCCCTGCGGCGCCGCGAGGGGGTCCGCGCCCCTCGGTCCTGCGACCGGCGGTCGCAGACCGGCCATCCCGGCCGGGCGCGCAACGTTGACCGCCGGGCGCCTGGGCCTCTATTCTGACCGATTCGCAAGGCAGACCAGGGGAGAACGAAAACCATGACCTTCAGGTATCAGCGCAGCTACCGCGGCAGGATCCAGGCAGTCCTGCTCGACTGGGCCGGCACGACGATGGACTTCGGGTGCATGGCGCCGGCCGTCGTGTTCGTCGAGGTGTTCAAGCGCAAGGGCGTGCCGATCACGATGGAGGAGGCGCGCGCGCCGATGGGCGCGCACAAGCGAGTCCACATCCAGAAGATCACGCAGCTCGACCCAGTGCGCAAGCGCTGGCAGGAAGCTCACGGCCGACTGCCGAACGACGACGACGTCGAGGCGATGTTCAGGGACTTCGTGCCCCTGCAGGTGAAGTGCCTGTCCGATTACTCGGAAATGATCCCGGGCGCGCTCGACGCCGTCAAGGCGCTGCGCAAGCGCGGGTACAAGATCGGCTCGACGACCGGCTACACGACCGAGATGATGAAGATCAACCTGCGCGACGCGGCGAAGCAGGGCTACGTGCCGGACTCGACGGTCTGCGCGTCGGACGTGCCGGCGGGCCGCCCCTACCCGTTCATGTGCCTGCAGAACGTGATAAACCTCGGCGTCTCGCCGGTGGAAGCCTGCGTCAAGATCGACGACACGCGCCCCGGCATCGAGGAGGGCCTGAACGGCGGCATGTGGACGATCGGCCTCGCGATCTCGGGCAACGAGATCGGCCTCACGCTGAAGGACTGGAAGAAGGTGCCGAAGGCCGACCAGCAGCGGATGCGCGAGGGCGCCTACACGCGGATGTACCAGAGCGGCGCGCACTACGTGGTGGACTCCCTCGCCGACATCACGCCTTGCCTCGACGACATCGAAGCGAGACTCGCGCGCGGCGAGCGGCCGTGACGGCCCGCGCGGCCGGCGCGGTCCCGCGGGCGGTCACGCCGCGCCGGGCGATCCGGCGGGAGCTGTCCGGTGCTTCGGCGACGCGGCGCCGCCCCTGGCCGTCCTGCCCGCGCGGAACGCGAGCGCCATCTCGAACGCGGCCTTGGTGAAGGCCAGCACCTCGGCGAAGTCCTCGTCCGGCAGCCGGCGCGCGGCATCGCTCGCCCGGTAGAGGTTCGCGAATTCGCGCTCGCGCCCCGCCTGCAGCGCGAGCCGGCCGATGCCGAGCGCCTCCAGCGTCTTCCAGACGTCGGGGTTGTACGAGCGCGTGAAGCGCATCACGAACGAGATCGGGTCGTTGCGCCCCAGCACCGCCGCGAGGCGCAGGATGATCTCGAACGGCAGTGCGACCTTGCCGTTTTCCACGAGCTCCAGCAGCACCGGATCCTTGAGGTCGATTGCCGTGCCGACCTCGCTCACCGAAAGGCCCGCGGCTTCCCGCATCCTCCGCAGCATGGCGCCCGTCTTTTCCAGCGCCGGCCGCTGCCCCGGCTTGGGCAGCATCATCTTCGCCGCGCCCATCGTGACGTCGGCGGCGGCGCCCGCGATACCCAGCACCGAATCGGTCCACGAGCGCAGCTGCTGCGCGAGCTCGACGAGCGTCGAGCTGCCGGCCGCCTGGGGAACGGGTTGCGCCGCCTTGTCGGCGCGCTGGTCATTGTCGGGCTTGCGCCTCGTCGGCTTGCGGGTCGTGGCCATTTTTCGCTGTCTCCGGTGGTCGTGCGGGCGCGGGGCGATCCCGGCGCGCCGCGCGAGCGCTGCCGGTTCGGCGGCAATCCGGATTTTATCGCCGTATCGTCGTGCGCGGCACGCGCATCAGCCGAGCGGCAACACCGCGCCAGCGTCGGGGCTCTCGCACCAGCGCGCGAACGCTTCGGCCAGTCGCTCGCCCTCGCCGATTGCCTGCGTCCAGTCGCGGAAGCGCGCGTCGTGATCGAGCCCGTAGCGCCTGAAGGCGGTGCGGTCGGGAAGCTTGCGGTTCGGGAGCCCGGCGACGACCTCGCGGACGATCCCTTTGCACACCTGCGACACGTGCGCGGCGTCGGGATAGCGCGGATAGCGCTGTCCCGCGTACGCGCGGGCGAGCCGGTTCAGCGCCGCGGGTGGGTCGCGCTGGACCGCTGCGGCCATCCGCCAAGCGCCGATCGATGCGCCGATGAAGTGGCGCTCGCGTGGCGCGCGGGGAAGCCATTCGCCGAACAGGAAGCGATCGAGCCCGATGAGGACGAGGCCCTTGGGGCCGCCCGCCGCGGCGGGCACGGTCGCCACGGCGCCCGGCTGCAGTCCTTCGGCGCGGATGCGGGCGAGCGCGGAGCGGCCGGCGCGGATCTCTATCGGCGGTTGCATCGCGAATCGCGTGCGGCGCGCGCGCGGTTCGAAGCGATGAGGGCCTCGCCGATGATCCGGTCGAGGCTTTCGGCCATCGCATCGGTCTTCGCGTTCCGCGGCGAGGCGGCCAGCATGAGCCGCGCGCCGGTGACGCAGGCGTAGAGCAGCAGCGTGAGCGCGTGCGCGCGGTCGGAGTCGCCGGTCAACGCCTCGACCATCGCCCGTCCCTGCCGCATGCGCGCCCGGTTGACGTCGACGGAGATCGACGCTGCGAGCGGATTGCGACGCGCGAAATCCTGCACCGCGAGCTCGACGCGCAGCGCCTTCGCGTCGCGCGCCATCTCCGTCAGCAGCATGTGGACGGCGCCGCGCACATCGGCTTCGGCGTCGCCGGTGTCGAGGCGCCACGCGGCCAGCGCGCGGAGCTCGTCGTCGCGCCAGCGCTCGAGCAGCGCCCGGATGAAGTCGTCGTGGTTGCGGAAGTGCCAGTAGAAGCTGCCGCGCGTGACGCCGAGCCGCTGCGCCAGCGTCAGGATGCGCGCCTCGCCGAAGCCGCCCTCGGCGATGGCGTCCGTCGCGGCGTCGAGCCAGCTGCGGCGATCGAGCGCACGCGCCGGCCCGGGCCGGGCGCGACGCGGCCCCGGCATTGGCTCCTTGGCGGGCTTGCGCGAGATCATGGCGGCAGCGGGGCTTTGGTGATAAATTGACAATACACAAGTGTATCGTCGCCGTCGCGCGGCCGTCCACCCGCAGCGGGACGGCGAGCAGCCGGCGCAGTTCTGCGGAGCGCCCGATGAATTCACTCGCCGACGCCCACGATGTCGCGATCGCGCCGATGCGCCGGACGCTCGACCGGATGCGGGAAGGATTCCACGACGAGATGATCCCGCCGCTCGCCACGCGGGTCGACCGGCTGCATCGCCTCGCGCGGATGACCCGGCGCCACGCGCAGGACATCGTCGAAGCGATCTCGGCCGACTTCGGCAGCCGGTCGCCGCACGAGACGCTGGTCGCCGACCTGCTCGCCGTCGACGAGTCGATCAAGCATGCGCGGCGCCATCTGCCCTGGTGGATGAAGCCGAAGGACGTGCCGACCGGGCTCAAGTACCGGCCGGGGCACAACCGGTTGATCCCGCAGCCGCTCGGCGTCGTCGGGATCGTGGCGCCGTGGAACTATCCGTACCAGCTGTCGATCCTGCCGGCGGTCGCCGCGCTGGCGGCGGGCAACCGCGTGATCATCAAGCCGTCCGAGCTGACGCCGCGAACCGCCGAGCTCCTGGCGCGGATCGTGCGGGAAACGTTCGGCGAGGACGAGCTCGCCGTCTTCCCCGGCGATGCCGCCGTGGGCAGGGCGTTCGTCGAGCTGCCTTTCGACCACCTGTTCTTCACGGGGTCGACGGCCGTCGGCCGGCTCGTCGCGCAGGCGGCGGCGAAGAATCTGACGCCGGTCACGCTCGAGCTCGGCGGCAAGTCGCCGGTGATCGTCGACGCGACCGCGGATTTCGCGAAGATCGCGCCGGTCGTCGCCATCGGCAAGCTGTTCAACGCCGGCCAGACGTGCATCGCGCCGGACTACGCGCTCGTGCCGCGGGCCCGTGTCGACGACTTCGCGGCGGCCCTCGGACGCGCGGTCGCGAAGCTCTATCCGACGCTCGCCGGCAACCGCGATTACACGAGCATCGTCAACGAGCGCCACTACGCGCGCCTCCAGGGCCTCCTCGCCGACGCGAAGTCGCGCGGCGCGCGCCTGATCGAGCTCAACCCGGCGGCAGAGACGCTCGACCCTGCCGCACGCAAGATCGCGCCCACGCTGGTGCTCGGCGCCGGCGACGACGCGGCGATCATGCGCGAGGAGATCTTCGGCCCGCTATTGCCCCTCGTCGCGTACGACCATCTCGACGACGCGATCCGCTACGTGAACCAGCGCGACCGGCCGCTGGCGCTCTACTGGTTCGGCGACAACTCGAGCCACCGCGACCGCGTGCTGCACCGGACGATCGCCGGCGGCGTCACCGTCAACGGCTGCCTCACGCACTTCGCGCAGGAGCACCAGCCGTTCGGCGGCGTGGGCGCGAGCGGCTTCGGGTCGTACCACGGCGAGTACGGTTTCCGCACGTTCAGCAAGGAGAAGCCGGTGTATTACCAGAGCCGCCTCGGGCTGCTGCCGATGCTGCTGCCGCCCTACGGCCGGCGGCTCGACGCGGTGCTGGCGTGGTACAAGCGGGGAGGGAAACGGTGACCCGAAGCGTCGCGCCGAAGGGCGGGTCGCGATGCGCTCGCGGATCGGGTCGCCCGGCGGGAATGCGAGCGCTGGAGGACGCGCGATGAACTTCGACTACACACCGAGAGTGCGCGCGCTGCAGGCGCGCCTGCAGGCGTTCATGGACGAGCACGTCTATCCGCACGAGCAGGCGTTCCGCGACGAGGTCGAGGGCAACCGCGCGAAAGGCAACGCGTGGCTGCCCACGCGGCTCGTCGAGGACCTGAAGCCCCGCGCGCGCGCCGCCGGCCTGTGGAACCTGTTCCTTCCGGATTCGCCGCACGGCGCGGGACTGACGAACCTCGAGTACGCGCCGCTGGCGGAGATCATGGGCCGCGTCACGTGGGCGCCCGAGGTCTTCAACTGCAGCGCGCCCGACACCGGCAACATGGAGACGATCGAGCGTTACGGCACGCCGGAGCAGAAGCGGGAATGGCTGCTGCCGCTGCTCGCCGGCGAGATCCGCTCGGCGTTCCTGATGACGGAGCCGGCGGTCGCGTCGTCGGACGCGACCAACATCGAGTGCAGCATGGTGCGCGCCGGCGACCGGTATGTGGTCAACGGCCGCAAGTGGTGGTCATCGGGCGCCGGCGACCCGCGCTGCAAGCTCTACATCGTGATGGGCAAGACGGATCCGGGCGCGCCGAAGCACCGCCAGCAGTCGATGCTGCTGGTCCCCGCGACGGCGGCGGGGGTGCGCGTCGTCCGGCCGCTCTCGGTGCTGAACGTCGACGACGCGCCGCACGGGCACATGGAAATCGACCTCGCGGACGTGAGCGTGCCGGTGACGAACGTGCTGAAGGGCGAGGGCTGCGGCTTCGAGATCGCGCAGGGGCGGCTCGGACCCGGGCGCATCCATCATTGCATGCGCCTCACCGGCCTCGCCGAGCGCGCGCTCGAGCTGATGGTGCAGAGGCTGTCGCGGCGCGTCGCGTTCGGCGGCGAGATCGCGCGGCAGACCGTGTGGCAGGAGCGGATCGCCGAGTCGCGCTGCATGATCGACCAGGCGCGGCTCCTCGTGCTCAAGGCCGCGTACATGATGGACACCGTCGGCAACAAGGTCGCGAAGAAGGAGATCGCGATGATCAAGGTCGTCGCACCGAACGTCGCGTGCAAGGTGATCGACTGGGCGATCCAGGCCTACGGGGCCGCCGGCGTCAACGATCCGTTTCTCGTGGGCGCGTACGCGAGCGCCCGCAGCCTGCGCCTCGCCGACGGTCCCGACGAGGTGCACCGCAACTCGATCGCGAAGCTCGAATTGCGCGCGCTCGCCGGCGGTGCAGCGACCGACACCGGCGCCGCGCGATGACGACACGCGAGGACATCGGCCCGCGTACTGCGGCAGCAACCGGATGCAATCGGCCGACAGCACGTTCGACTACGTGATCGTCGGCGGCGGGTCGGCGGGATGCGCGCTCGCCGCGCGCCTGTCCGAGGATCCGTCGGTGTCGGTCTGCCTGCTCGAGGCTGGCCGGCGCGATTCGAGCCCGCTGATCCACGTGCCGCTCGGCATCGCCGTGCTGGTTCCGCGGCGGCTGCACAACTGGGCATTCAAGACCGTCCCGCAGGCCGGGCTCTTCGGCCGCCGCGGTTACCAGCCGCGCGGGAAGACGCTCGGCGGCAGCAGCTCGATCAACGCGATGGTCTACATCCGCGGCCACAGCAGCGACTACGACGAGTGGGCGGCGCTCGGCAACCCGGGGTGGTCGTACGACGACGTGCTGCCGTATTTCCGCCGCTCGGAGCACAACGAGCGGCTCGCCGATGCCTGGCACGGTCAGGGCGGGCCGCTCAACGTTGCCGATCCGCGCTCACCGAGCGCGTTCAGCGAGCAGTGGGTCGCCGCTGCGCAGGCGCTGGGCTACGCGCGCAACACGGACTTCAACGGCGCGGAGCAGGAAGGGGTGGGCCTCTACCAGCTGACGCAGAAGAACGGCGCGCGCTGCAGCGCCGCCGCGGCGTTCCTGACGCCCAATCTGGGACGGCCCAACCTCGACGTGCGGACCGAAGCCCGCGCGACGCGCGTCGTGCTCGAAGGCACGCGCGCGATCGGCATCGAGTATCGGCGCCGCGGCGCGACGCGCGTCGTGCGCGCCCGGCGCGAGGTCGTGCTGTCCGCCGGCGCCTTCCAGTCCCCGCAGCTCCTGCTGCTGTCGGGCGTCGGCGACGGCGAGGAGCTGCGCGGGATGGGCATTCCGGTCGTCGCGCACGTGCCCGGCGTCGGCCGCAACCTGCGCGACCACGTCGATTTCGTCATGGCCTACCGCTCACGCCGGAAGGACCTGATCGGCTTCATGCCGGGCGACATCGTCAACGCCCTCCGGGGCTCGCTCCGCTATCGCCTGCAGCGGCGGGGGATCTTCACGTCGAACGTCGCGGAGGCGGGGGGCTTCGTCAAGTCGCTGCCGGAGCTCGCCGCGCCGGACCTGCAGCTCCACTTCTGCATCGGGATCCTCGAGAGCCACGGGCGCAAGCTGCACGCCAATCGCGGTTTCTCGACGCACGTCTGCGCGTTGCGGCCGAAGAGCGCCGGCCGCGTGACGCTGCAGGGTCCCGACCCGCTGGCCGCGCCGCTGATCGACCCGGCGTTCTACGCGCACCCGGACGATCTCGAGACGATGGTGAGGGGCTTCAAGGTCACGCGCGCGATCATGGAGTCGCCGCTGCTCGCCCCGTATCGCGGCAAGGACCTCTTCACCGAGGGCGTGCGCACCGACGACGAGATCCGCGACGTGCTGCGGCGCCGCTCGGACACGATCTATCACCCCGTCGGGACCTGCCGGATGGGAGTCGACGAGCTGGCCGTCGTCGATCCGCAGCTGCGCGTGCGCGGCGTCTCCGGGCTCCGGGTCGTCGACGCCTCGATCATGCCGACGCTGATCGGCGGCAATACCAACGCTCCGGCGATCATGATCGGCGAGAAGGCGAGCGACCTGATCCGCGGCCGCGGCTGACGCGTCCGGCCGAAGCCGGACCCACGGGAGGTCGGCCGAAGCCGGACGCGCGTCTTGCGCTACGGCGCCGGATCGACCGGCTTCGGTGCGCGCTCGCGAATGAGCTCGGCGCGAAACGGCGCAAGTGCGGTGACCATCTGCGCGAAGACCTTCGGCGTGGCGGCGATCACCTGGCCGCCGTGCAGGTAGTCGCCTTCGCCGGCGAGATCGCCGATCAGGCCGCCCGCTTCCTGGATCAGCAGGCTGCCGGCGGCGACGTCCCAGGCGTTGAGGCCCACCTCCCAGAAGCCGTCGTAGAAGCCGGCTGCAACATAGGCGAGATCGAGCGCGGCGGCGCCGGGCCGGCGCAGGCCGGCCGTCTGCTCGATCATCGCCTTCATCATCCGCAGGTACGTGTCGAGGTAGCTGCCGTCGCGGAACGGAAACCCGGTGCCCACCAGGCAGTCGCGCAGGTGATGGCGCTTCGAGACGCGGATGCGGCGGTCGTTCAGGAATGCACCGCGCCCGCGCGTCGCGGTGAAGAGGTCGTTGCGCACCGGGTCGTAGACGACCCCCTGCGTGACCTGGCCGCGGTGCGAGAGCGCGATGGAAACGCAGTAGTGCGGAAAGCCGTGCAGGAAATTCGTCGTGCCGTCGAGTGGGTCGATGATCCACAGGTTCTCGGCATCGGCGTTGGCGCCTCGCGCGGTGCCTTCCTCTGCTAGAATCGCGTGGTCGGGGTACGCGCCGAGCAGCGTCTCGACGATCGTGCGCTCGGCTTCGCGGTCGACTTCGCTCACGAAATCCTTCGGTCCCTTCGACGTGACGGTCAGGAGGTCCAGCTCGCGGGCGCCGCGATTGATGATGTTGCCGGCGCGGCGCGCGGCCTTCACCGCAATCGTGAGCATCGGATGCATGGTCGGATTGTCTCGCTGTCGCCGCCGCTGACGCGGGCGGGCAGGGCGTAAAGAACGGGAGCGCGCATTGTAACCGGTGCCGGGCTTCCCATGACATCGAGCGTCGACCGCCTCCACGCCGTGCGCGTCGTCCTCGTCGCGCCCACGCACCCGGGAAACATCGGGGCCGCCGCGCGCGCGATGCTGACGATGGGACTGCAGCGGCTCGTCCTGGTGGCGCCGCGCCGGTTTCCCGATCCCGAGGCCGTCGCGCTCGCGTCGGGGGCGACCCGCGTTCTGGACGACGCGCGGATCGTCGCGACGCAGGACGAGGCGATTGCCGGCTGCGTTTTCGCCGTCGGGCTGTCGGCGCGCCCGCGCGAATTCGCGGGACGCGTGCTTGCCGTGCGCGAGGCGGCCGCCGAGGCGATCGCGAACGCCGTGCGCGGCGACGTCGCGGTCGTGTTCGGAACCGAGATGTCGGGGCTGTCCAACGCGCAGCTCGCGCGCTGCCACGCCATCGCGACGATTCCCACGAGCGCCGAGTACGGCTCGCTCAACCTCGCCGCCGCGGTCCAGGTCGTCGCGTACGAATTGCGACTCGCCGCGAACGGCGGCGAGATCTGGCGCGCCCCGCGGTTCGAGCCGGCGACGGCCGACGAGATCGAGGCGCTGTACGCACACGGCGAGAGGACGCTGACGGCGATGCGCTTTCTCGATCCGCGGATGCCGAAGCGCCTGCTGCCGCGGCTGCGGCGACTGTTCTCCCGCGCCGCGCTGGAGAAGGAGGAGGTCAACATCCTGCGCGGCATCCTCGCCCGCATCGACCAGCTGCTGAAGTGACGATCCGGTCCGCGCGCCGCGCCTGCTTGACCGGCGCACGGGCGCGGCCTAGCATCGCGGCGATGCAGGATAGCGGCCTTGCCGCCGACGCGCCGGGACGCATCTGCGCGAACTGCGGCGCGAGCGCGCCGGGCGCGTACTGCCCGTCGTGCGGGCAGGAAACGCGCGAGCAGCTGCCCACGTTCGCGCGGTTCATGCGCGAGGCGACCGGGCGCTACGTCGCGCTCGACGGTCGACTGTGGAAGACGCTGGGAGCCCTGCTGTTCCGGCCCGGATTTCTTACGCGCGAGTACTTCGCCGGGCGCCGCCGCCGCTACATCGGCCCGGCGCGCCTGTTCCTGGTTTCCAGCCTGCTGCTCTTCGCGGTCCTGCGGTTCGCGTCGGAGTCGATCGACATCGACCGCGCCGTGATTGCCGACCCGACGGACACGAAGCGTTCGCAGGTTGCGACCGACGACCTGGTCGTGCTGGACGACGACCTGAACATCGTGATCGGCAACGCGCCGGGAACCGTCGGTGTGCTCAGGAAGCCGATTGAGCGCTTCAACAGTCTCAATCGCACGCAGAAGCTGGAACAGATCGTTGCCGGCGCGCTGCGTTACGGCCCGTACGCGATGTTCGCGCTGCTCCCGGCGTTCGCGCTGCTGCTCGAGCTGGTCTATCTTGGCGGCCGGAAGCGGCGTCCGCAGCGTCCGCGGCTCTATGCGGAGCACCTGGTGTTCGCCGCCCACAATCACGCTTTCCTGTTCCTGGTGGGCGCACTCCTGTTCGTCGTGCCCGCAAGCCTCGCGCGGAAGGCGCTCGCGCTCTGGGCGATCGTCTACCTCGTCCGGTCGATGCACGCCGTCTACGGCGGCTCGTGGCTCGGCATCTCGGTACGCGGTTTCGCGCTGATTGTCGTGTATTCGATCCTGTTCGCGTTCGTGACGGTCGGCCTGCTGCTCGCAGCGGTCCTGGTGCGCTGAGTCGCCCGTGGGGCACGACGACGCTGATGCGGCGTGCGCGGCCCGTATTCTCGGTCGGTGCGCGCGCAAACGGATTCCTGTTTGAGCTTGATCAACCTCGCGGGCGCCCCAATAGTTGAGCGGACCAGTCGGAAATGCGAAAATCGCACCCATGCTGAACCGCCTCCGCGAAGACATCGCCGTCGTATTCGAGCGCGATCCTGCCGCGCGCACGAAGTGGGAGATCCTGACGTGCTATCCCGGCCTGCACGCGCTCGTCTGGCACCGGGCGGTGTCGAACCGGTTGTGGCGGTCGGGCTGGCGCTGGCTCGCCCGCTGGCTCGCTCACTGGGGCCGCTGGCTCACCGGCATCGAGATCCATCCCGGCGCCACCATCGGGCGCCGCGTCTTCATCGATCACGGCATGGGCATCGTGATCGGCGAGACGGCCGAGATCGGCGACGACTGCACGCTCTACCACGGCGTCACCCTTGGGGGCACATCCTGGAATGCCGGCAAGCGCCACCCGACGCTGGGCAAGGGTGTGGTGATCGGTGCGGGCGCCAAGGTGCTGGGACCGATTTTAGTGGGAGATGGCGCCAAGATAGGCTCCAATGCCGTCGTGGTGCGCGACGTTCCCGCGGGCGCGACGGCCGTCGGGATCCCGGCGCGGACGCTCGTCGGCGATGAAGCGCAGCGGCGCGAAGACCATGCCGCAAAGATGGGTTTCTCCGCCTATGCCATTGCCCCCGACATGAACGACCCGATGGTGCAGGCGATCCACCGGCTGATCGACCACGCGGCGGCGACCGACGCCCGGCTGCAGGAAGTCATCGCCCGGCTGCAGCAGGGCGGATTCGAGATCAGCGAGGCGAAGGCCACGGCCGAAGGGTTCGACCCGAAACGTCTGAACCAGATGATCGACTGAACTGGTAGGGTATTTAGTTGACTAACTTAGTCGGAATAGATAGGATTGGGGACGCTTGGCGAGCGGCAGCAGCAATCCGCAGCCGGGCACGGACCGACACGTTCCCGGGACTCCGGGGATCAACCAGATACAGGTAACCGACCATGCGCCTTACGACCAAGGGACGATTCGCCGTCACGGCAATGATCGACGTGGCGATGCACAGCACGAAGGGCCCCGTCACGCTCGCGGGCGTGTCGGAGCGCCAGAAGATTTCCCTGTCCTACCTCGAGCAGCTCTTCGGCAAGCTCCGCCGGCACGGCCTCGTGAGCAGCGTGCGTGGCCCCGGCGGCGGGTATCATCTCGCTCGTGGCTCCGACACCATGTCGGTCGCGGACATCATCATCGCCGTCGACGAGCCGATCGACGCGACGAAGTGCGGCGGCAAGGAGAGCTGCACCGACGACGGTCAGCGCTGCATGACGCACGAGCTCTGGTCCAACCTCAACACGCACGTCTTCGCGTACCTGCGCTCGGTCACGCTCGAGCAGCTCGTGCTCCAGCAGCGGAAGCCCGACGTCGCCGTGATGCAGGACCACCGCACGCAGGCGCAGACCGTCCCGCCGCGCACGCCGGTGCCGGTAGTCGTCGCCTGACGCCGGACGGAGCGCCCCACCCTTTCCGATGGAAAAGCAGCGATGAAGACGCCGATCTACCTCGACTATTCCGCGACGACGCCCGTCGACCCGCGCGTCGCGGAGAAGATGATCCCGTTCCTGACCGAGCATTTCGGCAACCCGGCCTCGCGCTCGCACTCGTTCGGCTGGACCGCGGAAAAGGCGGTCGAGGGCGCGCGCGCCGAGGTCGCCGCGCTGGTGAACTGCGACCCGCGGGAGATCGTCTGGACGTCGGGCGCGACCGAGGCGATCAACCTCGCGCTGAAGGGCGCCGCGCACTTCTACAAGGACAAGGGCAGGCACGTCGTGACGGTGCGGACCGAGCACAAGGCCACGCTCGACACGGTGCGCGAGCTCGAGCGCGAGGGCTTCGCCGCCACGTACCTCGACGTGCTGCCGGACGGGTTGCTGGATCTCGACGCGCTGGAGTGCTCGCTCCGGCCCGACACGATCGTCGTCTCGGTGATGGCCGTCAACAACGAGATCGGCGTCGTCCAGGACATCGCCGCGATCGGCGAGATGTGCCGCGCGCGCGGGATCGTCTTCCACGTGGATGCGGCACAGGCGACGGGCAAGATGCCGCTGGACCTCGCCGCGCTCAAGGTCGACCTGATGTCGTTCTCGGCGCACAAGACGTACGGCCCGAAGGGCGTCGGCGCGCTGTACGTGCGGCGCAAGCCGCGCGTGCGCATCGAGGCGCAGATGCACGGCGGCGGCCACGAGCGCGGGATGCGCTCGGGCACGCTGCCGACGCACCAGATCGTCGGGATGGGCGAGGCGTTCCGGATCGCGAAGCTCGAGATGGCGACGGAGAACGAGCGGATCCGGATGCTGCGCGACCGGCTGTGGCAGGGCCTCGCGGCGATCGAGGAAGTCTACGTCAACGGCGACATGGAGCATCGGGTTCCGCACAACCTCAACGTGAGCTTCAACTTCGTCGAGGGCGAGAGCCTGATCATGGCGATCAAGGACATCGCGGTGTCGTCGGGGTCGGCGTGCACGTCTGCGTCGCTCGAGCCTTCGTACGTGCTGCGCGCGCTGGGCCGCAGCGACGAGCTCGCGCACAGCTCGATCCGGTTCACCGTGGGCCGCTACACCACCGCAGCCGAGATCGACTACGCGGTCGACCTCCTCAAGCGCAAGGTCGGCAAGCTGCGCGAGCTCTCGCCGCTGTGGGAGATGCACCAGGAGGGCGTCGACCTCGACACCGTGCAATGGGCGGCGCACTGAACGAACCACCGGTCCGGCTCCGGCCGGATTGAACGCGGCGAACGGCACCGGCCGTTCCCGCAGGCAGGCGATTGGAGAATCCGATGGCATACAGCGACAAGGTACTCGACCACTACGAGAATCCGCGCAACGTGGGCTCGTTCGCGAAGGACGCCCCGGACGTCGGCACCGGCATGGTGGGTGCGCCGGCCTGCGGCGACGTCATGAAGCTGCAGATCAGGGTCGGCAAGGACGGCGTCATCGAGGACGCGAAGTTCAAGACCTACGGCTGCGGCTCCGCGATCGCGTCGTCGTCGCTCGTCACCGAATGGGTGAAGGGCAAGACGCTCGACGAGGCCGCGGCGATACGGAACACCGAGATCGCGCAGGAGCTCGCGCTGCCGCCCGTGAAGATCCACTGCTCGATCCTGGCCGAGGACGCGATCAAGGCGGCCGTTGCGGACTACCGGAACCGGCACGGAGCGGGGCAGGGCTCGGCCGAGGCCGACGCCTGCGCCCCGGTGCCGCAGCAGCACGCGGCGGACTGACCCCGGGTCCCGTACGGACCGACACCGACGACACCGAACGAAGACACGACGGACCATGACGATCACTCTGACCGAATCGGCGGCGAAGCACGTCGCCAGCCATCTCGCGAAACGCGGCAAGGGCGTCGGCCTGCGCCTCGGCGTGCGCACCTCCGGCTGCTCCGGGCTTGCCTACAAGCTCGAGTACGCGGACGAGGTGCGCCCGGAAGACCTCGCCTTCGAGTGCCACGGCGTCAAGGTCATCGTCGATCCGAAGAGCCTGCCCTACCTCGACGGCACCGAGCTCGATTTCGCGCGCGAAGGGCTGAACGAAGGATTCAAGTTCAACAATCCCAACGTGAAGGACGCCTGCGGTTGCGGCGAGTCCTTCAACGTATGAGGTCAACGCCAGACTGAGCCCGGCCCAGGGCTGCACCGCCGCCTGCCGCGACCCTCCCCGTCCGAAGGAGGGCTCCTTGATGATCGATTTCTCGCGCAACCACTTCGAGCTGTTCGGTCTTCCGCAGCGCTTCCGCTTCGACCCCGCGCTGCTCGACCGCGCCTACCGCGAGCTGCAGGGCGAGGTGCACCCGGATCGCTTCGCAGCGGGGAGCGAAGCCGAGCAGCGGCTCGCGCTGCAGTCGTCGGCAAGGGTCAACGAGGCCTATCGCGCGCTGAAGGATCCGGTGGCGCGCGCGCAGTATCTGCTGTCGCTGCACGGCTTCGACGCGGTCGGCGAATTCGAAACGTCGCTGCCGCTCGATTTCCTCGAGCGGCAGCTCGAGCGGCGCGAGGCCGCCGCCGCTGCGCTGGCTGCCCGCGACGCCGGCGCGCTCGACGCGCTTCTCGACGAAGCGCGGGCGGAGGCCGGCGCGCTCGAGCAGCGGCTCTGTGCGCTGCTCGACGACGAATCGGCATGGGAGGCCGCGCGCGCGCGGGTGCGCGAGCTGCGCTTTCTGTCGAAGCTCGCGGCCGACCTCGACGCGATGCATTCCCGGCTGGACGACCGATGAACGGCCCTAGGTATCAGGTCGCGGGTCCGGCTTCAGCCGGACGCGCCAAGCCGCCTGAAGGCGGCCCCACGGGCGGGCAGATGAACGACCCCAGGAATCAGGTCGTGGGTCCGGCTTCAGCCGGACGCGCCAAGCCGCCTAAAGGCGGCCCCACGGACGGGCACTGACCCTGATGGCACTGCTGCAGATCTCCGAGCCCGACGCGTCGCCGGCGCCGCACGAGCGCAAGCTGGCGGTCGGCATCGACCTCGGTACGACCAACTCGCTGGTCGCGACGGTGCGCAACGGCATCCCCGTCGTCCTTCCCGACGAGAACGGCCACCCGCTGCTGCCCTCGATCGTTCGTTACGGGGAGAAAGGCGTCGACATCGGATACGCGGCGCAGGCGATGCAGGCGTCCGACCCGCAGAACACGATCGTCTCGGTGAAGCGGCTGATGGGCCGCGGTCTCGCCGACCTGCCCGATGCCCGCAGGTTTCCGTACCGCTTCATCGACGAGCCGGGAATGGTGCGGCTCGCGACCCGCGTCGGCGTGAAAAGCCCGGTGGAGATCTCCGCGGAGATCCTGCGCGCGCTGCGCGTTCGGGCGGAGGCGAGCCTGGGCGGCGCGCTTGCCGGGGCCGTCGTCACCGTGCCCGCGTACTTCGACGACGCGCAGCGGCAGGCGACCAAGGATGCCGCGACGCTGGCGGGTCTCAACGTGCTCCGCCTGCTGAACGAGCCGACCGCCGCGGCCATCGCCTACGGCCTCGACAATGCGTCGCAGGGCACGTACGCGATCTACGACCTGGGCGGCGGCACGTTCGACATCTCGATCCTCAGGCTCTCGCGCGGCGTGTTCGAAGTGCTGGCCACGAACGGCGATTCCGCGCTGGGCGGCGACGACTTCGACCACCGCGTGTACTGCTGGGTGATCGAGGCGGCCGGCCTGCCGCCGCATTCGCCGGGCGACACGCGGCTGCTGATGGTGAAGGCGCGTGAGGCGAAGGAGAACCTGACGATCCACGCGTCGGCACCCATCGTCGCGACGCTGTCCGACGGACGCAAGGTGGACCTCGGCCTGTCCGCCGAGACATTCACCGCGATCACGGGAAACCTGGTCGCCAAGACGCTGGGTCCCGTGAAGCGCGCTCTGCGCGACGCCGGGCTGACGCCGGCCGACATCGATGGCGTGGTGATGGTCGGCGGCGCGACGCGGATGCCGCAGATCCAGAAGGCCGTCGGCGAGTTCTTCGGCCAGCCGCCGCTCACCAACCTCAATCCCGACCAGGTCGTCGCGCTGGGCGCGGCGATCCAGGCCAACGTGCTCGCCGGCAACCGCGCGGCGGGCGACGACTGGCTGCTGCTCGACGTGATCCCGCTCTCGCTCGGTCTAGAGACGATGGGCGGACTCGTCGAGAAGATCGTCCCGCGGAACTCGACGATTCCGGTGACGCGCGCGCAGGAGTTCACGACGTTCAAGGACGGACAGACCGCGATCGCCATCCACGTCGTGCAGGGCGAGCGGGAGCGCGTCGCGGACTGCCGTTCGCTCGCGCGGTTCGAGCTGCGCGGCATACCGCCGATGGCGGCCGGCGCGGCGCGCGTGCGCGTGACGTTCCAGGTCGACGCCGACGGCCTGCTGTCGGTGTCGGCGCGCGAGCTCGCGTCGGGGATCGAGGCGGCGATCGTCGTCAAGCCGTCGTACGGCCTGTCCGATTCGGAGATCGCACGCATGCTGCGCGACTCGTTCGCGCACGCCGCCGACGACATGGCGGCGCGCGCACTCGCCGAAGCGCGGGTCGAAGCGGATCAGGTCGTCGCGGCGACGGTGGGCGCGCTTGCCGCGGACGGCGACCTGCTCACCGCCGGCGAACGCGGGACGATCGACGCGGCGCTCGCGGGGGTCGCCCGCTGCCGCGAAGGCGCCGACCACGGTGCGCTGGTCGCCGCCACCCGGGCGCTCAACGACGCGACGGCCGAATTCGCGGCGCGCCGCATGGACCGCGGTGTCGCGCGCGCGCTCACAGGGCGCAGCGTCGACGCGCTCACCTGACTCCCGCCGCCGCATGCCCAAGGTCGTCGTGCTCCCGCACCCCGAGGTCTGCCCCGAGGGCAAGACGTTCGACGCGCGGAAGGGCGTGTCGATCTGCGACAACCTGCTGGCGCAGGGCATCGAGATCGAGCACGCGTGCGAGAAGTCGTGCGCGTGCACGACCTGCCACGTGATCGTCCGCGAAGGCTTCACTTCGCTTTCGTCGTCGACCGAGGACGAGGACGACCTGCTCGACCGCGCGTGGGGCCTGACGCCGCAGTCGCGGCTGTCCTGCCAGGCGATCGTCGACGACGCGGACCTGGTCCTCGAGATTCCGCGCTACACGATCAACTACGCGAAGGAAAAGCACTGACGGCGGATCGCCCGCCGCCGGCGCCGGAGACACCGATGAAATGGACCGACACCCGCGACATCGCCATCGCGCTCGCGGAGCGCCACCCGGACGTCGACCCGCGGACCGTGCTGTTCATGGATCTGCGTCGGTGGGTCCTCGAGCTGCCGGGCTTCGACGACGACCCGAAGCACAGCGGCGAAAAGATCCTCGAGGCGATCCAGATGACGTGGCTGGACGAGGGCGATTTCGACGACGAGGATTGAGCGAACGGCCCCGGGAGCGGGGCGACTCGCGTCGTTCGTGGGTCCGGCTTGAGACGGACACGCCTTTCGGTCAGGCGAACAGGTTCAGCACCGCGTCCAGCCCGCACCGGTCGATCGCGTAGGTCGCGTGCGCGCGCAGGATGGGTTTGGCGTGGTACGCGATCGAGACGTCGGCCGCCCGCAGCATCGGCAGGTCGTTGGCGCCGTCGCCGATCGCGACGACGATCCCGCCATCCGCCGCGTGGCGCTCGCGCATCGCCGCGAGCGATGCGGCCTTCGCCCGCGCGTCGGCGATCGGCGGCACGACGCGCCCGGTGAGCCGGCCGTCGGCGATCTCGAGCTCGTTCGACTCGGTCGCGTCGAACGCGAGCCGCGCCTTCAGACGGTCGGTGAAGAACGTGAATCCGCCCGAGACGAGCAGCGTCTTCGCGCCGGCGGCCTTGAAGCCGGCCAGCATCCTCTCCGCGCCCGGCGACAGAACGAGCCGCTCGTCGTAGACGCGCTGCAGCGCCGCGACCGGCGTCCCGGCGAACAGCGCGACGCGGCGCTCGAGACTCTCGCGGAAGTCGATTTCGCCGCGCATCGCGGATGCCGTGATCGCGGCGACGTCGCTCCTCATGCCCGCCATGTCGGCGATCTCGTCGATGCACTCGATCGTGATCAGCGTCGAGTCCATGTCGACGGCGACCAGGCGCACGCGATCGCGCGTGAGCTCGGGCGGGACGAACGCCCAGTCGATGCCGGCGGCCGCGCAGAGCTCGGCGATGCCGGCGTTCCGCTCGACGCGCACGAGCCGGAAGGCTTGCTGCGCGGCGTCGGGGAGCGCGCGGATTCCCTGCGCGCCGGTGAGCGTCGCGACGGCCGCCACGTCGGCAGCGGCGATCGCCGGGGCCTGAAGAACGAGGTCCAGCCTGGTGTCGGTCAGGCGTTCCATGCGGGCGTGGGGCTGCCTTCGGGCGGCTCGCCATCAGTCGCGCTGCTGAATCCGGCTGAAGCCGGACCCACGGCGGGCGCGCAGTACGGGCTCAAGCTCGCGGCTTGACGCGGCGTGCGCACTCCATTGCGCGCTCGCGCGCCTCCGCGATGTCGCAGCCAGTCGCCAGCGCGACGCCCATGCGCCGCTTCTTGTACGCTTCGGGCTTGCCGAAGAGGCGCAGGTCCGATTCGGGAACCGCCAGCGCGTGCGCGACGTCGTCGTACCGGATGCCGCGGGCTTCGAGCCCGCCGTAGATGACGGCCGACGCGCCGGGAGCGCGCAGCCGAACGTCGACCGGAAGGCCGAGGATCGCCCGCGCGTGCAGCTCGAACTCGCTCTGCGCCTGCGTCGCCATCGTGACCAGCCCCGTGTCGTGCGGACGCGGGCTCACCTCGGAGAACCACACGCGGTCGCCCTTGACGAAGAGCTCGACGCCGAAGATGCCGCGGCCGCCGAGCTCGGTCGTCATCCGCAACGCGATGTCGCGCGCAGCCGCGAGCGCGGCGGCGGACATCGGGTGCGGCTGCCACGACTCGACATAGTCGCCGTTGACCTGCCGGTGGCCGACCGGCTCGCAGAAATGCGTCTGGACCTCGCCGTACTCGTCCGCGGCGCGGACCGTGAGCAGCGTGATCTCGTAGTCGAAGTCGATGAAGCCCTCCACGATCACGTGGCTGCCGCGCATGCGGGCCGCACTCTCCGCGTACTGCCACGCGGCCGCGACGTCGGCCTTCGAGCGCACGACGGTCTGCCCCTTGCCCGACGACGACATCACCGGCTTCACGACACAGGGGTAGCCGATGCCGGGCGTCGTTTCGATCGCCTCCTCGAGCGCTTCCTGACTGTCGGCGAAACGGTAGGGCGACGTGGGCAGCGCGAGGTCCTCGGCGGCCAGGCGCCGGACGCCCTCGCGATTCATCGTGAGCTGCACGGCGCGCGCGGTCGGGACGACCCGCGCGATCCCCAGGCGCTCGACGTCGACCAGCGCGTCGGTCGCGATCGCCTCGATCTCGGGCACGATCAGCTGCGGGCGTTCCTGCTCGACGAGCCGGCGCAGCGCGGCGCCGTCCGTCATCGCGATCACGTGGGCCCGGTGCGCGACCTGATGTCCCGGTGCGTTCGCGTAGCGATCGACGGCCACCACCTCGACGCCGAAGCGCTGCAGCGCGATGGCGATCTCCTTGCCCAGCTCGCCGCTCCCCAGCAGCATGACCTTCGTCGCGGAGGGGGAGAGCGGGGTGCCGATGTGCATGGGGAGAGGGGTGCGTCGATCGTCGGGCATGGTGTCGGGCCGGGAGTTGAATAATCCATTCTACCAGCGTGGACGGCAAATTGCTGCACTGCACACAAACGTCCGAACGCATGCGCAACCCATTGATCCAAAGAGGATTCATGCTATACCACCGACGTGCTCAGCGCTTCCCCCGCGCCTTGCCCGACCGATCGCTGCGGGCGAGCGGAGTGCTGTAGGCCGGGCGCAGGGCCGGCGGCACCGGCGTGCCGGCCGCCGGATCGTCGGCCAGCGTGAAATCGATCTTCGCCGTCTCGAGGTCGACGCGAGCCACCTTCACGCGGATGCGGCCGGCGAGCTGGAACACGCGCCCGCTCCGCTCGCCGACCATCGCGTGGCGGCCGGCATCGAAGTGGAAATAGTCGCGGCCGAGCTCGGTGACGTGCACGAGGCCGTCGATGTTGAGGGTGTCCAGCGTGACGAAGACGCCGAAGCTCGTGACGCCGCTGATCGTGCCGTCGAACGTCTCGCCGACCCGGTCCTGCATGAAATAGCACTTGAGCCAGTTCTCGACGTCCCGCGTCGCGTCGTCCGCGCGCCGCTCGGTCAGCGAGCAGTGCACGCCCAGCTCGGTCCACGTCGCCCCCGCCGGCTTGTACTCGCGGTTCGCCAGCACCGCCTTGATGGCACGGTGGACGAGCAGATCGGGATACCGGCGGATCGGCGACGTGAAGTGCGCGTACGCCTCGTAGGAGAGGCCGAAGTGCCCGAGGTTGTCCGGGCGGTAGCGGGCCTGCTGCAGCGAGCGCAGCAGCACGGTCTGCAGGAGCGCGTAGTCGGGCCGGTCCTTGATCTGCAGCAGCAGTCGCGCGTAGTCGGACGCCGTCGGGTCGTCGCCGCCGGCGAGCGACAGCGCGCAGCTCGCGAGGAAATCCTTGAGCGCCGCGAGCTTTTCCGGCGTCGGACCCTCGTGGACGCGGTACAGCACGGCGTGCTTGTGCTGCGCCAGGTACTTCGCGGTGCAGACGTTCGCCGCGAGCATGCACTCCTCGATCAGCTTGTGCGCGTCATTGCGCACCACCGGCACGATCCGCACGATCTTGCCGCGCACGTCGAACTCGAGCGCCATCTCGACGCTCTCGAAGTCGATCGCGCCGCGCGCCTCGCGCGCGGTCTTCAGCGCGTGGAACAGCGCGTAGAGATCGGTGAGGTGCGGCAGCAGCGCCTTCGCGTCGCGCGGCGCGCTCTTCGGGTCGGACAGCCAGTCCCACACCTGCGTATACGTGAGCCGCGCCCGCGAGTGCATCACGGCCGGGTAGAACTCGTACTTCTCGATCGCTCCGTCGTGGCTCACGCGCATGTCGCAGACCATGCACAGCCGGTCGACGTGCGGCTTGAGCGAGCAGAGCTCGTTGGACAGTGCCTCCGGTAGCATCGGGATGACGCGGCGCGGGAAGTAGACCGACGTTCCGCGCTCGCGCGCGTCGCGGTCGAGCGGATCGCCGTCCCTGACGTAGTGCGAGACGTCGGCGATCGCGACGACGACCCGGAAGCCCTTGCCGGCGCGGGCGCAGTACACGGCGTCGTCGAAGTCCTTCGCCGTCTCGCCGTCGATGGTGACGAGCGGCAGCGACGTGATGTCGACGCGGCCCGCGCGATCGCGCGCGTCGACCCCCGGCGGCAGCTTGCCCGCCTGCTTCCGCGCCGCGAGCGAGAACACGTGCGGCAGGTCGTGCTTGCGCAGCGCGATCTCGATCTCCATGCCGGGGTCCGTGTAGCCGCCCAGCACCTCTACGACGCGCGCGATCGCCTCGCGCTGGGGCGACGGGTGCTCGACGATCTCGACGACGACGACGTCGCCCGCCCTGGCCGTGCCCCGCTCGTCGTGCGGCACGATCAGATCCTGGTTGATGCGGCGGTTCTCGGCGACGACGAACGCGACGCCGCGCTCCTCGTAGAGCCGGCCGACGACCTGGACGTTCGCGCGCGCGAGCACGTCGACGATCTCGCCCTCCGGCCGACCGCGGCGGTCGGTGCCGATGCGCCGCGCGGTCGCGCGATCGCCGTGGAGGACCTTGTGCATCTCGCGCGGGCTCAGGAACAGGTCTGCGCTCCCGTCGTCCGGGACGAGGAAGCCGTAGCCGTCGGGATGGCCCTGCACGACGCCGGCGGCGAAGTCGAGCTTCGCCGTGACGCAGAGCTCGCCCTTGCGATTCATCAGCAGCTCGCCGTCGCGCTGCATCGCGTCGAGCCGGCCCATGTACGCGTCGTGGGCGCGCCGGTCGACGGCCATCGCGCGCGCGAGATCGGCCGGCGGCAGCGGCACGCCCGCACGCTTCAGCGCCTCGATGATGTCGATGCGCGACGGCACGAGCGCGGCATCGATCGCGTTGCGACGTTGCCGGGGGCGCTCGGTCGGCGGGTCGCCGGCGAGCGGGCCCGCACGGTGCGCGGTGCGCACCTCCGGCGACGGAGCAGCGTCGGCGGCAG
>Ga0209048_10000681_pt1 | contig 35936 bp, 37 predicted proteins | sample FrelakmetCRP12CR_FD_187146 | JGI IMG/M metagenome (GOLD analysis project Ga0209048, IMG submission 187146) | Freshwater lake sediment microbial communities from the University of Notre Dame, USA, for methane emissions studies - CRP12 CR (SPAdes)... | ecosystem: Environmental > Aquatic >...
GCTTCGGCGATGATCAGAACGAAGTCGTCGTCACGCCCCCATCGCCGACCGCAATGAAGCCGTAGCCGTTGTTGACCACAGCGCGCAAGCCGCTAGCGCCGGTGGCAATCGCGTTCGACCACGTCTGTCCGTTGGCGCTGATGAACGCATTGCCGGCGCGATCGACGGCGACAAAGCGGCTCGTGTACGCGATGGCGACCAGCTCGCCCGCGCCCGCAATCGTCGTCACCGTCCACGTGGCGCCGCCGTCATTGCTGACCACCGCCGTGCCGTTGTCGGCCACGGCGACGAAGGTGTTGATCAAGAGCACGCCGCCGTTGAGGATGCTGTTGTTGTTGTTGCCGAAGATGATTGCGCGCAGATTGCCGGCACCGGCTATCGTCTTCACGGTCCAGGTCACACCGGCGTCGGTGCTGGTGACAAGAACGCCGCCGTCACCGACGGCAACGTAGGTGGACGCGCCATACGCGATACCCTGCAGGTTGGCGGTGGTATTCGACGGCAAGGCCGTCCAGTTCGTGCCGTCCGTGGTCGACCGGATGGTGCCACCGTCGCCCACGGCAACGAATGCGGACCCAGCGGTGACGATGCCACGAAGAGTCGCCTGCGACGCATCGAAGGCCCGGCCCACAGACCAGGTCAAGCTGCCATCGGTGCTGACCAGCGCTGCGCCGCCGGCACCGACTGCGATCGTGCGCAAGCCCGGGCTGGTCGTCGAATTTGGATTCGCGGTGTAGTTCGCTATCGCATATAGATCCGCGCTAAAGCCGCCGGGCGGCGTGCGCCTGGTCCAGTTCACCGCATCGCTGCTCGCGTAGAGCGTGGCGCCCGGGCCGACTGCCGTCAGTACGCCTGACGCAAGGCCACTGCGCTGGCAGGTCGTGATGCCGGCAAAGCCGATGCCGTTCAGGTTGTCGCCGAGCCCAACACCAACGCTCCAGGTCCCGCCCGCGGCTTGGGCGGCCGCACTGACCACCGGACTGCCCGGGCCGCCGGGCGCAGACCCCGTTCGCCCGTTGACGGTGAACCACCTTGGCAGCCCATTGGTTTGTCCGCACAGCGTCAGCGGCGGCACGACGTTGACGAAGGCAGCGCCGCCGATCAGGTTGAGCCAGTTCAACGTCGTCAGCGAGGGGTCGGTCGCGGTGAAAACGAAATAATCGACACCAGCAATCTCATCCCATTTGACCTGGATCCATCCGTCACCCGAATTGGCGCTGACATTGGTCGGCGCTGGCGTTGATTCTCCGCTCGTACCGCCGCACCCGGCGAGTACGCACATCAGGGCGATCGGCACAAACCGGAAAAACCCGTTCTTCACATTGATCCTCGGAACCATTCGCGACAACTCGTGGCGGCGACAGTGGATGTGGAACCTGCGCTGCGAAAGCAGCTGACTGCGGGAGCGGATCGGCAATTGCACGGGCCGCTGCGGAAACGCCGTCGTGCGGCGGCACGTACTTTATCACCGCATTCAGCGCGGGTCGGTGCCGCCGCGCTGCGTGATCCAGATCACACGTGCTTTCCATCTGTAACCGCGCGCCTTCGTCGCAACGGCCGGTTACATCGCCGTGGCGCGGCATCTCTACTGTGATGGTGCAGTCCGTCTCAACAGGAGCAAATCATGAGAGCCAACCGGATCATCCTTACTTTCGCGATCGCGAGCGCGTTGCTGGCACTGGGAGCGGCCGCGTCGGCACATGGCCCGTGGGCGGGTTACGGACCGGGCCGGGGTCCCGAGATGGAGCGCTTCGGCGGCACGGGACCGATGGCGCAACCCGAGGCAGCTGCAGCGCGCATGAAGGCGCTGGAAGCCGCGCTGCAACTGGAGCCGAACCAGACCAAGGCCTTCGAAGCCTATGCGGCCAAGATCAAGACCGAGGCCGCGGTCCGCGCAAAGTTGCACGAAGGCATGCAGAGCCGGATGGGCGATCCGGAGGCGATGCGTGACTATCGCGTCACGATCGTCAAACAGCAGGCGGAGGCGCTCGATGAGCTGAACACGCTGCGCAAGAACCTGGTCGCCGTGCTGAGGCCCGAGCAGAAACGGGTGCTCGATCGCGACGCGATGGGCTTCGGGGCCGGACCGCGCTTTGGCGGCATGGCTTGGGGTCGCGGCTGCGGTGCGCACGGGGTTTGAGCCCGATCGGCCGCGGGTCGGCGAAGAGCAGGGCAGACGGACCCGAGCGGGTCCGTCCGCGCGTAGGCACAACACCAAGCACTTCCCACGTCTTCGCGACTACGATGTTCGTGCTTGACGATCGAGGAGCCCGCCATGTCGAACCTGCGGCACGAACACATGCACGAGCACAGCCACCAGCACGCTCACGAGCACATGCACGAACATGAGCACGGCCATTGGCACGGCGATCTGTACCACTCGCACTCGCATTGGCACACGCATTCACACGGCCACGCGCACGACCACGCGCATGGCTTCACGAATGACGGCGAAGCAGGGGCGCACGATCACCCGTACGACGACCTGCACCTCGCCAGCGCCGCACACGATCATGTCCATCCGGGGCACGACAGGGAAGCGCACAATCACGAGCACTGAGAGGTGCTCGGGCGCCGTCATTTGCCGCCCGTCGTCGGCCGCAGCGGCTGCGCCGCCAGCGTGCGGGCAAGCAGGAAACTGCTTGCGATCACCGCCACGACGATGGTGCCGAAAGCCAGATCCTTGCCGTCGCTCCAGGCATCGATCGCTGGCAGCGTCATCTTCGCCACGCCGAATGCCGCCACCAGCAGGCTGACGCCTGCAACCGCCAGACTCATCACGCGCGAAGCGATCAGCGCCAGTTGATCGGCGCGCGCGATCAGGCGCGAGATCCACACCCCATTGACGCCGTCGGTGACCAGCATGCCCAGCATGAACAGCAGTCCGAGCATCAGGGCATGCGGCACGCCGCCGAACTGCGTGGCCGTCACCGCGAAGAGCGCTGTCTGACTTACGGTGTCGAACGACAACGCGAACAACGCACCGACGAACGCGACCAGCGCGGGATGATTGGCGCGACTGAGGCGGCCGAGCAGGCGGCCTTTCATGCCCACGGGGGCGACGATTTCATGCCACGGCGTGGCAAGTACGGCACGCACATTGAGCACGCCCAGCGCCGTCAGGAAGAACACGGAAATCCATGTGCCGCTCGACTCCAGCCATGGCGGCGCCTCCCAGCGCGCGCGCGCCAGACCGACGCCGATGGCAATCGCGATCACGACCAGGCCGTGGCCAAGCGAGAACAAAGCGCCGCAGTAGCGTGACCAGGGGCGGCGCGCGCGCGCGTTGAACCGTGTCAGCCCGTCGATCGTCGCCAGGTGATCGGCATCGAATCCGTGCTTCAGGCCGAGCAGGAAGACCAGCGCGGCGAGCGCGTTCCACTCGGTGGGCAAATCGTGCATCGCTGTTCGCCTCGGGCAGCTTCGGCTGCAGTATGAAGAATGCCGATTTCTTCCTACGCAAACCTTGCGCTCGATCAAGCCCAGCGCAGGGCGCGGCGACGTGCGTGCTAGCGCTGCGGTTTCAGGTGGGTGTGCGCGTGGCCGCGCGCGTGGCCGTGCGTGTGCGCGTGCTCGTGCGCAACGTCGACGGTTACCACGTTCAACTGCCCGTGCCGCACGCCGCGCTCGGCCACCAGGCGGGCGGAGAACGCCTGCACTTCGTCGAGGTGCCCACGCAGGATCAGGCTCTCCATGCAGTGGTCGTGATCGAGGTGCGCGTGCAACGTGGAGACGCACAGGTCGTGGTACTCGTGCTGCAGCTCGATCAACCGGTCCGCGAGGTCGCGCTCGTGGTGATTGAAGACGTACGAGAGATTCGCCACGCAGTGCGCATGCGGATCGCGCGTGCGGCGCTGCCGTTCGAGCTCGCTGCGGATCAGGTCGCGCACCGCCTCCGAGCGGTTCTCATAGCCGCGCGTGGCGATCAGCGCATCGAACTCCTTGGCGAGGTCTTCAGAAAGCGAAATCGTGAAGCGTTCCATGGCGGGTCTCACATCGGGTGGCAGCAATGCAGATCGTAGACCGCGAGTGCGACACAGGCGGCGCGGGCTGGACCGTCAGCGCAGCTCGATCCAGTGGCCGGTCGGAGACACCGCGCGGCCGATCTCGAGTGCAGGCACGCCCGCCGCCCGCAGCGCCGCCAATGCGGTCGGGGCGTGCTCCTCGGCGACGAAGATCAGCAAGCCGCCCGAGGTCTGCGGGTCATAGAAGAGATCCAGCAGATCCTCATCTATGCCGGGCGCGACATTGACGCCACTGCTGAAGTGATCGCGGTTGCTGTCCATGCCGCCGTTGCGATTGCGGCGCACGACTGCCTTCACGCCGTCAAAGAGCGGCACGCTGGCGGCGTCGATCACGATCGTCACGCCGCTCGCATTGGCAACTTCCGATGCGTGGCCGATCAGGCCAAAGCCGGTGATGTCGGTGCACGAATTCACGCCCGGAAGTTTGTCGATTGCTTCGGCCGCCGCCTTGTTCAGCGTGCGCATCGATTCGATCGCCTGTCGCTCGAGTGCTTCGGGCGCGCGCCGGTTCTTGATCGCCGTGCCGACCACGCCGGTGCCGATCGGTTTGGTCAGCAGCACGCGGTCGCCGACCCTGGCGCCGGCGTTGTGCAGGATGCGCGCCGGATCGATCGCGCCGGTGACCGCGTAGCCGAACTTGATCTCCGGGTCCTGCACCGTGTGGCCGCCGAGCAGCGCCACCCCTGCTTCCTGCAGCTTGTCGTAGCCGCCGCGGAAGATCGCGCCGACGATGTCCTTCTCCAGCGCCTCCTTGGGAAAGCCCGCGATCGCGAGCGCAGTCAAGGGGCGCGCGCCCATCGCGTACACGTCGCTCAGCGAATTGGCCGCCGCGATCTGGCCATAGGTGTACGGGTCGTCGACGATCGGCGTGAAGAAGTCCACCGTCTGCACGAGCGCCGGCCCGCCCTCCCAGGCGTAAACGCCCGCGTCGTCCGAGTGACGGAAATCGACGAGGACGCGAGGATCAGTCTGCAGCGGGATGTCGCCCAGGACCTGGGCGAGCTCGCCTGCGGCGAGCTTGCTGGCTCAACCCGCGCAGGCGACCATCTCGGTCAGCCGCTTCTTGCCAAAGAGTGTCATTGCGTTCCTGTGAAGGGCCACCACGGCCCGCGCCAAACGTAGCACGTTGCAACCGGGCGGCTCAAATCGGCCCGCCAGAACTCGGATCAGGTGGGAATTCGTTCCCCCACTTCATTAGACTTTCTTTATTTCGATAATCTTCGAGGTCTGAAAACAGAAACCGTCGTCACCGCGCTCGCCGCCCTCGCGCAGGCGGCCCGCCTCGGTGTCTATCGCCTCCTCGTGCAGCAAGGGCCGAGCGGACTGGCCGCCGGGGGTCGCCGCGCAACTCGGCATGATGCTGGCGCGCGGTCGTTCCACTTGAAGGAACTGGCGCGCGCGGGACTCGTGAACTCGCGCCCGCAATTTCATGGCAGGCGCAGTGGCTGCGGCGATCAGCCTGTTCGGCTTCGAGTCCGGTGCAGCGCTCGCGACCATGGTCGGTGTGCTGATCAAGGTGCCGGTGATGCTGTTAGTGGTGCGTGTCGGGATTGCGCGCAAGGGGTGGTACGAGCGCGGCGCGGCGATCCCTGCGACGCCATGACCTAGCACGGCCTCAACGGACTCGAGCGAGAAGTTGTGGCGCAGATTGCGGCATGGATCGTCACGAAGTAATCCGGACCTTCACTCGCCAGCGCGCGTCGCGAGGCGACCGCGATGGATCGCCAGATGCCGCGGCGTCCAGGAATGCAGCACTTTGCGCACGAAGTGCGCCCGCGCGTAGTGATAGCTCGGGTCGAAGCCGTAGAAGTTGCGGCGCATCTGAGCCAGTTCGTCTTCGCGATAGTGCGCCAGCGGCTTGCACGTTTCATCGCGCGCGCGGCATTCGCGCTTGCGGGCGATGCGCTCGGCCTGTGACGCTTCTGCGATCAGTTCAGCGGCTCGCTCGTTCACGGTCATCATGAAACTGTTTCGGTCAGCATCGATCACCGCATCGACCAGACCGAGCGACCGCGCCTGCGTGGCACTGACCGGCAACCGGTTCTCCATCACCGCGCGCGGCGCACCCTGGGTCACGCGGCGCGGCAGCGTGTAGGTCCAGTATTCGGAGCCATACAGGTTGCCCATGTTCTTGTAGTGCGGATTGAGCAGCACGCCGCTGCGTGCCCACACCTCGTCGCACGCGAACGCGAGAAAGCAGCCGCCGGCGCCGGCGCTGCCCTGCAGGGCGGCGATCGTGATGCGGTCCGTCGTTTCGATGATCGCGCGGCACACGTCGTCGATTGCCTCGATGTTGCGCATCGACTCGTCGGCCGGACTGGCAGCGGCCTCGATCACATTCAGATGAATGCCGTTGCTGAAGAAGTCCGGCCCGCCGGCGAGCACGAGCGCGCGCGTCGGCCGCTTGAGCGCCTGCGTGTAGGCCGCAAGCAGGCGCTGGCACTGCGGGGTGCTCATCGCGCCGTTGTAGAAGGCAAAGTGCAGGATACCGACGTCGTCACGCTCTTCGTAGCGGATGTCGTTGCCGTCGCCCGCACTTTCCGTGAGCGCGGCGTGCTCCGCGGGAAATGCGAGCGCGACCGGCAGCTTGAGTGCGTGCTCGCCGTCGGCACGTCTGCAATGGCCGATTCGGACGGCGCCGTCGAGGGTTGCGCGCAGGATGCCTTCGCCCGTGCGCGCGAAGACGGTGCCCGGCGCGGCGCGGCGCGCCGCGTCGACTCGCTGCGCATCAAACAGATGACATGGCACGCCAAACAATGCATCGAGCACACCGGGGGCGCCGTCGGCGGCGCGTATTTTGCGCAACACGCGGTCCGTGCCATCGCGCGTCCAATCGATGCGACGCACGTCCTGCTGCAACAGGGGCCGGGCGATGCCGGCGACGCGCCTTGGCGCGAATGCGACCGAGTGCAGGCGATCGATTGCGACGAGTAGCGCTTCGGCCGCCGCGTCGGTGACTTCGTTGCGGTACAGGCTCGACTTGGTCGTTTCGCGCATCGCGAAGTTGACCGTCGCCCACACTGGACCCGCGTCCATCTCGGCCTCGGCCTGCAGCACCGTCACGCCCCACGCGCGCGCGCCGTTCAGAATCGCCCAGTCGAGCGCGCTCGGCCCGCGGTCGCCGGCGATACCGGGATGCACGACCAGGCAGACGTGCCTGCGCCACACGCTCTCCGGGATCGCGCGCTTCATGAACGGGGCGACGATCACATCAGGGCGGAACAACGCGACCGCCTCTTCGGTCACGCTATCGGCGATGTCGAACTCGACGCTCACTTCGTGCCCAAGCGAACTGAGCTCGACGAACAGACGCTGCGTCAGGCTGTTGAAGCTGCGGGTGAGAAAGAGCACGCGCATGCCGGTCCGACTATGCCGCGCGCGCGGTGAGCCGTGCAACGAGGTACGGCGCAAGCAGCATCAGCAGCACACCCGGCAACATCAAGCGGCCCGCAAACAGGTTGAAGTCGCCGGCAATGTAGGCGATCGAGTAGCCGATCATGTAGTAGCCGAAGAGGAACTCGAAGGCGACGGTCAACGCCGCCCACAACACGCCGATCCAAAACAGCATGCGCGTCGATGCGCCGTCGCGCCAGCGCCGCGTGAGCCAGGCGATGCCGAGGACCAGCGCCGACCCGATGAAGAAACCGATCTGTCCGGCGCGATGCGCACCGACCACCGGCACCAGGTAGATGGTGCGCAGAACACCGTGCACGATCTCGGCGCCGATCATCAGCACCCACGTCAGCAGCGCGCGCGCAACCACGCGATATCGCCGCGCTTCAGCAGATGCGCGGCAGCTGCTCGCCCGTCAGCCAGTCGACGACGCGGCGGCCGCCGAAGCGAGTCTGCATCTGCACGAAGTGATTGCGGTCGTCGATGACGGCGCCGATCTGCCGCGCATCACGACCGAGCGGATGCGCGCGCATCGCGGCGAGGACGGTTTCCGCATCTTCCGGCGCGACGATCGCGACGAGCTTGCCTTCGTTGGCCACGTACAGCGGATCGAGGCCGAGAAACTCGCACGCCGCCTCGACCTGCGGCCGCACCGGAATCGCCGCTTCGTCGAGCATCATGCCGACGCGCGACTGTGTGGCAATTTCGTTCAGCGTCGTGGCCAGTCCGCCGCGCGTGGGGTCGCGCAGCGCGCGGATGCCCCGATGGGGATCACGCCGAACGTCCTCGCGCACGCTCGCGATCAAAGCTGCGACCAGCGCGTGCAGCGCCGCGCTGTCGGACACGATCTCGGTGGCAAACGCGAGCGACTCGCGCAGCGACATGATCGCCATGCCATGGTCGCCGATGAAGCCGGACACGAGGATCCTGTCACCCGGCCGCGCGCGGTCGCCCGACAGCTCCAGCCCGTCCGGAACGACGCCGATGCCGGTCGTGGTGATGAAGACACCATCGCCCTTGCCCCGCTCGACCACCTTGGTATCGCCGCTGACGATCGGCACCCCAGCGGCACGCGACGCAGCGGCCATCGAGTCGACCACGCGTTTCAGATCGCCGAGCGGGAATCCCTCCTCGAGGATGAAGCTCGCGGCGAGGTAGATCGGCGTGGCGCCCATCACCGCCACATCGTTGATCGTGCCGTGCACCGCCAGCGCGCCGATGTCGCCGCCCGGGAAGAAAAGCGGCGACACCACGTGGCTGTCAATCGCCATCACCACGCGGCCCGGCGGCAGCGCAAAGCGCGCGCCGTCGTTACCCTGCGCCAGGAATTCGTTTTCGAACGCAGCGGCGAAGAGCTGCTCGATCAGTTGCGCCATCGCCCGCCCGCCGCTGCCGTGCGTGAGGTCAACGCGGCCGTGCTTCAGATCGAGCGGGCGAACGTAGCCGGCCTTGACGGGTTTGTTCGAGCGTCCTTCGTCCATGACAGTCGTCAGGCCGCCGTCTTGATCGGATCTTCCTCGTAGCGCCCGTACGAGTAATGCGCGGCGCAGGCGCCCTCCGACGACACCATGCACGAGCCGACCGGGTTCTCGGGCGTGCACACCGTGCCGAAGATCTTGCAGTCGCGCGGGTGTTTCACACCGCGCAGGATCGCGCCGCATTCGCACGCCTTGTTGTCGGCCACATGCTTCGTTTCGAGCGCGAACTTGCGTTCGGCATCGAACGCAGCGAATTCGCCGCGCAGCGCGAGCGCCGAGTACGGCACCTCGCCCAGGCCGCGCCACTCGAAGCTGCGGCGCAGTTCGAACACCTCGCTCACCAGCTGCTGCGCCTTGAGGTTTCCCGCGCGCGTAACCGCGCGCGTGAACTCGTTTTCCACTTCCGCGCGGCCGTCGTTGACCTGCCGCACCAGCATCAGGATCGCCTGCATCACGTCGAGGGGCTCGAACCCGGCGATCACGACCGGCTTGCGATATTCCTCGGCGAAGAACTCGTACGGTTGGCTGCCGATCACCGTGCTCACGTGCGCGGGGCCAATGAAACCGTCGAGCGGCACGGTACCGAGCTTGCGCACCTCGGGTGACTCGAGGATGTTGGTGATCGCCGCCGGGGTCAGGACGTGGTTGCACACGACGCTGAAGTTGGCGAGGTCTTCTGCCGCCGCCTGCTTGATCGCGAGCGCAGTCGGTGGCGTGGTGGTTTCGAAACCGATCGCGAAGAACACCACCTCGCGCTGCGGGTTTCTGCGGGCAAGCCCGAGCGCGTCGGCAGCCGAGTAGATCATGCGCACGTCCCCGCCTCTGGCTTTCGCCTTCAGCAGCGACAGGCCGCTGGACGCCGGCACGCGCAGGCAGTCGCCGTAGGTGGCGAGAATCACCTTGTGGTCGAGCGCGAGCCTGATGGCCAAGTCGACGCGCCCGATCGGCAGCACGCACACGGGGCAGCCGGGGCCGTGGATCATTTTCACCGCGTCCGGGAGCAGATCGCTGATGCCGTAGCGCGAGATCGCGTGCGTGTGACCGCCGCAGAACTCCATGAAGTGGTAGCGGCGCTGCGGCTGCACTTCGGCGGCGATCCGCACGCCGATCTGCCGTGCGACCGCGCCATCGCGGAATTCGTCGATGTATTTCACGGCAGCACTTCGGCGGCGACGCCGGCCTCGCGGAACAGCGCCAGCGTCCGCTCCGCCTCGTCGGGATCAAGCCTCGACAGCGCGTAGCCGACATGCAGGATCACGTAGTCGCCGGCCTGCACACCATCGACCAGCGCCAGCGAGATCTCCTTGCGGATACCGGACAGGTCGACGATCGCCAGGTCATCGCCCTTCTTCTCGACCACGCGCACGGGAATCGCGAGGCACATGTCAGTTTCCTGTCGGCAATCGCTGCAGCACGACCCACGCCTGGCCAAGCGCGATGCCGCCGTCGTTGGGGGGCGCCTGCTTCGCTTCGAGCACCTCGAGCGCGCGCGCCTTGAGCAGGCGCCCCAGTTGCCGCAACAGCACCCCGTTCATGAAGCAGCCGCCGCCGAGCGCAACGGTCGTGATGTCGGTTGCGCGCGATGCAGCGCCGACCCACTCGGCCAACGCGGCGGCCAGCGTGCTGTGGAAAAGCGCCGCGCCGAAGGCGGCATCGCCTTCTTCGACCAATAGTGCCGCCAGCGGCAGCAAGTCGAGTTCGCCGTCGTTGATGCGATAACCGCCGAGTGCCGGCCTCACCACGCCGCGGCGATGCGCCAGACCCTCGAGCAACATCGCCGCCTGTCCTTCGAAGCTCATCACTTCGCGTACGCCGAGCAGCGCCGCCGCCGCATCAAACCAGCGCCCGGCGCTGGTCGTCGCGGGACAACGCAGATCGCGCGCGAGCATTTCGGCGACGGCGCTCGCCGCCGGCTGACCGACGAACCGCGTTGCGATTTCGTCGGTGCGACCGAGCAGATGCAGTACCGCCGCCGCCATGCGCCACGGCTCGCGCGCCGCGCGGTCGCCGCCCGGGAGCGGCAGCGCGCGCAGATGGCCAATGCGTTGGCAGTTCGCCCCATCGACGAGCAGCAATTCACCACCCCACGCCTGGCCATCGTCGCCGTGGCCGATGCCGTCGAGCGCCAGCCCGAGCACCGGTGCGGCAACACCATGCTCGGCCACGACCGCGGCGATGTGCGCATGATGGTGTTGCACGCCGATTGCCGGCACACCGAGTTCGGAAGCGAGCTGCACCGCGAGCCGCGTGCTGAAGAAGTCCGGATGCAGATCGTGCGCGACCGCCTGCGGCCTGAGCTCCAGCACGGCCTGCAGGTGTTCGACCGCCTCTTCGAGCGCCAGGCAGCTGGCGGCGTTCTCGAGATCGCCGATGTGCTGTGACAGAAAGGCTTCGCCGCCGCGCGTGAGGCACGCGGCGTTCTTCAGGTACGCGCCCGTCGCCAGCACGGGCGGTCCGGCGTGCGGCAGCCGGATCGGCGCCGGGGTGTAGCCGCGCGCGCGACGGATGAAGGACCGTGACCCGTGATCCGCGATCCGTGATCCGGCGCTCGGGCGCACCACGCTGTCGTCGCAGCGCACGACGATGTCGCGGTCGTGCATCACGAACGCATCGGCGATGCCGCCGAGGCGCGCCAGCGCCTCATCGTTGCCGATCACCAACGGTTCGCCGCCCGGGTTGGCACTGGTCATCACCAGCACCAGCGGCTGCGCCTGCGACAGCCACGCGGTGCCCGCCGGTCGGCCAGCCGATTCATGGAAGAGCAGGTAATGGAGCGGCGTGTACGGCAGCATGCAGCCGAGCGTGGGCATGCCGGGCGCGACGCCATTGAGCGCGTTGCTCGCGTCGTCGTGCCTATCGAGCAGCACGATCGGACGCTCGACCGATTCGAGCAGCGCGCGTGAGACCGCATCGAGCTTTGCGTACACGGCCACCGATTCACAATTGGCGAACATGACCGCAAAGGGTTTCTCGTCGCGGTGCTTGCGCGTGCGCAACCTGGCCACGGCGTCGGTGCGCCGCGCATCGCAGACGAGGTGGAAACCGCCGAGGCCCTTGATCGCGAGGATCTCGCCGCGTGCCAGCCGCGCGACCGTCTCTGCTAACACGTCATCGCCCCGAGCGGCCTTCGATCCTTCGTCCTGCGACAAGCTCAGGGCGAACGGATTGAGGATTTCGAGCGATGGACCACACACGGCGCACGCGTTCGGCTGCGCATGAAAACGCCGTTCGAACGCGCCGTCGTACTCGCGCTGGCAGGCGCTGCACATGCGAAAGCGCGCCATGCTGGTGTTCGGCCGGTCGTACGGAAGAGCGCGCGTGATCGTGAAACGCGGGCCGCAATGGGTGCAATTGATGAACGGATAGCGATAACGCCGGTCGAGTGGATTGAAGAGCTCGGCCAGGCAAGCGTCGCAGAGCGCGGCGTCTGGCGCCACACCCGTGGTCACCTGCCCGCGGTTGCTCTCTTCGATGCAGAAGCCCCGCTGCAGCGCATCGGCGACCTGATCGGCGAGGCGCTCGACTTCGATCGCATCGATGCGCGCCAGTCGCGGTGCTTCTCGACGCAGGCGCTGTTCGAACTGCGCAACCTGCTCGGCTTCACCGCGTAGTGCGATCTCGACGCCTTCGCCGTCGTTGCGTACCCAGCCGTCCAGCATCAGCTCACTGGCCACGCGATAAACGAACGGCCGGAAGCCCACGCCCTGCACCAACCCGCGCACGCGCAGGCGGCGCTGGATCAGTGGCTGCAGGATGAGGGCGTCCATTACACGTCCGACCCGCTCAAGCCCCGGCGGAAATCTTTGCCTCGAGTTCGGCAACGCGGCGTTTGAGACGCGCAACGTCGTCGCGCCGCCGCTCCCGGGCCGCCTCGGCGCCGCGCCGGACCCACGCCAGCCATGCGTCCATGCCGGCACCCGTGGTGGCGCAAACCTGCAGCACTTCGATGCCGGGCCGGACCCGGCGCGCGTATTCGATTGCGCGTGCGGCATTGAAGTTCACATGCGGCAGCAGGTCGGTCTTGTTCAGCAACATCAGGCTCGAGGCGGCGAACATGTCCGGGTACTTGAGCGGCTTGTCCTCGCCTTCCGTCACCGACAGCACGACGACCTTGTGCGCCTCGCCCAGATCGAAGGCGGCGGGGCAGACGAGGTTGCCGACGTTCTCGATGAACAGCACCGAGTCGTCAGCCGGGGCCAGGTGCTCGAGCGCGTGCCCGATCTGGCTCGCGTCCAGGTGGCAGCCCTTGCCGGTGTTGATCTGCACTGCGCGCACGCCGGTGGCGCGGATGCGATCGGCATCGAAGCTCGTCTGCTGGTCGCCCTCGACCACGGCGATCGGCGTGCCGCGCAGCGCCTTGATCGTCTCGACCAGCAGCGTGGTCTTGCCGGCGCCGGGGCTCGACACGAGGTTGAGCGCGAAGATGCCATGCTCGGCCAGAAAGCGCCGATTGTTCGCGGCGAAAGCGTTGTTCTGGCCCAAGATGTCGCGCTCGATCTGCACCATGCGCGCCTGCGACATGCCGGGCGCGTGCACGTGCGCCGGGCCGGAACCGTAGTCGATCGCGTCACCGGCGTGATGCTGATGGTGATCGTGCTCGGCAACTTGCTCATGCGCAGGTTCGTGCTCGTGCGGTCCGGCGTGCGTGTGCGAGTGCATCGTGCCGTCCGCGTGCACGTGCGTGTGGGTCTGCTCACCGTGCGCATGCACATGCTGATGGTCATGGTCATGCTCGTGCATGTGATGGCCATCGATTCGCGTCTCGGCGGCACCGCAGCCGCAGGTTGTACACATTGCCGTCCCCTCAAGAGCCTTTGCACCGATCCGTTCGTGCTGAACTCCCGAGCGCGTCGAAGGCCGAAGCGCATTGACCATGCTTCAACGAGCCCAGCACGAGCGGTCGAGTTCGTTTCATCAAACCACTTCCAGTTCCTTGACCCGCATGTGGTCGCCGCCCGACACCTGCAACTGATAGCTGCCGCACGCCGGGCACGCGGCGCCCCGTTCGTCGATGGCGACCGTGTCGGCACACTTCATGCACCACGCCACACCCGGCAGATCGACGATCTCGATGCGCGCGGCGTCGGCAATGGTGCCGCGCTTGACCACATCGAACGAGAAGCGCAGCGCGTCGGGTTCCACCGCGGCCAGCCGGCCGATCTCCAGCCATACGGTTTTGACGCGGTCGAATCCCTGCGTGCGCGCCGCGTCCTCGATCACGTTGATCACGCCTTCGGCCAGTGCCATCTCATGCATCGCGCCGCTCCGGCGCGACGGCGCGTTTCGATCTGACGCCTGCGCGGCTCACTGCAGAACCGAATACGGATCCGCTGCTCGGCGCCACTTCGGGCCTGCTCGCCACGTGCCGCTGGGGCGTGACCGACCTACGCATGAGTGATCTCCAGCCGATAGGTCACGCAGGGATCGAGTGCCTGCACCAGCCACTCGGCGCGCTGGCGCAGTTCGCGCTCACCCGTCGCGTGCACGCCGATCAACCCGGCAGTCAGCGCACCGTGCGGATGAAAATTCCACTCGGTCGGCGCGACGATGCGATAGTGCTTGATCAGGTCGTCCTCGATGCCGACCAGGTGCAGCAGCAGGCCGCGTGCCGTCTCGACCCAGCCCAGGCCACGACCGTCGCCGAGCCGGCGGCTGCCAAGCAGCGGCTTGGGCGCGGGTCGTTCCGACGCCATGCGGGCCAGCTCGGTCATGCGTGCGGCAAGTCGCGTCAGCACCGATCGGCCGAAGGCCTTGTCGAGCGCGGCCACGAGCGGATGCTGTGCGAGCCGGGCCATGGCGCCGGTTTCACAAGGTTGCTGATCAAGGTGCGGCGCGCGCTCGAATTGCGCATCGGCGTCGAGCGCACGGATCAGCCGGCCGGCGGCAATGTTGTCGAACGCGGGCAGCAACGGCACCGCCCGCGCATCGCGCGGGGCGCCGTGCCGCGGCCCGCCGCGCTGAACGGCACCGAGCATGCGTGCGGCCGGGGTCGCGGCGCGGGCGATCCAGATCTCGAACGACGGCACGTGCGCGTTGTCGTACCAGGCGCCGCTGTCGCCGGCCAGCACCTCGCGCCGGACGACATCCGCGATCGCCGCCGCCACCGGCACGCCCGTGTCCGCGAGCGCGTCGCGCGCCTTGGCAAATGCCGCTCTCTGCGCGAGTCCGCCCGTTGCCTTGGGCCAGTCGATCAAGGCGCGCCACAGGTACTCGTGGGCGATCTCGGCTTCGATTGCGCGCGTGCGCTGCGCCGATACGGATGCCGCGGGTGTTTCGCCGCCCGCGGCCTCGACAGCCGCCTGCGCCGCGATCGCTTGCGAGCGGCCGCAGATCGTGAACACGCGTGGCACCAATGCGAGCGCTTCGTCAATGCGACGGCCGTTCAGAAGCTTGTCTGCCACCTGGGGTCGGGTCGAATTGACCTGCACCTGCGCCACCGTCTCGCCACGCAATTGCACGACGATGCGCAGTTCGCCCGCGAGATTGGCTGTGCTCATGCCGCGTCTCCCCGCCAGCGCCCGCGCAGAAAAGCGCGCTTGGAAACTGGCGTCGCCGCCGACGGTGTCGGCACAGCTTGTTCCTGGGGCGCCGTGCCCGGTCCCTCCACGCCCGCGCGCGTGCCCGCATCGAAAAGTGCTGCCAGGGCAGCCTCGGCTGTTGCTCGGGCGACCTCATGCTGCTGAAACTCAAACACCGGAGAGAACAGCGAGCAACTTTGGAATTCGCCGATCGCCGGTTCGAAGCCGCCGATGAAATCGAACACGCCGGCGGGGAACGCGTAGCGCGTTTCGGCGCGCACGGCCAGTGAGCGCCACGCGTCCGGCGCATCCGGCAGCAGTACCAGATTCATGAACCACGGTGTGATCAACACGCCAAGCCAGCGACCTTCCCAGCGCCGGAAGTCGACCGCCTCGACCTGCAATGCCTCGTTCACGAACGGCAGCCCCTGCATTCGCTGCGCATGGATATCCCGAAAGGCTGCCTCGAGTCGTGCGGCGGGCAGCAGTTCGGAAGCAATGGCGGCGTCGGTCATCGTTCTGGGTGGCGGTGGACAGGATCAGGTTTCGCCGAGGACCAGGAACTGCGTGCGGTCCCCGGCACAGTTCGGGCAAGCCCAATGTGCAGGCAGATCCGCAAACGGCGTGCCGGGCGCGATCTGCCAGACCGGATCGCCCTCGGCCGGGTCGTAAACGTACCAGCAGACCTTGCATTCGAGCCGTGTGGTCGGCCCGATCTTGCTGGCATCGCCGAGATACGAGCCTTCGAACTGCGCCATCGATCGCCTCACTGCGCCGCGCACTCGGCCATCCACTCGACCAGCTCAGCCAGGCGCTCGCGGCTTTCCGCAAGATCCTCCTCGGCCGCCACCGCAACCTCCGGCACACTGACAATTTCGAGCGTATTCAGGATCAGCGTCTGCATGTTGTTGAAGTACCGTACGCGCCAGAGATTGCGCAAGCCGGTCGAGGCGATGCGGCAGTTGCCGAAGCCGCGCGACAGAATGCTGACCGGACCGTCGGGCACCGCACGGTCGAGCAGTCGCATGTCCTCTGGCGTCAGCGGCAGCAGCGTCAGGTTGATCACGTGCGGCGACTGGTTGGCCTTGAACACGCGCACCTGATGACCAATTTCGGCCAGCAGCGCCGGCGCATTCATGGCGCCCGGCACAAGGGTGGTTTCGAACGCCGGCGTGGCGCTGGCGCCGCGCTGCGCCAGTTCGATCGCCACCGCCGGGATCGCGCCGCCGTACAGATAGTCGTGCGCAACACGACCGTCGTGGCCGAAATGCAATTCGCGCCAGACACCGGCGAAGACGGTCTCCTGGATGCGGATGTCGTGCGATTCACCGTTTCTGAAGTCGATGCGCACGCTGACCTCGCCCTCACCGAGCGTCTGATTCAGCACCTCGAGTCCGCCGGGATGAAAGCCCGCCAGTTCGACGCGCGGCGCGCCGGCCTTGCCCATGGCGTCGACAAAACCGGCGAGCAGTCGATGCGCCGCCGCCATGGCTTCTGACTCGGCATTCGACGGGACCTGCGGCATCGAGAACGTCGCGACCTCGCGCGGGAACGGCAGGTAACTGAAGTCGGCGTCTTCCGGCTGCGAACCCGGACCCGTTACGCGAAGCGGAATCGGAAAGTCCTTCATGGTGGCCTCGAAGCAGTACCGCAGTGGCGACAAAATCGCAATTTGTTCGAAACTCAATGGCAATGTGGCGCATCGCCTTCACCGGCGGTCCGCACGGCGATACCGATCGAAGGCGGGCGGGTCGGCTCCGCGTTCAAGAGCGTGCCAAGTTCGTCCACGTATTCCTGCCAGTCGCGCAGGCCGTCGATGGCACCGACATAGCGGCCGTCCTTCAGCAGTACGAGTGCCGGCCAGCGCCGAAAGCCGTAGCGTGGCGCAAGCGCGCGCGCGGCGGCCTGCAGCAGGACGCCGGCGCGGAAGCGCGCCGGGAACGCCCGTGCAAGCTCAGGCACGATCACCGCGAGATCGAGCGTCTCGTGATGCTGCGCCGGGTCCTCGGTGAAAACGGCGAGCGCATGGCCGGCCGCGTTCGTCCAGGCGTCGAATCCCGCGGCATCGAGCAGTGGCGCGGCAAGCGTCGCACACAGGCGCTCGATCAGCGGATGAACCGCGGCGGGCGCGCGGCGCGCAGTCGTTGCGACTTCGATCGTCATGCGGTCTTCCTCAGGTGTGCGGGCAACTGCGGCTCGCGCTCGACGAGATCCGCAAACATCGCATCGATCACTTCGCGCTCGTCCTCGCTGTTCAGAACCGCATCGAGCGCAGTCAGCGCATCGAGTGTCTGCATCGCCTCGTCGGCACGGAGTACCCGCCGCGCTGCGCCGTGAAATTCGAGCACCCACGTGCCGGGCGGCAGTTCGCCCACCAGCAGCATGTCCACGCGCTTGCGCGTACCACGCGACTCGCACACGGCAAACGTGCCGGCGCCGTCGCCGGCGATCACCTGCATGGGCCAGCCAATGCACATCAGCGCGTCCTCTGCGCTGCGCTGTTCCCGACCGCTTGCCGGATGCTGAGGAAGCGCGCATCGCCGATGCGGCATGCCTGCTCCTCTGTCGGGCGACTTGATTCGTAAGAGCCGATCTCAAGCGCGCGATCGTTCAAACGTTCGGCGGGCGTGGCGCGCCGTTGCGCCAGATACCCCCATGCCGCCAGTTCCTCGGCGGCCAGGCCGACCGCGGCCGGCACCTGGGCACGAACACTTGCGCTCAGGCTGCCGCCAAAATCGGACAGCCGCTCCGGCTGCACCCCGATCAGCGTGAGCCGCGCCGGGAAACGTCCTTGCAGCTGCGCAATCGCCAGCATTTCCTGGAAGCTCGACTGATGCAGGCTCATCTTGGTCCCGGCCCAGGCCGGCACTTCACGTCCGCGCAGCACCTTGAGCGTGCCGGGCGCCAGCCCGAAGTCGATCGCGTCGAACACAACGACGCTGCGGTCGAGCAGCGCGTGCAGCAGGTTCAGCCCCTGCGTTCCACCGTCGAGCACCTGCACGCCCGCGGTCGCGGCGTAAGCATCATTGAATGCTTCGACCGCGCGCACGCCGAAGCCGTCGTCGGCCCACAGCAGATTGCCAATACCGAGTACGAGCACCTCGGCGGGTGATTCTTCCATGTCCTTCCCCCGTGAACAGGCGACGGTGAGCGGGCGGCGGGCCTCGAAGCGCGAGTGTTACTTGGCCCGTAACAGCGCCATCAGACGAAAGTTACGACGATCGTGCCTTTTCACGTTGACGGACATCAACGCCTCTCGCCCTGTCGGCGCCGCGCGGTTCAAGCGCAACGTCGGCATCGACGTGCGCGCGACTTGCCGTAAGTTCGGCGTCAGACTCTCAGCCGCTTGGCCGCCTGATGCAGATCCCAGTCGGTCTGCAGCTGCATCCAGAAGGAGGCATCGTTGGAGAAGAAGATCGCCAGCCGCACGGCGGTGTCAGCGGTAATTCCGCGATGACCGCGAATCAGCTCATTGACGCGCCGGCGTGAAATGCCGAGGGCTTTGGCCAGTGCCTGCTGCGTGATACGCAGCGGCTTGAGAAAGCGGGTCTCGAGGAAATAGCCCGGATGCACCGGCGCGCGCCGCGCGACGGGCCGCGATGCCACACTCTTCACCAGCGCCGGAAAGGGCTTCAGACGCCGGGCCGGTCCTGAGCGCTTCCGTCCTTCCGCGACGCTGGCGTCGGTCTTGTGGGCCGGCGTCACGCTGGCCTCCGTCTCCATCACGGCTTGCGCACGCGCCACCCGTTGATCATCGTGCTGATGATCGTTTCCTTCGTGAACACGTCCTGGCGCACGACCATGTACATGTGGGCCATGGCGAACAGGATCAGGTACCACATGCACAGGTGGTGCCAGGTGTGCACGGTCTGGCTGTCACCCAGCAGCGGCATCACCCATGAGGTGAAGAACCTGAACTGCCAGCTCGCCATGCCTGCGCCTTCGCCATACAGCGCGAAGCCGGTGCAGATCATGAAGATCGTGCCCAGCACGTACATGAAGAACATGGCGACCGCGGCGAGCGGGTTGTGCCCCTCGTAACTTCCACTTTCCTTGCGAACAAAGAGGTAGAACTGCACGTCCGTGAACAGGCCATTCCAGAACTTGGCCGTCAGCAGCGAATACGGGACGATGAAGATTTCGCGCGCGTACTTGTTGCCGACAAACAGCCAATACACCCGCAGTACGAAGAAGACGGCGAAGATGTAGCCGGCGGCGAAGTGCAGGAACCGGATGTAGCCGAACAGGAAGTTATCGGATGCCTCGCCGGGCACCGACGGCGGCGGGGTCCCGATGAAGTATCCCGTCACCATCAGCACGAACATCGCGAACATCATCACCCAGTGCCACAGACGAACCGGCGCTTCCCACACGTAGACCGCGTGGGTATTGCCGCTAGGGACCGCTGCCATAAGTGCCTCCCCCTATTCGCTAACGCACCGTCACGCGTGTGATTTCCTCGCCCTCGGGCGAGACCACATGCGTGGCGCAGGCCAGGCACGGATCGAAGCTGTGGATCGTGCGCAGGATCTCCAGCGGCTGATTCGGCACCGCCATCTTGATGTTCATCAGCGACGCCTCGTACGCGCCGATCTGGTTCTTCGGATCGCGCGGGCCGGCATTCCACGTGGTCGGCACGATGCACTGATAGTTGTCGATCTTGGTGTTCTTGATGCGGATCCAGTGCCCGAGCGCGCCGCGCGGCGCTTCGCAGAAGCCCGCACCCTTGGCTTCGCTTGCCCACGAACTCGGTTCCCATTTGTCGACGTTGGCGGTTGCGAAGTTGCCAGCCTTGAGATTGCCCATCAGCTTGTCGAAGAAGTACTTCATCTTGCCGGCGGCCCACTGGCACTCGAGTCCGCGCGCGGCGGTGCGGCCCAGCGTTGAAAACAGCGCGGCCACCGGCACGTCGAGCTTCTTCAGCACCATCTCGACCGGCTCCTTGAACTCCGCCCGGCCCATCGCATAGCCAATGACGTAGCGCGCCAGCGGCCCCACCTCCATCGGCTGGCCCTTGAAGCGCGGCGACTTGACCCATGAGTACTTGGCGCTCTCGTCCAGCTCCTGGATGTTGGTCCTGGTTCCCTTGATGCCCTTGCCGAGCACAAAGTTCGGCTCCGTGACGCCGTCAAATGGATGCAGGCCCTTGGTCTCGTCCGCGTACTTGTACCAGCTGTGCGTCACGTATTCCTGGATCTGGTCCACATCCTTCAGGTCGACCGGCTGGATCTCCTTCAGGTTGCCGCCGACGATGGCGCCGCGCGGAATCATCAGGCTCTTGTTGCTGGCGTCGTTGGCGATGTCGGGAAATTCACCGTAGGAAAGCAGGTTCTGTCCGGATATGCCGCCACCGATCGCGCCCCAGTCCTTGTAGAACGACGCGACGGCGAGCAGGTCCGGGATGTAGACCTTGTTGATGAACTCGTTGGTGTCGTCGATGATCTTCGACACCAGGTTCAGGCGCTCCATGTTGATCGCGCCCACGGCGCCCACGCCGTCGACGTTGATCGAGCACGGCACGCCGCCGACCAGCCAGTTCGGATGCGGGTTCTTGCCGCCGAAGATGGTATGGATCTTGACGATTTCCCTCTGGAAGTCGAGCGCCTCCAGATAGTGGCCGACCGCCATCAGGTTGGCTTCCGGCGGCAGCTTGTACGCCGGGTGGCCCCAGTAGCCGTTCTTGAACGGGCCCAGCTGTCCGCTCTCGACGAATTTCTTCAACCGGTTGGCCAGGTCGCGGTAGTAGCCGGGCGACGAGTTCGGCCAGTCGGAGATCGACTGCGCCAGCTCCGAGGTCTTCTTCGGATCAGCCTTCAGCGCGTTGACGACGTCGACCCAGTCGAGCGCGTGCAGGTGGTAGAAGTGCACCAGGTGGTCCTGTGCATAGAGCGTCGCATGCATCAGGTTGCGGATGATGTTGGCGTTGTCGGGGATCTGGATGCCAAGCGCATCCTCGACCGCGCGCACCGACGTCAGGGCGTGCACCCCCGTGCATACGCCGCAGATGCGCTGGACAAATGCCCACGCATCGCGCGGATCGCGCCCCTTGAGGATGACCTCGAGGCCGCGCCACATGGTCCCGGTGGAAACCGCGTTGCGGATCACGTTGTCCTTGTCGAGGTTCACCTCGATGCGCAGGTGACCTTCGATCCGGGTGATCGGATCGACGACGACGCGCTTGCCGCTGTTGTCGAGCTTGAAGCCTTGGGTTTCGATGACTGGCATTTTTTGTCTCCGCTACTTGCTCGAACTGGTCGTCTCATGGGTCTTGCTGCGACCGGCGGCGCGCTGCAGTGCGCCCACCGCCGCGTGCGCGACGATCGCCGCGCCGACCACGCCCGCAGCGACTGCGCCGATCTTGTCGGCATTGGCTTCGATGCCGAATTGCTTGATGTTCGTGAGCCGGTCGTAGAACGAGCCCTTGTCCCAGAACCCGTCTTCCGAGCAGCCGATGCAGCCGTGGCCGGAACCAATCGGGAAGCTCACGCCCTCGTTCCAGCGCGTGGTCGAGCAGGCGTTGTAGGTGGTCGGGCCCTTGCAGCCGACCTTGTACAGGCAGTAGCCCTTGCGCGCGCCCTCATCGTCCCAGCTCTCCACGAACTGGCCGGCGTCGAAGTGTGGCCGGCGGTAGCACTTGTCGTGAATACGCTGGCTGTAGAACATCTTCGGCCGGCCCTGGCGATCGAGCTCGGGGATGCGGCCGAACGCGGCGACGAACGTCACCACGGCGCTCATCACCTCGGCGATCGGCGGGCAGCCCGGCACCTTGATGATCGGTTTGTCGGTGATCACCTTGTTGATCGGCACCGCCTGCGTCGGATTGGGCTTCGCCGCCTGCACGCAGCCCCACGATGCGCACGAGCCCCAGGCGATGATCACCTTGGCGTCCTTGGCGACGTGCTTGAGTTTCTCCACGAAGGGCCTGCCGCCCGGCATGCAGAACATGCCGTCTTCGTTCAGCGGTGGATTGCCCTCGACGGCGAGGATGTAGTTGCCCTTGTACTTGGTGATCGTGTCCTCGAGCGCGGCTTCGGCCTGCTCGCCTGCGGCGGCCATGATCGTGTCGTCGTAGTCGAGCGAGATCATCGACAGCACGACGTCCTTGGCAAGCGGATGGGCGGAGCGGATGAACGACTCGGTACAGCAGGTGCACTCAAGCCCGTGCAGCCAGACGACCGGTATGCGCTGCTTGGTCTCGAGCGCCTTCGCGATCTGCTGCGCGTAGGCGGGGCCCATGCCGAGCGATGCTGCGGTCAGGCTGCAGTACTTGAGGAAGCTGCGCCGTGTGATGCCCTGCCGACGCATGACGTCATAGAAAGTCTCGATCATTACCGCCTCCCCGGTTGGATGCGAGAACCGTGTCATTGCGACACGGCGTGTGCCTTTGCTCACTTCGGGGCGAGCGTGCACCCGCTGTGACCGCAGCACTTGACGGCAGTCAAACGGTTTCGAGGAAACAAACGGATGTAACGATTGTCGTTACATGAAGCGCGGCAACACTTCCGAGTGCGACGCCGGCACTCGCTCACTCGTAGCGGCCGAGCCGCACCTGCGTGTTGCCTGGCCGCAGGTGTCGCAGCGACGGCATCACCAGCACGGTGTCGTCGTAGGGCGCGCGCCAGACGGTCTCGCCGTCCTGCGCGATTGGTGTGCCGGCGCGCTCGACCACGCCGAGGCCGACGATCGGCACGAGAAAGCGAAAGTCCATCGACTTCGCCACCACGGCCTCGGTAACGCGGATCACGCGCTGCTGCGCGGGCGGCATCAGGCGCAGCCGCGCGTTGACCCACAGCCGGTCGACAGCTCCGACGGTGGCGAGAAAACGCATCAGCGTGTCGATCGCCACCTCCTCGGCTCGCCGCTCCCAGTGCTGGCCGCATTCGATCAGCGCCGCGCGCTTGGGGCTGGCCGGATCACCGAAGCCGCCGCGCTCGATCATGCGCAGGCCGGCCGGGTGTCCGGTGTCGAGCAGCAGCTCGGCGGGCACGCCGATCTGCCGTGCGAACTGCGCGTTCTTGTCGAGCCGGCCGCAGACCATGATCGGCCGGCACGGCTCGTGCATCGAATGCAGGTCGAGAAGAAAATCCGCGCTGTCGACGAACGGCTGCAACTGGCGTGCGCGCCGCAGTTCGACCGAATCGCGCGGACCGAACAGCACCTCCTCGGCCCACACGCGGTTGTAGTCCTCGTCGATGCAGCGCGATGCGTCCGGGTCGTCGAAGTCGAAGCGCGCGTACGCCTCCACATTGGCAAAGGCGACGATGAGCTTGCCGCGCAACGCAGTGACGCCCTCACGCAGCAGATGCGCCAGCGCGAGAGCGCCGCAGAACTCGTTGCCGTGCGTGAGCGCCTGCGCCATCACGACCGGCCCCGGCCGGCCGGAGTCGAGCACGTGCACGTAGTCGACGCCGGTATTGCTCTGCCTGAAGGGCGCGATGTCGGGCGGCGAAAGTTCGATCGGGTAGTGTTCAGTCACGGCGCAGCTGCGCCTGGACGTAGTCGCGGATCGCCTCGATCATCCGCGCCAGGCTTTGTTGCAGCGAGACGAAGCCATCGTGCTTCAGGCGCGTCGCCTCGTCCATGTACAGCCGCTTGTTGATCTCGACCTGGAGGCTGTGGCGAGCGGTGCGCGGATTCGAATAGGCGCGCACGAGTTCGACGCCCTTGTACGGGTCGTTGACCGCGACAGAATGCCCCATGGCCGCGAGCGTGGCTCGGACGAACTCGGTGAACGCCGGGTCGCAGGTCGTGCCGTCGCGATCGCCCAGCACAAAGTCGGCGCGTACGGAACCCTGGCCGCCTTCGCTCATCTTGTCGCCCACCGAGCCCATCGAGTGGCAGTTCAGATGATAGACACGGCCATGCTGCTTGACCGCCGCATCGAGCAACCCAGCCAGCGCGCGGTGATACGGCGCATGGCAGCGTTCAATCCGCGCCTGCACTTCTGCGACGCGCAGCCGGCGCGCGTAAATCGCGCGGCCGTCGGACAGCAGGCGCCAGACCAGGGCTTGCCCCAGCCGCGCCTTGCCGCTCGGAACATAAGCGTGCGGCCATGAACCGTCGATCAGATCCAGATCGATGTCGCCGTGGTGCCGATTGGGGTCGAGGTATGTGCGCGGGAACGTCGCGGCGAGCAGCGGCACGCCGAGTTCGGTCGCGGGCTGATACAACTCGTCGACATACATGTCTTCGATTTCGCGCAGATCGAACTCGCTCACCACGGCGTCGAAGTCAGACGGAAAGTCATGCCCCGAATGCGGCGAGTCGAGCACCAGCGGCACGGCAGCGCCGGGCTCATGAATGCGCAGAATTGGCATATCGAATCGATCTCGATGAGTGCGCCAAGCGTAGCCGAAGCGCTCTCGGATCCGAAACGGCAGTGCCAGAGACACGGAGGCGGGCGGCGTACGTGCTGCAAGGCGGCCGACCGCGGCATTTCGGCACAATGTGCCCGCGACACCGGAGACAACCATGAACCATGTGGCAGACATCGCGTGCGGAATGCCAAAGGCCGAGCTGCACCTTCACATCGAGGGCTCGCTCGAACCCGAGCTGGCATTTGCGCTCGCCGAGCGCAACCGCGTTGCGCTGCCGTATTCCTCGGTGGAGGCGCTGCGTGCGGCGTATGAGTTCCAGGACCTGCAGTCGTTCCTCGACATCTACTACGCCGGGGCGAGCGTGCTGCTCAGGGAGCAGGATTTCTACGATCTGACCTACGCTTACTTCCAGCGCGCGGCCGCTGACCACGTCGTGCATGCCGAGATCTTCTTCGATCCGCAGACGCACACCGCACGTGGCGTGCCGCTCGAGGTCGTGCTCGACGGAATCGAACGCGCGCAGGCCGACGCGGCGCGCGAACTGGGCGTGAGTTCGCGACTCATCCTCTGCTTCCTGCGGCATCTTTCTGAGGCTGACGCGTTCGCCACGCTCGCAGAAGCGACTCCCCATCGGCATCGAATTCACGGCATCGGGCTCGACTCCTCCGAGCGCGGCCATCCGCCGTCCAAGTTCGCGCGCGTGTTCGCACGTTGTCGCGACCTCGGTCTGCCCTGCGTTGCGCACGCGGGCGAAGAAGGTCCGCCGGCGTACATCTGGGAAGCGCTCGACCTGTTGCAGGTACGGCGCATCGATCACGGCGTGCGCGCGCTCGAGGACGCGCGGCTGGTCCAGCGGCTGCGCGAACAACGCATACCGCTGACCGTCTGTCCGCTGTCGAACGTCAAGCTGCGCGTGTTCCCGGACATGAAGCAGCACAACCTGAAGCAGCTGCTCGACGCCGGGCTCGCGGTGACCGTCAACAGCGACGACCCGGCCTACTTCGGCGGTTACGTCAACGACAACATCCGCGCGGTGCAGGACGCGCTCGATCTCTCGGTCGCGGACTGGCATCGCATCGCGCGCGCGAGTTTCGAAGCCTCGTTCGTCGATGAGCGCACGCGGCAGAGCTGGATTGCAGGCCTGGACGCGCACGTGGCGCACGTAACGGCGGCATGAGGCAAAGATGCGCATCCTCGCAATCGATCACGTTGTGCTGCGCTGCCGCGACGCGGCCGCGATGGAGCGTTTTTACGTCGACGTGCTTGGCTGCACGATCGAGAAGCGGCGCGACGATCTCGGGCTCATGCATCTTCGCGCGGGGAGCGCACTGATCGACCTCGTCGACATCGGCGGAGCGCTCGGCCGTAGCGGTGCGGCGCCTGATCCGAACGCGTACAACGTCGACCACCTGTGCCTGCGCATCGAGCCCTTCGACGCCGCCGCGCTTGGGCGTCATCTCGCCGCCTTCGGCATCGCGCGCGGCGAGGTGCACACCAACTACGGCGCAGAAGGGACCGGGCCGTCAATCTACGTGACTGACCCCGAAGGCAACGTCATCGAGTTGAAAGGCTCGGCCGCGCAGCCGTGCGGGCATTGGCGGCGCCTCCCGTGCCGCGGGCACGTGATGCGCGGTACCCGGATGGGATATCGCGTGCTTTGGGCCTGTTGGCGGCAAAAGAGGCCGGGAAAATGCCGCGCCCGACGTGCCCGGGAAAGGAGACATCGTGATTCGAGGCACGCTTGCACTGCTGCTCGCCGCCCTGTGCGCCGCCTGTGGCAGCGCGCCGCCGCCCGACTCGCCACAGGCCACCGTCAATCGTGCCATTTCGGCGCTGGGCGGCGATGCGCTGCGCGGCGTGAAGTCGATGGAAGCCTCGGGCACCAGCAAGCATTGGGCGCCGGAGCAATCGCACGTCGCAGACGGCGAGCCGCGCTTTGCCGGCGATTCGACCTTCACGCTCACGCGCGACTTCGGCGCCAACGCGGTTCGTATCGACTGGCAGCGCAAGCTGGCGTATCCGGCGCCGCGCATCGTCGAAGTGACGGACAAGCTCTTGCTCAGTGATGGCCAGCGCAACGTCAGTGTCTGCTGATCGACAACCCGCACGCGACAGGAATGGTGAGCGGCTACGTCGAGGACCTGCGAGTCGGCTTTGTCACCGATTTGTGGAGCCCGCCGCGCGATCCGCTCGGCGAGCGCCTGAATCCGGGTCAGGCGGCGGTCGTTGCCGCAGTGAAGAAGGCCGGCATCGCCCCAGAGCTATCTGCCGGCGGGCACGGAGGCACGGGCAAATACGCGGATCTTGCCGCGCTCGACGGCAAGTCGCTTCGTGGCAACGCCGAAGCTGGCAGCCAAGCGCGCGCCTTAAGGGGAAGTGCAAACTGATCAGGGCGGGGACAGCAGCGCTTCAGCCACTAGCTCCGCGACATCGCGCGTCTGGATGTCCTTGGCGCTTGCGGTCGCGGCCACGCCATCGGTCAGCATCACAGCGCAGTACGGGCATGCCGTCGCAATCACGCGTGGCGCCTGCGTAACCGCCTGCTCGGCGCGCGCAATGTTGATGCGCTTGCCGATGTGCTCTTCCATCCACATGCGACCGCCGCCGGCGCCGCAGCACATTGCGCGTTCGCGGTGCAGTTCGAACTCGAGCGGCGCATCGCGCGCCACCTGCGCCAGCACCGCACGCGGCGCATCGAACCCGCCGTTGTGGCGGCCGAGATAACAGGGGTCATGCAGCATCACGCGCTCGAACTGCGCCGCCAACTTGATCCGCCCTTGTGCAATGAGCTGCGCGATCAGCTGCGTGTGATGGATCACCTCGTAGTGGCCGCCGAACGCTGGATATTCGTTCTTCAACGTGTTGAATGCGTGCGGATCGCAGGTGACGATCCGCTTCACGCCGAGCCCGTTGAGCGTCCCGATCAGTTGCGGCGCCAGGGTCTGGAACAACATCTCGTTGCCGGCGCGCCGCACGCATTCGCCGGTCGAGGTCTCCGCCGCGCCAAGAATGCCGAAATTGACCTTCGCCGCACGCAGGATCTGCACGAACGCGCGCGCGATCTTCTGCCCGCGCGGGTCGTACGATTGCGCCGAACCGACGTAGAACAGGTAATCGAGCTGATCTGCCTGCGCGCTTGAAGCGACCACCGGCACACCGAGTCCCTTGGCCCAGTCCGCGCGGTTCTGCTGCGGCAGCCCCCACGGATTGCTGGTCGCCTCGTAGGCCTCGAACACGCCCTTCAGCTCGGATGGGAACTCCCCGTCCATCAGCACGCGGTGCTGGCGCAGCTTGAAGAACTTGCCCAGGTGCTCGAGTTCGATCGGACATGCGGCCTCGCAGTAACCGCAGGTCGTGCACGCCCATAGCGCCTCGTCGCTGATCACCTTGCCCGACAGTGGCGGCAGCGCCGCCTCGTGCGCGTGCAGGATGTGCTCACGTTCGGCGACCAGATGCTTCTTCAGGCTGTCGTTGACCCACTTCAGCGACAGCGGCTTGCCGGTCAGAAACGTCGGGCAGGCGTCCTTGCAGCGGCCGCACTCGGTGCAGGTGAACGCGTCCAACGCATCCTTCCACGACAGGTCCTTTGCGGTGCGGATGCCGACGCGGATCTCTTCATCGCCGCCCTCGTTCATCAACGGGCCCAGGTTGACGGCAGGCACGACATTCAATGGCCCGGCCGGCCGGCGCGCGAAGTAGAGCGCCGGCAGCGCGGTGACGATGTGGAAGTGTTCGCCCAGCGGCAGCCAGACGAGGAAAGCAAACACGGTCAGGATCTGCACCCAATAGGACAGGTGATAGCCCACCCGCAGCACGGTCGGCGACAGCGACGCGAAGATGCCCGCCAGGGCGTTGCCCGCGAACGCAAATGCCCGTTCGTGCGCGACGCTGGCGCGGGTCTCCGACAGCAACGCAAAGCGAAAACCGTCGAACAGGAAATCGGTCACCATGATCGCGGTGATCAGGCCCAGGATCATGATGGCTTCGCGATTCGGCTCCAGCCGTCGCGCCGGATGTACGAAGCGCCGCCAGTAGCCATAGCTGACTGCCGCGAGTACCGCCAACTCGACGGCATCTTTCAGCCATGCAAATCCAGCACCAAACGCGCCCGGATACACGAACGGCTCGTCCCAGCCGATCACCAGCAACTGAACTTTGCGGACCAGCAAGATCATGAAGCCGGCAAAGATCACCGTGTGCATCAGCCCCGGCTTGAGGTCGCCCTTGATCATGCGCGACTGCAGCAAGCCGTTGACAAGCACGCGCTTGAAGCGCTGCGCTGGCGCGTCCCAGCGCAACTCCGGCTGCAACGCGGCCACGATCGCGAGCTTGCGCCAGGCGAGCCAGAGGAACAGGCCGAAGGCAACGGCAAGAGCAAGAGAAATGCCGACAGGACTCATCGCCGCAGGCACGGTCAGGGACCAGATACCGTACCGTTGCGCACCGCCGGCCGCCTTGCGCTAACGCAACCGCGCGGCATTCAAATCGCGAGCGTCAGCGCACCGAGCAGCACAAACAGGCCGGCCGCGATCCAGTGCATGATCTTCATGTTGATGCGATGGGCCAGCGTCTCCCCGAGCCAGAACGCCGGCGCGTTGGCGATCAGCATGCCGAGCGTGGTGCCGGCCACCACCGCGGCCAGCGACGGGTACTTAACCGCAAGCGCGACGGTGGCCAGCTGCGTCTTGTCGCCCATCTCGGCGAGCGCGACCAACGCAGTGGAAACGAGCAATGCCTCAACGCCGATGCTCGACTAGATCTCGATCTGCGAGCCGAGCTCGACCACGCGGTTCGCCGGGATGCGGAAGAAGTCGTTGGCACTGGTCGCATTGCGCATCATCCAGGCGAACATGTGCTCGCGCCAGATCGCCATGCCCGGCAGTTTGGTCGGAATCACGGTCTCGCGGCCGAGCACGAAGGTGGTGTCCATCATCTCGAAGGGCAGCCCGGCCTTGGTGCACAACGCAAGCGCGGCCGGAATGTCGGGCTGCTGCATGAAGCCGTAATGCACGAGGACACGGAAGAAATTCTTGCCCAGGTCCTTGATCGCGACGCGTTCTTCGTCTGGAACGAACGGCACGTCTTCGACCTTCACGGTCAGAAACACGACGCGCTCGTGCAGCACCTTGTTGTGCTTCAGGTTGTGCAGCATCGCACCGGGTGCGATGTCGCGGTCGCCGGTCATGAACACCGCGGTACCCGGCACACGCGGGATTTCGTCGGCCATCAGCGTGATGAATTCGTCCCGACCGATCGCTTTCTCCTTCTTGCGCTCGATCACGAGCCGCCGTCCATGGCGCCAGGTTGTCAGCACCGTGAATAGCGCGAGCGCAATCGCCAGCGGCAGCCAGCCGCCTGACAGGAACTTCAGCGTGTTGGCGGCGAAGAACGTCATATCGATCGCCAACAGCGAACCGACGATGGCCGCGGCGACAGGTCGCGGCCAGTGCCACATCATCGCCATCACCGCACCGACGAGCAGCGTATCGACCATCATGGCGCCGGTGACCGCCATGCCGTAGGTGGCGGCGAGTCCGGAGGAAGAGCGAAACTCCAGCACCAGAAAAACCACGCCGGCAAGGAGCAGCCAGTTGACCAGCGGGATGTAGATCTGGCCCTCCTCACGTGCGGAGGTGTGCTGGATCTGCATGCGCGGCAGCAGCCCGAGCTGGATCGCCTGTCGCGTCAACGAAAACGCGCCCGAGATCACCGCCTGCGACGCGATCACCGTTGCCGCTGTGGCCAGAACGACCAGCGGCACCAGGAACCAGTCCGGCGCCAGCAGGTAGAACGGGTTCTCGGCCGACTTCGGTTCACGCAGCAGCAGCGCACCCTGGCCGAAGTAGTTGGCGAGCAGCGCCGGCCAGACGACGAAGATCCAAGCCACGCGGATCGGTCCGCGGCCGAAATGGCCCATGTCCGCGTACAGCGCCTCGGTGCCGGTAACGGCCAGCACGACCGCGCCCAGCGCGATGAACGAGATCAACGGGTGATCGGTGAAGAAGTGAAACGCGTACGCCGGATGAAGCGCAACGAGCACCGCGGGCGTTTCGGCGATGCTCACGGCACCGAGTGTCGCGATCGTCACGACCCACAGCACTGTGATCGGACCGAAGAACGCACCCACCTTGCCGGTGCCGTAGCCCTGGATCAGAAAAAGTCCGATCAGCACGGTCAACGCGGTCGGGACGACGTAGGGATGCAGTTGCGGTGCGATCACCCCGAGACCTTCGACCGCGGACAAGACCGAGATCGCCGGCGTGATCACGGCGTCACCGTAGAACAAGGTCGCCCCAAACACGCCAAGCAGACCGAGCACGTAGCGCAGCCGCTTCTGGTGTCGCGTCAGCCGCACCACCAGCGCAAGCAGCGCGAGGATGCCTCCCTCGCCGCGGTTGTCTGCGCGCAGGATCAGCGTCACGTACTTCAGCGTCACGATCACCATCAGCGTATAGAACACCAGCGACAGCGCACCGAGAATGTTGGCTTGGCTGAGCGGCACCGGATGCTGGGAGCCGAACACCTCCTTCAGCGCATACAGCGGGCTGGTGCCGATGTCGCCGAAAACCACCCCGATGGCGCCGACGACCAGCAATGGAAATCGCGAACCCCGCGCCCTGGGGCTGGCTTGTGATGCCACCGTTGACATTGCTGCTGTGACCGCTCTCTTTGCTGTGCACAACGGAAATCGGCGCGACTGTACGCCGATGCATCACGCTACGCTTGCGCCGCCGAAGCGGAACTCCAATGAACGTGGCTTTCGCCCGACAAGATGAGCGAACCTGACCGAGATCACATTTCGACGGGCGCACCGGCCGCGCCGCAGTCGGCGCTTGTCTTCGGCGCCAGCGGCTACATTGGCGCGAATCTGGTGCCGCGACTGCTCGCCGAAGGCTGGCAGGTGCGGGCCTGTGCACGCAATCGCCAGGTGCTCGAAGCGCGCGCGTGGCGCGAGGTCGAGTTGGCGGAAGCCGATGCACTCAAACCCGACTCACTTGCTGCCACACTCACCGGCGTCGACATCGCCTATTACCTTGTGCATTCGATGGCTGCGGGGCGCGACTTCGGTCGGCTGGACCTGATCGCAGCGGACAACTTTGCCTGCGCTGCCGCGCACGCCGGCGTCAGGCGCATCGTTTATCTCGGTGGACTGGTGCCGCGCGATGCCGACTCGGAACATCTGGTTTCGCGTGCGCAGACCGGCGATCGGCTGCGTGCCGGCTCGGTGCCCGTGACCGAGATCCGTGCCGGCATCATCGTCGGTGCTGGCTCGGCCGCGTACGAAGTGATGCGCGATCTCGTCTACAACCTGCCGCTGATGGTCACACCGCGCTGGGTGCGATCGAAGTCGAGCCCGATCGCCCTCGCCAACCTGCTCGAGTATCTGGTGCGCGTGGCAACCCTGCCCGCCGCTGAAGGCCGCACCTTCGACGCTGGCGGTCCGGAGTACATCAGCTACGCGACGATGATGCTTCAGTTCGGCGAGGTGGTCGGCAAACAGCCGGTGATCATTCCCGTGCCGGTGCTGACGCCCACGCTGTCGTCGTACTGGCTGGCCTTGATCACGGCCGTGCCGGCCAACATCGCGCGCGCCCTGATCGGCGGCTTGAAGCACGACATCCCGGCGCAGGATGAGGAACTGCGCGCGCTTGTGCCGCAAAGACTCCTGACGTTCAAGGAGGCCGTGATCGCCGCGCTCGATGCTGAGAAGACCCACGCGGTCGCGGCGCGCTGGACCGAAGGCGCACTGATGTTTCGCGGCGGCCGGCACGACTACGCGTTCTATGCGAAGCGCGCGAGCGGCAGCACAGTCGCGCTCACAACGCCGGCCGCCGTGTGGAGCGTCATCACGCAGCTCGGCGGCGACAAAGGTTACTTCTATGCCGAGGTTCTATGGCGGCTGCGCGCGTGGATGGACTGGCTGGTTGGCGGTCCCGGTCTATCGAAGGGTCGACGCCATCCGACCGAATTGCGCGTGGGGGACACGATCGACTACTGGACCGTGCTCGCGCTCGAACCTGAACGGCGCCTGACGCTGAACTTCGGCATGAGGGCGCCCGGCAACGGCGTGATGGAGTTCGAGATCGAACCGGTGAACGAGCGAGAGACACGCACCACCGTCACCGCCTACTGGCACCCCGCCGGTATGTGGGGACTGCTCTACTGGTATGCGTTCGTGCCGGCGCACCTCTTCATCTTCAAGGGCATGACGCGGGCGATCGCGCGGCGCGCGGAAGCAATCGCACGCAGTCAAACGGCGGCCGGCGCATGTTGAATTCGCTGTGCGGCCTGCGCTGACACATCGTCCGGCCGGCAGCGAGGCGGCGGCCGATGCAGGTGGCAGGCTTGCCGAGGATGCGGGCGTTGATCGACCGGATCAGGGGCGCGGCATCGCGCGGCGACCTCCGCGTGGCCTAGCGCTGGGCCCATGGCGGGTACACCTACGAAGTGGCGCGCAAGTTCGCCACAGGCCGCAAGTTCGACGTGCAGTTCGGTGACCCGAACGCGCCGTACGCGTTCGGCTTCGCTGCATTCGATTACGCGCAGGCGCGGCACGCCGTGCGTTGCGACGCGCTGTTGCCAGGCTTCGGGAAAGAGCCAGCAAGACTCCTCTGGCGTTGCCTGGCGCGGCGGCGGCCGCCCCGTTCTTTCCCACGAGACGGGTCGCATGGGTGGCGCCGCACGTAAGCATCTGCCTATTTCGTCGATGAAGGCCGCAGCGAAAGCGCTTGTCGAAGGCCGGTGCTCGGCCAACGTTGCCACATTTAAGGCACAGAACGACGAGGTGTCATCGCGGCCCCCTCTCTTACTTTCCTGTTGACGCTGCCTGGAGCGACGCGTAGCGTTCTCGGCGGCCGCCGTTTCCAGCCGCGGGCGGGCTTGTCGAATCCGCGGCCAACTCGGCGCCGGGTTGCTGGACGAGACCGCGCAAGGGGCAATCGACTCTCGGTTGAAAACCTGGCGGCATGTTTCATCATGGGGAGACAACATGTACCAGCAGAACTACAACCCGATGGGGAGCGCATTTCTTTCCACCATCGTCGCTGCCATTCCGATCGTGACGCTGCTCTACTTCATTGCGCTGCACCCGTATCGCGATCAGCAGGGTGTTCGCCATCTCGGCATCTCGGCGCCCTATGCGGCGCTCTACGGTGTGATCGCCGCCTTCGTGGTGTCGTGCGTGGCTTTTCAAATGCCGGTTGTATCGGCCGTGTCGGCCTTCGCACTTGGCACGCTGTCGGGGTTTCTTGGAATCATCTGGATCGTGCTCGGGGCGATGTTCCTGTACACGATGACCGTCGTCGCCGGCAAGTTCGAGATTGTGAAGGAGTCGATCGTCCACATCTCGTTCGACCGCCGACTTCAATGCGTGCTGATCGCGTTTTCATTCGGCGCGATCATCGAAGGCACGTCCGGCTTCGGCACGCCGGTGGCCATTGCCGGCGCGGTGATGGTGGGCCTTGGGTTCAGACCGTTTCAGTCTGCGGTGCTGAATTTGCTGGCCAATACGGCACCGGTCGCCTGGGGCGCGATTGGCACTCCGATCGTGACGCTGGCAGCGGTGAGCGGCCTCGACCAGCTCACGCTGTCCGCGATGGCGGGACGCCAGCTGCCATTCGTGTCGATCCTCGTTCCGTTCTGGCTGGTGGCCACGTTCGTGAAGATGGAGGGCGGCACCTGGAAGGAGGTCTTCGAGGTGTGGCCGGCCGCACTGTGCGCGGGCGCGTCGTTTGCCGCGATGCAATGGTTTGCCTCGGGAACCAACGCATTCCATCTGATGACCGACGTGGTCTCGGGCGTCTTCTCGGTCATTTGCACGGCGCTGTTCCTGCGCTTCGTCTGGCATCCGAAGACGCGCTTCCTGCTGAAATCGGAGCGCGACGCGCTGGCTAAAGCCGGCAAGAGCATCGCGACGGCCACGACGGACAGCACGGAGTGGGAATACAAGTACAGCGCCAGGGAGACTGCCTACGCTTGGCTGCCTTGGGCAATCCTGATCCTGTGCTGTGCGTTGTGGGGCGTACCGGAGTTCAAGAAACTCCTGAACAACCTCTTCTCCGACATCACGTTCAAGACAACGCTCTTTGGTTCCACGTTTGCAGGCTCGCTGTCGCTGCCGGTGTGGGACATGCCGTCCTTGCACAACATGGTCCAGCGCATGCCCCCGGTGGCGATTGCCGACGCCAAACCCGAGGCAGCGCGATTCGCCATCAACTGGCTGTCTGCCGCGGGCACGGGAGTGTTTGTGGCGGCGCTGCTGTCCGGACTGGTGCTCAGGCTGAGCGCAACGCAGTGGAAGGACGCGTTTGGCCAGACCATGCACCGGATGAAGATTCCCGTGCTGGTGATCGCGCAAGTGCTTGGACTCGGATTCCTCACGCGCTACTCGGGGACCGATGCAGTTCTCGGCCTGGCGTTCACCGGCGCCGGTCCTCTGTATCCGTTCTTTGCCGCCTATCTCGGCTGGCTCGGCGTGTTCCTGACCGGCTCCGACACGGCGTCCAACGCGCTCTTCGGCAGCCTGCAGCGAATCACGGCGCAACAGTTGCATCTGCCCGAAGTTCTCATCGTGGCCACCAACTCCACAGGCGGCGTGATGGGCAAGATGATCGATGCGCAATCGATCATGGTGGCCTGCGCGGCGTGCTATGACGATCCGAAGGAGCGGTCGTATGCGCTTGGGCCGATCTTCCGCACCGTGTTCTGGCATTCGCTCGCCGGCGCAGCGGTGATCGGCGTGATCGCGATGCTGCAAGCGTATGTGTTCCCGGGGGTGATCCCGATCCTGCCGCTCGTTAAGTAGAAAACAATAGGTCGGGCACAGCCGACCTCGTGGTGTGCGCCGGGGTAGAACTTGAAATCGGCTGGCTGTCGGTACTGCTGCGCCAGTCGGGCAACGTGCGCATCCAGCCGGGCACGAACGGTTACTTCGAAGCCGCCGACTTCGTCGCCAGGTTGGAAGTGCCGACACGCGTCGACCGTGCCGAGGCCGATGTGCATGCGGCGGGCAATCCGCACATCCAGACCGGCCCGCGCAACATCGCGCGGGTCGCCAACGCGCTCGCGCAGCGGCTGGCCCGACCTCGATGCGGGCAATGCGGCGACCTAGCAGTCGCGGGCGGCCGATTTCAATGCGCGCTGGTCGGCGGCGATCGCGCGCTGGGAAACGCAGGCGGCGCCGCTGCGCGGGGTGCGCGTCGTGGT
>Ga0209048_10000683_pt1 | contig 35927 bp, 28 predicted proteins | sample FrelakmetCRP12CR_FD_187146 | JGI IMG/M metagenome (GOLD analysis project Ga0209048, IMG submission 187146) | Freshwater lake sediment microbial communities from the University of Notre Dame, USA, for methane emissions studies - CRP12 CR (SPAdes)... | ecosystem: Environmental > Aquatic >...
CTCGCGATCCCGGTGCTCGCCATCGGCAGCTACGTCGCCAATCGCGAAGCCAGCTTCGTCGTCGAGAGGGTGCTCGGCGGCGTGCTCGTCCTGCTGATGCTCGGCACCGTCATCTACGGCGTCTTCGAGCTCAAGCGGATGCAGGCGCTGTTCGACGCGCATCGTCCGCCCAAGGTGGGCAGGCACCACGCCGACGAAACGCAGGGCGAAGCATAGGCACCCGGCCGCAGGCGCAGCCTCGCACCGCTACGGCGCGAAGCTGCCACTGTCGGCCGGTGGCCCGGCGACGATCAGATAGCTCGAGCCGACGAGCTCGATGCTGCGGATGCCGCGCCGTCCGAGGTCGAGCTCGATCGGCGTACCGAAGCGGGCGCGCTTGCCCTCGATCAGCTCGCCCGGGTTCTGCAGCGGAACGACGAGAGCGCGGCCGCGCGGCAACGGGTTGCGCAGCCCGATCAACAGCCGGCCATCGATCGTCGCCGCCAGCCCTTCGATGTTGAAGCCGCCGTCGGCCTCGGCGGCAAGTCGCGCCGCGTGGGCGAGCTTGTAGGGCTTGAGCGCGGTAGACGCCTGCATGTCGCGCAGCAGCTCGAGGTAGGGCTCGCCGACCGGCGTCAGCGAGGGCGGGTGCCCAGGCAGCAGCTCGGTGGCGAAGAAGCGATGTCGGCTCGGCCGCGCCCTGCCATGGCTGTCGCGACCGTGCGAGGTGATCCAGTAGATGCGCGTCCCCACGGCCGCGGCGGCTTCGATGTCGGACTCCTCGTCGACGTGCGTGCCGAGGAATGTCGACAGATCGAGCCTGGCCACCGCCTGCACCCGTCCGCGACGGTAGGTGTAGAGCGTGTTGCGCTCGTCGTTGCCGACCACGAAATGCTCGGCATCCAGCGCGACGGCGGCCGACGCGTCGCAAGGGCCGTCGTAGGTCGACAGCTCCTGCGCTGCGGAGCGCATCGGCAGAGCACTCGCGAGCAGGCCCGCCATCAGCATCGTCGCCAGCCCGAACAGCGCCGACGGGTACCGCGCGGGCGTCATTCCACGAACAGCGTTGCCGGGTGTTCGAGATAGTCGCGCAGGCACTGCACGAAGGCGGCGCCCTGCGCACCGTCGACCACGCGGTGATCGAACGAGGACGACAGGTTCATCATCTGCCGTGCGACCACGGCGCCGTCGCGGATGACCGGCCGCAGCGCGATGCGATTGACGCCGACGATCGCGACCTCGGGGTGGTTGATCACCGGCGTCGACATGATGCCGCCGAGGCGACCGAGGCTGGTGATCGTGATCGTCGAGCCCGACAATTCGTCGCGAACCGCCTTGCCGCTGCGCGCCACGACGGAGAGGCGCGCGACCTCGGCGGCAGCCGCCCAGAGGTCTGGCGCCTGCGCGTCGCGCAATACCGGCACCAGCAGGCCGGCATCGGTCTGCGTGGCGATGCCCAGATGCACCGCGTCGTGCAGCGTCAGCACGCCGGCCTCGTCGTCGAAGCGGGCGTTGACCTGCGGAAACTCGCGCACTGCGAGCACGATCGCGCGGATCAGGAAAGCGAGCGGCGTGAGATGCCCGCGCCGCGCGCCCCACTTCGCGTTGAGCCGCACGCGAAGGGCTTCCAACTCGCTGACGTCGACCTCCTCCACGTAGGTGTAATGCGGGATGCGGCGCTTGGCCTCCTGCATCTTCTGTGCGATCTTGCGGCGCAGGCCGACGATCTTCACCGTATGGGTCGCTGTTTCGGCCCGCGGCGTCTCGCGAGCGCTCGCCGGGATCGGCGGCGCCGGGCGTGGCGTGCCGCCGGCGAGGTGGGCATCGAGATCGCCCTGAGTGATGCGACCGGCCGTGCCGCTGGCCGACACGGCCGTCAGATCGACGCCGAGCTCCCACGCGCGCGCACGCACCGCGGGCGAGGCGAGCGGCCGGCCGCGTGGTATCGGTGACGTTGGCCCGATGCCGCCTGCGGCCGAAATCGGCGCCGGCCGCGGTTGCGGGGCCGGCGCCGGGACTGGGGCCAGAGCGGGGGCCGGGGCCTGCATCGCTGCCGGCACCGCGACCGTCGAGCCGCTCGCGCCCTGCAACTCGATGCGGATCAGCTCCGCGCCGACCGCCAGCATCTGCCCGACCTCGCCGCCCAGCGCCAGCACGCGCCCGGCCACCGGCGACGGGATCTCGACCGTCGCCTTGTCGGTCATCACGTCGGCGAGCAACTCGTCTTCGGCCACGGCGTCGCCAGGCTTGACGCGCCAGGCAACGAGTTCGACTTCGGCGATGCCTTCGCCGAGGTCGGGCATCCTGATCACATGAATGTTCATCGCTCCATCACCCGCTTGAATGCGGCCGCCACGCGCTGCGGACCGGGAAAGTAGGCCCATTCCAGCGCGTGGGGGTAGGGCGTGTCCCAGCCCGTCACACGCTCGATCGGCGCTTCGAGGTGATAGAAGCAGTGTTCCTGCACCAGCGACACGAGCTCGGCGCCGAAGCCGCTGGTGCGCGTGGCCTCGTGCACGACGACGCAGCGGCCCGTCTTCTGCACCGACTCGACGATCGTCGGCAGGTCCAGCGGCCACAGGCTGCGCAGGTCGATGATCTCGGCGTCGACGCCACTTTCGCGCGCCGCGGCCTCGCTGACGAAAACCATCGTGCCGTAGGTCAGCACCGTCAGGTCGGCGCCGGGGCGAACCACCGCGGCCGACTCCAGCGGGACCGTGTAGTGGCCCTCGGGCACCTCGCTCGTCGGGTGCGCCGACCAGGGCACCACCGGCTTGTCATGGTGGCCGTCGAAGGGACCGTTGTAGAGCCGCTTGGGTTCGAGAAAGATCACCGGGTCGTCACATTCGATCGCCGCGATCAGCAGCCCCTTGGCGTCGTAAGGGTTGCTCGGCATCACGGTGCGCAAACCGCACACGTGCGTGAACAGCGCCTCCGGGCTCTGGCTGTGCGTCTGTCCGCCGTAGATGCCGCCGCCGCAGGGCATGCGGATCGTGATCGGCGCGGTGAAGTCGCCCACCGAGCGGTAGCGCAGCCGTGCCGCTTCAGAGACGATCTGGTCCGATGCCGGGTAGAAGTAGTCGGCGAACTGCACCTCGACCACCGGCCGCAGGCCGTAGGCGGCCATGCCGATCGCCGAGCCGACGATGCCGCCTTCGGAGATCGGCGCGTCGAAGACGCGCGACTTGCCGTACTTCTTCTGCAGGCCCTCGGTGCAGCGGAACACGCCGCCGAAGTAACCGACATCCTGGCCGTAGATCACCACGTTGTCGTCGCGCGCCAGCATCACGTCCATCGCGGAGCGCAGCGCCTGGATCATGGTCATGACCGCCATGCTCAGCCTCCCGCCTGGCGCATCTGATCGCGCAAATGCGCCGGCATGTCCTTGTAGACATCCTCGAACATCGTCGCCAGCGGCGGGATGTGGCCGTCGAGCAGCGATCCGAACTTCGCGGCCTCCTTGAGCGCGCCGCCCACCTCGGCGTCGAGCGCCTTGCGCGTCTCTTCGTGCTCCTGCTCCGACCACGCACCGAGGACCATCAGGTGCTGCTTCAGCCTTGCAATCGGGTCTCCGAGCGGGAAATGCTGCCAGTCGTCGCCCGGCCGGTAGCGCGACGGGTCGTCCGACGTCGAATGCGCGCCGCCGCGGTAGGTGACCCATTCGATCAATGCCGGCCCCAGGTTGCCGCGCGCTCGCTCGGAGGCCCATCGCGACGCGGCGATCACGGCGAGGAAGTCGTTGCCGTCGACGCGCAGCGAAGCAATGCCGCAACCGATGCCGCGCGCGGCGAAGGTCGTCGCTTCGCCGCCGGCGATCGCCTGGAAGGTCGAGATCGCCCACTGGTTGTTGACGACGTTGAGGATCACCGGCGCGCGGTAGACGTGCGCGAAAGTCAGCGCGGTGTGGAAGTCGGCCTCGGCCGTGGCGCCGTCGCCGATCCAGGCCGACGCGATCTTCGTGTCGCCCTTGATGGCCGAGGCCATCGCCCAGCCCACGGCCTGGATGTACTGCGTGGCCAGGTTGCCCGAGATCGAGAAGAACCCGGCGCGCTTGTACGAATACATCACCGGTAACTGGCGGCCCTTGATCGGGTCGCGTTCATTGCTCAGTAGCTGGCACATCAGCTCGACCATCGAGACGTCGTCGCGCGCCAGCAGCAGGCCCTGCTGGCGATACGTCGGGAAGCACATGTCGCCGGGCTGCAGCGTCATGGCATGCGCGGTAGCGATGGCCTCCTCGCCGAGGCACTGCATGTAGAACGAGATCTTCTTCTGCCGCTGCGCGATCAGCATCCTCGCGTCGAAGGCGCGCGTCTTCATCATCGCGCGCAGCCCGTGTCGAAGGCGCTCCACGGTGATCTGCGGCGCCCACGGTCCGACGGCCTGGCCGTTGTCGTCGAGCACCCGCACGAGCGAATACGCGAGATCGCTCGCATCGGCCGGCGCGATGTCGACCGGCGGGCGCCGCACTTCGCCGGCGCGCGACAGGTGCAGGTACGAGAAGTCGGTTTCGTGCCCCGGGCGCCCGCTCGGCTCGGGGACGTGCAGACGAAGAGGCGTCTGACTCATCGGCTCTCCTTCGAGCGCGCCATGACGGCGGCATGGCTCGTGTCGATCATCGAACCCGGTCTTGCGCTCCGCCCGATTCGCCGCGCGCTGGCGACCCGCTAGCACCGCATTGCCGGGAGCGTCCGGGCAGAAGCTATCGTACGCCTGCGCGATGACTTGCGGACGCCGTCGCTTCGGGCTGCGCCCTGCGAGTCTTGCCGCGCAGTGAAAGAATTGCGCCACTTCCCGGGACATCAGCAGAACAACCCTCGTGCCTCGCGCACCTCCGAAAGCAAACTTCGAATGCCTTCAACATCGCAGGTGACACCGCGCCGACCCTGGCACTACCGACTCGCCGCCGCCGCGCTGGCCCTCGCCGCCGCCGGCCCGGCGTTGGCTTGGAGCAACCACGCGCTGGGAACGCGCGCGGCGCTCGCCGCGTTGCCCGAGATGGCCACCTTGCGGCCGGTACGCGTCGAGAGCCTCGAGAGCTTTCTCGCCGACCAGGCGGTGACGCTCGAGGCCGCGCTCGAGCAGGAAGAGCAATGGGCGCGAATGCATGTGCCGGGCTACCCGGCGCGACCCGATGAGCTGCGATTTCGCGCCGCGGGCGCCATGTCGCCGGCGGAACTGCGACGGCGCTTCCTGGCTGCGACGCGCGTCAACATGGCGTCGAAACTTGCGCTGTTCGTGCAGGCGCCGCCCGGCCAGCCGACCGCCGGGCGGCCGACGCTCGGCTGGCAGCAGGTGACGACACGGCCGCGCGATGCGGTCGTCCAGGCGACGCCCTTCCTGGCGCTCACCGAAGGTGAGTCGGTCGCCGTGCTCGACGTGGTGGCCAGTGCATCCGACGAACCCGACTACGGCCTGGACATCGGGCTGTGGGCCGACAACGGCACTGCACAGGGAAAGATCTACGGCTTCGGCATCCAGCCGTTCGGCAACCCGGCGCTCGACTATTCGAGCCAGGCTCCGTTTCACATGGGCTTCTACCATGAGAGTCCGATCGTCTACGCCGCCGCGGGCTTCCTGAAGCGCACCTACCCCGAATACCGCGTCCACCTCTGGCGAACGCTCGCCGCGCATGCGCTGGCCAGCGGCCACCCGTACTGGGGCTGGCGTTTCACCGGTTGGGCGCTGCACTACGTCCAGGACCTGACGCAGCCTTACCACGCCCGGGTGCTGCCTGGCGTCGGCGTGCCCCGCATGTTGTGGATCAACGCGGTCGACATGGCCGGCTGGCACGCGCCGAAGAACGCTGCGGTGACGCTGTTGTCGAACCGGCACCTCGCGCTCGAGGACATCCAGCGCCGTGGTGTGATTGCCGGCACGCTCGGTCAGCCCGGTGGCAAGGCGCTTCTCGCCGCATTCAGCGACACCCGCGGCGACAGCGCGCACCCGCGCATGGGCGCCGACGATATTCGCCAGGTAGTGAGTCTCGATGCATTCAACCGGGCCGATGCCGTCGACGCGGCGCTGCAGCGCAGCCTCCCGGCGCACTACGTCGCCGACCCCGGCTTCGACTACGGCGCTGCCGACGATCCGGACGATCTCTGGGCCGTGCTGGCGCAGTCGCCGGCGGCAGCACGCGATGCGCTGCTGGGCACGCTCGAGGGCCTGCTCACCCAGTTCGGCAGCCAGACGCGAGCCTTCGTGCGCGCGCTGCCGATGCCGGCGCGCTGAAGGCGGCGCCATGCCGCTCGAAGGCTCGCGCGTTACGATGCAGCCCTGCTTGCAGTGACCCGTCGAACCGAGAAAGGAACCGCGATGCGATCGATTCGGAGACTCACCCTTCTGGCCGCGCTGGGCGCGACGGTCGCGCCGGCGCTGGCCGCAGACGACATCTCGGCCGGCACGATCACGAACAGCCCGCCGATGATTTCCTACGCGTCCGACGGCACGACGCTGCAGGGTGCCATCGTCGATCTGGCCGCGGCGATGAGCAAGCAGATGGGTCGGACGATCGCATTCAAGGCGATTCCCTTTGCCGGGCTGCTGCCCGCGATGCAGGCCAGGCAGATCGATATCACCTTCACGCTGATGAACGACACACCCGAGCGCGAGAAGGTCATCGACTTCGTCGACTTCTTCAACCTCGGCACGATGCTGCTGGTGAAGAAGGGCAACCCCGAGCGCGTCGAGAGCCTGGAAACGCTGTGTGGCAAGACCGTCGCCACGGTCCAGGGTTCGACGCAGGTCGCGCTGGTCGCCGAGACGAATGCCAGGTGCAGCGCGGGCGGCAAGCCGGCGATCGAGAACATGCAGTATGCGCAGCCGGCCGACGCGCGGATGCAGGTGCAGACCGGCCGCGTCGCGGCCTTCCTCGGCAACTCGCCAGTGATGGTCTATCTTGCCCGCACCGCGGGCGATGGAACTGTCTTCGACGTCGTTCGCGGCCACGAGTACCAACTGGTGCCGCTGGGTATCGGCGTGGCGAAGGACAACACGGCATTGCGCGATGCCCTGCAGAAGGCACTGAACGCGCTGATCGCCGACGGAAGCTATCGCAAGATTCTCGAGAAGCACGGCGTCGAAGGCGGCGCCGTGAGTGCGGCGACGATCAACGGCGGCCATGATCTGAAGCTCTGATGCCCGCCGCGTGCGCCCGCCACGTCGCCGCCCTTTGAACACCTCAGGCAAGGGCCGAGCCAGCGGGCGAGCACGATGAAGCGCATCGTTCCGGTACGCCGGCATGGGCTCTGGCTGAGCAGTGCGATCGTGATCGCGCTGCTCGCGCTGCTCGCGAACTCGGTCTGGCGCAATCCGAACATCGTCCACGCGGTGATCTGGCAGTACCAGTTCGCGCCGGCAATCCTGCAGGGCCTGCGCACCACGGTCGTCCTCGCGGCGCTGGCGGAGATCATCGGCGTCGTGTTCGGTGTGGTACTTGCCGTGATGCGGCTTTCGGCGAGCCCGGTGCTGCGCCTGGGCAGCGGGCTCTACACGTGGCTGTTGCGCGGCACGCCGCTGCTGGTGCAGATCCTCGTCTGGGGCAATCTGGCGTTGCTCTTCGAGACCATCGGGCCGTTCAGGACGAATGCACTGTTGACGCCCTTCGTCGCCTCGGTCGTCGCGCTCGGCCTCAACGAGGCGGCATACATGGCCGAGATCGTCCGCGCCGGCATCCTGGCCGTGGACCGCGGCCAGTTCGAGGCGTCGATGGCGCTGGGCATGTCGCGTGCGGTGGCGTTGCGGCGCATCATCCTGCCGCAGGCGCTGCGCGTGATCATTCCCCCGGCGGGCAACCAGTTCATCTCGCTGCTTAAGGCGACTTCGCTCGTCTCGGTGATCGCCGGCGGCGACCTCCTGACCGCGGCGGAGAACATCTCGTCGGCCAACCTGCACACGCTCGAACTGATGCTGGTGGCCACCTTCTGGTACCTGACGCTGACGACGATCACGAGCGTCGGCCAGTACTTCATGGAGCGGCGGCTAGGCCGCTCGGATGCGGGGCGCCAGGGTGCGCGCTGAAGCGGACAGTGCGGCTGCCGGGCCGCGCGCGATGGTCAGTGCTCAGGACGTGCACAAGCGCTATGGTCACGACGAGGTGCTCAGGGGCATCACGCTGGAGGTCGCCGCGGGCGAGGTGCTGTGCCTGATCGGCCCCTCGGGTTCGGGCAAGAGCACCTTCCTGCGTTGCATCAACCACCTCGAGAAGATCCACGCGGGACGCATCGAAGTGGATGGCGAGCTGATCGGCTACCGCGAACGCGGCGACCGGCTCTACGAACTTCACGAGCGCGAGATATGCCGGCAGCGAACGCACATCGGCATGGTGTTCCAGCGCTTCAACCTCTTTGCGCACCAGACGGTGCTGGGCAACATCGTCGAGGCGCCGGTGCACGTGAAGCATGAAACCAGGGCCGAGGCCACCGAGCGCGCGATGGCGCTGCTCAAACGAGTCGGCCTGGCAGACAAGGCAGGCGCGTACCCTAGCCAGCTCTCGGGCGGGCAGCAGCAGCGCGTGGCGATCGCGCGGGCGCTCGCGATGCAACCGAAGCTGATGCTCTTCGACGAGCCGACCTCGGCGCTCGACCCGGAGCTCGTCGACGAGGTGCTGGCCGTGATGCGCAGCCTGGTCGACGAAGGCATGACGATGATCGTCGTGACGCACGAGATGGCGTTCGCGCGCGACGCCGGCGACCGGGTGGCGTTCATGGACGGCGGCGTGATCGTCGAGTCCGGGCCACCGGGCGATGTGCTGGCGCGGCCACAGCATGAACGAACGCGAGCCTTCCTCGCCCGCGTGATCGACGGGGCGCGCGCGGCATGACGACGCCTTGTCTTGCGTTCCCGACCTTCACCCCGGAGTGACACCTTGGCCCGCAACGTGCTCTTCATCATGGCAGACCAGTTGCGGCGCGACCATCTGGGCTGCTATGGCCACCCGTACCTGCGCACGCCGAACATCGACGCACTGGCGCGACGCGGCGTGCGCTTCGAGCAAGCCTACGTGAACTCGGGCGTGTGTGGGCCGTCGCGCATGAGCTTCTACACCGGCCGCTACGTGGCCAGCCACGGTGCCACGTGGAACCGCGTTCCCCTGTCGATAGGCGAGGTCACGCTGGGCGAGTACCTGCGCGACGCCGGGCGCCATCTGGGGCTGGCCGGCAAGACGCATGTGATGCCCGATCGTGAAGGCCTGCGCCGTCTCCACATCGACGGTGGCTCCGAGCTCGGCGCGCTGCTGGAGCGCGGTGGTTTCGAAGAGATCGACCGCTATGACGGCCACCACGCGCCCGGCGCCGAAAGCGGCTACCCGAGGTTCCTGCGTGCCAACGGCTATGCCGGTGACGACCCGTGGAGCGATTACGTGATCGCCGGCATGGGTGCCAGCGGCCAGCTCGCCAGCGGCTGGCACATGCGTAACGTCCACCTGCCGGCCCGCGTTCGCGAGGAGCACTCGGAGACGGCCTACATGACCGACCAGGCGCTGAGTTTCATGTCGCGCGCGGGCGACGAGCCCTGGGTGCTGCATCTGAGCTACGTCAAGCCGCACTGGCCGTACATGGCGCCCGCGCCCTACCACGCGCGCTACACGCCTGAGCAGTGCCTGCCCGTGCTGCGTACGCAGGCCGAACTGCGCGGTGCGCATCCGGCGCTCGCCGCGTACAGGCAGAGCGAGGAGAGTCGAAGCTTCGCGAGCGACGAATGCGTGCGCATCGTTCGTCCGGCCTACCAGGGCCTGATCGAACAGCTCGACGCGCATCTGGGGCGATTGTTCGAGCACATGGACAAGCTTGGATTGGGGGGCGACACGCTGGTGATCTTCACTTCCGACCATGGCGACTTCCTCGGCGACCACTGGCTCGGCGAGAAGGAACTCTTCTACGACATGATCCAGCGCGTGCCGCTGATCGTGGTCGACCCGGCGCCCGCAGCGGATGCGACGCGCGGCACGGTCGAGCAGCGTTTCGTCGAGAGCGTGGACGTGGTGCCGACGGTGCTGGCAGCGCTTGGCGTCGCCGGCGCTTCGCACCGGCTCGAAGGGGTCAGCCTGCTGCCGCTGCTGCACGGCAGTGCCGATGCTGCGGATGCGCCGGCGTGGCGTGACGCAGTCTATTCCGAGCTCGACTACAGCTTCAAGCAGGCGCGCCGCGTGTTGCACAAGACGGTTCACAGCGCCCGCGCCTATTCGTCGCGCGACGCCCGCTGGCGCTATGTCTACTGGCTCGACGAACCAGAGCAACTGTTCGACCTGCAGGCCGATCCCGACGAGATGAACGACCTCGGCCGCGATCCGGCAACCGAGTCGGTGCGGCAGGTGCTGCGGACGCGGCTGCTCGACTGGCTGGCGCGCCGCAAGCGCCGCACGACGATCAGCGACGCGGCGGTCGAAAGCGGCACTGCCGCGCACAAGGCGGCCGGGGTGTATTTCGGGCAGTGGTGACGGACCGGGATCGGAAATCCACGGCGCGCCGGCGGAGCAGGGCCTATATCGCAGACCTCATCCTTTGTTCCATTTCCCCCGATCCGCCGCCCTGCCTGCGAGCCTCCGATGTCTGCAGGGGCGAGTAGTCATCCCTCACTCGCCCCCGGACGGTGTAAATATCCTCTGGCGGCGGATCTGACTGAAAACGCCTATACATCCCTGCGGGCGTGTCGAAGTGAGGTAGGTGTTTCGATACTGCCATCGCTGCGGAACGCGAGGCGCGAATGAAAGGCCGGTGTCAACGATATTGGCCGGGGGAGGCAGGGGACGCTCTCGTTGACCGGCAGCTTCTTTGCGCAGCAGCGGCGTGACTCTGCTGCGCGACGCGAAGCTCTGCCAGGTTCTTGGCTCGCGCGCCCGCGCATTGGCGGGGCGAGCACTTCGCGATCGAGGCCGGCGAAATCAGCTCGACGCTCTCGACAGCGTTCGCGTCACGATCTCCGTGAGCAGCGCGTGTGCCGCGTCGAAGTCGGCGTCGTCGAGCTGCGGCTTGCCGATGAAGAGCGCGAACTGCGGCGCGAGGTCGGCGTAGGCCTGTGTCGCCGACCAGATGACGAACATCAGGTGCGTGAAATCGACGCGCTCGATCAGCCCCTGTCGCGCCCATTTCTCGAAGGTTCTGATGTCGGCGCGCAGACGCGGGATCACGCTGTGGGCCAGCCTTTCGGCGTAGCGTGGTGCGCCGGCCATGACCTCGCGCGTGAACACGGCCGATCCGCTAGGGCGCTCCCGCGAGAAACGAAGCTTGGCACGGATGTAGCCGCTGATCGCTGCCCGTGGATCGTCGCCCTTGGCCAGCGCCTCCATGCCCTGCAGCCAGGACGCAAGAACGCCGTCGAGCACGGCGCGGTACAAGTCGTCCTTGCTCGCGAAGTAGTACAGCATGTTCTGCCGGCTGATGCCGAGTTCGGCGGCGATGCTGTCGAGCGAGACCCCCTCGAAGCCGAAGCGGGCGAACTGACGCTCGGCTTCGCGCAGGATCTGCTCCTGCTTGCGCACGCGGGCCGCACGCGGCCCGCGCATCGCGGCGCTCTGCGGCGCGGTGCCGGGGCGGCCGGGCGAGGAGGGTGCGGCCCGGCGTTTCGCGGCGGTGCTCATTTTGCGATTGTCTCGAATCGGGCATGGCTCGCCGACTCGGGTTTTTACTACATAGAAAAACTTGACGGGAGAGTAGATTCGCAGGAACAGCGCAATCAAGTCCGACAATGACTCGACCGATGGGGCCCGGCCACCTCGCGCACTCACTTCACGCCCACCGCGGAGACTCACAATGAATGCACCCGAATCCCTGACCGCCAAGTCAACCGGCGCCGTCGGCATCGACCACAGCTGGCTGCCCTTCACGCCGAACCGCTACTTCCGCGACCATGCGAGGCTGCTCGTCGGGGCCGAGGGCGCGTACTACACGCTGGCCGACGGCCGGCGTGTGTTCGACTGCCTGTCGGGCCTGTGGTGCTGCCCGCTCGGCCATGCGCAGCCGAAGATCGTCGAGGCGCTGACGCGGCAGGCGAAGACGCTGGACTACGCCACCGCGTTCCAGTTCGCCAACCCGGTGACGCTGGCGCTGGCCGAGCGCATCGCGGCCATGGCGCCCGAGGGTATGGGCCGCGTCTTCTTCACCAACTCGGGCTCGGAGTCCGTCGACACAGCGCTGAAGATCGCCTATGGCTACCAACGCCTGCGCGGCCAGGCCGCGCGCATGCGCTTCATCGGCCGCGAAAGGGGCTATCACGGCGTCGGGTTCGGTGGCATGTCGGTCGGCGGCATGGTCGCCAACCGCAAGATGTTCGGTCCCATCATGCTGCCCGGGGTCGATCACTTGCCGCATACGCACAACCTGTCGCAGATGGCGTTCTCCAGAGGGCAACCGAGTTGGGGTGCGCACCTGGCCGACGAACTCGAGCGCCTGGTCGCACTGCACGACGCCTCGACGATCGCCGCCGTCATCGTCGAGCCGATGGCCGGCTCCACCGGGGTGCTGGCGCCACCAGTGGGCTACCTGCAGAAGCTGCGCGAGATCTGCACGCGCCACGGCATCCTGCTGATCTTCGACGAAGTCATCACCGGTTTCGGGCGCGTGGGCGAGAACTTCGGTGCGCAGCGCTTTGGCGTCACGCCCGACATGATCACCTTCGCCAAGGGGGTCACCAACGGCGTGGTCCCGATGGGCGGCGTGCTCGTGCGCGACGAGATCTTCGACACCTTCATGGGCGTCGATGCGCCGCCCTACGCGGTCGAGATGATGCACGGCTACACCTACTCGGGGCATCCGATGGCCGCGGCGGTGGGCCATGCGGCACTCGACCTGCTGCTGCACGACGGTCTGATCCAGCGCGCCCGCAGCCTCGAGCCGGTGCTCGAAGACGTGGTGCATGCCTTGAAGGGCGAGGCCGGGGTGATCGACGTGCGCAACATGGGCCTGGCGGCCGGCATCGACCTCGAGCCCATTGCCGGCAAGCCCAGCCTGCGCGCGATGCGGGTCTTCGAACGTGCGCTCGACGAGGGGCTGCTGCTGCGCTTCACCGCCGACACGATCGCGCTCGGTCCGCCATTCATCTCGACCGCCGACGAGCTGCATGCCATGGGCGACGGGCTGCGGCGTGCGGTCCGCCATGTCATGGCGCAGACCTGAGCCCGTGCCCCTGAGGAGGAACCCCTTGGAGACACCCGCCACCCGCGCCTGCGGCATCCATGCCGCGCGGCTGAACCTCGCCGACTACGCCAGCAACTTCGGCGACGCGCACCCCGCGTTGACCCGCTCCCAGGCGTTGATCGAGGCCGAGCGCTGCTATTACTGCTTCGACGCACCTTGCACCGCCGCTTGCCCGACCGGGATCGACGTCCCCACGTTCATACAGCGCGTTGCGCAGGGGAACAACCGCGGCGCGGCTCGCACGATTCTCGAGGCCAATCCGCTCGGCGGCATGTGCGCCCGCGTCTGCCCGACCGAGGTGCTGTGCGAGCAGGCCTGCGTGCGCAACACCCACGAGGAGAAACCAGTCGAGATCGGCGCGCTGCAGCGCCATGCGACAGACGCGTGGTTCGCCGATCCGGGCGCGCCGCTGTTCACTCGCGCCAGCGCGAGTGGCAAGCGCGTCGCCGTCGTCGGCGCAGGTCCTGCCGGTCTGGCGTGCGCGCACGGCCTGGCGCGGCGCGGCCACGCGGTGGTGCTACTCGAGGCCCGCGCCAAGCTCGGCGGGTTGAACGAATACGGCCTCGCGACCTACAAGACCGCGGGTGGCTTCGCGCAGCGCGAGATCGAGTGGCTATTGTCGATCGGTGGCATCGAGGCACGCGCCGGCAAGAAGCTCGGCAGCGACTTCACTCTTGACGGCCTGCTGGCCGAATGCGACGCGGTGTTCCTCGGCGTCGGCCTGGCCGGAGTCAACGCGCTCGGCATCGTCGAACCCGAGCTTGCCGGCTTGCGCGACGCGGTCGAGTTCATTGCCGAACTGCGCCAGTCCGACCCGGCCAAGGTGCCGGTAGGCAGGCGCGTTCTCGTCATCGGCGGCGGCATGACGGCGGTCGACGCGGCGGTGCAGTCGCGCCTGCTCGGCGCCGAGCAGGTGACGATCGTCTACCGCCGCGGGCCGCAGGCGATGCCGGCCTCGATCGTCGAGCAGCGATGGGCGCAGACCCACGGCGTGACGATCCGCCATTGGGCGGCGCCGAAGGAGGTGCTCTGCGAGGGCGGCGAGCTGCGCGGCATGCGTTTCGCCGCCACTGCGCTCGAGGACGGCCGGCTGGTCGAGACCGGCGAGCAGTTCACGCTGGCAGCCGACATGGTGCTCAAGGCGATCGGCCAGACCTATGTTGCCGAGCCGGCGGGTTCGGCCGTCGACCTGAAGGAGGGGCGCATCGCCACCGACGACGACGGCCGCAGCAGCCACCCGCGCATCTGGGCGGGTGGCGATTGCCGCCACGGCGGGCGCGACCTGACCGTCGAGGCCGTCGAGCACGGCAAGCGCTCGGCGGTGTCGATCGACCTTGCGCTGCGCGGTGTGTCTGCCATGCGCCAGGCAAACGCGGAGACGAGCCATGGCTGACCTGGGCAGCGACTTCGTCGGTATCAAGAGCCCCAACCCTTTCTGGCTCGCGTCGGCGCCGCCGACCGACAAGGAAGTCAACGTCGTGCGCGCATTCGAAGCCGGCTGGGGCGGCGTGGTCTGGAAGACGCTTGGCGAGGACCCGCCGATCGTCAACGTCAACGGCCCGCGCTATGCGGCGCTGATGTCGCAGGACCGGCGCGTGATCGGCTTCAACAACATCGAGCTGATCAGCGACCGACCGCTGCAGACGAATCTCGACGAGATCAGGCGCGTCAAGCGCAACTGGCCCGATCGTGCAATGGTCGTGTCGCTGATGGTGCCGGTCGAGGAGTCGTCCTGGAGGCGCATCCTGGCGATGGTCGAGGACACGGGCGCCGATGGCGTCGAGCTCAATTTCGGCTGCCCGCATGGCATGAGCGAGCGCGGCATGGGCGCGGCCGTGGGTCAGGTGCCGGAGTACATCCAGCGCGTCACCGAATGGTGCAAGCGCTATTCCAGGCTGCCCGTCATCGTCAAGCTCACGCCCAACATCACCGACGTGCGCCACCCGGCACGCGCCGCCCGGGCCGGCGGCGCCGATGCGGTCAGCCTGATCAACACGATCAACTCGGTGATGGGCGTCGACCTGGAACGCATGGTGATGAGCCCGAACACCGATGGCTGGGGCTCTCACGGCGGCTACTGCGGGCCGGCGGTCAAGCCGATCGCGCTGAACATGGTTGCCGAGATCGCGCGCGACGCGCAGACCGCGGGATTGCCGATCTCCGGCATCGGCGGCGTGACCACCTGGCGCGACGCGGCGGAGTTTATCGCGCTCGGATGTGGCAACGTGCAGGTCTGCACCGCGGCGATGGTCTACGGCTTCAGGATCGTGCAGGACCTGTGCGACGGCCTCGCCAACTTCATGGACAGCCAGGGCTACCACTCGATCGCCGATTTCCGCGGCAGGGCCGTCGGCACCGTGAAGGACTGGAAGGAGCTCAACCTCAATCACATCGAGAAGGCCGTCATCAACCAGGCCTCGTGCATCCGGTGCGGCCGCTGCCATGTGGTATGCGAAGACACTTCGCACCAGGCGATCACCGCCACGAAGAACGGCGGGCGCCACTTCGAGGTCGACGAAGCGGAATGCGTCGGCTGCAACCTGTGTGTGTCGATCTGCCCGGTGCCCGAAACGATCACGATGCGCGCGCTCGCGCCCGGCGAGGTCGACCAGCGCACCGGACGCGGGGTCGAGGCCGGATACGCCAACTGGACGACCCACCCCAACAACCCGGCGCGCGTGATCAAGTAGCGGCCGCGGTGCAACGCTGGACAGGAGAGTTCGAATGGACATGACCACTGCCCCCACGACATCCCAACTGCGCATCGACGGCGACCGCCTGTGGGGCTCGCTGATGGAACTCGCGAAGATCGGCGCGACGCCCAAGGGCGGCGTGTGCCGGCTGACGCTGACCGACCTCGACCGGCAGGGCCGCGACCTCGTCACCCGCTGGGGGCGCGAGGCCGGGCTAACGGTGACCATCGACAAGATCGGCAACGGCTTCATGCGCCGGCCGGGCCGTGACAACAGCCTTGCGCCCATCGTCGCCGGCAGCCACATCGACACCCAGCCCACCGGGGGCAAGTTCGACGGCAATTTCGGCGTGCTCGCTGCCCTCGAGGTCGTGCGCACGCTCAACGACCATCACATCGAGACCGAGGCGCCGATCGAGGTGGCGTTCTGGACCAACGAAGAAGGCTCGCGCTTCGTGCCCGTGATGATGGGCTCGGGCGTCTTCGCCAAGGCCTTCACGCTCGAACATGCCTACGCGGCCACCGATACCGAGGGCAAGACGGTGAAGGGCGAACTCGACCGCATCGGCTACATCGGCAGCGAGGAACCCGGCGCGCACCCGATCGGCACCTACTTCGAGGCCCACATCGAGCAGGGCCCGGTGCTGGAAGACAACGACAAGACGATCGGCGTCGTCACGGGCGTGCTCGGCATCCGCTGGTACGACTGCACCGTGACCGGCATGGAAGCGCATGCCGGCCCGACGCCGATGGCCTTGCGCAAGGACGCGCTGCAGGTCGCCTCGAAGCTGATGCAGGAGGTGGTCGCGTGTGCCGGCCGCCATCCGCCGCATGGACGCGGCACGGTGGGCATGGTGCAGGTCCACCCGAACAGCCGCAACGTGATCCCGGGCCGCGTGAAGTTCTCGATCGACCTGCGCAACGCGAGCGACGCGCTGTGCGACGCGATGGACGCCGACATTCGCGCCGTGGCCGCCACGCTGAGCGCCGAGACCGGCCTGCCGATCGTCATCGAACAGGTCTCGGCCTACCCGGCGCAGCCGTTCCACGCCGACTGCGTGAGCGCCGTCGCCCGCGCGGCCGAGCGGCTCGGCTACAGCAGCATGCCCGCCGTCTCGGGCGCCGGTCACGACGCCGTCTACATGGCGAGGCTTGCGCCATCGGGGATGATCTTCATTCCGTGCAAGGATGGCATCAGCCACAACGAAATCGAGGACGCGAAACCCGAGCACATCACCGCCGGCTGCAACGTGCTGCTTCAGGCCGTTCTCGAGCGGGCGGGCGTGGCAGGCTGAGGGTGCCCGGCCCCAGGGGCACGGCGCGCGGCTGCGCCTTGCGGGCCGCTGCTTCGAGAGCAGGGTGATCTCGCTGCCGACGTCGATATTGCGACCGGTGTGCTCGAGGGCGGTCTGCTTGACACGGTCGTTCTCGGACCGCTGACCGATGTATGGACTCGCTCGCCGATACTGTCCTGATCGCGTTCACCCGGCCCTGGCTTGCGCCCGTCGCTAGACCTGCGTTGCGGCCGAGTTCGCGAAATATGGGCGCGATGACGGGGCAGTTCCCTGAGTCGATCGAGATCGTTGGCGTCTATCCTCCCCGAACCTCATTCGGTTGGTGACGTATTCATGGACAACCATCTGCAGTGGCTCCTGGCCGGGCTGGGCTTGTGTCTGCTGGCCGGTTGGCTGGGCTATCGCGCAATCAAGAGCGCCGAAGCGAGGCGCAGGGCGCGGCGCGCGATAGCCGAGGCGACGACAAGGGCCGAAGCGCAACGCGTGGCGGCCGAAGAGCTTGCGCACAGCCAAGTCAAGCAGAGGGCTGCGGCGCAGAAGGCCGCCCGGGCCGAGTTGGCAAGGCTTGCACAGGCAGAAGCGGTTCGTGCGGAGGCGGCGCGATCGGCCGAGGAAGCGGCACGTGCGACAGCAGCAAGTTTGGCCGCCGCCGAAGCAGCGCGTGCACATGCTGCTCGCCTGCTGGCGGAGCAAGCTGCCCAGGCAGAAGCCATGCGACTGGCGGCCGAACAAGACGCGCGCGAACGGCTTGCCAGACGGGCCGCGAACGAGGAGCGCGCTCGAGACGACGCGCGCGCAGCGACCCAGGAGACATCTCGTCTTCGAGACAGGCCACAGGCCGCCACGCCCGCATCCGCGCAGCCGGCCACGACCATCGCGGCCAAGACCCCCGAACAAACAGTGGTCATGGTTGCAGACGACTCGAAAGTCGTACGTGTCAAGACCGGCCGATTGCTCGCACAACACCGATACCAAGTGTCGTATGCGAACGACGGAATGGACGCCGTGCATCAATTGCAGGCCAGCCTCCCCGACATCGTGATCACGGACGTCGAGATGCCTGGCATGGACGGTTTCGAATTGACGCGCCACGTGCGTCAGAACCCGCTGACGGCACACATTCCGGTCATCATGATCACGGCCGCCAACGACAAGCATCGCGAAGATGCCAGCGCCGCAGGTGTGAGCGTGCTGCTCGGCAAGCCCTACCCGGAAGAAGAGCTCATCGCCCACATTCGACGTGCCATGAGCCGTGTCCGGACCGAGTCCAGCGGGCTCTCCGAGAATGTCCCCGGTAGCACGCGCGGCGGGCTCGACGCACCGGTCTGATCGAAGGAGCGTCGCGCCTGCGGAACCAGCCGCTCGACAAACAGACGCCTTCAGCATGTCGAAATCCGCGGTCCTGCTCATCGATCTTCAGAGAGACTTTCTGGATTCCGGTGGAGGTCGCATGCCCGTGGACGAGCGCGGTGCCGAGGCCGTGCTTCAGGCGGCCAACGCGGTTCTGTCGAAGAAGGTGCTCGTCGGGGCGCTGCCGATCCTCGTGCTGAACCAGTTCCCGCCGACGGCCCGAATCGGGAACTTCTTCCGCAAGGGCGCCGCGGTCGCTGGCAGCGTTGGTGCGGAACTCCATCCCCGACTCGAGCCTTCGGGCTCGGTCAAGTTGATCGCCAAATCCAGCCCGAGCGCTTTCTCGAATCCGGAACTGCAACAATACTTGCGCGGGCAGGGCGTCGAGGCGCTTTACGTGCTCGGGGTCTTCGCGGAAGCCTGCGTCCGTTCGACGGTGAACGAGGCGATCCGGCTGGGCTACACGGTGCACGTCATTGCGGACGCTGTTGCCACCAATGCCGCGTGGAAGAAGCGCCTTGCACTCTGGGCCATGAAGCGCGCCGGGGCGAACCTCGTGCCGAGCCTGTCTGCCAGCGGGCCGTCTGATCACGGCGACCCTTGAGAACATAGCGATGCCCACCAGTCCCATCCTGCAAATCAAGCCTCTCGGCCTTCCGTGGGAAACCACGGATCCTTTCCTCTTCTGCGTCTACCACGACGACGCCTATCCGCAGGCCAATGCGCAGATGGGACCGAATGCCTCGCTCTCGGGTCGCGCATTGGGCCAGGATTTCAGCCGCAGGGAGGGCTGGAGCATGTACCACGGCACCACGGTGCCTGGGTTTCCAGCCCATCCGCATCGCGGTTTCGAGACCGTTACCATCGTGCGCAAGGGGCTGGTCGACCATGCGGACTCGCTCGGCGCCGCCGCGCGCTACGGACGGGGTGACGTGCAATGGCTCACGGCTGGCAAGGGTGTCGTGCACTCGGAGATGTTTCCGCTGCTCAACCCGACTCGGCCCAACGGGCTGGAACTATTCCAGATCTGGCTCAACCTGCCGGCGGCCGCCAAGATGTCCGCGCCGCACTTCACGATGTTCTGGGCCGAGGCCATCCCGCGTCGGGTCGCAGCGGATACGCAGGGCCGAACGACCGAGGTCACCATCATTGCCGGCCGACTGCAGGCCGGCGGCACGTTGGGACATGCCGATGAACCGCTGGCGCCGCCGCCCGATTCCTGGGCCGCACGGCCAGAGGCCGACGTCGCCATCTGGACGATTCGCATGGCACCCGGCGCCAGGTGGACGCTGCCCGCTGCTGCCGGCGCAGGCACGCGGCGCAGCCTGTATTTCTTCAACGGCCGCACGGTTGCCATCGCGGGCCAGGACGTGAGCGGCCCCGCCGCCATCGAGCTTCTAGGCAATGCGGCGGTGGAATTGATCAGTGCCGAAGGAACCAGCGAGTTCCTGCTGCTTCAGGGCAGACCCCTCGGGGAACCGGTGGTGCAGCACGGTCCGTTCGTGATGAACTCTGCGGCCGAGATACTGCAGGCGTTCGCCGACTATCGGCAAACGCAATTCGGCGGCTGGCCCTGGCCAGACGCCGCACCGGTGCACGGACGCGATCCCGCGCGGTTTGCCAGGCACACGGATGGGCGTGAGGAAAGACCGCAGGCCGAGTCGAAGGGCTGATCCGTTCTTGCTTCGTGGGTCATTCGACGGTCACGCTCTTGGCGAGATTGCGCGGCTTGTCAACATCCGTTCCTCGGGCGCAGGCGGTGTGGTAGGCGAGCAGTTGCAGCGGTACCACGTGCAGGATCGGCGACAGCGCGCCGTAGTGTTCGGGCATGCGGATCACATGAACGCCCGGGCCCGGTTCGATGCGCGAATCGCTGTCGGCGAATACGAAGAGTTCGCCACCGCGGGCGCGCACTTCCTGCAGGTTGCTCTTGAGCTTCTCGAGCAGCGCGTCGTTGGGCGCCACCGTCACCACCGGCATCTCGGCCGTGACGAGCGCCAGCGGGCCATGCTTGAGTTCGCCCGCCGGGTACGCCTCGGCGTGGATGTAGCTGATTTCCTTGAGCTTCAAGGCACCCTCGAGCGCTACCGGATAGTGCAGGCCGCGGCCGAGGAACAGCGCGTTCTCCTTGCGCGCGAAGACCTCCGACCAAGCGATCACCTGCGGCTCCAGCGCCAGCACGGCCTGAAGCGCCGACGGCAGGTGACGTAGCGCCTTCAGATGTAATGCCTCCTGCTCATCGCTCAGGTGACCGCGCATCTGGGCCAGCGCGAGGGCCAGCATGAAGAGCCCCACGAGTTGCGTGGTGAATGCCTTCGTCGAGGCGACTCCGATCTCCACGCCGGCGCGAGTGATGTAGGCAAGCTCGCATTCGCGCACCATCGCGCTCGTCGCCACGTTGCAGATCGTCAGGCTGTGCGGCATGCCTTGCGCACGCGCGTGCTTGAGGGCAGACAGCGTGTCGGCCGTCTCGCCGCTTTGCGAGATCGTGACGACCAGCGTTCGCGCGTTGGGGACGCTGTCGCGGTAGCGGTACTCGCTGGCGACTTCGACGTTCGTTGGAATGCGCGCGATGCCTTCGAGCCAGTACTTCGCCGTCGAGCCGGCGTAGAAGCTCGTGCCGCAGGCCAGGATCAGCACCGAGTCGATCTCCTTGAAGACGCGGTATGCGCCGTCGCCGAACAACTCGGGCGAGATGCCCGTGACGCCCTCGAGGGTGTCGGCGATCGCGCGCGGCTGTTCGAAGATCTCCTTCTGCATGTAGTGCCGGTAGGGCCCCAGCTCGACAGCGCCGCTGTGTGCGTGCACGGTGCGCACCTGGCGCTGCACGGGTTTGTGCGTGCCATCGAGCGAGCGGGCGGTGATCCAGAATTTGCCGAGTTGAAGGTCGACCACGTCGCCCTCTTCGAGGTAGACGATCTGGTCGGTCACGCCGGCCAGCGCCATCGCGTCGGAGGCGATGTAGTTGGCGCCGTCGCTCCCACTGCCACCGAGCCCGAGCACCAGTGGCGAGCCTTGGCGCGCCCCGACCACGCGGTGCGGCTCGTCGCGGCAGAACACCGCGATCGCGTAGGCGCCGCGCAGCCGTGTCGTGGCCTGCTGCACCGCCTCGAGCAGGTCGCCGTTGTAGAGCTGGTCCACCAGGTGGGCGATGACTTCGGTGTCGGTCTGGCTGTCGAAGCGGTAGCCGCGCGCCTGCAACTCGGCACGCAACTCGTCGTGGTTCTCGATGATCCCGTTGTGCACGAGCGCGATCCGCCCCGGCCCCTGGCGGTCCGCGCCCGCGCCGTGCGAGAAGTGCGGGTGGGCGTTGTGCACTGCCGGGGCGCCATGGGTGGCCCAGCGCGTGTGGGCAATGCCGGTGCCGCCCTCGACCGCATCGGCGCGCACCTGAGTCTCGAGCTCGGCGACGCGAGACGTGCTGCGCGCGCGACGCAGTTCGCCCCCCTGGTGCACGGCCACGCCGCAGGAATCGTAGCCACGGTATTCGAGCCGCTTGAGGCCCTGGACGAGGATCGGAACGATGTTGCGCGTGCTGACGGCGCCGACGATGCCACACATGCTGAACTCCCGAGTGCTGCTGTACGGTGACCGGCATGGTAGAGAAGCGCCGCGGGAAGATGCTTTCAGAATCTTTCTGATAATGGAATAATCAGCCGTTCTTGACAGTGAATGGCGTATTAGTTCACAGATGGCACAAAGATGAAGAAATCAATCGAATTGCCGAATCTGGACGCAACCGATCTCCGCCTGCTCGATCTCTTGCAGGACGACGCCTCGATGTCGAACCAGGCCCTGGCTGAGAAGGCGCATATCTCGCCGGCCACCTGTCTTCGGCGAGTCGCGCGGCTGACCTCCAGCGGGATCGTCGAACGCCGGGTCGCGCTGCTCTCGCCCGAACGTCTTGGCGCGGGGCTGTCGGCGATCGTCGAGATTACGCTCGACCACCAGGGCGCCGAGCACCTGGCAGCCTTCGAGGCGAAGGTGCAGGCGGAAGCGGCGGTGCAGCAGTGCTATCGCGTGTCGCCGGGCCCCGATTTCGTGCTGGTCGTGCAGGTAGCCGACATGCCGGGTTACCACGCGCTGGTGCAGCGGCTGTTCACGCAGGATGCAAACGTGCGCAACGTGAAGAGTTTCTTCAGCGTGCACCGCGCGAAGTTCGAAACGCGCATCGCGCTGCCACGGCTGGCGCCGTAGCGCAGCCTGCGCTGCTTGCACTGCGGGCGTCACTGCTTCAGCAGCGCGAGGCCCTTCAGGTATTGCCCCTCGGGAAACAGCAGCGTCGTCGGATGATCCGGCGCTTCCTCGAGCCGATGCAGGATCGCGGCATCGGCACAGGCATCGATCCCGGCGCCGGCGACGATCTTGTGGAACAGCTCGGCGCCGATGCCGCCCGAGCAAGAGAACGTGAACAACACGCCGCCCGGCGCCAGCAGCTTGAGCGCCAGGCGGTTGATGTCCTTGTAGGCGCGCGCGGCACGTTCGGCGTGGGCCACGGTGGGCGCGAACTTGGGCGGGTCGAGCACGATCGCATCGAAGCTCTCGCCCTGCTCGATCTGGGCGCGCAGCGTGGCATTGACGTCGGCGTCGAGTGTCGAGTGGCGCGCAGTGCCGAGGCCGTTGGCGAGCACATGCGACTCGGCACGCGCCAGCGCCGGGGCCGACGAATCGACGCTCAGCACCTGCTCGGCGCCGCCCGCCAAGGCGGCCACCGAAAAGCCCCCCGTGTAGCAGTAGCAGTTCAGCACGCGCCGCAAGCCGAAGTGGCGAACCGTCTCGGCGAACCGGCGGCGGTTGCCGCGCTGGTCGAGGTAGAAGCCGGTCTTGTGGCCGTGCGCGATGTCCACCGTGAAATGCCAGTCGTGCTCGCGGATCGTCACCTCGGTCGCGCCTTCGCCGCGCAGCCAGCCGGTTTGCGGGGCCAGCGCCTCGATGCCACGCACGCTGGCGTCCGAGCGCTCGTACAGCCGCGTGATCCCGCTGGCGCGACACAGCGCATCGGCTATCGCGGGCTTCCAGCGCTCGGCACCGGCCGACAGGAACTGCGCGACCAGCGTGTCGGCGTAGCAGTCGACGATCAGCCCCGGCAGGCCGTCTGCCTCGCCGTGCACCAGCCGGACGCCGTCGCTCGGCACGGCCAGTCGCGCGCGCAGTGCCAGCGCGCGCGCGATGCGCCGTTCGAAGAACGGGCCATCGATCCGTTCGGCCTCGTCGAAGCTCCAGGCGCGCAGGCGGATCGCCGAGCCGGGGCTGTAGGCCGCCCAGGCGAGAAAGCTCCCGTCGGCCGCCTGTACGCGCACTGTCTCGCCGGCGTCGGCGCGGCCGCCCGCGACGCTGCCTTCGAACACCCAGGGGTGGCGGCGTAGCAGCGAGCGCTCCTTGCCCTCGCGCAGACGGATGGCCTTCATCTATCGCCGCTTCGCCCTGGGATGCGCCGCGTCGTAGACCTTGGCAAGGTGCTGGAAGTCGAGCTTGGTGTAGACCTGTGTCGTCGCGATGTTCGCGTGACCCAGCAGTTCCTGCACCGCCCGCAGGTCGCCGCTGGACTGCAGCAGGTGCGAGGCGAACGAGTGGCGCAGCATGTGCGGGTGCACGTGGCTCGGAATGCCGGCCCGCACTGCGCGCGTCTTCAGGCGTGAGCGGATCTGGCTCGGCGTGAGCCGGGTGCCGTGGCTGCCGACGAAGAGCGCTGGCTGATCGACCTTGGCCAGTGCCGATCGCAGTGGCAGCCATGCCTGCATCGCGTCCCGCGCCGCGCTGCCGACCGGCACGCTGCGCCGCTTGCTGCCCTTGCCCAGCACATGCGCCTCGCCGCCCTGCAGGTCGATCCAGCCGCGAGCCTCGCCGCTGGCTTGCACGTCCAGGCCCACCACTTCGGCGATGCGCAGGCCGCTGCCGTAGAGCAGTTCGACGATGCAGGCATCGCGCGCCTCGAGCGCCGGGTCGGCGCCGCTGCCGCGGTACTCGGCCAGCGCCACGGAATGGTCGACCGACAGCGCCTTCGGCAAGGGCTTGGCCGCCTTCGGTGCGCGCACGCCGTCGACCGGATTGAGCGCCACCTCGCCGTTGCGCCCGAGCCAGCGGTACAGGCCGCGCCACGCGCTCAAGGCCAGCGCCACGCTGCGCGGCGACAGGCCACCGGCATGCAGTTGCGCGGCCCAGCGGCGCACGTGTTGCGGCTGCACCTGCGTCATCTCGACACCGGTCTCCCCGGCCCGGCGCGCCAGGCGCAGCAGGGCCTCTTCGTACGTCGCCAGCGTCCGCGCCGCCAGCCGCCGCTCGACGCGAAGGTGCGTGAGGTAACGTTCGACGAGCGGCGTCATGGCATCGCTGCGTCACCGCGCCGCGGCCCAGGACGGACCGACAAGACGCACCAGGCCGGCGCTGGCGATGTCGCCGACGCGGGCCAGGAAGTCGGTGCCCATGTCCGCGCTGTAGCGCGTCGGGTCGGGTGAGCCGAGCACGAGCAGTCCGAAGGCGGGTTCGTCCTGCCGCTGGCGTAGCGGGATCATCGCGAGCGAGGTCACGCTCGCCGGATCGTCCAGCCACAGCGCGGCCTCGAAGCCCGCATTCACGCCGCAATAGGGCATGCTCAGGCTGGCCGCGAAACTCTTCGCATCGTCGCTCACCGCTTGCGCGAAGGGCATCGCGGCATAGGCTTCGTCGGCGCCCCAGACGCGAATCCCAGCCTGGGGGATCAGGAACTGGTGCTTGAGCTCGCGCACCAGCACTTCGGGCACATCGGCGGCGCTGTCCGTCAGCATGATGCTTCGCGTCCAGCGGTGCAGCTTGTCAGCCAGTGCGATGTTGTCCTGCCCGTTGCGGATCAGCTCGATGATCTTCATCTCGAGCCCCTTGACCTTGTCGCGCAGCATCTCCATCTGCCGCTCCTGCAGCGAGACGGCGCGCTGCCCGTGCGGGCTGGTGAGCTGCACGGCGCCCAGCAATTCGGCGTGGCGCTCGAAGAAGCCCGGCGTGTTGGCCAGGAAGTTGGCGATGTCGTACTCGGTGATGCCTTGCGTGCCCAGGTTCGTGCTCACGGTTCGTCCTTCATAGTTCGATGGTTCCCTCGAAAACCGTCTCCGCGGGGCCGGTCATCATGACGCTGGCGTCGCCCCCGGTCCATTCGATGACTAGCGTGCCGCCACGCGTCTGCACCTCGACTTCGCGGTCGAGCAGTCCGAGGCGGATGCCTGCGACCACTGCCGCGCAGGCACCGGTACCGCAGGCCAGCGTCTCGCCGGCATCGCGCTCATGGACGCGCAAGCGGATCTCGCCCCGGCCGAGCACCTGCATGAAGCCGGCATTGACCTTGCGCGGAAAACGCTCGTGATGCTCGACCTGCGGCCCGCGCGCGGCCACCGGCGCGGTATCGACATCGGCAACGATCTGCACCGCATGCGGGTTCCCCATCGAGAGGACGGCGACCTCGACCCGGCCACCGCCGGCAAGCTCGAGCGGCCACAACTCGAAGTCACCCATGGGGCGAGACTGCAGGCCTTCGCCATCGAACGGCAACTGCGCCAGCGCGAAGAGCGGTCGGTTCATGTCGACCGTCACCCGGCCATCGTGCCGCAGGCGCAGCTCGAGCAGGTTGTTGACCGTCTCGACGCGCAGCGTGGTCTTCGTCGACAGGCCCTTGTCGTGAACGAAGCGCACCAGGCAGCGCGCGCCGTTCCCGCAATGCTCGACCTCGTCGCCGGTATTGTTGAAGATGCGATAGCGGAAGTCGACGCCCGGCGTGTCGCTGTGCTCGACGACGAGGATCTGGTCGGCGCCGACGCCGAAGCGCCGGTCGCCGAGGTGCTTGTATTGCTCCGCCGAGAGCTCGATGGGCTCGCGCGTGGCATCGATGACCACGAAGTCGTTGCCCGCGCCTTGCATCTTGCTGAAGCTCAATTGCATGCGCGGATTATCGGGCCCGAGCCACCTCGGCCGGCGCCGCGTCGTGACGAGCTGCTGCGGCGTTTTCGGCATCACCTGCGCAACCAGAGGTTCATTCGGGATTGCGGGGCCCATCGTGTTTTGCTAGGCTGGCCTGCCTGACAAACGCCACCCGAGGAGCTGCACTTGAAACTCAAGACCACGTTGCGCACTGCCGGATCGATCGCTGTCCTTGCCCTCGGCGCCTGCGCGTCGATGGCGCCGAGCACGCCCCAGGAGAAGATGACCTTCTTCGTCACCAGCGTCAATCCCGGCAAGGGGGCCGACCTCGGTGGGCTGGCCGGCGCCGATGCGCACTGCCAGGCGTTGGCCAGCGCCGTCGGCGCGGGCAAGCGCACCTGGCACGCGTACCTGAGCACGATTTCCGACGGAAAGCCCCTCGTCAACGCGCGCGACCGCATCGGCAGTGGCCCATGGCAGAACGTCAAGGGCGACGTGATCGCGGTCAACATCGAGAACTTGCATGGCGACAACAAGATCACGAAGCAGACCGCGCTGACCGAGAAGGGCGGTGTCGTCAACGGCCGTGGCGACACGCCAAACACGCACGACGTGCTGACGGGCTCGCAACCGGATGGCCGGGGCATTGCCGGCAACGTCGATTCGACCTGCTCCAACTGGACGAGCAGCACCACCGGCGCCGCGATGGTCGGGCATCTCGACCGTACGGGAATCGCGACCGACGGAACAGAGAAGTCGTGGAACTCTTCGCATCAGTCGGCTGGTTGCAGCATGGACGCGCTGAAGAGCACCGGCGGCGCTGGGCTGATGTATTGCTTCGCGGTGAACTGAGCTCGGCCGCGGACGGTTCAGATCCGCCGGTGAGCGAGCGCCGGCAGCTGCCGGCGCACTTTGGCGATGCGTGACGCGTCGAGTTCCGCCGTCACGACCCCCTCGCCCGCGGGCAGGCACGCGAGCACCTCGCCCCAGGGATCGACGATCATGCTGTGGCCCCAGGTGCGGCGGCCGTTCTCGTGCAGGCCGCCCTGTGCGGGTGCGATCACGTAGGCCAGGTTCTCCACCGCCCGCGCACGCAACAGCAGCTCCCAGTGCGCCCGACCGGTGGTGTGGGTGAACGCCGAGGGGATGGCGATCAGGTCGCACGGCGCCACCGCGCCGAGCGCGCGGTAGAGCTCCGGGAAGCGCAGGTCGTAGCAGATGCTGAGACCGACCCGCAAGCCCGCGGGCGATTCGCTCGCGACGGCGGCGACGTCGAACGCCACCACGTCGCTGCCGGCCTCGAGTACGCGTGACTCGTCGTAGTGCTCGGTGTCGCTGTCGAAACCGAACAGGTGCATCTTGTCGTAGCGCGCGGCCAGCGTGCCATCCGGCGCATAGACGCAGCACGCGTTGCGCACATGCCCGGCGTCGCCTTCGACGCGCACCGGCAGCGTGCCGCCGATGATCCAGATCGCATGTTCCCGCGCCGCCCCCGACAGCATCTGCTGGATCGGCCCGTCGCCGGAGCGCTCGGCGATCGCGAGCTTGTCGCGGTCATTGAGCCCCATCAGGCAGAAGTACTCGGGCAGCGCAACGAGCTGCGCACCGTCTGCGGCGGCGCGGCCGATCAGCCGGCTGGCGGTGTCGAGGTTGTGCTCGAGCCCGGGTGTCGAAACCATCTGCAGCGCTGCGATCTTCATTCGATGTCTCCGCGGAAAACCCTCTCACCGTGCCGGCGACGATGCCGCACCGGACGGCGGCCCGATCCTGGGCACCCCCTGCGCCGGCTGGCGCACCACCGGTTCGACCTGCGGGTCGGCCCATGATCCCGATACGTGGAACTCGCGCGTGCTCGCCTGGATCATCGGTTCGCGAAGGAACAACTGGGCCAGGAACGTGCCCAGGCCGATCGCGGGGTTGATCACCGCGTAGGCGAGCGACACCGCACCGGCGTTGATCTCGGGCACGACGACGACGCGCAGGTCCTGCGTTTCGTGCTCGATGTCGGCGCTGCCCTCCATCAGCACGGCAGCCTGCACGCCGCGCATCAGCAGGTTGTTCGTGCTGGCCACGCCACGCGCGACGGCGACATCGCCGGTGACGCTGTCGAACGCGAAACCCTCCTCGAACACGTCGCGGAAGTCTAGCGTCAACCGACGTGCGAGCGACTGCAGGCTCAGCACGCCGAGCAACCGTGCAGCACCCGGCTGCGCCTGCAGGAACTGGCCCTGCTCGATGGCGACGTTGAACTGGCCGGTCATGCTCGGGAAGTCCAGCATCATCGGCGAGCCCAGCCACGCGACCTGCCCCCTCATGCGTCCCTTGCCGCCGCGGATCGCATCGACGGTGCCCAGCCGACGCAGCAGGGCGCCGCTGTCCGCGAGCTCGAGTTGAAACTGGAACTCCGCCTTGCGCCGCACCCCGGTACCCGGGCGCGGCTCTTCGGCGGTCGCCGCCCAGCGCCCGGTCGCGTTGAGCTGCGCCTCGGGCAGGCTCAGACGCAGCAGTGTGAGTTCCCACGCGCGTTCAGGTGCGAGCCGGTTCACGGCCTGGACTTCGATCCGGCCGAGCCGCTTGCCACGCAACTCGAGATCGTCGATCACGATGTCGAGGGCGGGCACGCTGGACGGCTGGCGGTCGAGCAGGTTCGTCACCCCTTCTGCGTCGTTCTGGGGCAGGCTCAGACGCGCCAGGCGGGCGTAGACGCGCCCGGGCTGACTGCCGCCACTGCCCGGGCCGGGCGGACGGTATTCCACGTCGCCCGCGAGCTGATCGGCATCGACGCGGGCACGCCACTGCCCGTCCGCGTATGACAGCCCGGCAGTCGCGCCGGTGAGCTTGCGACCGGCCAGGCTCAACTCCTGTGTCCTGAGGTCCACCTTCGCCGGAGCGTATCCGCCTTGCGCGATCGCGGCACCTTCCGCGGTGACGGCGCCGAACAGACGGGTCGACGCGGCTTCCCAGGCGTCGATATCCAGACTGACGAGGCTGACGGCTGCTGCGACGCCGGATGACGGCATCGGCGCAGGCTCGCCGATCCCGATGCCGCCGCGCAGCACGCGCGGCGCATCGCCGGCCAGTTCGCGCTGGTACTGCGCCCGCACGACGTTCCCGAGCTCGAAACGCAGCGTGTCGAGCGGGCTGTCCGTCGCGCCGGGGACGAGCGCGGTCTGCCAGTGCAGCGGCAACGCCGCCTCGGCCGACTTGCGCAGCGGGGCCGGCAGGTCCGAAGCGATGCCGACCAGATCGCTCGCCAGGTCGATCTCCGGCAGGCCTCGCACCAGGGCGAAGGTCAGCCGGTAGCTGGTCTGCCCGGTCAAGGCGCCGGCCAGGCGCGACAGCGCGCCGACTTCGGACGTGCGGCGCAGCCCTTCGGCGGTGAGAACGCCCTGCGCGTTGAGCCGCAGCGACCCGTCGGGCTGGGTGCCGCCATCGATCGTCACGTCGCCGCCGAGCACGCGCCCGCTGGCCCCGACGACAGCCAGGCTCCTGTTCGTGAAGTCGACCCGTCCGCGTGCCGCCGCGAGCACTGGCAACGCGCGGCGGATGCGCACGTCACTGCCCGCGATTTGCAGGCTTCCACTGACGGCGTTCTGTTTCAAGTCATCCAGCGGCAGCGTGAGCGAGAGCTTCAGGTCGCCGTTCCCGTTCGCCGTGGTCTCGCGCAGCGCGCCCTGGAACCAGTCGCCGATGGGTGTCGTGTCGACGAAGCGCAGCATGTCGGCCAGCGGTCCCCGGGCCTGCGTGTCGAGCGTCAATACCGGCTTGTCGGTGAGGTTGCCGATGCCACCGTGCAGCGCGGCGAGTTCGACCCCGTCCAGCTGTGCCCTTGCGTCATGAAACGCGAGCGACGTGCGGTCGATCACGAGTTCGCCGCTCAGCTTGGTCAGCGGCGGCCATCGCGACTCGAGCAGCGTTTCGTGAGCGGTTGCGGCGTCGGGCTGTTCCGCGGTCGCGAGGGCACCGGGCGCGTAGGCGAGCGTCAGGTCGTCGGCGGCGACCGCGATGCGGAACTCGCCCGGTGCACCGGCATGAAACGGAAAGTCCCACAGATCGCCGCGAACGCGGAAAGTCGCCCGCGTCAGGCTGCCGCCGCGCACCGCGTGCTGAACGTAGCGCCGCGCGCCCTCGGGCAGCCCGAGCGGAAGGTAACGGGCGGTTCGCGCGGCGACGCCCTTGGTGAGCGTGCCGTCGAGTTCCAGTACGCCGGGAAAGCGGCCGCCGCGTGCCAGGCCTTCCCCCGCGCCCGTCCTCCAGGTGGCATGCAGCTCGCCCTGCGCATCCGGGTTGGACAGACGTGCATCGATGAGCTGCACCTGCACCGCCGGTTCCAAGCCAGCGCGCGGCTCGATGCGCCAGCGCAGTTTCGCTTCGAGAGCGTCGAGAGGCAAGCGGGTCTCTTCGAAAATGCCGGGCAGTTCGAGCGCGCCGTCTTGCATCGCGAGTGTCGCCTGGCCGCCCTTCTCGTTGGCGCCGATCTCGATCGAGGCATTGCGCAGCCCCGGCCGCCCGATCCCGTTGCCACCGGCGGCGGCCTTCGCATCGATCGACAGGCCAGCCACCCTGGCGCTGAAGCGGTAGTGGGTCGGCGCGTCGAGCGAGCCATCCCAACCGGCGCGGACATCGCTCGCGACGCCCCGCGGGTTGACCTGCGCCAGCAACGTGCGCAGTGCCTCACCGAGCGGCAGGCGTTCGGTGGTGTGCGCGATCACTTCGAGATCGAGTCGGCCGGCGCTGAACTCGCCGCTGCCGATCGCGCCGTCGGCAGCACGCGTCCACGCGAACTCGAGGTCGCCCGGCGGCCAGCGAACGCCATCGCCGGTGAGGAAGCCGAACTGGTGCAGCGACAACCTGCCACCGTGCTCGCCGCGCTGGCCCGCCAGGCGCCCCTGCAACTCCTCGACGACCAGTGGCTCGAGGTCTGCGCCGAGCCGCAACGCTACCGTGCGCAGCGCGAGGTCGAGCGTGACACCGCGGGCTACCCCTTCGCGCAACTCGAGCCAGGCGCGCACCGCGCCGACGCCCTGGCTCAGCTCGAAGGGCAGGTCGAGGTATTGCCGCAACCGGCTCGCGTCGGCGCGGCGAGCGTCGGCATAGACCTGGCCCGACCAGCGCCGCCAGTCGCCGCTGCGAGCCAGCAGCGGCTGCGTGAACTCGCCTCGCAGGCTGAAGCGTTCGCCCCAGGCGGAGGGGGGTGTCGCATCCAGCCGCAGGCGATGGCCGCGCAGCGTGTTGCGCACGACCAGGTCGACGGCGGTCAGCTCGAGTGGCGGCGCAGCACGCTGTTCGTCGCTCCAGCGCAGCGCGGCGCCGCGGATGGCGACCTCGCGCTGCTTGAAGAACCAGTCGGCCGCGCCGGAGTCGCTGCTCGCGGACGCGCTGCTGAAGTCCATGCCGGCGACGAACAGACGGCCCGCAGCGTCGCGGCGCACTTCGATCCGCGCGCCGTCGATCAGCAGTTGCGCCAGACGCAACTCGAGGCTGGTCGCCGAGGCCAGCATCGAGCGTGCCGAGATCGACGCCAGCACGCGAGAAAGCTGCAGTGCCGGACGCAGTTGGGCGTCGAGCAGCGTCACGTCGTGCAACTCGACCGTCGGGGCCCAGCGGCTGCTGCGTGCTTCGATGCTGCCGATGCGCACCGGGACGCCGAGGATCTGGCTGGCCTGGGTCTCGATCAGCGGGCGCCAGCGCTCGATGTGGGGCAGAATGACCCAGTGCAAGCTCAGCCAGGCCAGCAGCACGATGCCGAAGAACGCAAGCGTCAACCATGCCCCGACCCGCACCAGCGCGCGCGCGGCGAGCCACCGACGCGGAGCAGGCACGACGGCAGTGAAAGGCGCGATGTTCGACATGTGGAATCGGGGAGGCCGGGCAAACCGGGGGGGTGTTCTAGGAGCCTGTCGGCCTTTGGATTGTGCCGGGCCCGATCCGAAGCCCGGCGGGCCAGTTGCATCATCGGGCCCGTTGGGGCCGAGGGACCCCGGCCGGCAGCGTGACGGTTCTCTCGCGGCGCGGCGCGGATCAACCTAGCACGTCGCCGTCGCATGGGTTCACAGGCGCCTCCGATCGACCATGCTGCGGCCAGCGCCGACCACAGCCGTTTCGTGCAGCGCGTCCGGCGCCGCTACGCCGATGAACTCGCGCGTCTGCCTCCCGGACTGCCCGACCTGGCAGCTGTCGATGCGCTGATCGAGTCGCTGCGGGCCGGCGGCCGCTCGTTGCCGCAGGCGATGCGGGTGGCGCGCCACTTGGTGCTGGAGCGGCTCGCCCTGCTCGACGTGGAGCAGCGCGCCGCGCTGCCCGACATCACCGCGGCAATGACGGCACTGGCCGAGGCGACGCTCGCACTCGCGCTCGCCGAGGCCCGCACCGAGCAGGACCGGCGCTTCGGCCCGCCCTTGAACACCGCCGGTGAACCGATACCTTTCTGGGTCGTCGGCATGGGCAAGCTCGGTGCGCGCGAGCTCAATGTCTCGTCCGACATCGACCTCGTCTACGTGTACGAGGAAGATGGCCAGACCGCCGGACCGCAGCCGGTGAGCGCGCACGAGTACTTCTCGAAGCTCGCGCGCAGCCTGTATACGCTGATCGGCGAAAGCAACGACGACGGCAACGTCTTCCGCGTCGATCTCGCGCTGCGGCCCAACGGCAACTCCGGCCCCCCCGTGGTGAGCCTGGCGATGCTCGAGGAATATTTCCTGGTGCAGGGCAGGGAATGGGAGCGCTTCGCCTGGCTGAAGAGCCGCGTCGTCGCGCCACGCGACAGCGAAGCGCGCAGGCGCGCGCTGGCCTTGCGCGGCACCGTGACCGCGTTCGTCTACCGTCGCTATCTCGACTACGGCGTGTTCGAAGGGCTGCGCCAGTTGCACCGCAAGGTGCGCGACGAGGCGCAGCGCCGCGCCGCCGGCCGACCCGAGCGGGCCAACGACGTGAAGCTGTCGCGCGGCGGCATCCGCGAGATCGAGTTCATCGTGCAACTCCTGCTCGTCGTGCGCGGCGGCCAGTTCCCCGAGCTCCGCACGCGCTCGACGCTGACCGCGCTGCAGCGGCTCGCCGCGGGCGGGCTGATGAAGCCGGCCAGCGCCGCGCGGCTGGCCGAGGCCTACACGTTCCTGCGGCGCCTCGAACATCGCATCCAGTACCTCGACGATCAGCAGACACACCTACTTCCGGCCGACGACGCCGACCTCGCCTGGATCGCGCGAAGCATGGGACTTGGCGGCGATGCCAGCGCCTGCGAGCTGCTCGATCGGCTCGGCGAAATGCGCGAGTTCGTCGCGACCGAGTTCGACGCATTGCTGCACGATGGCCGCACGCCTCCGCCGGGGGCCGACGGCGGTAATGGCGGCGAGGGCTGCCGCGCTTGCGCCGCGCCGGTGCTGCCGGTGGACAGCGAGACCTTCCTTGCGCAGCTCCCGGCCGTGCTGGCCGAGCGGGTGCGGTCGTGGTGCGAGCGGCCGTCGGTCCAACTCCTGCGCGACGAGAGCAAGCTGCGCCTGGCGCGGCTGGTCAGCGGCGCCGCGCAGGCCTTGAACGAAGGAGCCTGCACGAGCGATGCAGCGCTGCGTTTCGTCGACTGGCTGGAGCCGCTTCTGCGGCGCGAGAGCTACCTGGCGCTGCTCGTCGAGCGACCCGAGGTGCTGCGCCGGCTGCTGCGCTTGCTCGGCCTGGCACGCTGGCCGATGCGCTACCTGATGCGCCACCCCGGCGTGATCGACGAGTTGGCCGACGAGCGGCTGTTACACGACCGCTTCGACGGGGCGGCCACCATCGCCGAACTCGACGCGCGGCATGCCGCGTGGGAGCGGTCCGGCGAAGCCGACGAGGAGTTGCTGCTCGACACGCTGCGTCATGCCCATCATGCCGAGGTGTTCCGCACGCTGGTGCGCGATGTCGAGGGCCACATCACGGTCGAGCAGGTCGCGGACGACCTGTCGGCGCTCGCCGACGCGATGCTGCAGTGCGCGATCAAATGGGCCTGGAAGCACCTGAAGCAGGCGCACCGGCCGCAGCCCGAGTTCGGCGTCATCGCCTATGGCAAGCTCGGCGGCAAGGAGCTCGGCTACGGCAGCGATCTCGACGTGGTGTTCGTCTACGACGACGCCGACGAGGCGGACAAGGACAGGGCGGCCGAGGTCTACGGCGCCTTCGTGCGCAAGCTGATCCCCTGGCTCACGCTGCGCACCGCAGCGGGCGAGTTGTTCGACATCGACACCGCGCTGCGCCCGAACGGCAACTCCGGCTTGCTCGTCACTTCGATGAACGCGTTCGAGCGCTACCAGCACGGACGCGGCAGCAACACCGCGTGGACCTGGGAGCATCAGGCGCTCACGCGGGCACGCTTCTGCGCCGGCTCGCCGAGCCTGGCTCCGCGCTTCGAGGCGGTACGCCGCGCAGTGCTGAGCGCACCGCGCGATGCCGAGGCGCTGCGCGCCGAGGTGCGCGCGATGCGCGAGAAGCTGCGCGCGGCGCGACCGGTGCGCGCGGGGCTTTTCGACGTCAAGCACAGCGCCGGCGGCATGATCGACGTCGAATTTGCGGTGCAGGCACTCGTGCTCACGCAGAGCGCGGCGCACCCCGAACTGCTGGCCAATGTCGGCAACATCGCGCTGCTGCAGCGTGCCGAGGCTTGCGGATTGCTGCCGCAGGGCGTCGGCGTCGCCGCTGCCGACTCCTACCGGGAGCTGCGCCGGGCCCAGCATGGTGCGCGGCTCGACGAGCAGCCGACCCAGGTGGCGCCCGAGGCGATGGCGGTGCAGCGCGACGCGGTGCTGGCGCTGTGGCACGTGGTTTTCGGCGCGTCGTCGTGACCCTTTCGCGCAGGCCGGGCTGGGCCTGGTGCGCCATGGCCGCAGTGTTGGCGCTCGGCTGTGCGCTGGCGCAGGGCCGACCCGCCGGCGCGATCGACTGGCAGCCCACGCTGGCGTTCAGCCAACCCTGGCGCGCCTTCAGCGCCGCGTTCGTTCACTACAGCGCGCTGCACCTGGCAGGCAACGCGACGGGTCTCGCGCTCGTGGCAGCGCTGGGCGCCGCCGCCCGCGCGCCATGGCGGCTGGCGCTGGCCTGGCTCGCGGCTTGGCCGCTGACGCAACTGGGCCTGCTCATGCAGCCCGAACTCGCGCACTACGGCGGCCTGTCCGGAGTCGTGCATGCGGGCGTCGCCATCGTCTGCGTGCACCTGCTGTTCGCCGGCCATCGCTGGCTCGGCGGCGCGATGCTTGCTGGCGTGCTGCTGAAGGTGTTGAGCGAGACCCCCTGGGGTGCGCCGCTCCGCCATCCGTCGGGCTGGGACATCGCCGTCGCGCCGCTCGTGCATGCCACCGGGCTCGTCGCCGGAACCTCTTGCGCCTTGCTTGCCGAGGGCTCGGCAAGGCGGCGGCGCGGACGCTTGATCGGGAGCGAGTGCACAAGGGGTTGATGTGACGGCGCCTGAGCACTTGCGTTGTGGACCCGGGATGCAAGGTCTGCCCCACCGAGTGGTCCGCCGGTCCGCTTTCGGCCCGTTGCTGTCAGTGGCGCGTGCAGCCGGAAGTGGGGTCGCCGACTCCGTTCAGGGAATTCTTATTCACTCCGTCGACGACCCCACTCCCGGCT
>Ga0209048_10000684_pt1 | contig 35926 bp, 33 predicted proteins | sample FrelakmetCRP12CR_FD_187146 | JGI IMG/M metagenome (GOLD analysis project Ga0209048, IMG submission 187146) | Freshwater lake sediment microbial communities from the University of Notre Dame, USA, for methane emissions studies - CRP12 CR (SPAdes)... | ecosystem: Environmental > Aquatic >...
TGGTAGCGGGGGCAGGATTTGAACCTGCGACCTTCGGGTTATGAGCCCGACGAGCTGCCAGACTGCTCCACCCCGCAATCGAGCCGCTCATTGTACCGGCACGACCCCCCATCTGCAATCCCGTCGCCGAGTTACGGCATCACGCGAGCACAGAGGGCCAGCATCAGCCCCGGATACAGGCCGAGCACCAGCACCGCCAAGCCGTTCACGCTCAGCATGAAGCGCAGCGCCCCGCTCCCCTCGAGCATCACGCGCTGCGACGGCTCATCGAAATACATGAGCTTCACGACGCGCAAGTAATAGTAGGCGCCGATCACCGAGAAGAGTACCGCCGTCACCGCGAGCCACAGCGAATCGGCGTGCAGGACCGCCTGGATCACGGCCAGTTTCGCCCAGAACCCGATGAAGGGCGGGACGCCCGCCATGCTGAACATCAGCATGAGCATCACCGCAGCGAACCAGGGGCTACGCGCGTTCAGGCCCCTGAAGTCCTCGAGGCTGTCGGCCTCGAAACCAGCGCGCGACAGCAGAATGATCATGCCGAAGCCGCCGAGCGACATGATCACGTAGGTGATCGTGTAGTAGAGCGCCGCACTGTAGCCCTCGCTGTTGCCCGTCAGGATGCCGAGCAGGATGAAGCCGACGTGCGAAATGGTTGAGTACGCCAGCATCCGCTTGATGTTGGTCTGAGCGATTGCAACCACATTGCCGATCGCGAGCGACAGCACCGCGACGATCGTCAGCATGCCGCCCCAGCCGCTCGCGTGCAGCGGGCCGAGGCCTTCCGCCAGCAGGCGGAAGGCGAGCGCAAACGACGCCAGCTTGGGCGCCGAGCTCAGAAACAGCGTCACTGCCGTCGGGGACCCGTGGTACACGTCGGGTACCCACATGTGGAACGGCACGGCGCCGAACTTGAAGGCCACGCCGACCACGATGAACGCGAGGCCGAACAGCAGCCCGATCTGGTTCGGTCCGAGCGCTGCTGCGACGCTCGCGATCTTCCCCAGCTCGAGCGTGCCGGTGACGCCGTAGACGATCGACATGCCGTAGAGCAGCGAGCCGGACGCGATCGAGCCCAGCACGAAGTACTTGATCGCCGCCTCGGCTGACACGCCTGAGTCTCGGTTGAAGGCCACCATGGCGTACAGCGACAGCGCCAGGAGTTCGACGCCGAGGTAGAGCGTCACGAGGCTGTTGGCCGAGATCAGCACCATGATGCCGAGCAGCGCGAACAGTCCGAGCACGAAGTATTCGCCCTTCAGCAGCGAGCGCTTCTTCAGGTAGCCGTAGCCGTACAGGAACGCGACGGCCACGGCGCCGTAGGCGACGAGCTTCAGCAGGTTGCCGACCGGGTCGCCGACGTAGGTGCCGTGCCAGCCCACCGTCCGCACAGTCGCGCCGGTCGTGGCGGTGATCCAAGACGCCCCGGCGATCGCCAGCAGCGACAGCGCGTAGGTTTCCCAGCGGTTCTTCTCGTGGAGGAACAGGTCGATGAGCAAGATCACGCAGGTCGCGGCGAGCAGGAACATTTCCGGCGCCGCGAGCGCGAGATCGAGACGTGTGATGGCGGCAGGGTTCATGGCGGTCAGAGCTTCGACATCATCATCTGCTGCACGAGTTGCGCGATCGTCGGGCGCATCACGTCGAGGAGCGGGGCCGGGTACAGGCCGAGCGCCAGCACCGCGACGGCCAGCACCCCCAGCACCACGAACTCGCGCGGGTTGAGGTCCTTCAACGCGGCCACCTGGGCATTGGCCACTGGCCCGAACACGACGCGCTTCACCAGCCACAACGTATAGGCAGCGCCGAGGATCAGCGTCGTGGCCGCGAGGAATGCGTACCAGAAGCTGGCCCGGAAACTCGACAGGATCACCAGGAACTCGCCCACGAACCCCGACGTCCCGGGCAGGCCGGCGTTCGCCATCGCGAACAGCACCATCAGAGTTGCGAACACGGGCATGGTGTTGACGACACCGCCGTAGTCGGCGATCTGCCGGCTGTGGACGCGGTCGTAGAGCACGCCGATGCAGAAGAACAGCGCGCCGGAGACGAGCCCGTGCGAGACCATCTGCACCATCGCGCCGTCGAGGCCCATCCCCGCCCCGGCCAGACTGCCTGTCGAGCGCACGATCTGGAAGCCCGCGAACGCGCCGAGCGTGACGAAGCCCATGTGCGCGATGGACGAGTACGCGACCAGCTTCTTCATGTCCTGCTGCACGAGGGCCACGAAGCCGATGTACACGACGGCGATCAGCGACAGCGTAATGAGCAGCCAGTCGAGCTCGCGGCTCGCGTCGGGGGTGATCGGCAGGCTGAAGCGGAGGAAGCCATACCCGCCCATCTTCAGCATGATCGCCGCCAGAATCACTGAGCCGCCGGTGGGCGCCTCGACGTGCGCATCCGGCAACCAGGTGTGCACCGGCCACATCGGTACCTTCACCGCAAACGCCACTAGGAAGGCCATAAAGATGAAGACCTGCTCGTGCAACGTGAGCGGCAACGCTTGCAGGTCGGCCAGCGCGTAGCTGCCGCCCTTGAGGTACAGGTAGATGAGCGCGACCAGCATCAGCACCGAGCCGAGAAACGTGTACAGGAAGAACTTGACCGTCGCGTATACGCGCCGCGGCCCGCCCCAGACGCCGATGATGACGAACATCGGGATCAGCATCGCTTCCCACAGCACGTAGAACAACAACGCATCGAGCGCCGAGAACACGCCGATCATCAGGCCTTCGAGGATCAGGAAGGCGGCCAGGTACTGCGCCTGGCGCTTCGCGATCACCGTCCACGCCGCAATCACCACCAGCGGCGTGACAAACGCCGTGAGCACGATGAGTGGCATGGAAATGCCGTCGACGCCGAGGCAATACCAGGCGTTGAAGGCGCCGATCCAGGGCTCCCGCTCGACGAACTGCATCGCCGCCGTCGCCGGATTGAAGTTCTGCCAGAGCACGACGCTGGCCGCGAAGGTGACCAGGCTCGCGATCAGCGCGATCCAGCGGCCGGCGGCGTCGTTACGGTCACCGATCAGCAGCAGCAGGACGCCCGCCGCGATGGGCAGCCAGACGAGCGCGCTGAGGATTGGCCAGTCAGCTTGCATGGGTGATCAGTTCCGCCAGAGCAGCCACGCGAGCAGCGCCGATAGGCCGATGATCGTCGCGAAGGCGTAATGGTAGAGATAGCCGGACTGGATGCCGCGCAGGACTCCGGCGATCCAGCCAACGAGCCGCGCCGAGCCGTTCACCGCCGCACCGTCGATAATGGCGACGTCGCCGCCGCGCCACAGCACGTTGCCGAGGCCCCGGCTGCCGGCCGCGATGACCTTCTCGTTGAAGGCGTCGAAGTAGTACTTGTTGACGAGCAGCGTGTAGAGGCCGTCCGACTTCTCCCGCAGCGCAGCCGCGAGCGCCGGACGCTTGAGGCACAGGTACCATGCCGAGGCCACGCCGGCTGCCGCCAGCCACACCGCCGGCCCGGCCAGGCCGTGCAGCAGGAACGGCAGCGGGCCGCGGAAGTCCTCCCGCAACTGCCCGAGCACGTCGTGGGCCGGCGCCACGTGGATGGCCCCCGCGAAATAGTCGCCGAACAGCAGCGGACCGATGGCCGGCCAGCCGATCGCGATCGACGGGATGGCGAGCAGCACGAGCGGCACCGTCACCACCCAGGGACTCTCATGCAGGTGCTCCTGCGTGTGGTGGTCCATGCGCTCCTCGCCGTGGAACGTCATGAACACGAGCCGGAACGAGTAGAACGCCGTCACGAAGACGCCGCTCATCACACAGAAGTATGCGTAACCTGCGCCCGGGAGCCTGGACTCGTGAACCGCCTCGATCAGAGCGTCCTTCGAGAAGAAGCCGGCGAATCCGGGGAAGCCGATTAGCGCCAGCGACCCGATCAGGCAGGTCCAGTACGTGACGGGCATGTACTTGCGCAGTCCGCCCATCTTGCGCATGTCCTGCTCGTGGTGCATCGCGATGATGACCGAGCCCGCCGCCAGGAACAGCAGCGCCTTGAAGAACGCGTGGGTCATGAGGTGGAAGATCGCCCCCGCATAGGCCGACGCGCCGAGCGCGACCGTCATGTAGCCGAGCTGCGACAGCGTCGAGTACGCCACCACCCGCTTGATGTCGTTGTTGACGATGCCGAGGAAGCCCATGAACAGCGCCGTCGTGGCGCCGATCACGAGCACGAAGCTGAGCGCCGTCTCGCTAAGCTCAAAGAGCGGCGACATGCGGGCCACCATGAAGATGCCCGCCGTGACCATGGTCGCGGCGTGGATCAGCGCCGAGATGGGCGTCGGGCCTTCCATCGAGTCCGGTAGCCACACGTGCAGCGGCACCTGCGCGGACTTGCCCATCGCCCCGACGAAGAGGCAGATGCAGATCACGGTCGCGGCGGACCACGCTGTATGGGGCAGCAGCGTGAACGTGCTGCTTGCGATCTTCGGCGTCTGGCCGAAGACCTCCGCGTAGTGCAAGGAACCCGTCAGGTAGACGATCCCGGCGATCCCGAGTACGAAGCCGAAGTCGCCGACGCGATTGACGATGAACGCCTTCAGGTTGGCGAAGATCGCGCTCGGCCGCGTGTACCAGAAACCGATCAACAGGTAGGAGACGAGGCCTACCGCCTCCCAGCCGAAGAACAGCTGCAGCAGGTTGTTCGCCATCACGAGCATGAGCATCGAGAACGTGAACAGCGAGATGTAGCTGAAGAACCGCGTATAACCCGGGTCCTCGTGCATGTAGCCGATGGTGTAGACGTGGACCATCAGCGAGACGAAGGTGACGACCACCATCATCAGGGCCGAGAGGCGGTCGATCAGGAAGCCGACCTCCATGCGAATGCCGTCGCTGACGAGCCAGGTGTAGACCGGCGCGTCGAACGGGGCGCCGCCCTGCAGCAACCCCCACAGGACCTGCACGGAGAGCGCGAAGGCGACCGCCACGCCGAGGATGGTGACGGTGTGGGCTCCTGCCCGCCCGATCCAGCGGCCGAAGAAGCCGGCGAGCACCGCGGCCGCGAGCGGCGCAAGCACGATCGTGAGGAGAGTCCGCTCCACGGCTCAGCCCCTCATGGTGTCGAGGTCTTCGACGTTGATGCTCTTCCGCTCGCGGAACAGCACGACCAGGATGGCGAGGCCGATAGCGGACTCGGCGGCGGCTACCGTCAGGATGAAGAACACGAACACCTGGCCCGACAGGTCGCCGAGGTAGTGCGAGAAAGCGACGAAGTTGAAGTTCACCGAGAGCAGCATGAGCTCGATGCACATGAGCAGCAGCAGCACGTTCTTGCGGTTGATGAAGATGCCGGCGATGCTCAGGCTGAAGAGGATGCCAGACAGCAGCAGCACGTGGGATAGCGGGATCACTGCTTGCCCTCCGCTTCCATCTTGACGATGCGAATGCGGTCCCGGGCCCGTACCGCCACCTGCGCCGCCACGTCCTGCAGCTTCTGCCCGGCACGCCGCCGCATGGTGAGCGTAATCGCCGCGACGATGGCGACGAGCAGGATCACGGCGGCGATCTCGAATGGATACAGGTACTGCGTGTAGAGCAGCTGCCCCAGCTCCGCCGTGTTCGAGTAGCCCTGAGGCTTCGGCGCCGGCGCGGCCGCCTCCGCAAGGCCGAGCCGCCGCACCCACACCACCAGGCCGATCTGCGCCACCACGATCAGGGCGATCAGTGCGCCGAGCGGCGCGTAGCGCGTGAAGCCCTGGCGCAGCTTGTCGACGTCGACGTCGAGCATCATCACGACGAACAGCCACAGCACCATCACCGCGCCGACGTAGACGACGACCAGTGTCACCGCCAGGAACTCAGCCTCAAGCAGCAGCCAGATGACCGCGCTGTTCAGAAAGGCGAATACGAGGAACAGGGCGCAGTGCACGGGGTTCCGCGCGGTGATGACGCCGAGCGCCGACCCGACCAGGGTCGCACCGAAGATGTAGAACAGAATGTTGACGATCATGCGTGTCGCTCTGTCAGCGGTAGCGGGCGTCGGCAGCCTTGTCGGCCGCGATCATGGCCTCGTAGCGCTCACCAATGGCGAGCAGCTTGTCCTTGGTCATAATGTTCTCGCCGCGGTTCTCCATGTGATACTCGTGGATGCGGGTCTCGACGATCGCGTCTACCGGGCAGGCCTCCTCACAGAAGCCGCAGTAGATGCACTTGAACAGGTCGATGTCGTAGCGGGTCGTGCGGCGCGTCCCGTCCGCGCTGACGTCGGACTCGATGGTGATGGCGAGTGCCGGGCACGTCGCCTCGCAGAGCTTGCAGGCGATGCAGCGCTCCTGGCCGTTCGGATACCGCCGCAGCGCGTGCAGGCCGCGGAAGCGCGGCGACTGCGGTGTCTTCTCCTCGGGGTACTGGATCGTGACCTTCGGCGCGAACAGTGCGCGCAGCGTCACCGACAGACCGACGGCGAGTTCCCAGAGGAAGAAGGTCTTGATGAAGCTGCGCACGGCGTTCCCTACCTCACGCGGCCCAAGGCCCGACCTTGTAGATCCACATCGCGGCCTCGACGCACAGCCACACCAGCGTCACCGGGATGAACACCTTCCAGCCGAGCCGCATGATCTGGTCGTATCGGTAGCGCGGGAACGTGGCGCGGAACCACAGGAAGCAGAACAGGAAGAAGCCCGCCTTTACAGCCAGCCAGAGCAGGCTCGGCTTCGCGAGTACGGTGCCGCCGAGCACCGGGTAGCCTTCGAACGGCGAGAGCCAGCCGCCGAAGAAGAATGTCGAGGTGAGGGTGGCGATCAGGATCATGTTCGCGTATTCGGACAGGAAGAACAGCGCGAAGGCGATGCCCGAGTACTCGACGTGGAAGCCGGCGACGATCTCCGACTCGCCCTCGGCGACGTCGAACGGCGCGCGATTGGTCTCGGCCACACCGGAGATGAAGTACACGACGAACAGCGGGAACAGCCACAGCCAGTACCAGGCGCCCGGGCCGCCCGACTGCGCGGCGATGATCTTGCCGAAGTTGAGCGTGCCTGCCGCCATTACCACGCCGACCAGCGCGAAGCCCATGGCGATTTCATAGGCGACGATCTGCGCCGCCGAACGCATGGCGCCCAGGAAAGCGTACTTGGAGTTCGCGGCCCAGCCCGCGAGGATGATGCCGTAGGCGCCGAAGCCCGCCAGCGCGAGCACGTACAGCACGCCCGCGTCGACGTCCGCGATCGCAAACCCCGGCCACAGCGACATCACCGCCCAGGCCGCAAAGGCCGGCGTCAGCGTGAGCAGCGGCGCCACCACGAACAGGAAGCGATTCGAGCGCGCCGGCACCACCACTTCCTTGATCAGCAGCTTGATCACGTCGGCGAACGGCTGCAGCAGGCCCTTCGGCCCGACGCGGTTCGGACCGATGCGCACCTGCATGTAGCCGATGACTTTGCGCTCGGCGAGCGTGAGGTAGGCCACGCAGAGGATGACCGTGATGGTGACGGCTAGGATCTGGCCGGCCGCCACGAGCGTGTGCCGCAGCCACTCCGGCCAGGACAGCCACATCGCGAGCGCCGTCTGGATCATGCCGCACCGCCCGGTGCTGCCGCCCGGCCGTCGCGCGTCTGCTGCAGCGGCTGCGAACGGCGCACGATCGCGTCCACCTGATAGATCCCGACCTCGCGAGCGGCGTCCACGGCGGCGAGGCGACCGGGCGCGAAGGACGTGCGGGGTGCGGCGGGCGCGTACTCGCCGAGCTCACGGCGCAGCTCCTCGCGCACGTCCTCGGAGCTCACGTAGTCGAAGCCCGGCAGGCCGAGCAGGTTGCCGAGCACGCGCAGCACCTTCCAGGCCGGGCGTGCCTCGCCCGGCGGCCGGGCCGCGCCGGCCACGCTCTGCCAACGCCCCTCGACGTTGACCCAGGTGCCGGAAGTCTCGGCGAACGCCGCGACCGGCAGGATGACTGTCGCAGCGACTAGCTGCTCTCGACCGGCGTACGGCGTGATCGCAACCACGCACTCGGCGCCGCTCAAGGCCGACTCGACGGCCGGCGACGGCGCGAGGTCCGCCGCCTCGATGCCGCCGACGAGGAGGTACGCCCTGAGCCGCGCGTTCAGCATTTCTGCCGCGCCGAGACCCGGGCTGGCCACGGGGCGCCCGCCCGCGCCGCGATGCGGCGTGACACCCGCCAGCGCCGCGGCAACCGCGTTGCCGCCCTCCGGCAGGTAGCCGAGCTTCGCACCCGTCACCTCCGCGAGCGATGCGGCCAGCGCGTGGATCTCCGAATACGCGACGTGGCGCAGCGCCAGCGCCCCGAGCAGGATGACGCGCAGCGCGCCCTGCCCCAGGAGGCCAGCCACCGCGTCGTGCTCCGCGGCGGGGGTGATCCCCTCGAGAGCGGCGGCGACGTTCGGCGGCATCGCCCTGCCCTGACCGCGCAGCGCGGCCGCGAGAACCGCGGCCAGGTGCTGGGCCATGCCGCGCCCGTTCGACGTCAGGCTCGCGGCCACCGGGAACGTCACCTCGCAAGCCCGCGGGTTGACGAAGGCGACCCGCGCGCCGCGACGCACGACGCCCTGCCGGATGCGGTGCGCGATGAGCGGCACCTCCCTGCGCAGATCCGAGCCCACCACGAGGAGCCCTGAGGCGCCCTCGAGTTCGGCGATGCGGCAGCCGAGCGTCGGCGCCACTGGGTCACCGGCCTGGTCGCGGAAGTCGACGCGCCGCAGGCGGTAATCGACGTTGTCCGTGCCGAGACCGCGCGCCAGGCGGCCAGTCAGGCTCAGCTCCTCCAGCGTGCAGAGCGTCGAGGCGAGCACGCCAAGCTGCGGCGGCCCCGCCTCGCGGACGACCTTCTGCAGCCCGCGGGCCGCCGCCTCGAGTGCCGTCTCCCAGTCCACCTCGCGCCACGCCCCGCCTTCCTTGACCATCGGCTTCTGCGCGCGATCGGCGCTGTAGAGGCCCTCGCAACTGAAGCGATCGCGGTCGGCGATCCAGGTCTCGTTGATCTCGTCGTTGGCCCGCGGCACTACGCGCATCAGGCGTCCGCGCAGCACGTGCCCGTACAAATTGGTGCCGACGCAGTCGTGGGGCGAGACCAGCGGGTGCTGCGTCATCTCCCATGAGCGCGCGCGGTAGCGGTACGGCTTGTTGTTCAGTGCGCCAACCGGGCACAGGTCGATGATGTTGGCGGAGAGCTCGTGCTCGAGGCTTTTCTCGACATAGGTCGAGATCTGCATCATCTCACCACGGCCGATCGTGCCGAGATCCGGGAGACCTGCGATCTCCTGGCCGAAACGGACGCAGCGCGTGCAGTGGATGCAGCGTGTCATGTCCGTGGAGACGAGCGGGCCCAGGTTCCTGTCCTTCACGACGCGCTTGCGCTCGGTGTAGCGCGAGACGTCGCGCCCGAAGCCCATGGCGAGGTCCTGCAGCTCGCACTCGCCGCCCTGGTCGCAGATCGGGCAGTCGAGCGGATGGTTGATGAGCAGGAACTCCATCGTCGCCTTCTGCGCGGCGAGCGCCTTCGGCGACTTGGTGAAGACCTTCATGCCCTCCGCGACCGGCGTGGCGCAGGCAGGCAGCGGCTTCGGCGCCTTCTCCACCTCCACCAGGCACATGCGGCAGTTGGCCGCGATGCTCAGCTTCTCGTGGTAGCAGAACCGCGGCACGTAGATGCCCTGCGCATCCGTGGCCTGGATGAGCATTGCGCCCTTGCGCGCCTTGACCGGCACGCCGTCGACTTCGATATTGACCAGCTCTTCGCTCATGCTGCCATCACGCCGCGTGGCCACGCGCCTCGACGAGGCTGTGGCCGTGCTCGACGAAATACTCGAACTCGTGCCGGTAGTGCCTTATGAAGCTCTGCACGGGCCAAGCCGCCGCATCACCCAGCGCGCAGATGGTGTGGCCCTCGATGCGGTTGGCGACGTCGACCAGCAGGTCGATGTCGGACTTGCGGCCCTGCCCGGCGAGCATCCGCTCCAGCGTCCGCTCGAGCCAGCCCGTGCCCTCGCGGCACGGCGTACACTGCCCGCACGACTCCATGTGGTAGAAGCGCGAGAGGCGGTGCAGCACCCGCACCATACAGGTGGTCTCGTCCATCACGATCACGGCCGCCGAGCCGAGCGAGGAGCCGGCCTTCCTGAGCGAGTCGTAGTCCATGTTGGCGGCGAGGATGGTCTCGGCCGGCACCACCGGCACCGAGGAGCCGCCCGGGATCACCGCCTTGAGCCTGCGCCCCCGCCACACGCCGCCGGCGAGCGCGAGCAGGTCCTTGAACGGTATGCCGAGTGGCAGTTCGAAGTTGCCGGGCTTCGCAACGTGGCCGGACACCGAGAAGATCACCGTGCCGCCCGAGTTCTGCGGTCCCAGCGCGGCGAACCACTCCGGGCCCTTGCGCACGATGGTGGGCACCGAGGCGTAGCTCTGTGCATTGTTGATCGTGGTGGGCTTGCCGTACAGGCCGTAGTTGGCCGGGAACGGCGGTTTGAAGCGCGGACGGCCCTGCTTGCCCTCGAGCGACTCGAGCAGCGCGGTCTCCTCGCCGCAGATGTAGGCGCCCGCGCCCATGAAGGTGTGGAGGTGGAAGTCGACACCCGAGCCGAGGATGTTCTTGCCGAGGAGCCCCGCGGCGTACGCCTCCTTGAGCGCAGCCTCGAAGCGCGGCACGGGCTCCGCCATGAACTCTCCGCGGACGTAGTTGTAGCCGACGCTCGAGTTGGTGGCGTAACCGCCAATCGCCATGCCCTCGATCAGCGCGTGCGGGTTGTAGCGCAGGATGTCGCGGTCGTGGCACGTACCGGGCTCGCTCTCGTCGGAGTTGCAGACCATGTACTTCTGGCCGGGCGCGTTGCGCGGCATGAACGACCACTTCAGTCCGGTCGGGAAGCCGGCGCCACCGCGGCCCCGCAGGCCCGAGGCCTTGACCATCTCGATAACCTGCTCGCGCGGCGGCTTCTCCGCCAGGATCTTCTTCCAGGCCTCGTAGCCGCCGATTTTCAGGTACGTGCCGAGCTCCCAGGAGCGCTCGTACTTGAGCGGCTCGAAGCACACGAGATTGATGCGGTCTTGCCAGTCGGCCACGCGGCGGCTCCCGTTACCTGTGCTCGTCGAGAATCCTGTCGACCGTCTCCGGCGTCAGGTTCTCGTAGTAGACGTGGTTGACCATCATCATCGGCGCGCCGTTGCAGGCCGCCAGGCACTCTTCCTCGCGCTTGAGGAAGAACCGCCCGTCCGGCGTGCTCTCGCCCACCTTGACGCCGAGGCGCCTCTCGACGTGGACGAGCAGCTCCTCGCCGCCACGCAGCATGCAGGAGATGTTCGTGCACACCGAGATGTGGTGGCGGCCGCAGGCGCTCGTCTCGAACATCGAGTAGAAGCTCGCAACCTCGTACACCTGGATCGGCGGGAGCTCAAGGTAGGCGGCAACCTCGTCCATCGCGGCCTGCGTGAGGTAGCCCTGCTCGTGCTGCACGGCGTGCAGCGCGGCGATCACGGCCGAACGCCTGCGGTCCGCCGGGAACTTCGTCAGCCAGTGGTCGATTTCCTCGCGGACGTGCGCCGACAGCGCGCCGTACGTCGTGCCGTGAGTACCTTGGCTCACCGGTCGATCTCCCCGAACACGACATCCGCGGTGCCGATCACCGCGACCACATCCGCCAGCATGTGGCCGTTGACCATCTCATCGAGCGCCGCGAGGTGCGGGAAGCCCGGCGCGCGGCACTTGAGGCGATAGGGCTTGTTGGCGCCGTCCGAGACGAGGTAGATGCCGAACTCGCCCTTCGGCGCCTCGACCGCCGCATACACCTCCCCTTCCGGGACGCAGTAGCCTTCGGTGAAGAGCTTGAAGTGATGGATGAGCGATTCCATGTCGCCCTTCATCGCCTCGCGCCGCGGCGGGATGATCTTGTGGTTGTCCACCATCACCGGACCCGGGTTCGCCTTCAGCCAGTCCACGCACTGCTTGATGATCCGGTTCGACTGGCGCATCTCCTCGACGCGCACCAGGTAGCGGTCGTAGCAGTCGCCGTTCACACCGACCGGGATGTCGAAATCCATCTGGCCGTAGGCCTCGTAGGGCTGCTTCTTGCGCAGGTCCCAGGCGACGCCCGAGCCGCGCAGCATCGGCCCGGTGAAGCCGAGGTTGAGCGCACGCTCCGGGGTCACCACGCCGATGTTGACCGTGCGCTGCTTCCAGATGCGATTGTCCGTTAGCAGTGTCTCGTACTCGTCCACGCATGCCGGGAAGCGTCGGGTGAAGTCCTCGATGAAGTCGAGCAGTGAGCCCGAGCGGCTCGCGTTCAGCCGGTCGACTTCCTTCTGGCTCTTGAACCGCGACACCTGATACCTGGGCAGCGAGTCGGGCAGGTCGCGATAGACGCCGCCCGGGCGGTAGTACGTGGCGTGCATGCGCGTGCCCGAGACCGCCTCGTAGCAGTCCATGAGGTCTTCGCGCTCGCGGAAGCAGTACAGGAACACCGTCATCGCGCCGATGTCCATACCGTGCGCCCCGAGCCACATCAGGTGGTTCAGGATGCGCGTGATCTCGTCGAACATGACGCGGATGTACTGGGCGCGCAGCGGCACCTCGATGCCGAGCAGCCTCTCGATCGCCATCACGTAGGCGTGCTCGTTGCACATCATCGAGACGTAGTCGAGGCGGTCCATGTAGCCGATCGAGTGGTTGAACGGCTTCGACTCGGCCAGCTTCTCGGTCGCCCGGTGCAGCAGCCCGATGTGCGGGTCGGCCTTCAGTACCACCTCGCCGTCCATCTCGAGCACGAGGCGCAGCACCCCGTGCGCCGCCGGGTGCTGCGGCCCGAAGTTCATGGTGTAGCTGCGGATCTCAGCCATGGCGCGTGGGGTCCTGCGGCGCGGCCTCGAAGCGCTGGTCCTCGCGTATGACGCGCGGCGTCAGGATGCGCGGCTCGATGCTGACCGGTTCGTAGACGACGCGGCCACGGGCCGGGTCGTAGCGGACCTCGACGTTGCCGCTCAGCGGGAAGTCCCGGCGGAACGGGTGGCCGACGAAGCCGTAGTCGGTGAGGATGCGGCGCAAGTCGGGATGGCCGCGGAAGACGATGCCGAACAGGTCGAATGCCTCCCGCTCGTACCAGTCGGCCGCTTTCCAGACGTCGGTCAACGAGTCGAGCATGGGCGGCTCGCCCGCCTCACACCAGGCACGCAGCCGCAGGCGTCGATTGTGGGCGACGGACATGAGGTGATAGACGACCGCGAATCGCTTGTCCTCCGCTGCTGCGGCGGAGGACTCCCCGCCGCCGCCAGCGGCGGGCGGGCTCGCCGCCTTGCCGCGGCTGAAGCCGCTCGAGGTCGCCGTCTCCGTATTCCACTCGACCCGGCCGTACTCGAGGTAATCGACGCCGGTCAGGTCGATGAGCTGCTCGAAGCGCCACTGCGGATCGTCTCGCAGTGCCGTGCACAGCTCGCGCAGCCGGGCGGCCGGGACCTCGAAGGTGAGCTCGCCGCAGCGCGAGGCGACGCGCGTCAGCTCCTCCCCGAAGCGCGCCGAGAGGCTCTCGGCGGTCTGTTCCAGCGCCTGGCTCATGGGTGGTGATCGCTCAACGGGCAATCGTCTGGGTGCGGTGGATCTTCTTCTGCAGCTGGATCAGCCCGTAGAGCAGCGCCTCCGCGGTCGGCGGGCAGCCGGGGACGTAGATGTCTACCGGGACGACCCGGTCGCAGCCGCGGACCACGGCGTAGGAATAGTGGTAGTAGCCGCCGCCGTTGGCGCACGAGCCCATGGAGATGACCCAGCGCGGCTCGGGCATCTGGTCGTAGACCTTGCGCAGCGCGGGCGCCATCTTGTTCACCAGCGTGCCGGCGACGATCATCACGTCGGACTGGCGCGGGCTCGGCCGAAACACGATGCCGAAGCGATCCAGGTCATAGCGCGCGGCGCCGGCGTGCATCATCTCGACCGCGCAGCAGGCGAGCCCGAAGGTCATGGGCCACATCGAGCCGGTGCGAGCCCAGTTCATGACAGCATCGACCGTCGTCGTGACGAAGCCGCGCTCGGGCAGTTCGGCGAGCTCTAGTCCCATTCCAGGGCTCCCTTCTTCCACTCGTAGACGAAGCCGACGACCAGCACCAGCAGGAACACACCCATCGCCGCCAGGGCCACGACGCCGAGGCGGTTCAGCGCCACGGCCCAGGGAAACAGGAACGCGATCTCGAGGTCGAAGACGATGAACAGGATCGCGACCAGGTAGTAGCGCACGTCGAACTTCATGCGCGCGTCCTCGAAGGCTTCAAACCCGCACTCATACGGGGAGAGCTTCTCGGCATCGGGGCTGTGCGGCGCGAAGAGGAAGCCGAGCACGAGCAGCAGCACCCCGAGGGACCCGGCAACCGCAAGGAAAATCAGGACGGGCAGGTACTCTGCGAGCATCGGCGGTTCCGTGAGGGCTCGGGACGGGGCGATGGGCCGTAAATTCTAGCAGGCATGGTTGCAGTGCAGTAAGACCCGCCAACGAAAAAGGCGAGCCTCTCGGCTCGCCTCCTTCTGATCTGTTCTGGTGCGGATGGAGAGACTCGAACTCTCACGCCTTACGGCACTACCCCCTCAAGATAGCGTGTCTACCAATTCCACCACATCCGCGTCGTCGATCGTCGTACCCCGGCCTCGTCATCCATCCTACGGCTTGCCGTTGCCTTGCGGGGCGACGGGCGCCGGGGCCGTGGTCGTCGGCGCCTGGTCCTTGGCCGGTTCAGCCGGTGCGCCGGTGGTCGACGGCGCTGACACTGGCGCCGGTCGCGGCTGCGCGGGCAGACTTGTGAGCGGTGCAGGCGGCGTGCCCGGCACCCGGTCCACCACACTCGTAGGCTCGGCGTGGCGGCTGAAAAGATAGGACAAGCCGAGGCTCGTCAGGAAGAACATAGTGGCGAGCACCGCCGTGGTGCGCGACAGGAACGACGCCGAGCCGCGCGCGCCGAACACCGTGCCCGAGGCGCCGGCCCCGAAACCGGCACCGGCATCCGCGCCCTTGCCACGCTGCAGCAGCACGAGCCCGATGATGCCGGACGCGATCAGCACGTGAAACACGACGGCGAGCGTCTGCAGCCAGTTCATTGCGCAATCACTCCAAGGTTCATTCAGCCGGCGGCCGCGCAGATGCGCGCAAATTCATCCGCCTTGAGCGATGCGCCGCCGACGAGTCCGCCATCGATGTCGGGCATCGCGAACAGTTCCCGCGCGCTCGACGCCTTGACGCTGCCGCCGTACAGGATCCTGACCGAGCTGCCAATTGTAGCATCGAGGCCCGCAACCTTGCCGCGGATCATGGCGTGCACCTCCTGGGCCTGCTCCCCGGACGCCGTGTGCCCGGTGCCGATGGCCCAGACCGGCTCGTAGGCGATGACCGCCGTGCCGAGCGCCGCCACCCCGGCCACCGACAGCACGGCTTCGAGCTGGCGCGACACGACCGTCAGGGTCTGTCCGCCTTCCCGCTCGTCCAGGGTCTCGCCCACGCACAGGACCGGAATCAGCCCGTTCGCCTGCGCGACGACGAACTTTCGCGCGACCAGCGCGTCGCTCTCGCCGTAGAGCTGGCGGCGCTCGGAGTGGCCGACCAGGACGTACCGGCAGCCCACGTCGCGCAGCATGGCGGCGGAGACCTCGCCCGTGAAGGCGCCCTGCGCCTCGGCACACACGGACTGGGCCCCGAGCGCCACGTCGGTGTCCTTCAGCTGCCGCCCGGTCTCCAGGAGATAGGGGAACGGCGGACAGACCAGCACCTCGGCCCGGTACTCCGGCCGCAACAGTTCGAGCAGCGACCGCACGAGGCTCGCGTTCTCGGTACGTGAACCATGCATCTTCCAGTTGCCGGCGACGAGCGGCGTGCGCATGCGGGGCTCCACCCAGAGGTTGGCGGTCCGCCGCCCGGACGCGGCGGCGGATCGCGAAAGGCGCGCGATCTTAGCGGCGGGTCACCGGGATTGCAATTCGCGGGGCCCGGCCCCTCAGATCGCCCCGCGCACGACGGCCGCCAGCTCGTTTGCGTGCCGGGCGGCCACCGCATCCTCGCGTGCTTCCACCATGACGCGGATCAGGGGCTCCGTCCCGGAGGCCCTCAGCACCACCCGGCCCGTCGTGCCGAGCGCGGCCTCGGCCTTCTTGACGGCCGCCTGGATCACCGGCGACTTCGCGGGGTCGATGCGTTCCTTGATCCGCACGTTCACCATCACCTGCGGAAACTTCGGCATGCCCGCGGCCAACTCGGCGAGCGACCGCCCGGTGCGCTTCATCACCGCCAGCACCTGCAGCGCGCTCACCAGCCCGTCGCCCGTGGTCGTGCGGTCAAGGCACAGCAGGTGCCCGGAGGTCTCCCCGCCGAGGACACCACCGTGCTCCTTCAGCATCGCGAGAACGTAGCGGTCGCCCACCCTCGCGCGCAGGAAGGGCACCTCCTCGGCGGCGAGGGAGAGCTCGAGGCCGAGGTTGCTCATGACCGTACCAACCACCGGCCCGGTGAGCTCCCCGCGGCGCTTGCGGTCGGTGGCGATGACGTAGAGGAGCTGGTCCCCGTCCACGCTGCGGCCGAGGTGGTCGACCATGACCACGCGGTCGCCGTCGCCGTCGAGGGCGATGCCGACGTCGGCGCGCACGCCGGTGACCGTGGCCTGCACCAGCTCCGGCGCGGTCGACCCGCAGCGCAGGTTGATGTTGCGGCCGTTCGGGGAGCAGCCGATCGGGATGATCTCCGCGCCCAGGTCGGCGAGCACGCGCGGGGCGACCTTGTAGGCGGCGCCGTTGGCGCAGTCGACGACGACCTTGATGCCCGACAGGTCGAGCCCGGCCGGCAGGGTCTTCATGCAGAATTCCTGGTACACGGCGCGCGACTTGTCGATGCGGCTCGCGCGGCCGAGGTGATTCGACTCGCGCGTCAGCGCGGGCTCATCGAGGTACCCCTCGATCTGCTCTTCGAGTTCGTCGGGCAGCTTGCCGCCTGCGGCGTCGAAGAACTTGATGCCGTTGTCCTCGTACGGGTTGTGGGAGGCGCTGATGACCACCCCAAAGCGGCACTCGAACCGCTGCGTGAGGTAGGCGATGCCCGGCGTCGGCAGCGGGCCGATCAGGCTGACGTCGACGCCAGCGGCGATGAAGCCGGCCTCGAGCGCGGCCTCGAACATGTAGCCGGAGAGGCGCGTGTCCTTGCCCACCAGCGCCGTCCCGCCTTGCGGTGCGAGCACGCGCGCCGCCGCGCTGGCGAGCCGCAGCGCGAACTCCACCGTCATCGGATGTTCGCCCACGCGCCCGCGCACGCCATCCGTGCCGAAGTACCTTCTCGCCATCGTCAGTGCTCTCCCAGTTCGCCCGGATGCGCCAGCGCCGACACCATCCGCAGCGCGTCCACGGTCTCGGCGACGTCGTGGGCGCGGATGATCGCCGCTCCGCGCTCGACGCACAGGGCGGCGAGCGCGACGCTTCCCGCCAGGCGCTGCGCCGGCGGCCGGCCTGTGATGATACCGATCAGCGACTTGCGTGAAACGCCGACCAGCAGTGGGAAACCGAGGGCGGCCAGCGCCGGCAGTGCGGCGAGCAGTTCCAGGTTGTGCCGCGGGCGCTTGCCGAAGCCGACACCCGGGTCGAGGCAGATGCGCTCGCGGGCGATGCCCGCCCGCTCGCAGGCGGCGGCGCGCGCGGCCAGGAAATCACGGACCTCGGCCACCACATCGCCGTAACTGGGATTCGCCTGCATGCTGGTCGGCTCCCCCTGCATGTGCATCAGGCAGACCGCGGCGGCGCCGGCCGCGGCCACCTCGAGTGCCCCCGGTGCGGCGAGCGCGCGCACGTCATTGATCATCTCGGCGCCTGCAGCGAGTGCCGCCCGCATCACCTCGGGCTTGCTCGTGTCGACGGAGACGACCGCCCCGCTCGACGCTGCGAGCCGCTCGATCACGGGGACGACCCGGTCGATTTCCTCCGCGCACGAGACCGCGGCGGCGCCCGGCCGGGTCGATTCGCCGCCCACGTCGAGGATCGCCGCACCCTCCTCCGCCATCGCCAGGCCGCGCGCCACCGCCGCTTCGCGATCGAAGTAGCGCCCGCCGTCCGAGAACGAATCCGGGGTCACGTTCAGCACGCCCATCACCGCGGGCGCGGCGAGATCGAGCGTGACCCGGCGGCAACGAAGCTTCATCGGGGTGGACGGTGCGGGGCCGTAAGCGAAGCGCCCGGCGGGTGCCGGGCGCTGCGTTCGGTCCTCAGTGCTGCTCGGCCGGCCGGCCCGACGGCGCGTCGCCATCTGGGCGCTCGCGCGGCTTGGCTCCGGAACTCGGCAGGTCGCGGTCCTCCCAGTCCGCCGGCGGCTGTGGCTCGCGACCCTGCATGATGTCCTTGATCTGCGACTCGTCGATCGTCTCGTAGCGCATGAGCGCGTCGGCCATCTTGTGCAGCCTCTCAACCTCGCGCTCGAGGATGCTGCGCGCGCGCTCGTAATTCGCGTCGATGAGGCGCCGCACCTCCTCGTCGATCGTGTCGCGCGTCTTGTCGCCCACCTGCTTGTGCTGCGTGACGGACCGGCCGAGGAAGACCTCGCCGTCGTCCTCCGCGTAGGTCAGCGTACCGAGCTTGTCGGACAGTCCCCACTTGGTGACCATGTTGCGGGCGATCTCGGTTGCGCGCTCGATGTCGTTCGCCGCGCCGGTGGTGACCGACTCCGGTCCGAAGACCATCTCCTCCGCCACGCGGCCGCCGAACAGCGCCGCGATGCGGCTCTCGAGCCGGCGCTTGCTCGTGCTGTAGCGGTCGCCCTCCGGCAGGAACATGGTCACGCCGAGCGCGCGGCCGCGCGGGATGATGCTGACCTTGTACACCGGGTCGTGGTCGGGGACGTTCAGCCCGACGATGCAGTGGCCGGCCTCGTGGTAGGCGGTGAGCTTCTTCTCCTGCTCGTCCATCACCATGGACTTGCGCTCAGCGCCCATCATGATCTTGTCCTTCGCGCGCTCGAACTCCTCCATCGTCACCGTACGACGGTTGGCGCGGGCGGCGAAGAGGGCCGCCTCGTTGACGAGGTTGGCGAGATCCGCGCCGGAGAACCCCGGCGTGCCGCGGGCGATGATCGAGGGCTTGACGTCCTCCGCGAGCGGCAGCTTGCGCATGTGGACCTTGAGGATCTGCTCGCGCCCGCGCACATCCGGCAGCGGCACGACGACCTGGCGGTCAAAGCGGCCCGGGCGCAGCAGCGCCGGGTCGAGCACGTCCGGGCGGTTGGTCGCCGCGATGACGATCACACCCTCGTTGCCTTCGAAGCCGTCCATCTCGACGAGCAGCTGGTTGAGCGTCTGTTCGCGCTCGTCGTGCCCGCCGCCGAGGCCGGCGCCGCGGTGCCGGCCGACCGCGTCGATCTCGTCGATGAAGATGATGCACGGGGCGTGCTTCTTCGCCTGCTCGAACATGTCGCGGACGCGGGAGGCGCCGACGCCGACGAACATCTCGACGAAGTCCGAGCCCGAGATGGTGAAGAACGGCACTTTGGCCTCGCCGGCGATCGCGCGGGCGAGCAGCGTCTTGCCGGTGCCCGGCGAGCCCACCATGAGGACGCCGCGCGGGATCTTGCCGCCGAGCCGCTGGAACTTGCCCGGGTCCTTGAGGAAATCCACGATCTCGGAGACCTCGTCCTTGGCCTCCTCCACGCCCGCCACGTCGGCGAAGGTGACCGTGACCTGGTCCTCGTTCAGCAGCCGGGCCCGGCTCTTGCCGAAGGACATGGCTCCGCGCCCCCCGGCGCCCCCCTGCATCTGGCGCATGAAGTACACCCAGACGCCGATCAGCAGCAGGATCGGGAAGGAGGAGATGAACAACTGCATCAGGAACGACTGCCGCTCGGGCGGCGCCGCGCTGAAGGTGACGCCGTTCTGCTGCAGCGTGCCGATCAGCGCCGAGTTGTCGGTCTCGGGGTTGTAGACGATGAACTGCTCACCGCTGGTGCGTACCCCATTGATCTTGTCGCCACTGAAGGTGACCTGGGTGACCGTGCCGTCCTTGACGTGCGCGAGGAAGGCCGAATACGGCATCTCCTGCGTGGGGGTGCCGCGCGAGCTGAAGTTGCTCACGACCGTCGCGAGGACGACCGCGATGATGATCCACAGGACGACGTTCTTCGCCAAATCGTTCAATGCCTTGACCTCGGAATGCGCGGCGGCGCCTGTGTATGGGTGGCGCCACAACTGCTCGATCGACACTACACCAATCGGTACCCGCGTGCCAGAACGTAAACCTCGGGACTGCGCGTCCTCGACGCTTTCGGCTTGCGCAACTTCACGGATTCAAACTGCGCGCGCAGCCGGGCGATGAGCGGCTGGAAGTCCCGCCCCTGGAAAACCTTGGCCAGGAAGTCCCCGCCCGGACGCAGCGTCCGCGCGGCGAACTCCAGCGCGAGTTCCACGAGGTTCATCGATCGGTCGTGGTCGACATCAGCAATGCCCATCATGTTGGGGGCCATGTCGGACATCACAAGGTCGGCCTTGGCGCCACCGAGAAGTTCCAGCAGCCGCTGCACGGTCGCCTCGTCGTTGAAATCGCCCTGGATGAACTCCACCCCCGGGACGGCCGGCATCTCGAGCAGGTCCACCGCGATCACCCGCCCCGTCCCGGCAAGCAGCCGCGTGGCGTACTGGCTCCAGCCTCCGGGGGCGGCGCCGAGGTCGACCACCGTCATGCCCGCCCGGAGCAGCCGGTCGCTGCGCTGGATCTCCTCGAGCTTGAATGCCGCCCGCGACCGCCAGCCCTCCTCACGGGCCCGCTTGACATAAGGATCCGACTCGTGCTCGGCGAGCCAGCGGGCGGAACTCTTGGTGCGCTTGGTCATGATGGAGCCGGTTCGGTGCTCAGGCCGCGGCGCGGACAGGCAAGCCTAGGCGGCCGTCGCCGGCAGCCTCTACACTGTCCCCGCCTCCCCGCAGCCCGGTCTCTCCTTCCAGATGTCGCTCAACGACGCCCAACTCAAGCACCTGCGCCGCCTCGGCCACGACCGCAATCCCATCGTTCTGGTCGGCCAGGCCGGCATCGGCCCCAACCTCCTCGCGGAACTCGACCGCGCGCTCGACGACCATGAACTCGTGAAGGTCCGCGCGCGAGTCGGTGACCGGGAGACCCGCGACCAGATCCTCGAGGAGCTTGCCCGAGCGACCCGCTCCGAGCTGGTGCAGCGCGTCGGCCACGTGGCGCTCTATTACCGCCGCAACCCGCAGAAGCCCGGGATCGTGCTGCCCGCCTGAGCGCCGCTCAGGCGTAGCGGACCGCCACGATCTCGAAGGCCCGGGTCCCGCCCGGCACGGCGACGTCCACGATGTCGCCCTCCAACTTGCCCACCAGCGCCCGCGCGATCGGCGAACTGATGGAGATCAAGCCGAGCCGGACGTCGGCTTCGGGCTCGCCGACGATCTGGAAGACCACCTCCGCGCCACCGTCCTGATCCTCGAGGTGCACCGTGGCGCCGAAGACGACGCGGTCGCTCTGCGGCATGTGGCTCACGTCGATGATTTCGCAGTGGGACAGGTCGTGCTCGATCTCCTTGATGCGACCCTCGATGAAGCCCTGCTGCTCGCGCGCCGCGTGATATTCGGCGTTCTCGCTCAGGTCGCCGTGCGCGCGGGCCTCGGAGATGGCCTGGATGACGCGCGGACGATCCTCCGTCTTGAGCCGGCGCAGCTCCACGCGGAGCTTCTCTGCTCCCTTTGCCGTCAATGGCTTACGCCTCATACCCGAATTTCCTTGTGAAGATCCTGGAGGCGATTCACTTCGACCTCCTGCAGGTGGTCGATCGCGTCACAGGTGGCGAGCGCCCCCTGCAGCGTCGTGTAGTAGGTGATCCGGCGGGCCACGGCCTCGCGGCGGATCGAACGGGACTCGCGGATGGCCTGCTTACCCTCCGTGGTGTTCACGATCAGGCTGATCTCGTCATTCTTAATCATGTCGACGATGTGCGGGCGGCCCTCGCGCACCTTGTTCGCGCGCCGGCAGCCGAGACCCGCCTGCTCGATCAGGTCCGCCGTGCCGTGGGTGGCGACGATCTCGAAGCCGCGGTCGATCAGGCCTCGGGCCAGGCCGACAGCCGCCGGCTTGTCGCGGTCGCGCACGCTGATCAGGCACACCCCGCGGGTGGGGATCACGACGCCGGAGGCAGCCTGTGCCTTGGCATAGGCCTCCCCGAAGCTGCGCCCGGTGCCCATGACCTCGCCGGTCGACTTCATCTCCGGGCCAAGGATCGGGTCGGCGTCCGGGAATTTGCCGAACGGGAACACCGCCTCCTTGACGGAGAAGTAGCCGGGGACGCGCTCGCGCGTCAGGCCGAGCTCCGCCAGCGTGCGGCCGGTCATGAGCCGCGCGCCGGCCTTCGCCATCGGCACGCCGGTGGCTTTGGAGACGAAGGGCGCCGTGCGCGAGGCTCGCGGGTTCACCTCGAGCACGTAGACCGTACCGTTCTGGATCGCGAACTGCACGTTCATCAGCCCGATGACGTGGAGCGCGAGCGCCATGCGGCGCGTCTGGTCGCGGATCTGGGCCTGCAGTTCCGGGCTCAGGCTGTAGGGTGGCAGCGAGCAGCCGGAGTCGCCCGAGTGCACGCCGGCCTGCTCGATGTGCTCCATGATGCCGCCGATGTAGACCTCTTTGCCGTCGCAGAGGGCGTCGACGTCGACCTCGATGGCGAGGTCGAGAAAGCGGTCAAGCAGCACCGGGCTGTCGTTCGACACCTGCACCGCGTGCGTCATGTAGGTGCGCAGGTCCTCCTCCGCGAACACGACCTCCATCGCACGGCCGCCGAGGACGTAGGAAGGCCGGACGACAAGCGGGTAGCCGACCTCGGCGGCGAGCCGGACCGCCTCCTCCTCGGTGCGGGCCGTGCGGTTCGGCGGCTGCTTGAGCTGCAGGCGGTCGACGAGCTTCTGGAAGCGCTCGCGGTCCTCGGCAATGTCGATGGAATCGGGGCTCGTGCCGATGATCGGCACGCCGGCCGCGGCGAGCGCCTTGGCGAGCTTGAGCGGCGTCTGGCCGCCATACTGCACGATCACGCCGAGCGGCCGCTCGACGTGCATGATCTCCATCACGTCCTCGAAGGTCAGCGGCTCGAAGTACAGGCGGTCGGAGGTGTCGTAGTCGGTCGAGACCGTCTCCGGGTTGCAGTTGACCATGATGGTCTCGAACCCGTCCTCGCGCAGGGCGAGCGCCGCGTGCACGCAGCAGTAGTCGAACTCGATGCCCTGCCCGATGCGGTTGGGGCCGCCGCCGAGGATGACAATCTTGCGCCGGGTGCTCGGCGCCGCCTCGCACTCCTCCTCATAGGTCGAGTAGAGGTAGGCCGTGGCGGTCGCGAACTCGGCGGCGCAGGTGTCCACGCGCTTGTACACCGGCCGGATGCCGAAGCCGAGCCGACGCTCGCGGATCGCCGCCTCGCTCGTGCCCGTGAGCCGGCCGAGGCGGCTGTCGGCAAAGCCCTTGCGCTTCAGCGTGCGCAGCCGCGCCGCATCGAGCGCCGCGATGCCGCCGCTCTCGAGCGCCTGCTCCTCGCGCACCAGGTCCTCGACCTGGGCGAGGAACCACGGGTCGATGCGGGACGCGCGCTGAATCTCGGCGAACGGGACGCCGGCGCGAAACGCGTCGGCCACGTAGGCCAGGCGGTCGGGGCCCGGCATGCGCAGCTCCTCGAGGAGCGCGTTGCGGGCATCGTCGTCGGCGAGCGGCAGGCTCGCCATCCGCGCGAGCCCGTCGATCCCGGTCTCGAGGCCGCGCAGCGCCTTCTGCAGCGACTCCTGGAAGGTGCGCCCGATCGCCATCACCTCGCCCACGGACTTCATCTGCGTGGTGAGGCGCGTGTTGGCGCCGGGGAACTTCTCAAAGGTGAAGCGCGGGATCTTGGTGACCACGTAGTCGATGGTCGGCTCAAAGGACGCCGGGGTTGCCCCACCGGTGATCTCGTTGCGCAGCTCGTCGAGCGTGTACCCGATGGCGAGCTTCGCCGCCACCTTGGCGATCGGGAACCCCGTCGCCTTCGAGGCGAGAGCGGAGGAGCGCGACACGCGCGGGTTCATCTCGATCACCAGCAGCCGGCCATCGGTCGGGCTCACCGCGAACTGCACGTTCGAGCCGCCGCACTCGACGCCGATCTTGCGCAGCACCGCGATGGAGGCGTCGCGCATCAGCTGGTATTCCTTGTCCGTGAGCGTCTGCGCCGGGGCCACCGTGATCGAGTCGCCGGTGTGCACGCCCATCGGGTCGAGGTTCTCGATGGAGCAGATGATGATGCAGTTGTCGGCACGGTCGCGGACAACCTCCATCTCGAATTCCTTCCAGCCGATCACCGCCTCCTCGAGCAGCACCTCGCTGGTAGGCGAGGCATCTAGGCCGCGTGCCACGATCTGCTCGAACTCCTCGCGGTTGTAGGCGATGCCGCCGCCGGTGCCGCCAAGCGTGAACGACGGGCGGATGACCGTCGGGAAACCGATCTCGGCCTGGATGGCGAGTGCCTCCTCCATGCTGTGCGCGACGCGCGAGCGCGGGCACTCGAGCCCGATCTCGCGCATGGCATTGCGGAAGAGCTCGCGGTCCTCCGCCATGTCGATCGCCTCGCGGGAGGCGGCGATCAGTTCCACACCGAACTTCTCGAGCACGCCCTCGCGCACGAGGTCGAGCGCGCAGTTGAGTGCGGTCTGCCCACCCATCGTCGGCAGCAGCGCGTCCGGCCGCTCCTTCTCGATGATGCGCGCTACCGTGCGCCAGTTGATCGGCTCGATGTAGATGGCATCCGCCATCTCCGGGTCCGTCATGATGGTCGCGGGATTGGAGTTCACCAGGATGACCCGGTAGCCCTCCTCCCTGAGCGCCTTGCACGCCTGCGCGCCCGAGTAGTCGAACTCGCAGGCCTGGCCGATCACGATCGGGCCCGCGCCGATGATCAGGATGCTCTGCAGGTCGGTACGTTTGGGCATCGGGCGGGGGCTCCGGGAATCAGACCTGCCGGCGCAGCGGCATCGCGGCCTTGCGCAGCATCGACTCGACGAACTGGGTGAACAGCGGCGCGAGGTCGCGCGGGCCAGGGCTCGCCTCCGGGTGTCCCTGGAAGCTGAAGGCCGGGCGGTCGGTGCAGGCGATCCCCTGCAGGGAGCCGTCGAACAGCGAGCGGTGCGTCGGCCGCACGTTCGACGGCAGCGTCTGCTCGTCGACCGCGAAGCCGTGGTTCTGGCTGGAGATGAACACCCGGCCGGTGTCGAGTTCGATGACCGGGTGATTGGCCCCGTGGTGGCCGAACTTCATCTTCACGGTGCGCGCGCCGCTGGCCAGTCCGAGCAACTGGTGTCCGAGGCAGATGCCGAACAGCGGGATCCCCTCCTCGAGGAAGCGCTGGATGGCCCCGATGGCGTAGGTGCAGGGCTCGGGGTCGCCCGGGCCGTTCGAGAGGAACACGCCGTCCGGCATCAGATCCAGCACCGCGACCGCCGGCGTCTGGGCCGGCACGACGGTCATGCGGCAGCCGTGGTCGGCCAGCAGGCGCAGGATGTTGCGCTTGATGCCGAAGTCGTAGGCGACCACGTGCAGCCGCTGGCCGGGGCGGCGGCGCTGGCCCTGCTCCAGCGCCCAGTTGGTGCCCTCGTTCCACTGGAACGGCCGCTCGGTGGTCACGACCTTGGCCAGGTCCATGCCCTTCAGGCCCGGGAAGCGCTTGGCCGCCTGGACCGCAAGCGCCGGGCGCTGCGCCGCATCCCCGCTCGCGATGCACCCGGCCTGGGCGCCCTTCTCGCGCAGGATGCGCGTCAGCTTGCGGGTGTCGATCTCGGCAATGGCGACGACGTTGCGACCCGAGAGGAACTCGGGCAGCGATTCGGTGGCCCGCCAGCTCGAATGCAGCAGCGGCAGATCCCGGATCACCAGCCCCGCCGCGTGGACCGCGTTCGACTCGAGGTCCTCGGGGTTGGTGCCGGTGTTGCCGATGTGGGGGTAGGTCAGCGTGACGATCTGCCGGCTGTAGGACGGGTCGCTCAGGATCTCCTGGTAGCCCGTCATGGCGGTGTTGAACACCACCTCGCCGGTCGAGGTGCCCGGCGCACCGATAGATATCCCGCGGAACACGGTGCCGTCCTCGAGAGCCAGAACAGCGGGTGTCGTCACGGGCAACCCTCCACAGCACTTAGCCCGCCTGCGTGCGAGCCCGACGCAGGCCAAATCGCGCGTGCAAATACCGTGGGAGCTGAGCGCTGGCTCGACTCCGCGGGTGATTTTGTCTCACGGGCTAAGTCGAGAATTCTACGCGAGCGAGTTGCGATGCGCCACGCAATCTGCACCCGCCCGGCCGGCCGCGGGGGTCGGCGAGCCGAGGCGGTGCCGGGGCGCACGGACCCGGCCGCCGCGCCCCCACCCCGGGGTTCCGGGGAAACCGGGGCACTCAGAGACCGAGCACGTCCTGCATCGAATAGAGGGCCGGCGGGCGGCCCGCCACCCACCGCGCCGCGACCAGGGCGCCGCGCGCGAACCCCGAGCGGTCCTGCGCATGATGGGCGAGTTCGACCTGCTCGCCCGGCCCGGCAAAGATCAGGCGGTGATCACCGACGATGTCCCCACCCCGCACGACGCTGAAGCCGATCTTGCCCCGCGCCCGGATCCCCGTCTGGCCGTGGCGGGCGTATTCGGCCACCGCCTCGAGGGTGGTGCCCCGGCCGCGCGCCGCGGCCTGGCCGAGCCCGAGCGCGGTGCCGCTCGGCGCATCGACCTTGTTGCGGTGGTGCGCCTCGAAGATCTCGATGTCGTATTGCTCGTCGAGCGCCCGGGCGGCGAGTTCCGCCAGCTTGAACAGCAGGTTGACCCCGAGGCTCATGTTCGGGGCCAGCACCACCGGCACCCTGGCTGCCAACTCCTCAATCGCGGCGCGCTGCGCCGGGGCGTGCCCGGTCGTGCCGATGACGAGGGCGATGCCGCGCTCGGCGCACAGCTTTGCATGCGCGAGGGATGCCGCCGGCAGCGTGAAATCGATGGCCACCTGCGCGCCTGCGAGCGCGCGCCTTGCCTCGTCCGTGATCGTCACGCCGAGCGGCGCAATCCCGCAGACGGCGCCCGCGTCCTGCCCCACGGCCCGATCGCCGGGTGCCGCGAGCGCCCCGGAGAGCCGCAGGTCGGCGCGTTCCACGAGCTGCGGGATGATCGATCGCCCCATGCGGCCGGAGGCCCCGAGCATCGCGACCTGGATGGTGTTGCCGGGCCGGGCCACTTGGACTCACTCCCCGAGGCTGGTGAAGAAGCGCTTGACCCCGTCGAACCAGGAGTCCTCACGTGGATGATGGCTCTTGCGGTCCTTGCGCAGGGACTCGTCGAAGGCCTGCAGCAGTTCCTTCTGCTCGCGCGAGAGATTGACGGGTGTTTCGACCACGACCCGGCAGAACAGGTCGCCGGTCGGGCCGCCGCGCACCGGCTTGATGCCCTTCTCGCGGAGCCGGAACACGCGCCCCGACTGGGTTTCCACCGGCACCTTGATGGCCACCTCGCCGCCGAGGGTCGGCACCTCGATCGTGCCGCCCAGAGTCGCGGTCTTGAAGCTGACCGGCACCTCGCACGACAGGTGGCTGCCGTCGCGCTCGAAAATCGGATGCTCGTTCACCCGGATCTCGACGTAGAGATCACCGGCCGGCCCGCCGTTGCGGCCGGCCTCGCCCTCCCCGCCGAGGCGAATGCGGTCGCCGCTGTCGACCCCGGCCGGAACCTTCACCGCAAGCGTCTTCTGGCGGCGCACCCGTCCCTGTCCGCGGCACTTGCCGCAGGGGTCGCTCACCACCTGGCCGCGGCCCTGGCAGCGTGGACAGCTCTGCTGGACGGTGAAGAAGCCCTGCTGCATGCGCACCTGACCGGCGCCGTTGCAGGTCGTGCAGTTGGTCGGCTTCGAGCCCTTGGCCGAGCCGCTGCCCTTGCATTCCTCGCACTCGCCGAGCGTCGTGAAATCGATGTTGACGGCGTCGCCGAACACCGCCTGCTCGAGATCGAGCCCGAGTTCGTAGCGCAGGTCGGCGCCGCGGAACACCTGGGACCGGCTGCGGCGCCCGGCGCCGAAGATGTCGCCGAAGACGTCGCCGAAGATGTCGCCGAAAGCGTCGCGCGGGTCGAAGCCGTGGCCGCCGCCCGGACCGCCACGCGAGGCCGCGTCGACGCCGGCGTGGCCGAACTGGTCGTAGGCGGCCCGCTTCTGGGCGTCGGAGAGCACCTCGTAGGCCTCCTTCGCCTCCTTGAACCGCTCCTCCGCCTCGTGATCGTTCGGGTTGCGGTCCGGATGGTGCTTCATCGCGAGGCGCCGGTACGCCTTCTTAATGTCATCCTCGGTGGCGGTCCGCGAGAGTCCGAGCACCTGGTAGTAATCGCGCTTCGCCATGCGGCTTCGAGCCCGTTGCCGAACGTAGAAACGCCGCGGGCCGGCAGCCCGCGGCGACGTGGATCACTCGAGCATCTTGTCAGCTCTTGCGGCCTTTGTCCTTGTTGACCTCTTCGAACTCGGCGTCGAGCACCTCTTCCTTGGCGCCGCCGCCCTGCGCACCGCCACCCGCCGCGCCCTCGGCGCCCGGCGTCGCGCCCGGCTGCTGCTGGGCGTAGGCCTGCTGCGCGATCGCCGCAGATGCCTCGGCCAGCGCCGCGGCCTTCTTCTCGATGACCTCCTTGTCGTCGCCCTTCAGCACCGCACGGAGGTCGGAAATCGCCGACTCTGCCTTGGCGCGGTCGGCCGCGGCGACCTTCTCGCCCAGGTCCTTGAGCGCCTTCTCGGTGGCGTGCACCAGCCCGTCGGCTCGGTTGCGGGTGTCGGCGAGCTCGCGGAACTTCTTGTCCTCCTCGGCGTGCGCCTCAGCGTCGCGCACCATGCGCTTGATCTCATCCTCGGTGAGGCCGCTCGAGGCCTTGATGACGATCTTCTGCTCCTTGCCCGTCGCCTTGTCCTTGGCGGAGACGTTGAGGATGCCGTTGGCATCGATGTCGAAGGTCACCTCGACCTGCGGCAGGCCACGCGGCGCCGGGGGAATGTCCGACAGGTCGAAGCGGCCGAGGGACTTGTTGTCGCTCGCGCGGTCGCGCTCGCCCTGCAGGACGTGGATGGTCACCGCGGTCTGGTTGTCGTCGGCGGTCGAGAACACCTGCGTCGCCTTGGTCGGGATCGTGGTGTTCTTCTCGATCAGCTTGGTGAGCACGCCGCCGAGCGTCTCGATGCCAAGCGACAGGGGCGTGACGTCGAGCAGCAGCACGTCCTTCACCTCGCCGGTGAGAACGCCAGCCTGCACGGCCGCGCCCACCGCCACCGCCTCGTCCGGGTTGACGTCCTTGCGCGGCTCCTTGCCGAAGAAGTCCTTCACGAACTTCTGCACCAGCGGCATGCGGGTCTGACCGCCGACCAGGATCACCTCGGCGACCTCGTGGATCGACAGGCCCGCGTCCTTGAGTGCGATGCGGCACGGCTCGATCGTCTTCTGCACGAGTTCCTCGACGAGCGACTCGAGCTTGGCGCGCGTGAGCTTCATGGCCAGGTGCTTCGGGCCGGCGGCGTCGGCCGTGATGTACGGCAGGTTGACCTCGGTCTGCTGGCTCGAGGAGAGCTCGATCTTGGCCTTCTCGGCCGCTTCCTTCAGGCGCTGCATGGCGAGCGGGTCACGCCGCACGTCGACACCACTCTCCTTGAGGAACTCCGCCCCGAGATAGTCGATGACGCGCTTGTCGAAGTCCTCGCCGCCGAGGAAGGTGTCGCCGTTGGTGGCGAGCACCTCGAACTGGCGCTCGCCGTCGACGTCCGCAAACTCGATGATCGAGATGTCGAAGGTGCCGCCGCCGAGGTCGTAGACCGCGACCTTGCGGTCGCCGCCCGACTTGTCGAGCCCGTAGGCCAGTGCCGCGGCGGTCGGCTCGTTGATGATGCGCTTGACGTTCAGGCCCGCGATGCGCCCGGCGTCCTTGGTCGCCTGGCGCTGCGAGTCGTTGAAGTACGCCGGCACCGTGATCACCGCCTCGGTGACCGGCTCGCCGAGGAAGTCCTCGGCCGTCTTCTTCATCTTCATGAGCACGCGCGCCGAGACCTCCGGCGGCGCCATCTTCTTGCCGTGCACCTCGACCCACGCGTCGCCGTTGTCGGCCTTGACGATGTGGTAGGGGACCATGCCCACGTCCTTCTGCACGACCGAGTCCTCGTAGCGGCGGCCGATCAGGCGCTTGATCGCGTAGAGGGTGTTCTGCGGGTTGGTGACGGCCTGCCGCTTGGCGGACTGGCCGACCAGGACCTCGTCATCCTTCGTGAAGGCGACGCTCGACGGCGTCGTGCGGTCACCCTCGCTGTTCTCGATCACGCGCGGCTTGCCGCCGTCCATGATCGCGACGCAGGAGTTGGTGGTGCCGAGGTCGATGCCGATGACTCTTGTCATGGGTGCAATGCTCCGGGGAGTCGGTGAATTCGTTGCCGCTTAGGTGGGGCCCGCGGACCAGGATTCAAGTCAGGAGGCGGCCTCCGGCGCCCGGGCGATGACTACCCGGGCCGGTCGCAGCAAGCGGCCATTGAGCACATAGCCCTTCTGCACGACCGCCAGGACCGTGCCGGGCGGCTGCTCGGTGGTCGGCTGGGTAACCATGGCTTCGTGCAATTCCGGGTTGAACGGCTGGCCCGCCGGGTCGATGAGGGAAATGCCCGCCTTCTCAAACGCCTTGTCGAGAAGCCGCAGCGTCGCCTGCATCCCCTCCACCAGCTTCCCGGTATCGACCCCGGCCCCGGCGGCAAGCCCGAGTTCCAGGCTGTCGCGGACCTCGAGGAGGTTGGCGGCAAACCGCTCGACCCCGAACTTGTGCGCCGCCTCGATGTCGCGCTGGGCACGCTTGCGCACGTTCTCGGTCTCGGCCAGGGCCCGCAGCAGGTTGTCGCGGTGCTCCTCGGCCTTGGCCTGGGCTCCGGCCAGCTCCGCGGCGAGCCGCTGGAGGTCGCCCTGAGGGGGCGAAACGGCGGCCGGATCGGCGCCTTCCGCCGCGAGCGCGGGATCCTGTTCTGGGTTGCTGCTCATGTCACCTGCCTGATGCGACGGCGCGGCCCGCCCCCGCCCGCGGCAGGGGCGGCCGACCGAGTACTGGCGCCTGAATCGGGGCTAGCGGTGGGAATTCAAGGCCGAGCCGAGCAGCCGGGCGGTGATGTCCACGATCGGGATGACCCGATCGTAGGCCATGCGGGTGGGCCCGATGACCCCGAGCACCCCCACGGACTCCGCCCCGAGCGCGTAGGGGGCGGTGACGAGGCTGTAGTCGTCGAGCATCTCGTAGCCGGACTCCTGGCCGATGAAGATCTGCACCCCCTCGGCACGCAGGCTCTGGTCGAGCAGGTGCAGGATGTCGCGCTTGGAGGTGAACGCCTCGAAGAGCCGGCGCAGCTTGTCGACGTTGGAGAGTTCCGCGAACTCCATGAGATTGGTCTCGCCGGCGATGACGTACTCCGGCTCGCCCGGCTTCTGCGGGTCGCCCACCATCTGCTGCGCGACGCGGATGGCATCGAGCATCAACTGGTTGAGCGTGGCGCCGGTCTGGGCGAGCTCGGCGACGATGTCGGAGCGCACCTGCGAGAGCTCCTTGCCCGCGAACTGCTGGTTGAGGAAATTGGCCGCCCGGCGCAGCTCTTCGGCCGAGTAGTAGCGCTGGAGGTGCACGATCCGGTTCTGCACGTCGCGGCCATTAACGACCATCACCGCAAGCACGCGGTGGTCGGAGAGCGGCAGGAACTCGATCTGGCTCAGCGACTGGTGCGACTGCCGCGGGATGGTGACGACCCCAGCCAGGTGCGTGAGCGAGGAGAGGACCTGCGAGGCCACCGCGACCAGCGCCTTGGGGTCCCGATCCTCCGCCACGTTGAGGCGGCGGCTCAGCTCCTCGGCGACGTTGTCGATGTCGGCCTGCAGGCGCTGGCGCAGGAGCGTATCGACGAAAAAGCGGTAGCCCTTGCCGGTCGGCACGCGACCGGCCGAGGTGTGCGGCGAGGCGACGAACCCGAATTCCTCGAGGTCGGCCATGACGTTGCGCACGGTGGCGGAGCTCAGGTTGAGCCCGGAATCGCGCGACAGCGAGCGCGAGCCGACCGGCTGGCCCTCGCGGATGTAGCTCTCCACCAGCACCCGCAGCAGGTGCTGGGCTCGCTCGTTCAGTACCTCGTCGCTGGAGTCGGTCATCTTGCCTAAGCGTCTGTGTGCACGGAGGATTTCGCGCCGCGATCGCCACAAAGCTAACGTGCGGTTTTCGCCCAAGTCAAGGCAAGCTTGGGCCGCGGGCGCACTCCGCGCAATGCCGCTGGCCGGGCAGGATGCACGCGTGCTAAAAGGCTGGCCATTCACATGAGTAACGGCGCCGTCGAACGCAAGTGCATCGCCCTGGCCGGCCGCGCCGTCGAACCGCGCGTCGGGGAGGCCATGCGCCTGCTCGCCCGCCACCTGCTCGGCCTCGGCTGCCGGGTGCGGGCGGTCCGCGACGACGGCCTCGACCCGGACGACCTGCCCATCGACTGGGTCGCCGAGGCGGAACTGGCCCGCGGAGCGCAGCTGCTGGTCGCGGTCGGCGGCGACGGCACCATGCTGCACGCCGCGCGCATGGCGGCGGTGGCCGACGTCCCCGTGCTCGGCATCAACCGCGGCCGGCTCGGCTTCCTGGCCGACGTCGGCCCCGACCACATGCTCGAGAGCGTGGATGAGGCCCTCGCCGGGCACTGCCAGCGGGACCGCCGGATGCTGATGAGCGCCACCGTGTCCGCCGGCGGCCGCTCCGTGAGCGCGCTCGCGCTCAATGACATCGTGGTCGCCAAGCGCGAGACCGGGCGCATGCTCGACATACGCAGCTGGGTGGACGACACCTACGTCAACACGCACAGCGGCGACGGCTTCCTGGTGGCCACCTCCACGGGCTCCACCGCCTACGGCCTGTCCTGCGGCGGACCGATCGTCCACCCGAGCCTCAACGCGCTGGTGCTGGTGCCGATCTGCCCGCACACGCTGTCCGATCGCCCGATCGTGGTCGGCGGCGACAGCGTCATCGGCATCGAGCTGGCCGACCGCTTCGAGGCGCGCGCGCAGGTCGTCTGCGATGGCATCGTGCTCTGCGACCTCGAGCCCGGCGCGCGCCTGCGCATCGAGCGCGCGCCGGTGACTGCGACCCTGCTGCACCCGCCCGGCCACGATTACTACCGCATCCTGCGCTCGAAGCTGCACTGGGGCCGGGGCACCCGCGACGGCCAGCCACCCGGCGCCTGAGCGGCCCCGCCATGCTCAGCCACCTGCAGATTCACGACTTCGCGATCGTCGAGTCGGTGGAGCTCGAACTCGGCCGCGGCTTCACGACCCTGACGGGCGAGACCGGCGCCGGCAAATCGATCCTCGTCGATGCCCTGTTGCTCGCCGTCGGCGGACGGGCCGACAGCACCGCCGTGCGCCACGGCGCCGAGCGAGCCGAGGTCATCGCCAGCTTCGACGTGAGGGCCAGCGACCCCGCCCGCGCCTGGCTCGCTGAGCAGTCGATCGAGCTCGATGGCGGCGAGTGCGTGCTGCGCCGCGTGATCGGCAGCGACGGCCGCAGTCGGGCTTATGTGAACGGGCGCGCAATGCCGCTGCAGTCGCTGCGCGAACTCGGCGAACGGCTGCTCGATGTGCACGGGCAGCTCGAGTTCCAGTCGCTGTCGCGGCGCGGCTACCAGCGCGAGCTGCTCGACGGCAGCGGCGGGCTCGCCGCGCTCGGCGAGACCGTGCGCGAGGCGTACCGCGCCTGGCGCGCGCTCGAGGCGCAGCGCGCGCAGTCCGCGCAGCGCAACCTCGAGCGCGAGCAGCGGCTCGAGCTGCTGCGCCATTACGTCACGGAACTCGACCGCCTCGAGCCCAGAGCCGGCGAGGCACAGGCGCTCGCCGAAGAACGCCGACGGATGGCGGGGCTCGGCCGCCTGGCGGAAGGCGCGGCGCAAGTCGAGGCCCTGCTCGCCGGCGAGCCGGGCGGCGCCGCCACCGCGCTTGCGCGCGCCCAGTCCGTGATCCGGCACCTTACGAGCCTCGACCCCGCGCTCGGCGACACCGCTCGCCTGCTGGAGGAGGCGGCGATCGCGAGTCGCGAGGCGCTCACCGGCCTGCGCCGTTATGCCGACTCGCTCGAGGCGGACCCGGCGCGCCAGGAGTGGATCGAGTCAAGACTCGCGGCGCTCGAGGCCGTGGCGCGCAAGCACCACGTCGAGGTGGGCGAGCTGCCGGCGCAGCGCGAGCGCCTGGCCTCGGAACTGGCCACCCTCGACAGCGCCGCCGTGAGCGAAGCGGAGCTTGCGCGCCGCCTCGCCGTGGCGAGCGAAACCTACCTGCGCGAGGCGCGTCGGCTGAGCACCGCACGACGCGAGGCCGCCCGTGCCCTCGACGCCAAAGTCACGCAGACGATGCAGAGCCTCGGCATGCCGGGCGGGGTGTTTGCGACCCGGGTCGAGCCCGGCGACCCACCCGTGTTCGCCGATAGCGGCAACGACGAGGTGGAGTTCGAGGTGAGCGCCAACCCCGGGCAGCCGCCGCGGCCCCTCGCCAAGGTCGCCTCCGGCGGCGAACTGTCGCGGATCAGCCTGGCGCTGCAGGTGGCCGCCATCGAGGCCGCGCACCTGCCCTGCCTCGTCTTCGACGAGGTGGACGCGGGCGTCGGCGGCGCCGTGGCGGAGATGGTCGGGCGGCAGCTGCGGGCGCTGGCCGGCGCGGGCCAGGTACTGTGCGTCACGCACCTGCCGCAGGTCGCCGCGCAGTCCGATCGGCAGGTGCGGGTGGCCAAGCTCACCGCCGCCGGCAGCACGCGCATCAAGGTGGAGCCGCTCGATGCCGAGGCCCGCGTGGAGGAGATCGCGCGGATGCTGGGCGGGTCGAGCATCACGGCTCGCACGCGCGAGCACGCGCGGGAAATGCTCGAGGCCGCGCGGCGTCGGGCGCGCCCCGCCGGCGGCAAGGCGGGGAAGGCTAAGACCGCTTAGGCCGGTTCGGGCAGTTCTCGCGCAGGCAGTGGCCGTGCAGCGTGAGGGCGTGGTCGGTGATGTCGAACCCGAGGCGCCGAGCGACCGCCTGCTGGCGCTCCTCGATGCCGTCGTCGGAGAACTCCTCCACCCGCCCGCAGTCCGTGCAGACGATGTGGTCGTGGTGCGTCCCCTCGTTCACCTCGAACACGGCGGTGCCGCCCTCGAAGTGGTGGCGGGTGACGAGGCCGGCCGACTCGAACTGGGTGAGGACCCGGTAGACCGTCGCGAGGCCGATGTCCTCGTGCATCTCGAGGAGCTTGCGGTAGACGTCCTCCGCGCTCATGTGGCGCGGCTGCGCCCCCGCGAGGATCTCCAGGATCTTGACGCGGGGAACGGTGATCTTCAGGCCGGCCCGGCGAAGCTGTGACGGTTCCACTATTTCGCGCTCCCTGGTCTTGGCCCGCGCGCTCGCGCGGTTGCGGTATGATCCGCCGCCATTATCACCGGCACCAGCCGGCAACTCCAGACAGAATGAACCGCGCCCATCCGCTCGCCTCCCCCCGCCGCCGCCCGCTGCTCGTGCTCGCCGTTGCCGTGCTCGTCGCTGCCGCCGGCTGCGTGTACCGCCCGACGATCCAGCAGGGCAACCTACTCAAGGTAGAGGACGTCGATCAGGTCCAGGTCGGCATGACCCGAAGCCAGGTCCGCTACGTGCTCGGCACGCCGATGATCTCGGACCCCTTCCAGCCGCAGCGGTGGGATTACATCTACACCCTGCGGCGCGGCCGCGATCCGCACATCGACCGGGCCCACTTCGTCGTCTATTTCGAGGGCGACAAAGTCGCGCGCGTCGAGAATCTCGGCGGCCCGAAGCCGGCCGCCCCGCCCAAGCCGCCGCCGCAGAAGGCGCCGGAGCCGGCGCCCTCCTCCGCCGCGGCGCCACCGCCCGCTCCAACCGGTAAGTGACGGCTGGCCCGAAGCGCGCTGCCGGCTGAGCGCGGCTCAGCGCCGGCGCCGGATGCGGCCGCG
>Ga0209048_10000685_pt1 | contig 35826 bp, 39 predicted proteins | sample FrelakmetCRP12CR_FD_187146 | JGI IMG/M metagenome (GOLD analysis project Ga0209048, IMG submission 187146) | Freshwater lake sediment microbial communities from the University of Notre Dame, USA, for methane emissions studies - CRP12 CR (SPAdes)... | ecosystem: Environmental > Aquatic >...
CGCCTCGAATCTTCCCCCAAACCCAAATCTTGAACCAAAGCCCGACAGGCTCCTGCGAAGCGCCCGTTGGCGGTGGAGCACTCCTCCACGGGGCGCTTTGCAGAAGCGCCACTACATCCCGCCGCCACTACATTTCCCGCTCGTTCCCCTCGCCCTTCTTCGCCTTTTGTCCGCGCAATTTCGCCTGGATGAAGAGATCGATTCCACCATCCATCACCGCCTGAACATCACTCGTCTCCGCACCAGTTCGATGATCCTTCACCATCTGGTACGGTTGAAAGACGTAGGAACGAATCTGACTGCCCCAGGCCACGTCCCCCTTCTCGCCATATTGCCGATCGATCTCGGCGCGCTTCTTGTCCTGCTCGATTTCGTAAAGTTTTGCCCGTAACATCTTCATCGCCAGCTCGCGATTGCGCCCCTGACTCCGCTCGGCCTGGCACGCCACGACGATCCCCGACGGCTTGTGCACAATCCGAACCGCGGTTTCGACCTTGTTGACATTCTGTCCGCCTTTGCCACCGGCTCGAAAAGTGTCGACCTCGACGTCGGCGGGGTTGATGTCGATCGGCGCGGAATCGGCGATTTCCGGAACGATATCGACGCTGGCGAAGGAAGTGTGCCGGCGTTTGTTGGCATCGAAGGGGGAGATGCGCACGAGCCGATGCACTCCGCGCTCCGGATTGAGGTGGCCGTAGGCGTATTCACCCTGCACCAGCAGCGTCGTGGACTTGATTCCGACTTCTTCGCCCACCTGGACGTCGATCGTCTGTGAAGTGAAACCACTGCGCTCAATCCACCGTTGGTACATCCGCAACAGCATGTCCGCCCAATCGCAAGATTCCGTGCCGCCCGCGCCGGAATGAATGGTGAGGAACGCATTGGCGCGATCATTTTCTCCGCCGAGGAATTGACGCAGTTCGAACTCTTCAAGCTGATGAATAAGCCGTCCGTGCTCGTCCGCGACCTCCTTCTCCGCGTGCGCACGCTGCGCCGAATCTGATTCTTCAGCGGCCAGTTGTCGCAATGCTTCGAAATCGACCACGGCGCGTTCGAGATCGCGCAGCGGATTAAGCAGCGAACGCACGCGGGACACTTGTTCGACCTCCGCCTGGGCGCGCTCGCGATTCGACCAAAAATCCGCGGCACTCATTCGCTCTTCGAGCGCGCTGAGCTGGCTTTCTAGCTTCGGGACGTCAAAGGAACCTCCGCAATTCGCGCACGCGCGATTGGAGAGCTTCTGCATCGATCACCGGAACTTCCGTAGCCATGGGCCGAATCTACCGCCGGTTCCTGTTCGCACGCAAATCAGGCGGGCAAAATCGGCTGAGTTGGTTTCGCCATCGTGCTCCTACTCGTGATCGTGATCGAAAAGATCAACCGTCTCCTGAAAAGCTCGGCGGCCCGCGAGCGCGTCTGCCTTAATTCCTCTTCGGTGTCGTCACCGGCTCCAGGCGGAAAATCGTTTCCCCGTCCTTCATCAAGTCGAGCCGATCGCGCGCCATTGTTTCAAGATAGGTGGGATCCGTTTTCAGAAGATTTACTTCGCGCGTTTGCCGGGCGAGCAGAATTTTTTGTTCATTCACCTGCCCCTGAAGGCGATCGATTTCAGCGCGGCTCTGCGTCAACTTTTTCGACCGTGGAAGAAAGAGACTGACAATGACCAGGACCAGCGCGAGCACGAGAAGGACGCGCAGAACACTGTTCAGACGCTGCCAAACCGTGGCCTCGCGCCGCGCGCGAAAATCGCCGTAGCCCGGATGATCCACTAGCGCATTTTACCGCCGTAAACGGCGTTGTCACCAAGTTCTTCCGCGATGCGCAGGAGCTGGTTGTATTTGGCCACTCGGTCCGTCCGGCAAAGTGATCCGGTCTTGATCTGCCCCGCGTTCGTCGCGACGGCCATGTCCGCGATCGTGGTGTCTTCGGTCTCGCCGGAGCGATGGCTGATCACGGCGGTGTAGTTGTTCTTCACCGCCAGATCGATCGCAGCAAAGGTTTCCGTCAACGTGCCGATCTGATTCACCTTCACCAAAATGGAATTGGCCACACCTTGCTGGATGCCTTTACGGAGAAATTCTACATTGGTCACGAAAAGATCGTCACCGACGAGTTGGATCTTATCGCCCAGACGCGTGGTCAATTGTTTCCATCCGTCCCAGTCGTTTTCCGCGCATCCATCTTCGATCGAGATGATCGGAAAACGGCGAGTGAGCGATTCGTAATAATCGACCAGCTCTCCGGCCGACCGCTTCGAGCCGTCGGATTTCTTGAAAACGTAAGCGTTCTGTTCCCGATCGAAGAACTCCGAGGCGGCCGGATCGAGCGCAACGAAAATTTGCTCACCGAACTTGTAACCAGCCTTCTCCACCGCGAACGCGATGCACTCCAGCGCGTCCTCGGCCGAGTCCAGCTTCGGCGCGAATCCGCCTTCGTCGCCGATCGCCGTCGAGAGTCCCCGGTCGTGCAACACACTTTTCAAAGCGTGAAACACTTCCGCGCCGTAGCGAAGCGCCTCGGCGAAGGTGGGCGCCCCTTTCGGCATGATCATGAATTCCTGGAAATCGATCGGGGCATCGGAATGGGCGCCGCCATTTAGAATGTTCATCATGGGGACCGGCAAGACCTTGGCGGCATTCCCGCCGAGATAACGAAAGAGCGAAACGTCATTGGCGTCCGCGGCCGCGCGAGCGGTCGCGAGCGAAACGCCCAGGATCGCGTTTGCCCCCAGCTTCTTCTTGTTGGGAGTGCCGTCGAGCGCGATAATTCTTTCATCGATCTTCGCTTGCTCAAGTGCGTCGCAGCCGGCGAGCGCGGGGGCAATCACGTCGACCACGTTGCGCACTGCCTTCGTGACGCCTTTGCCGCCGAAGCGTTTCTTGTCGCCATCGCGTAATTCCCACGCTTCATGCTCACCGGTGCTGGCTCCGCTCGGAACAGCCGCGCGTCCCATCGCGCCGCCTTCCAGATGGACATCGACTTCGATGGTAGGATTGCCCCGCGAATCCAAAATCTCGCGGGCTTTGATTCTTGCGATACTGGTAAGCGCCATGACCTGAGACGCATTACACCAACTTCCTGACGGCACGCAATGCTGTTTTCGCTTCCAGACCGCGCCTTGACATTCCCATTGGCAATCTCCGTGGTCAGGGATAATCTGGCTCATGATCTTTGGGATGCGATTCGGCCTCTCTGCTTGCCTGGCAAGCGCGACGGTGGCTTTTGCCGCGGAACCGGCCCCCCTCTCTCCGGACCAATTGGCCCGGGCCATTAAGACTGATTCACTGACAATCCCGACGCCGGGCGAGCTTTTTGCCGCGTTCGAAAAGCCCGGAAAGCCTGATTGGGCCGGTCAGTATCGGACCCCGATACCGATGACCTATCGGAATCGAGCGCAAATCGCCCTCAACCTGGGTGGTTTGATCGCGGACGGTTTCATCGCGGTCGAAGCGCAAGACAGCCAGCAGGTCAAGAACATCGGCACAGATATCATCAAGCTGGCCAAGGCGCTGGGAGTGAGCGAGAACGTGCTCAGCCGCGGCAACAGCATCAGCGAATTTGCCGAAAACAGTGAATGGGATGCACTGCAGGAAGAGCTCGAGTCGACCCAAAACGAAGTGAAGACTTCCATGCAATCGCACAGTGACCAGGATTTGGTGATCCTGGTCAGTCTCGGGGGCTGGATTCGCGGGACGCAAGTCGTGAGCGCCTCCGTCATGAAGAATTACGATGAACGAAGCGCCAAGGTCTTGCGCCAGCCTGCCGTAGTGAATTTCATTCACTCCAGGATGAACGAAATCGGACCGGACTTGCGCAACGAGCCTTTGGTGAAAGCCGTGAGCGATCAGCTTTCCACGATCGAGAAACTCGTTGCCTCTTCGGCCGGCAAGGCCCCCACGCTCGAGGATGTGCGCAAGATCAACCAGGCCGTGAGCAAACTGATGGAAGAGATTCAGAAAAAGGCGGACGCGAAATGAGACAACGATTCGTCATCTTGTTCGGATTATTGGTCTTTTCCGCGTGTCCCTGGCTTCGTGCGGAAACGGACGACGAAGTGGAAGCGCACAAATTGGTCCTGGATCTTACGGGGGCTTTTTCCAACGACGGCTTCAAGCTACGCGACGGACATTGGGCCGGTGTGATCAAGCCGCAGGAGCACACCGTCGTCGCGGTCAACCTTTACGCCGGAAATCAATATTGGTTTTCCGCGGCTGCGAACACCAAGGCCAAGAAAATTTCGGTCAACGTCTATGACGAGAACGGAAAGCCCGTTGTGACCGAAACCTACAATTCCGGCGATAAGGCTTCCGCCGGATTTTCTCCGACGAGCAGTGGGCAGTATTTTGTTTCGCTCGGTCTGCTTGAGGGTGAAGCCACCACTTTCTGTCTCGTCTATTCCTATAAGTGAAATGGCGCGGCACGTGCTTGGTAGCAGGGATGCCGTACTATCGACGAGCGGCGACGGCGTTAGCCCTGCTCGCGGTTCTATTCCAAGGGTGCAAGAGCGCCGATAAGCCGGCGCAAACCACGACAAAAGCCACCAGACTTTTTGCGATCTCGGCAGACTCGGCGGCGTTTTTTCGGCACGGGCCGCAGTCGGGACGCGATCCTGATCTGAAGTTGCCGAAGGACACGGTCGTCAGGCTCATCCGCCCCTCCTTTGGCTATAGTAAAATTCAAGTGGTGGCGTCCGGTCTGCAGGGTTACGTCGCCAGCGAAGAAATTAGACCGGCATCGTCCGCCCTGCTCGCTTCGCTTACGACCCCGGTTGCCGCACAGACCACCGGCCCCTCTGGTGAATTCAATCTCAATTCCAACGATCCCCGCCTGGTTCCGCCGCCGGAACAATTGCCGGATCCCGATCTGCCGCCCCCGGCGCCGGAACCGTAACAACAAAACCGCATTCCGAGGTTGCCCCGGCGGGAATGCCGGATCAATCTTCGGTAGTGTGATCGCCTCGATTCAGGTTTTCTTTGAAGGAAACGTCCAGGGCGTCGGTTTTCGCTATTCCGTCAGGCAAATAGCAAAAGGGTTCGACATGACCGGTTCCGTGCGAAATCTGCGCGATGGCCGGGTCGAGCTGTTGGCCCTGGGCGAAGAGGACGAATTGCGCGCCTTCCTCAAAGCCCTCACGCAAAGCGAACTGCGCGCTCATATTAAGAAGCATTCTGAAGCACCGTTACTCAACCCCCCAGCCTTTCGAGGCTTTGAGATCCGGTATGACTGAGCCCGCTGTCGCTGTCACCGGCGTCACCAAAATTTTTCCGATTCCGTTTCAGCGCCGATCGGTCGTGGCGGTGCGAGACTTGAACCTGAGAGTGCCCCAGGGCCAAATCTATGGTCTCCTCGGACCGAATGGGTCCGGCAAGAGCACCACCTTGAAAATCATTCTCGGTCTTGTCTCCCCCACCCGTGGCCGGGCGGAAATCTTCGGGCGCGACAGCAATCTGGTCGAAAGCCGCGAAGCGGTCGGTTTCCTGCCAGAAAGCCCCTATTTCTACAAATATCTTTCCGGCAAGGAAACGTTGCGCTTTTACGGAAGACTTTGCGGACTGCACGGCGGGCGCTTGCGGACTCGCGTCGAAGAACTCCTCGCGCTCGTCGGCCTGTCGGGCGCGGGCGATCGACGGCTGGGCGGTTACTCCAAAGGCATGTTACAACGCATCGGCCTGGCTCAGGCACTCGTCCAGGAACCGAAACTGGTGGTCTTGGACGAACCCACCGCTGGAGTCGATCCGGCGGGCGCGTCCGAAATTCGGGATCTTATTCTCGATCTCAAGGAGCGCGGCATCACGGTCCTGCTTTCGTCGCATCTGCTCGGGCAGGTCCAGGAGATTTGCGATCGCGTGGGCATCCTCGCGAACGGCGTGCTCGTGCGGGAAGGCGCTTTGGACGACTTGCTCGGAATCAAGAATCGCACCGACTTCGTTTTTGAAAACGCTCCGCCAGCGTTGCTCAATGAAATCGACGCGCTGGCCGCGAAGTCGGGCGCACGATTGATCAAACAGAGCCGGTCGCAGATCTCGCTCGAACATTTTTTTCTGGAAGTCACTCAACCGTCGGAACAATCCAAACATCGAAATCCTGATGACTAGCTCCCCCCACCGCGCTTTTTTCTTCGCTCGAATCACCGCCATCACCGCCAATACGCTCACCGAGTTGACCCGGTTGAAAGTTTTCTACGTCGTCCTCCTTTTCGCACTGCTCCTGATCGGGAATTCGATCTTTATGGCCCAGCACACTTTCCAACAGGAATTTCAAGTCCTGAAGGATATCGCGCTCGGGTCGATGAGCATTTTTACCTCGCTCCTCGCGGTCGTAGCCACGGCGCGGATGATTCCCCAGGATCTCGAAGACCGAACCATCTACACGATTCTGGCGAAGCCCGTCGCCCGCCTTGAATATCTTCTCGGAAAACTCGCGGGCGTGCTGCTGCTTCTCGCTCTCAGCCTGATCGTCATGAGTGTGCTTTTCGTGGTCGTGCTGAAGGTCCGTGAACAAACCGTTCTGAACGAAACGCTGCGGCAGATGGGTGCGGCGCCGCCGGAGCAGGCAGCCGAGGCCCTGGGAGCAGTTCGAGCGTCAGCCTTCAACGCGAATCTGTTCCTGGGCATCGCGATCATTTATCTCAAGGCCTGTTTGCTCGCGGCCCTCACTCTGTTCATTTCGACCTTCGCTACGACCACCATTTTTACGACGGTCCTAATGGTGTTCATCTATTTCATCGGACACCTGCAATCGACCGCCCGTACCTGCTGGCTTCAGACCAACGCCGCCGGCTGGATCACGAAGACATTTCTTGCCTTCGTCGCCCTGTTTTTCCCCGACCTGCAACTTTTCAACCTCGTCGACGATATCGTCGTCGGGACCGCCATCCCCGTGGCGCTTTTTGTCAAAACGGCTGCGCTCGGTCTCTTTTACACCGGCTTCTACCTGCTCCTCGCCTGGTCGGTCTTTTATCGTAAGGAATTATGAAGCGAGGCTTGATTGTGATCCTGGGCCTGGTCTTGTTCGGCGCAGCGAAGTTGCCGGTGGAACAAGCGATCTCCATGACTCATCGACAGCTGTACTTCCGTGCGGTCGATTTCAATCCGGCGTTGCGCGACCAGATTGGCCAGCTTGCATTTATCGCGGGATTGAGCGGTTTTCGTTCGCTGGTCGCCGACCTCCTCTTCGTCCAGGCATACGTGGCCTGGGAACGAACAGAATGGGGACGTGTTCTCTTTCTCTTCCAACAGGCCACCACGTTGCAACCGCGCGCGGTCCTGTTCTGGGACACGGCCGCGTGGCACATGGCGTGGAATGCGAGTGCCGCGGCGATGCGCGATCCCAAACAGCCCCGGCTCGCCTTGCGGATCAAGGCCCAACGCGAATATTTCCAACTCGGGAAGGACTTCTTGGAACGCGGAATTAAGAACAACCCGGATCGCCCGCAACTTTACGAGGCGCTGGCCCGCCTCTATCGCGACAAATATGATGATCACGAACACGCCGCGGAGTTTTTTGCAAAGGCCGCCGGCTTACCTGGCGCGCCTGGTTACGCGAAAAGATTCGCCGCCTATGAACTTTCATCCTGTGAAGGCCACGAAAGAGAAGCCTACGACCGGTTACACGCTCTCTATGCCATGGGAGAAAGCGAACGGCCGCCTACCCTGATTCGCCTTTTACAGAAGCTCGAAACCAGATTGGCCATTCCGCCGGAGCAACGAATTCGTGGCATCGACGTCAAATCCCTGGAACGTTAGATTGTTAAAATTGTTACCTCTCCCCTTTTTTAACGTTGTAACCTCTTTAGCCTTTTAACAATTCCTTCATGCGCTTCGCGATTCTTAGCGACCTTCACGCCAATCTCGAAGCGACGGAAGCCGTCCTGGCCGATGCTCGCGAGCGTGGCTGCACCCACTTCGTCTGCCTTGGTGACGTCGTTGGTTATAACGCGAACCCCCACGAATGCGTCGAGATCGTGCGGAAGCTGGCGTGTCCGGTGGTGAAGGGAAACCACGATGAACAAGCGTCGCTCACAGAATCATCGCGCGGCTTTAACGCGCTGGCGGAAGCTGCGATCAATTGGACCCGCGCGCACCTGACGAAGGAAGACAAGGAATGGCTCCGCGACCTGCAGCTATCCCTGCAGATACGCGATTTCACGATTGTTCATGCGACCCTTGATTCGCCGGATCAGTGGGGTTACGTCTTCAATAATCTCGATGCCGTCGCGAGCTTTGCCCATCAGGACACGGCGACCTGCTTTTTCGGACATACACATGTACCGGGCGCATTCGTGCGCGACGATGGGGTAAAGCGGGTGAAGGTCGAGCAGCTCACGCTCGAGGAGGGAAAGAAATATTTCATTAATGTCGGCAGCGTCGGCCAGCCGCGCGACGGCGATTGGCGCGCGGCTTACTGCATTTACCACCTTGAAGATCATGTGGTCGAACAACGGCGCGTAAAGTACGACCTCGCAACCACGCAAAAGAAAATTATTGATGCTGGCCTGCCTCGCTTGCTCGCGGATCGGCTCGAGCTCGGGCGGTGACGCGGTTTCAACTGATAGATTCCGATGTCGAGTTTGTGCCGGGTGCCTGACCATGATAGACGCTCGCCGCGACGAGCGCCTCTAACTTGAAATCTGAAATCAAATCGATCCTGATCATCAAGCCGAGCTCGCTCGGCGATGTGGTTCATACCCTGCCTGCGGTGGCGGCAATCCGTGCAGCCAATCCGCAGGCGGAGATCACGTGGGTCATCAATCCAGAGTGGACGCCGTTGTTGCGCGGAAATCCCGACGTCGACCATGTTCACATTTTCCCCCGTGGCGAATTTCGTGGTTTGAGCGCACCACGCAGCTTGTGGCCCTGGCTAAGGAAAACGAACGCCCTGCGCCCGGACGTCGCCTTCGATTTTCAGGGTTTGCTCCGCAGTGCTTTGATCGGGCGTGTCAGCGGCACGCGTGAGCTTTGGGGAATGAGCGACGGCCGGGAAGGTTCGCGCCTGCTTTATCATCGGGTGGCCACAGTTGATCGCCACGCCCACGCAGTCGAACGCTACCTGAGCCTGGCGGAAGCTTTTGGCGTTTCGATTCCGACACACCTCCGTTTTTCCTTGCCCACGGGTGATCCCTTGCCGCGATTCGACCCTTACCCACCTTTCATTCTCCTGCATCCATTTGCGCGCGGACCAAGGAAATCATTGAGCAGCGCTGTCATCGAAGAATTTTGCCGGGCCCTTGATCCGATCCGCGTCATTGTCGCCGGCAAATCATCGCGAAAGATTAACGTCCCGGAGAATTGCGTAAATCTGGCCAATCAAACCAGTCTCCTGCAGCTCATCTGGGCGATTCGTACGGCGCGTTTCATCATCAGCGTGGATAGCGGCCCTATGCACATCGCCGCCGCCGTGACTTCTCGATTGCTATCCATTCACACCTGGTCCGATCCCCGCCGCGTGGGACCCTACAATCCAGACGCCTGGGTTTGGAAAAGTGGCCGGATCCTCCGCGTGGAGGACATCGCAAACACCGACGGCCTGAACAAAAGTCGGGCCTTCACACTCGGTGATATCGCTCCGGTCCTGGAAATGGTTCGCGGATCGTGGGAGCGCGAGATCACGACACCGGCCGGCGATCAAGAAAAGATTGTGCGAGCAATAAGTCCCGCGGGTAGGTGATCTTGATGTTGAACTCTTCGTTCGGCACGAGCAGCACCCGGGCTCCCAGATGTTCGACCGCCGACACTTCGTCCGTAATCGAAAGTCTTTTGACCGCGACGGCCTCGTAGGCGTCGACCAGAAGATCGCGGGAAAAAATTTGCGGGGTTTGCATGGCATACAGCCCGGCGCGATCAACGCCACCGCAGACAAAAGAGTCTTGGTCCCCGCGCTTGAGCGTGTCCGTGATCGGCTCCGCCAGCGCCGCGGCACCGTGAACCCGGCAGTCTGCCAACAGGCGCTCGATCTGATCCTGGGTAATGAGCGGACGGGCAGCATCGTGCACCGCAACGTAGCTTGCCTCAGGGGCAAGCATGCTGAGCCCGGCCCGGACCGAATCCTGCCGCTGAACGCCACCCGCGATAACATGCCGCACTTTTCTCAATTCGGCGCCGCGGACGATTTCCTGCAACTCGGTCAGGCGATCCTCGCGACCTACCAGAATGATTTCCTGCACGCATTCCGCCCGCTCGAAAGCATCGAGCGTGCGAGCAATGACCGTTTTGCCCCCCAGGACCGCGAACAGTTTGTCGAAGCCCATGCGCTGGCTACTGCCAGCGGCGACGATAATGGCGGTTAACATTGGGTGACGCGATCACAAGATGTAAGCACCTTTTTCTCAAAAAAAGAGAAACGTCCAACGCTCAACTTCAGAAATTGGGCGTTGGGCGTTTCCCTCATCCCAGTTGCCGTTGGACTTCCTGGCTGAGCGTCTTGCCATCCGCACGGCCCGCTATTTTAGTTTGCAGCACCTTCATCACCGCACCCATTTGCGCTTTCGAGGTCGCCCCGAGTTCCTTGATCGTGTCGCCAACAATCCTGGCCAGCTCATCGCTATTCAGGCCTTGAGGCAAATAGCCATTTAAGATCGCCAACTCGTCTTTCTCCTTCGCGGCCAGTTCCGGACGTCCCCCCTTTTCAAAGCTCTCGATCGAGTCCTGCCGTTGTTTCACCTGTTTGCGGATAACCTGGACGGCCTCGGCGTCATCGAGCTGCGATTCCGCACCGCCCTTTTCGATGGCCGAATACTTGAGCGAGGACTTGAGCATGCGCAGGACACCGAGTTTGACGGCATCCTTTGCGCGCATGGCATCTTTTAGATCGGAATCAACGCGCTCCTGTAGGGTCATGGTCGGAACTTAAAGCGGGTCGCACACGCAGCAAAGCAAATGTAGAGCACTGACGGCGGCGCGAGGCCCGGGAGCCATCCTTGCTGAGGCTGGCAAAGCGCGCCGAAGGACCTCACCTACGCAGATTGTGTCACCCAAAAAAAGCACGCATGAACTGACGTAAATGCGCAATCTAGCGCGGAAGCGCTTGAGCGTTTGTGGGGTCCTTCGCCCGGCAGCCGCGGGACAAGGATGACGCCAAGGTGCGCCCGATGACGGCTATTCCGTCTATACTTTTCGAAGCCTCTCGGCACATGCCAGCACTGATGCTGAATCACTCACGCTGACCACCTCCGCGTCCTGGCGCGTCCGGCGGAGCAAACCAGCCAGGACTTCTCCGGGCCCGAGCTCAAGGAACAACTCGCACCCGCGCGCGAGCAAACTCTCCATGCAATCCGTCCAACGCACTGTGCTCGTGACCTGATCTCGCAGCGTGTTCCGTATCTCCGGCAAGGTCGTCACCGCGTCCCCCGTGACATTGCTCATTACCGCAAAACGCGGCGATCTCAGCTCCGCCTCGAGCAACGGCTGGCCGAGCTCCTCGTAAGCGCTGTTCATGAGCCGGGAATGATAAGCCCCGGCGACGTTCAGCAAGGTCGCGCGCCGAATGCCATGCTCTTTCGCCAAACTCACCGCCAGCTCCACTTTTGCACTTTCGCCGGAAATCACGATTTGACCCGGCGCGTTCATATTCGCCACATCGACGTCGGTATCGGCCGCAAGGGCGCGCACCGCACTTTCATCAGCCCCAATCATCGCCGCCATCGCGCCCGCCGTCGTCGCACAGGCCACGTCCATCAAACGGCCCCGTGTTTCGACCAGTCGTAACCCCGTGGCAAAATCAAACGTCCCGCCAGCCGCGTGCGCGGTCCACTCCCCCAAAGAAAGCCCGGCGGCCGCTTCGATGGGAAAATCGCCTGCCACTCCACGCAAGGCGGCCAAACAGGCGAGCCCATGCACATACAGCGCGGGCTGGCAGTTCGAGGTTTTCGTTAGTTCCTCCAGTGGCCCGTTCCACGCGATCCCACTCAAAGAGCGACCGAGAATCTCGTCGGCCTGCTGAAACAAATCTCCGGCGACGGGATGATGCGCAGCGAGATCGCGTCCCATCCCCACGCTTTGCGCACCCTGGCCTGCAAATAGAAGAGCGATTTTCTTGGTCATGGGAATTCTGGTAGCGCCGCGGTTCGGCTCATCCGAAACGGCAGAATAAGCTTGCATTTCGCGGAGAAAATCCAAATAGTTTGCGTATGCAAACAAACGCATGGAAATCAGCGTTCCGTTCCGCGATTTGCGGAGCTGTGGTTGCGCTACTTGTCGTCTCGCCGTTTTCGACGGCACACGCTAAGTGGCTGGAAAAGAACACGCCGAGGTTGCCAGTGGGAGTGTATTTCCAGGGATTGGAGGGCTCAGTAGTCCTCTCTTTGACTCTGGACAGGAGCGGCCGGGTGACAGATACCCGAGTGCTCCGCAGCAGCGGACACCCTGCTCTGGATGAATTGGCTCGGGAAGCAGCGGCGAATTGGCGGCTCAGCCCCGATTCGATCCTGCCAACCGACATCAGCCAGGGCCGAGTCGAACTGGTTACGTTCAAGAATACGAATCCTCCGAAGACCATTCTTATTGGCGCGAAACCATATTGGGCTCAGCTGAGGTAGGTTCAAGGTAGTTAGGAACAGTTAGAATCCCGCCGGAATCAGGATTCCGGTAATCGGAGTGTATTGCGCCGTGCGATTCTGCACGGTGCGACAGGTGGATATTCGTTTTCGCCGGCCAACCAGATCATCCACACAAACGCGACTTTGCACTTGCGCCTTCGCGGCCTCTCGCGAGCATAATCGCAAGGTTGCCACATGGCTTTCACCACCCGCGAAATCGAATCTCCCGATCCCGTGACGCGCGTCGCCGCGGCGGAGGCGAGAGTCCGCGAGAACCTCGGCGACATTGGCGAAAAAATGGTCCTCAACATGGGACCGTCACATCCGGCCACGCACGGTGTCTTGCGCCTCGTGCTCGAACTCGATGGCGAGACGATTACCAAGGCGACTCCGGACGTGGGTTACTTGCATCGCGGCGACGAAAAGATCGCGGAGAACATGCAATACAACCAATTCGTGCCGTACACCGACCGGCTCGATTATCTAGCGCCACTCGCGAATAACGTCGCCTATGCGCTCGCGGTCGAGAAGTTGATGGGGTGGGAACTGCCTCCGCGCGGCAAAGCGATTCGGGTCATCTGCTGCGAGACGGCGCGCATCTCCGCGCATCTCCTGGGTCTCGGCGCCATGGCCCTGGATCTAGGCGCCATGACGGTGTTCCTCTACACTTTCACCGAACGCGAAAAACTTTATAATCTTTTCGAGCTTCTCACTGGCGCCCGATTTACGACCTCCTATACCCGCGTGGGCGGTCAGATTCGCGATCTGCCGGAACGTTTCCTCCCGCAGCTTGAACAGTTTCTCGATGGTTTCATTCCGCAGCTCGATGAGATCGACCAGCTCCTCACCCGGAATCGAATCTTCGTGGATCGAACGCGCGACATCGGCGTGATCCCCCGCAATCGCGCGATCGCTTACGCGCTCTCTGGGCCAAATTTGCGTGGCAGCGGCGTCGAGCACGATCTCCGTCGCAAGCATCCTTATCTGGACTACGACAAATATGATTTCGACGTTGTCGTCGGCACCGCGGGCGATTGTTACGACCGCTATCTTGTCCGCATCGCCGAAATGCGCCAAAGCGTGCGCATCTTGCGCCAGGTGATCGAAAAGCTTCCGCGTGGGCCGATCAACATAATGGACTGGAAGAACATGCCACCGCCCAAATCGCACGTGATGACCAAAATGGAGGAATTGATCCATCATTTCATTGTCGTCACCGAAGGCCTCGATGCGCCGCCAGGAGAAATTTACTTCGCGGCCGAGAATCCCAAGGGCGAGTTGGGATTCTACATCCATAGCAAAGGCGGCGGGGTGCCGTATCGGTTGAAGATTCGAGCGCCCTCGTTCGTGAACTTGAGCATTTTGCCCGAACTTCTGCCGGGCTGCTCGCTCAGCGACGTCGTGGCTGTCCTGGGCAGTCTGGACTTCGTGATGGGCGAATGCGACAGGTAACCACCTAGTATATGAGCAAAATTACTTCGCGAACATTGGCCGGCTTTTTGTCGATCGTCCTCGTCTGTGGCGGTTGCGATCGCAACGCCTCGGGGTCTCGTCTGACGCCGGCAAATTACGATCAAATCAGCATCGGGATGAGCAAGGAGCAGGTCGAAAAAATTCTCGGCCCTCCGACCACACAGCAGACAAAACAGGCGCTCGTTTTCGCCGAGCAAAGCAGATGGGAGCCGGTGATCACGTATCGTTATGAAGAGGCCAATAAATTTGTCACCGTTACCTTCAAGAACGATCGGGTCGATGCAAAAGACTCCAATCTTGGCCGGGAACCTTGACCTGACGATGACCCAGCCCCTGAAAACATCCTTCCGCGTTCTGCGACTCGTATCGATGGTGACGATCCTGGCCTTCACCGTGGCCGCGTGCAATTCCGCCAAGCGGCTCAAGAATGCAAACGTCAACGAAGTGACCGAAGGCATGTCGAAAAAGCAGGTGGAATCGATCCTCGGGCTGCCCACAACCGTCGACACCAAAGATTTCGTCGTCCTCAAAAAAACGGTTTACGTTTACGATCAGGGCAAGGAATCGGTCACGATCGTTTTCAAAGACGACAAAGTGCAGTCGAAGGTCAGTACGCTGTCCGATTAACGCGTCGTGGTAGACCCGACGAACACGCGCATCTCCGCTGATCTGGAGCGGAGAATGGACGAGGCGATCCGGCGCTATCCGACTGAACGGAAACGCAGTGCCGCGATGCCGCTGTTGCATTTGTGGCAGGAAGAATTCGGATTTATCAGCGACGACGGGGTGCGCTGGATCGCGGCGAAACTCGAGCTGCAACCAATCAACATTCTGGAACTCGTTACTTTCTATCCGATGTTCCGCCAGACGCCCGCGGGCAGGAAGCACCTTCGCGTTTGCCGCACTCTGAGCTGCGCGATGGCGGGCAGTTACGAGCTGATGGAAAACCTCTGCGCCGCCGCTGGCATCGTCCGTGGCCACGACGAAAATGAAACGCACGAGCCCAACTCAGTCAGCCCGGATGGAAAATACAGCGTCGAGTTTGTCGAATGTCTCGCGAACTGCGGCACTGCGCCCGTTTGCATGGTGCAGGACGAACTGATCGAGAACGTGCGACCGGATTCAGCAGCCGATCTCCTTTTCAAGGAGGATCGGTTGCCAAACCGCCCACCAACGGGACCCGACGGCGGTTTGCAAACCGCCGCTCCCTGGACGGCCCCTCCCCATCCACTTGAGCGCCGTCTCGTCTTCAAAAATATCGGGCGCGCAGACTGGACGGCCGACATCGATTGCTACCTCCGCAGCGGCGGCTACGCGCAATTAAGAGCGGCCGTCAAGATGACCCGCACCGAGATCGTCAACGAAGTAAAAACCTCCGGCCTGCGTGGCCGCGGCGGCGCCGGATTCCCCTGCGGCGTGAAGTGGGGTTTCATCAAGTCCGACGAAAAGAAACCCGTTTATCTCATCTGCAACGCGGATGAATCCGAGCCGGGCACATTCAAGGATCGCCAGATCATTCATGAGGATCCTCATCAGCTCATCGAAGGCATTCTCATCTCTTGTTTCGCCCTCAACGCCAAAACCGCCTACATTTATATTCGAGGCGAATTTCCCGAGGGCGCGAAGATTCTGGAACGTGCCATCGAAGAAGCGAGGGAACATAATTTTCTCGGGCTGAACATGCTCGGCACTGGTTTCGACGTCGAGATCCACCTTCATCGTGGCGCCGGCGCCTATATTTGCGGCGAAGAAACGGGCCTGATCGAGTCGCTCGAAGGAAAGCGCGCCTACCCGCGAATCAAGCCGCCCTATTTTCCGGCGATCCTCGGCCTCTACCTGTGCCCGACGATCGTGAACAACGTCGAAACGCTTTGCCATGTGAAGCACATTATCGAGATGGGCGGCGCCAATTACGCCCGCCTCGGCCGGCTCAACAACACCGGCACCCGCATTGTCTGTGTGAGCGGCGACGTCCAGCGACCCGGATACTTCGAGATCGAAGTCGGCGCCGTCACGGTGGGCCAGTTGATTTTCGATATGGCCGGCGGCCCGCGCCACGGTCGAACCGTGAAGGCGGTCATTCCGGGCGGAAGCTCGGCGAAAGTCCTAAGCGCCGGCGAAAGATTCAAATTGAAACTGAAACAACCGGACGGCTCCATGGCCGAGCAGGACGTGTCCCTCTTCGAAATTCCGATGGATTTCGATTCGCTCGCCGCCGCCGGATCGATGGCCGGCTCCGGCGGCGTCATCGTTCTCGATGATTCACGCGACATGGTCTGGACCCTGAACAACATCAACGAATTCTACGCGCACGAGAGTTGCGGCCAATGCACCCCCTGCCGTGAAGGTTCGCTTTGGATGAAGAAAATCACTGATCGCATCTTGCTGGGCGGAGGCGTCGTCCAGGACCCCGACACTTTGAAAACCGTTGCCGACAACATCGCTGGCCGAACCATCTGCGCCTTCGGCGAAGCCTGCGCGTGGCCGACCCAAAGCTTCGTCGAAAAATTCAAGGACGAATTTACCCGGCGGAGTCAGAAGCCGGTTCCGCCCGCCATGCCACCGGAATACACACCGGGCGAATTGATTGAGCAGGAGAGAATCACCACGGCTCCGTTGCCGCGGAATCCAGGTTGGGAAGAGACGGCCAAAGCGGGAACGATCTAAATGAGCGACCAAGTCCCGGCGTCGCCGCAATTGGTGAACGTCCAGATCAATGGCAGCTGGCACCAATTTCCGAAGGGAACGCGCCTGATCGAGGCCTGCGAGGAGGCTGGCAGTTACGTCCCCCGCTATTGCTATCACAAGAAGCTCAGCTCGCCGGGCAACTGCCGCATGTGCCTGATCGAAATGGGCCTGCCGAAAATGGGACCGGATCGCAAACCGGAACTCGGCGAAGACGGAAAGCCGGTGATCAATTGGATGCCGCGCCCACAGATTTCCTGCGCCCAGGAGGTAAGCGAAGGCATGGGAGTTCGCACCGACTCACCCCTGGCCGTGGAATGCCGCAAGGGCGTCTTGGAATTTCTGCTCATCAATCATCCGCTCGATTGTCCGATCTGCGATCAAGCCGGTGAATGCCGCCTGCAGGAATTCAGTGTCGAGTATGGAAACGCGGAATCCCGTTTCCTGGAAAACAAAGTTAAGAAGCCGAAACATGTCGAGCTCGGTCCCCGCGTTACCCTCGATGACGAACGGTGCATTCTTTGCTCACGCTGCATCCGGTTTTGCCAGGAAATCGTTGACGACGACGTCCTGGGCTTTATCGATCGCGGCAGTCACACCGTCCTGACCGCTCACCCCGGAAAGCGCCTGGAGAACAATTATTCGCTCAATACCGTCGATCTCTGCCCGGTCGGCGCGCTGACTTCCTCGGATTTTCGCTTCCAAATGCGGGTTTGGTTTCTGAAGGAAACGAAAAGTTACTGCACGAGTTGCGCCACGGGCTGCAACACCATCATCGGCACGCGCGAAGATGTGATTTATCGCCAGACTCCTCGCGAAAACAACGCCGTCAATTCAAGTTGGATGTGCGATTACGGGCGTCTGAATTTTGGATACCTTCAATCAGACCGCCGCCTGCTCCAGCCGGAAATCCTCTCGGACGAAAAGCGGATCGAGGCGGAGTGGACCGTCGCCCTTAAGCACGCGGCCGATCGGTTAAGACATTTATCCGGCTCGGAGATTGCGATTCTCGCTTCCGGCCGAATGACGAACGAAGAGCTCTGGCTCACCTCGCAACTCGCGAAGATCCTTGGAGTCAGTTTGATCGACATCGTTCCGCGGACAGGTTCCGGCGACGAGATTCTCCTGAGCGCGGACCGCAATCCGAACACCACCGGCGCACACCTTTTGGGAATAAGCTCGAGGCCGGGGACGCGATTGTACGAAATCGTGGACGGCGTCATCGCCGGCCGCGTCAAAGCACTCATCGCTCTCGGTGAAAATCCGCTCGATATCGGGCTGACCGTGGCCCAGCTAGAAACGCTGCCGGCTTTGGTGGTCATGAACATCCTGAGGGACGACTCAACTCAAGCCGCCTTCGCTGTGCTGCCCTCCTTCGGTTTTGCCGAGAAACGCGGATCGATGATCAACCGCCAGGGCCGATTGCAACGGCTCAATCGCGCCGTGCGCGGGCCTGGTCAGGCTCGAGACGATTGGGAAATCCTCCGCGATTTGATTCAGGCTTGTTCGGGCCCGAACTCCGAAACAGACTCGCGAGCAAACGGCCTTCGTTCGATCGAAGACGTCTTTCAACAAATGAGCCAATCGATCCCGCCATTCGCCGGATTAAGTTTGAGCAGGATCGGTGATCTCGGCGTGCAGATCATGAACGAGGTCGCACCGTAGTGATGGACTATTTTTTTCTGACAACATCATTGGTGAAGATCATCGCTCTGATCGCGGTCGTGCTCGGCATTATGAACTACACCGTCTATGCGGAGCGCCGGATCAGCGCCCTGATCCAGGACCGGCTCGGGCCCAATCGCGTTGGTCCCTTCGGCCTGTTTCAACCGATCGCGGACGCCGCCAAATTCCTCCTAAAAGAGGATTTCACGCCGGGCCACGTCAACACCTTCTACTATTGGCTGGCGCCCTGCCTCGCGATGATTCCCGCGATCACCACGCTCGCGGTCGTCCCTTTCGGCAGTTCTCTTTTCGGGGTGCCGATGGTCATCGCCGACATCAACGTCGGGGTCTTGTTCGTCTTTGCCATCGCTTCGCTCGGCGTTTACGGAATCGTCATTGCCGGCTGGTCGTCGAACTCCAAGTATCCCTTCCTCGGTGGCATTCGTTCTACGTCGCAGATGATCTCCTACGAGCTTTCCCTTGGCCTTGCGGTCATCCCGGTTTTTCTCCTGGTCGGCCAGCTCCGGTTAACGGAGATCGTTCGTTTCCAGGTCGAACACGGCTGGATGATCGCTCCGTTTATCGGCGACTGGATGAATCTGCACAAATGGCTGCTTGCCATCCCGATGATGATTTCGTTCGTCATCTTCACCATCGCGATCTTCGCCGAGACCAATCGGCTGCCGTTTGATTTGCCGGAAGCGGAAACGGAGTTGGTCGGCGGCTATCACACCGAATATGGGTCGATGAAGTTTGGTCTCTTTTTCCTCGGTGAATACGTCGCGATGATCACCGGTTCCGCCATCATCGTGACGCTTTTTCTCGGGGGCTGGCACTTTCCCGGCATACCCGATGGCTCGCACGGGTGGGGTTGGGGGCTGGTGAACATCCTGGTCTTTTTCTCCAAGGTCGCCGCGCTGCTTTTCGTCTTTATCTGGGTGCGGTGGACCTTGCCGCGCTTCCGTTACGATCAACTGATGCGGCTCGGCTGGGTCTTCTTCTTCGAGATCGCGCTGGCAAACATTTTTGTCACCGCCATCCTGTTAGCCTATTTCCCCGAATAATCTCTCCCTTCCCCTTCCTCTCCATCTTCTCCCTATGTCCTTTCACTACGAAAAGCTCATCGCCTCTCAACTGAGCTGCAGGATCGCGGAAGATGCGCCGGATTTTGGAGAGAGAGCAGAGGAAGATTAGGAATGGCGATCACCGTTTCACGACCCAGGCTCAATTGGCGTGAGCGCGCATACCTTCCGGCCATCGTGAGCGGAATGGCGATCACGATGAAGCATTTCAAAAACATGCTCTTCGGCCGCACCAAGGTAACGATGCAGTATCCCGAAGAAAAATGGGACAGCCAGATGCCGGAACATTACCGCGGCGCTCCCGCCTTGGTCCGCGATGACACCGGCCGGGTCCGTTGCGTCGCCTGCCAGCTCTGCGAATTCATCTGCCCGCCACGGGCGATCAGAATCATCCCGGGCGAAATCCCTCCAGCCGATCCTTTCGCCAAGGTCGAAAAATTTCCGAACGAGTTCGACATCGACATGATCCGCTGCATTTACTGCGGATTATGTGAGGAGGTTTGTCCCGAGCAGGCCATTTACCTGCGCAAGGATTACGCCATCACCGGCTTCACCCGCGCGGAGATGGTGCACAACAAGGAAAAATTGCTGGAGCTTGGTGGCGTCATGCACGGCGTGGTCTTGAAATGGAACGAGAAAAAATGAGATGGAGTAATGGAGTGATGGAGTGTTGGAGTAATGGGAAAACGACAATCGTCACTGCTCGCTTACTCCCTCTTCCCTACTCCCCCCCTCAACTACTCCATCACTCCATTACTCCATCACTCCCGTAGTTTTCGTTATGCCGCTCTTTCTTTTCTGGATCTTCGCTCTCGTCATGCTGGGGTTTGGCGCCGCGGTCGTGATAAACCGTAACCCGATCGCCAGCGCGCTCAGCCTTGTCCTTTGCTTCATGGGTCTCTCGGCCTTGTTCATGTCGCTTGACGCATTCTTTATTGGCATCATTCAGGTGCTCGTCTATGCCGGCGCCGTCATGGTGCTTTTTCTGTTCATTATCATGCTGCTCGACCTGCGCGCGGAAACGCGGCGGAAAATGAACGCGGTCGCGGTCGTTGGTGGTTCGGCCGTCGCTCTGACTTTTTTTAGCCAGGTCTATCTTGTCGTGGGGCAGTTAGGTGCGGCGAAGCAGCCTTTCCCGCCTCTCGGATCGTCGAAGATGGACGACGTCCACCAGATCGGCCTTCTTCTCTTCTCGAATTACACTTTGCCGTTCCAAATCATCGGCGTGCTGGTCCTGGTCGCGACCATCGGAGTGATCGTCCTCAGCAAACGCGAGCTGCGGTAACCGGAATCTTGCCCGCGAATCACGCTAATTGACGCGAATGAGATGACTGAAATCATTTACAAGAAGGAAAGCTACGCGATCGTTGGCGCCTGTTTTGAGGTGTACGCGTCTATTCGCGCCTGCCGTGCCGTAGGTCGCCACGGCGACCGAAGGCTGGTGATTCGCGGGCCACAAATTCGTGGACCAGGAAAATAGCATGGTCACGCTGGGTCACTATCTCACCGTCAGCGGTTTGCTTTTCACGATCGGTTTCGCGGGCGTGCTCTTGCGCCGCAATATCATTATCATCTTCATGTCGCTCGAGCTGATGTTGAACGCGGCCAATCTCTCGCTGGTTGCCTTTTCGCGCTTCCGCCTCGACGGCGCTGGAATTCCAAACTACAACGCGCAGGTTTTCGTCTTCTTCATTATCACCGTGGCGGCGGCGGAAGTCGCGGTCGGGCTAGCCATCATCGTCGCGCTTTATCGCGCCCGGCAAACCACGCATGTCGAGGATATCAGCAATTTGAAATTCTAACCCACGAACCACGCGACTGCGAAGGCTGGTGATTCGCGGGCCAAACAAATGACTTTTCCTTGGTTTATTCTTCTCGCGCCGCTGGCTAGCGCCGCACTCATCACCCTATTCACGCAACGATCGAAACTCGTCAGCAGTTGCATCTCAGTCGCCGCGGTCCTGGCCAGTTTTGTCGGTAGCATTGTCGTTTTCGTCAGACCGAACATCCGGGTGCCAGAATTGACCTGGATCGACCTAAGGCCTGCTTTCTATGTCCCGCTGGGACTGGTCCTTGACGATCTCAGCAAGACCATGCTCTTGCTGGTGACCGGCATCGGCGCGCTCATCCACATCTATTCCCTCGGCTACATGAAGGACGACGCGGGCAAATCCCGCTACTTCGCGGCGCTCTCCTTTTTCATGTTCTCGATGATCGGAATCGTTCTTTCGAACAATTTCGTCATGATGTTCATCTTCTGGGAACTCGTCGGCGTGAGTTCCTATTTGTTGATCGGCCATTGGTTCGAACGCAACGCCGCGGCCGAGGCGGCCAAGAAAGCTTTCCTGACCAATCGGATCGGCGATTTCGGATTCATGCTTGGAATCCTGATGGTGTGGACCGCAACGGGATCCGTGGGGTTTCAAGAAATGGCTCAGCAGTTGAGCCGCATCACCAGTCACCCCGGATACCTCACGATCGCGACCTTGCTCATCTTTGGCGGCGCGGTCGGGAAATCGGCGCAGTTTCCCCTGCACGTCTGGTTACCTGACGCGATGGAAGGGCCCACGCCGATTTCCGCGCTGATCCATGCCGCGACCATGGTGGCCGCGGGCGTGTACATGCTGGTGCGTGTCGGTTTTCTCATCCAGGCCGCACCGCAGGCGCTCTCGATTATCGCGTGGATCGGAACCATCACCGCGGTCATGGCCGCGCTCGTCGCCACCCAACAAAGCGACATCAAGCGCATCCTCGCCTACTCAACCTTGTCGCAGCTCGGCTACATGGTTATGGCGGTCGGTCTCGCTTCCGGTGAGGCGGCCATGTTCCATCTGTTTACGCACGCCTTCTTCAAAGCGCTGCTCTTCCTGGGCGCGGGTTCCATCATCGTGATGCTCCATCATGAACAAGATATCTGGAAGATGGGCGGGCTCGCCGGCCGGTTGGGAATCACCTTTCTCACTTTTATGGCCGGCACGCTTGCGCTGATCGGTTTCCCGCCTTTCAGCGGGTTTTTCAGCAAGGATGCGATCCTCTCGCTCGCTTACGAAAAAAATCCGGCGATTTTTTGGCTCGCGCTTTTCACGGCCTTTCTGACCGCGTTCTACATGCTGCGACTGGTCGTGGTCGTCTTCTTCGGCAAACCGCGCAGCGATCGGGCTCGCGCGGGACGGGAAGCGCCCTGGGTGATGATCACGCCACTGATCCTCCTTGCCATTGCTGCGTGCGGATCCGGGTTCGGTTTTGTGGCGAGACTTTTCCTGCACCTGCCCGGTGGAAAAGAAACCGGCTGGCTTGTTCCCGGAATGGCGTTCGCGGCGACGCTGTCGGGAATGATCCTGGCCATCCTGCTTTATCGGCGTCGCGAAAGCGATCCCATCAATCTGGCGTTGTTCCGAAAGGCCTTCTACTTCGATGCGATTTACGGCTTCTTCATCGCCGCCACGCAGGGAATCCTCGCGCGGCTCTCCGCATTCATCGATCGATGGATTCTCGATGCCGGTGTCATCTGTGGAACGAGTAGCGCTACCTGGGGCTTCGGCTCGCTCCTCCGACTGCTGCAAGTCGGGAATCTGCAGGCTTATTCGTTCCTCCTCGGTTTGGGAATCGTTGGGCTGATTTACTTCACCCTCTTCCGATGATTCTGCCTTTCATCGTCTTTTGCCCGATTGCGGCCGCGCTCGCCATTCTGCTCGGCGCGCCCGCGCGGCGCACCGCGCTCTGGGCCGCGGGCGTTACTCTCGCCGCAACAGCGTTCGCCCTCTACGGGTTCGAAACGGGCCGGCCCGGTTTTCAATTCGTCTCCTCGCTTCCGATCAGCAGTGATTGGCGGATCAACTTCACCCTCGGCCTCGATGGCCTGAGCCTGATGATGGTGTTGCTCACCGCCGTCGTGACCTTCGCGGCCATCTGGTTCACGGGCGTAATTGCGGATCGCGAACATGCCTTTTACGCGTGCCTCCTCTTCATTGCCGGTGGCGCCCTGGGAGCATTCGCTTCCATCGATCTTTTTTTCCTCTACGCCTTTCACGAGCTCGCCTTGATTCCCACTTTTTTCCTTATCGGAATCTGGGGGACTGGCAACCGGCAGGCAGCGGCTTGGAAAATCACGATCTATCTGGCGACAGGCAGTTTCATTTTGTTGCTCGGCTTGATCATGCTTTACCGCAGCGTACCGGAGGCCGCGCGCAGCTTTGATTTCCGCAACTTGCAACAAAGTGCCTCCATGATCCTCCCTCAGGCACAGGGCCACATCTTTCTGGTCTTGCTGATCGGCTTCGGCATTCTCGTTTCGCTCTTTCCCTTTCACACTTGGGCGCCGGAAGCGTACGCCTCCGCCCCCGCGCCCGCCGCGATGCTGCATGCTGGCGTGCTAAAGAAGTTCGGGCTCTACGGTCTCCTGCGACTGGCGCTGCCACTCCTGCCTCAGGGCGCCCAGCAGTGGAGCACGCTTCTGATTGTGCTCCTGCTCGGCAACATCCTTTACGTCGGGCTGGTCACCATCGCGCAAAAACGCCTCGATTGGATGCTCGGTTATTCGAGCGTGATGCACATGGGCTACATTTTTCTCGGCATCGCCAGCGGCACTTTGCTCGGCACCAGCGGCGCGGCCATCCTGATCTTTGCGCACGGCATTTCCATCGCGTTGCTCTTCGGCATCGCTGGAGAAATTCGCCAGCGCACCGGCACCCTGCTGCTCACCGATCTCGGCGGTTTCGGAAAAGTCATGCCACGGGCCGCGCTCGCCTTTGGCCTGGCAGCATTCGCTTCCATTGGATTGCCCGGCTTCGCCAACTTCAGCGGCGAAGTGATGGTCCTTTTTGGGACATTTCGCAACGGCGCGAACCTGAACCATTTTACGATTTTCCAGGTCGCCACGGTGCTGGCGCTCTGGGGCGTTGTCATCTCGGCGGTTTATATGCTCCGGGCCTATCGAAGCGTTTTCATGGGTGCTCTCCGTGAATCCTGGGCCAGTGTGATCGATCTCCGCCCGAGTTTGCGCCTCCCGATTGGACTTCTGGTCGCGCTGTCGCTCTGGTTTGGATTTTTTCCCCAATCTTTTGTCCGGATCGTTTCGCCCGTTTTCCAGAGTTATTTCATTCAAAAGTAATGACAATCGGCGCGCCCATTCTCGAAATTGAAGTGCTGATCATCGGTCTCTTTCTGCTGATGACGGAAGCATTCTTCGAGCAGATCGATAAGCGCACCCTGGCGTTCACCGCCATCTCCGGTCTGTTGGCCATCCTCGCCGCCAGTTTCTTTGTCGCCCCCGCGCCCGCGAACGTTGCCACCGCCGGTTTCTGGAGTTTCTACGCCGCCGATCCGCTCGCGATTTTTTTCAAACGCTTCGCGCTCGTGACCACCGTTCTCGTCCTTGTCATGATGATTGACTACGCCCCGATCGTGCGGGAATCGATCCACGGCACCACTCATCAATCCGGTCTCGGCGAATTTTTCGCCCTGCCGATCTTTACCTGCGTCGGGCTGATGTGGATGGCGTCGGCGATCGATTTCGTCATGATCTTCGTCTCGCTCGAGCTGGTGACGATGTCGTTTTACGTGCTGGTCAGCTTCACTCGTCGCAACCCGGCGACGCTGGAGGCAGGAGTAAAATACTTGATCCTGAGCGCGCTCTCGACCGGCTTCCTGGTCTACGGCATCACCTGGATTTTTGGGGTGACCGGCGAGACCAACCTCTCGCGCGTCACGGCCGCGCTATCTCAACCCGCGATCGAGGCCGGTCCCGCGCTTTTCGGCATGGTGCTAGTGCTGGTCGCCCTCGGATTCAAGATCGGGGCCGTGCCGTTCCAGATGTGGGTGCCCGATGTTTATCAGGGAGCTCCGACCCCGGTAACCGCGTTTCTCTCCGTCGGCTCGAAGGCAGCCGGCTTCGTCGTCCTCCTCCGCGTGTTACAACCGTTTTTCATCCTGCCGCAGATGGAACGTTTGCTCACCCTGATCGCGCTCCTCACCCTGATCTACGGCAATCTGGCTGCGCTCCCGCAAAGCAATCTGAAACGGCTGCTCGCTTACTCGAGCATCGCGCACGCCGGCTACTTGCTCATCGGCGTCGTCTCATTCGCGGGAGCGGCGGTATCGTTCTACCTGGTCGCCTACCTGCTCATGACGCTGTTGAGTTTCGCTGTCCTCATCGCCGTGGCCAAGGAAACCGGGGAGAACATTGAAGACTTCAATGGCCTGGCCAAACGCTCGCCCTTCCTCGCTTTTGCCATGCTGATCGCCATGACCTCGCTGGCCGGCGTGCCATTTACCGCTGGGTTCCTGGGCAAATTCTTCATTTTCGACGCCGCGATTCGACATCACCAGATCACACTCGTGGTTGCCGGTGTAATCACGGTGGCGTGCGGATTCTACTATTATCTGAAGGTCGTGCGCGCCATGTATTGGGAAGCTCCCGCGAGCGAGAGCGCGGTTCCCTTAAGCCGATTGTCTCAGGTGACGATGGCCGCGATGATCGCTGGGATTATTTTCCTCGGCGTTTATCCGCAGCCGATTCTGGATGCGCTAAAGCATTAGGCCATGGGCCCAATAGGTCACATGGGACCTATAGACCCTTAATCGCTCAGCTCGACGTTCCAATACGCCAGATCGACAAAGTGCCGCCAGCTCTCGTGGTGTTGCGCCGTGAACGTCACGTGAACGAAAGGCCGCCACTTCGGACGCTTCGGCTTGCGAATTAGCGCCATGTGCGCTTCGTGCGGCAGCCGATTTCCCTTTCGCGTGTTACACGGTATGCACGAGCAGACCACGTTTTCCCAGGTGGTCAGTCCACCCTTATCGCGCGGCAAAACGTGATCGAGATTCAGCTCTGTCCGATCGAAAACCGTCCCGCAATACTGGCAGGTATTTTTGTCCCGCTCGAAAACATTGTGCCGGGTGAACTTCACCTCTTTTTTGGGCAATCGATCGAAGAGAAGAAGGACGATGACGCGCGGCACTCGGATCTTCCACGAGATTGTTGTGACCACCTCATGCTCGGGCGCGGTAGCCGAGAAATCCCGCCAACTGGCAAAGTCGTGCGTCAGGAAATTGTTGCCGGGATCAGAGGAAACCACCTGCGCATGCCCCTGGTAAAGGAGCGTAAAAGCGCGCCGGGCCGAACAGATATTGACCGCCTGCCACAGGCGGTTCAGCACCAGCACCTGACTATTTAGTAACGCATGCATTTGGTTGCCGCTCCCCCCAAGACCACTGGGCAGGAACCCCTCCCAAGTCGCGCGACGGTATCATCCAGGATTTTTCCTGTCAACGAGCGTCCCTCACCCGGCAGAAGTGCGAACGATCGTCGAATACATGGGTCCTATGGAGCCACATGGGACCCATCGCGCCACGCTCAAAGGAGAAAAACTACGATCGACGGCCCACTCCAGCGCCCGTGGCGTATCCCTTCACCTTTCGAGAAATAAATTGCGTGACCGCGGGCCTGAGCAAAGTGGCGGCGATCTTTAGCACACCGAGCGCCAGCCCCGCTCCGAGAATCCCTTCGTTCTGGGACCCGGCTTTGCTCTTCGCTTTCGCATTCGCCCGGACCTTTCTGCCTCTCGCCGGCATTACGGCGACGACGACGCCGAGCACCACCGCGGCCGTGACCCAGACCACCGTCTGCCGTTGGAACGACTTGCGAAACTTGAGCGGAAAATCGAGCTCGTAACGCAGCCCGCCGAGATCGCGGGCCAGCCGGTCACGCGAATGCGCTATCTCCTGCCTTAATTGGTGGAGAGATTTTTCTTGTCCAGGTGTTTTAGCCATTCGCGATCCCTCTTCAATTCCGCGGCGGTCGCGGCAAACATCGATTTTTTCATCCGGCTCCAGGCAATCAGCAGACAGATCAACGCCAGAATGAAATGGAGCGCTGCCGCCGCCAGACTGATCCGCACCCAGGAGATATGCAGACTGTGCGCCAGCCCCGCGACCGCGCTGGCCAGGAGGAAAACATATCCAAAGAGTGCCAGGACCGCCGCCGCCGCGAGACACCCAAGGAGCACGACAAGGTGCACCAGCGCTGTCCTGGACTCCTTCGCGAACAGTCCAACCCGGCTCTCCAGGAAACCCGCCAGGGCGTTGACCAGCGCAAGCAGATTATGGAGCAAGCCGGCGTGTCCCGCGGGATTGCGGAACCGCATCGTATCGCCAGCCATGTGGCCCAATCGTTAACGGCGGAAAATCAGTCCGAGAACAAATCCGATCCCGAGCGCCGTGAGGACAGCTTTGGTCGGATTCTCGCGCACGTATTGCTCGCCATCTTCCTGCAAGGTGCGGGCACGATCGCGAGCATCTCCCCACACCTGCTCGGCCTTGTCGCGGTATTCCCCGGCCTTCGCGCCTGCGGCAGACTTCAGGTCATCCGCCACAACGCCGGCGGCGGACTTCAAGTCCTCCGCGGCTTTGCGCACGTGGGTTTTACTGCTCTCGAATTTGTCCTGAGCGGCCGCCGGGATGGCGCCACTGCCTTGCGTCGTCGTTTTATTTTCTTCAGCCATGATATTGTTGGTCTTTCAGTCGTTTGCTTCGGCGCGTCCTTTCACTGAACGCGCCCATAATGTTAAGTCCTCTTCACCAAAAACGAAACTCCTCTCTCGCCTGCGATGCCGCTCGGACGTTCTAGCCGTTTAACGCTTCAACGTCTCCACTCATTTCTCCCGGAAAATAATGCGCGCCTTCGTTAAATCGTAGGGGGACAGTTCCACTTCCACTTTGTCCCCGGGAACGATTCGGATGAAATGCTTGCGCATCTTGCCCGAAATATGCGCAAGCACATTCCGCTGGCCGGGCAACTCCACGCGAAACATCGTGCCCGGCAACACCTGCGTCACCGTTCCTTCCGTGACGATCTGCTCCTCTTTCGGCATCGTCGCCAAGATACTCACAACCTCGCGGCGCTCAACTGGCGGTCAATGCGATTGAGTGTTCGAGGCCATCCCGGAATTCATCGGTTGAGGCAACGCCAACGGGCCTGGAGTTAACTATCGACACAGCCGCCGGCGATTATCTAAGCGATATCGGCGGCAAATATTCGCCCTGCTCTTCGCGTTTCCACCAGGCGCCGGTCGCTCTGCGCTCCGCGACCGATGTGAAATGGTACTCGTAGAGCCTGGCTCGAAGGTAGCGCGGCGGCTCGCCCGGAAAGGGATTGCGCGCGAGCAGCCGAATCACGTCGGGATTATTCTTCAGCACGTTAACCGCCAGGCTCATGAACCAGGGGTTTTGCCGATAAGTCCCGAGCGCCGCGAACCACATCTGCCAGTCGAGCCGCGGCTGGTGCGGCGCGACCCAACGTGGAGGTTGATTCAAGTTTCCCGGCTTCCAGTTGAATTCGTACGGTAGCCACTCGGTCCCATCGGCGCTCCCCTCAAGGATAATCTCCGGCCGTGACTTGGTCATGACGCGGAACAGCCCGTAGCTGTTCACGATTCGAAACGGTTCGACATAGCCATAAAGCATTTCCACCGGGCGCGGCCAGGCGGCTCGCGGTCGAAAAGCGGAAAAGATCAGCATCGCGTTGATAGGCAGCGTCACGATAAGCACCGCCACCGCCACGAAGGCCCGCAATCGTTCTGGCAGGGCCCGCGCGCCACGCGGGCCGCGACCGGCGCAGCGCGCCGTCCCTGCCACTGCGTCGTCAATTAGCAGCAGGCACAAGGCGATGGTGAGAAGGTTGAAAAAGCAATAATTGCCAGTGAGCGCAATCAGGATCTGAAGCAGGATGAGCAGCGCGCACGCGATGTGTCGCAATCGGCGCGGAGCCCAGATGAAGAACGGCACGACGCTCTCGACGAAGAGCACAAAGAAAGTGGACATCTTTCGAAACCACTCCGGGCTTTGGTGCGCCCACCAGCCCATGATCATGGGCAGCGGCTGCGTCTCGTAATGGAAATCGAGCGCAGTCAGATTCCACCACGAGTCATCGCCACTCGTTAGTTTCACCACGCCGGACATCAGCATCAATTTGAAGAGGAGCAGTTTCAGCAGGAAGTGTCCGATGCGAGGGACCGGCGGTTCGGCCGCTGCAGCCGGGGTCGTTGACCCCGACCAGAACGAGAATCTCCCAGGCCAGATTTGCCGGGGCGCGAAGAAGATTGCGAGAAATCCAGTTTCGAGCAGCAGGATGTCCCATTGGAAACTCAGGAACGTCTGGCCCGCGATGGTGAGGGACAGATAGAAAACAAAGACCAGAACCAGCGAAACGACCGGAAGAAATCCCGCGATGAGCAACACCGAGACGACGGCCCCGGCGCCGCAAAGAAAGTGAAGGAAAGCATCGCTCGAATTGAACCAGCAAAGCGTTGGCAGTTGGAACGAGGCCTGGCCGCCGAGTTGGTCGCGCGCGGCCGCCAGGTATTCCGAGACGGACAGGATGCCGTGCTCGCCGATTAGTCCGTCCACCTGCAGCCAAAGCGAGAGGAACGCGATCAGGTAGATGCCGCCAAGCGAGCGGAGAAACCAGCGTCGCGATTTGAAGTAGGTTGGTTGCCGGACATCGTTGCCCCAAAGAAAACGGGTGAAGAAGGAGGCTGTCCGGCGATGCCGGGCAATCAGGCCGTAGGCCGCTTCGGTCGTGGTGGCGAAGCCCGGAATGCGCTCATAGGCCCAGGTCATCCATTCGCGGCCACGTTGGTGGCCTAACGAGCGAAAGACCGCCTCCGCCCCGCTGGAGACGGCCCCATCCGTCTCGATGAACTGAACGGCGCGATCGAACACCTCGCGCGGAATCTCCGGAAAACGCGCGGCTACTTCCTGGAACGGAGCGTACTCGACCGCTCCGGCGGTCAGCTCGCGCCAGCGTTCAATCCAGCGGCGACAGAAGTGGCAATCGCCGTCGAAGATGAGGAGCGGCTTTGGCGGTGCATCGCGCACGAAGCAATGGGGCGCCTGAGACATCAACGTCCAACGTCCAACGTCCAACGCTCAACGTCCAATGGCAGAACCTGTAGCGGCGGTCTCTGACCGTCGAACGCTGCCGGAACACTTCGATTCGGCGGTCAGAGACCGCCGCTACAAAAAAGCTTCGGCGGTCAGAGACCGCCGCTACAAAAAAGGGCGGTTTTAAACCGCCCCTCCCTGATTACAGCGCAAACTCTGCCCAGACCGGCGCGTGGTCAGACGGCTCGTTTCCCTTGCGCATATCGCGGTCGATTCCGGCCGCGGTGCAATGCGCCGCCAGCGGTTTGCTCGCCAGGATCGCGTCGATGCGCAGCCCCCGATTCTTCGGAAAAGCGAGCATGCGATAATCCCACCAACTGAAAAGACCGGTCTCGGGATGTTGGATCCGCAGCGTGTCCGTCAAAGGCACACTGCATAACTCTTCAAAAGCCGCGCGCTCTCCCTCGGAGCACATGATGGCGCCGCGCCATAACTCCGGATCGAAAACATCTTCATCTTTGGGCGCGACGTTGAAATCGCCGCACACCGCAAGGTGCTGTTCGGGGTCTTCCTTCTCGCGCAGACATTTCTGAAGGCGTCCGTACCACTTCAACTTGTAGTCGTAGGCAGGCGATTCCACCGCCTGGCCGTTGGGAGCGTAAATGGAATAGACGCGCACAGGGCCGATGGTCGCGGCAATAACTCGGGCCTGCGGATCCTCGTCTTCGTCGCCCAGTGAAATTCGAACGTCCCGCGGCGCGGCCCGGGCCAGGATCGCGACGCCGTTATAGGATTTTTGACCATGAAACGCGGAATGATATCCGGCCGCTCGCAAGGCCAACTCCGGGAAGAGTTCGTCGGTGCATTTTGTTTCCTGCAAACAAACCACGTCGGGCTGGGTTTCCGCGAGCCAGGCGAGGAGGCGATCCTGTCGTTTGCGCAGCGAATTGATGTTCCAGGAGACGATTCTCATTCAGGAAAGTGAACATAGCGGTCCTGCCAGGGAGTGGCATCGGCATCTTGCCGATGTGCTTCAGACATCGGCTGGAAGCCGATGCCACTTTTCACAACTCCAACTCCACCCCAGACGTGGGGACAATGACCTCCGCTCCCGGTAACTCCGCCGTCAACGCAGCACGAGTCCATTCCACCGCGGGAACATCCCCATGCACGAGCACGATTTTTTTCGGTGCGAGCTGTTTTACATAGCGGACGATCGACTCCCGGGACGCATGCGCACTGAATTGAAACTGCTCGATCTCGCAGCGCAACGGCTGCGCCGGTTCGTCCGGATCGAGTGAAACCAAATCTCCGGCCTCTGCCGTCTTGAGAATGCCCGCCGGCGATTGCGGATCGGCGTAGCCAACAAAGAAAATCGAATATTTGGGGTTTTCCAGGATGCGACGCGCGAAAATATTCGAGAGCGTTTTCGGCGTCATCATCCCGCTGGAGAGGGTGTAGATTCTCCCGGCGCGCGCGGGCGAATCACGAATCGTCTGACCGTTCAGGACGAAAGGCGCGACTTCTTCGAGTAATTGCAGGCGAGGCAGCAGCCGGCGCGTGGTCAACGCGCGCCGATCGTAAATCTCAGTCATCTTCGTGCTCAATCCACCGATGTAGACTGGAAACTCGCCCAGTAATTTCTCCCGCCGGAATCGGTAGAACATCGCGAGCGTCTCCTGGGTTTTTCCCAGAGCAAAGACCGGCATCAAAACGCAGCCACCCCGCGCAAAGGCCCGGTCGATCGCCGCGGCCAGGCGAAGCTCCTCCGCCGCACGAGTGAAACCCTCCGGCAACGGACTGTCGCCTCGCGTGGTCTCGATAATCAAAACATCGACACCCGACTCCGGGAAGACCGCGCCTTTCGTAATGGTTTGGTCGTCGAAGTTGACATCACCGCTGTAGAAAATCGTGCGCCCTTCCGCGCGCAAAATGACGCCAGCCGCCCCGAGGACATGGCCCGCATCCACGAATTCCACCGTGAGACCACCTTCCTCGCGCGGCCCGGCCCGTTCGCCCGCGAGGGTAAACGGTTGACGCCAGGGGCAGGTTCGCCAGCGGTCGATCGCGCGATCGGTTTCACGATGCGTGTAGAGCGGATACATGGTGACGCCGATCTCTTCGCGCTGCCGCGTCATGACACTGACCGAGTTATGGAGAAGCGCGCTCCCGATTTCCGCGGACGCGTCGGTCATGAAGATGCGCGCCTCGGGTTGACGCCGCATCAGGACGGGCAAGGTGCCGATATGATCGAGATGCGAGTGTGAGATCACGATCCCATCGAGCGTGCGATCGCCGAGTGCGGCGAAGTTGGGCAAGGCATTTTCGCCTTCCGCCTTCGGATGCATTCCGCAATCGAGGACGAGACGTTGGCCGGCCACCTCGAGGTAATAGCTGTTCGCGCCGATCTCGGTGCGACGCGTGAGATTGATGAACTTCAAATTTCGATTCTTGCTCTTCCTCTTACTCGTGCTCTTGCTCTGAGCCCAAATAGCTTGACCCGTCCTCTTGAATCCGAGCACTCAGGCTGTTTATCAAGCCCACCAGCATCGAGACGATTTCTAAAAGCTGCTCCTTTCCAGCGCGGACTGCTTTTTCCTCCAGCAACTTCTTGGCAATGAGAACGTCGAGACTCGCTGCACATTCGAGCGCGGAGCCGCGCGCGAAATCGAGAAACCGGCAACGATCCCTAATCGCGAACTTTCCATTTCCCTCGGCAATATTTAGCGGAACGCTGGTCGACGCGCGATCAAGCTGATCCTTCACCGCGGCCCTTGCTTTAACGTGAATCAAAAGATCAGTCGACCATGTGACGAATCCGATTGCCGATTCATATACTTTAAATTTTTCGTGATCGAAATAGGAGCGCATAGGCTAAAATTGCGCGCGGCTCAGAGTAAGAGCAAGAGCACGAGCAAAAGAAAGAGCGTCGCACTACAGCAGTTGCTCGAACATGCGCATCCAATTTTCAAACAGGATTTTTCCGATTTGCTCGTCGCTGAATCCACGCTCAATCAGTCTTCGAGTGAGATTTCGGGCGTGCGCATGGTTGGTCAGATCCGGAATGAAATGCGGTTTGGTGCACTTCGCGGCCAGCTCGTGCTTCGCTGACTCCGGCCACTGCCGATAGAGAAATTCGAAAAAATCGAAGCCGATGCCGACGCAATCAATCCCAATCAAACCGGCGACGTGCTCGATATGATCGACATAACGATCGAGCGTCGCCTCCTCCTGACGTGGACTCACCAGCACGGCATTGATCCCGATGACGCCGCGCCGCTCACCAATCATTTTGATTTGGTCATCACTGATATTGCGCTCGAGGTCGTGATAGCGGCGCGCATTGGTATGCGACACCACGAGCGGCCTGGTCGTGTGCGAGAAAATGTCATCGAAACCCGCGGGATTGATGTGGGCGAGATCAACTATGATTCCGAGTGCTTCGCAGGCTTGCAGTAAATCGCGTCCGAAACCGGTCAAACCATCGCGCGACGAACCGCTCGCAGCGAAGACTCCGCCCGACCCGGCGGCATTGCGCCGCACGTGCGTCAGTCCAATTACGCGCACGCCCAGTTCAAAAAACACGCGCAGGAGATTCAGATCCGCGCCGAGCGGCTCTACTCCTTCCATCGTGATCAGCAGGGCGATCCTGCCCGCGGCGCGCGCCCGGAGGACGTCAGGGCAACTCTTGCAAATGGTGAACCGATCAGACAAATCCGCCTCGACTTGAAGTCGCGCAATTTGATCAAGCGCCACCCGCAAACCCATTTCCGGCAGGTAACGGTCTTCGAGGTAGATGGCCACGCCGAGAACTCCAATATTGCCCGCCTCGAATTCAGGCAAAAATTCCTGCGCGAGCACGTTCGTGCGTTCACGTTTTTCGTACAGATCCATCAGCAAATCGAAGTGAAGGTCGACCAGCCCGTGTGCGTGCAGCCTGGTAATTCGTTCGTCGATTTGTGTTCCCGCAGCGGTCATCGTGCTTGCACAAATATCGGCCGGACCGAATCAGGGAATAGGCGGAGCAATCGTGGCCGATTTCGGTCGTTTCGCGCGAGTGCGGGATGGGATCACAATTGAAATCAAGACGAGCAACCAGACTGCGCCAAGCGGCAGCACGCCCGGCAGCCAGATCAGCCAGCGAGAAATCACCGCGAGGGCCACCAGGAAATACGCCGCGGTGAAGGCGACGGCGCCCAGCACCAGATCGACCCGGGAAAGATGCCGGAATCTTCCAATGACGGCCGCGGCAAGGAGCAGGATCACACAATCGAAAATCCAGCTGATGCGGCGGACGTAAGCGCCCGTTTGAATCGTGGCCAGGGTGGCAGCGAGAACATCCGGGGGTGAAAGCGGGTTCGCCGGCGTCCGGGCCAGCACAATCTGGTCACGCATCGCTTCGAGCTCCGGGATTTTCTTTCCGGCATCGCGTTGCTGCGTCGCGAGCAAAAGTTCATTCATCGTGAAGTGTTGCGCTTTTTTCCCCGCATTTGGAGAGATCAGAAGAGTGCCATCCGCGCGAATCGGGATCTTTCGCCCCTGCGGCAGGGAAATGTGCGAGCCAAGGTCAATGGTCACTTCAGCCGGGGTCACTCGGAGCCAGAGAAGAATTGCCTCGAGGGCGAAGGAAGGAATCACTTCGCCGCGATAGAGGAAAAGAAGCGGCACATGAATTCTATCTGCGACTTCATCGGGCAGATTGACAAAGCCGGCGGTGGCAATGAGGCGCATTTCTTCATTGGGCTGGCGCCCAACTCCGGAAAACTCCACCAGATCGCTCCGCTTTCCCTTCACCTGCGAGAAGCCCTGAATCTCCGGACCGGGCGCATCCGGATCAGGCGTTGCGGTCAATTCGGCGGCCAGAAGGAGCCGCTGAACGCGCATGGCTTGATCGATAAAGACCTGCTCCTGATCTTTGTCGCGCTCACGCCATTTCAAAATATTTTCAAACGCCACCACCGTGGGTTGAAACTCAAGAACCGACTGAAGGAAAAGGGCGAATTCCAGAGGGGAAACTCCGCTTCCGCCGGCATGAGGCGACGATGAATCCTTTACTGGATCTCGATCCAGGACCGCATCATGGCCAATCTCCACCACCGTGAGCGGCGCCATTGGTCCGTGCGGCTCCGAGTTTCTTAAGAGCCACTGCAGGAAAGACTCTTCCGTTCGCTGCAGCCGTGGCTCTCGCAAAAAGATTACTCCAAGGGCCAAAACCCCAAGCATGAGCCAAATGACAGGTCGCTGCATCGCGGCAGAAGTGAAAAGGGAAAAGGGTCGAGTGACAAGTGATTATCGCCGCCGCTCTCCGAGCGGAGGCGACGTTAAACAGGTTACAAGGGTTACAACGGGGACGTGGAACTCTGACTGCGATTGAACGAGTGCATCGTTTCAACGCTTCAACGCTTTCCTTTCGTCATTCGCCTGCCACGCCGACCTGTAGTTGTAGCCGGGGTCGTTGACCCCGGGGGCTTGGCTTTCTTGCTAATGTTGTAGCCGGGGTCGTTGACC
>Ga0209048_10000686_pt1 | contig 35808 bp, 36 predicted proteins | sample FrelakmetCRP12CR_FD_187146 | JGI IMG/M metagenome (GOLD analysis project Ga0209048, IMG submission 187146) | Freshwater lake sediment microbial communities from the University of Notre Dame, USA, for methane emissions studies - CRP12 CR (SPAdes)... | ecosystem: Environmental > Aquatic >...
CGAACGACCACAGGGGGGTTTGAGTACGTTGTATTCAGTCGGTGACAAGGTCGTCTACCCGCATCACGGTGCGGGCAAGATCATGAAGATCGAGCAGAAGGACGTGCTCGGACAGCAGCGCGACTACCTCACCATCCAGATCCTGCACAACGACATGACCGTCATGGTCCCGGTGGAGAACGCCGATCGCGCCGGCCTGCGTAAGGTCGTCGAGGCGGACGTTGTCGACCAGGTCCTCGAGGTCCTGCGCGGCGACCCCACCAGGATGCCCAAGAACTGGAGCCGTCGCTACAAGCACAACCGTGACAAGCTCAAGACCGGCGACATCTTCGAGGTCGCCGAGGTCGTCCGCAATCTCGCCATCAGGCACGCCATCAAGGGTCTCTCGACCGGCGAGAAGCAGATGTTCTCGAAGGCGAAGAAGATCCTCGCCAGCGAGCTCATGTACGCCCGCGATTTCGGCGAAGACGAGGCCAACGCCTTCCTCGAAGAGGTGCTCGAGAACATCCATGTCGATGGGCCTGCGGTTGCCGACGAGCCCCTCGAGCCGGCCACCGTCGTCTGACGCCGGCGCGGCCGGCCCGGCTCGCAAGACGAGGGGCGTGCTCGCCCTCGCGGTCCGCCTGCTGCTCGCACTGCTCGGCGCTCTCGCCGGGTACCAGATCGCGGAGAGCCTCCGGGCCTCTTCGTATGCGCCGGACCTCGGTCGGCCCGGCAAGCTCGTCTGGAAGCCCGCCTTCACCGGCGCCGCGGTGGTCGTGGGCATCGGGGGCGTGCCGATCCACCTCCTCTCGGGCTACGTCACGGCCTCTCTCGCGGCCAAGCAGCACGTCGAGATCCTCAGGCTGCGCGGGTTGCGCGGTGCCCTCGCGGCGCTGCCCGCGCTGACCCCTCCAAGCTTCTCGACTCGAGGGTGATCATCGCGGTCGAGATCCTGCGCCAAGGCCGCGAGCAGGACCAAGGCGTGGGCTGTCTCGGCGACGGCACTATGATCGTCGTCGAGTCGGACGCGCTCCTGGTGAGCTCGCGCGTCAAAGCCGAGGTGGCGAGTGTGCCGCAGAGTCCCTCGGGCAACATGATCTTCAGCCGGGTGGTCAACTAGCCGCGCCGGACACAGACGATGGGGGGTCTCGAGGTGGAGGAACAGCAGACCGAAGAGCTCTGGGTCATCGTCGCCGCGGCCGGCGAAAGCCGCCGCATGGGCCTGCCTGACGGCGAGTCCAAGCAGTTCCTGCTGCTCGGCGGCGAGCCGATCCTCAACTACTCCGTGCGGCGGCTGCTCGCCATGCCGCAGGTCGACGGCCTCGTGGTGGTGCTGCACCCGTCGCACACGGTGCGCTTCGCCGGCGAGCTGCCGGCCTTCGACGACGCCAAACCTCTGCTGATCGCCGAAGGAGGCCGCAAGCGCTCGGACTCGGTACGCGCCGGCCTGCTCGAGGTGCCGGCGACGGCGGCCGTCATCGCCGTCCACGACGGCGCCCGGCCGCTGTTCTCCCGGCACGTCTTCGCACGCTGCATCACGGCGCTCGCCGACGTCGACGGCGCCGTCCCCGGCATCGAGGTGAGCGACACGCTCAAGCGCGCCGACCCGACCGGCGCCGTCGAGGCGACCGTCGACCGCAGCGGCCTCTGGGCCGTGCAGACGCCGCAGGTCTTCAGGGCCGGGGCGCTGCGCGACGTGTACTCGCGCGCCGATCTCGACGGCGCCACCGACGACGCGACGCTCCTCGAGAGAGGCGGCTATAGGGTCGGCCTGGTGGCGTCCACGCCGGCCAACGTCAAGATCACCACGCCGACCGACCTTCCGCTGGCCGGCGCGCTGCTCTCGTGGGAGGTCGAGGCCGACGTTTAGGGTAGGGAGTGGCTACGACGCGCACCGCTTCGCCGACGGACGCCGCCTGGTGCTCTGCGGGGTCGAGATCGCCCATCCGCAGGGTCTCGCCGGCCACTCCGACGCCGACGTCGGCGTCCATGCGCTCATGGACGCCCTGCTCGGCGCCGCCGGACTCGGCGACATCGGCGACCTGTTCCCCGATACGGATCCGGCCTTCGCCGGCATCTCGAGCCTCGAGCTGCTGCGCCGGGTCGTCGCCCGCGCGGGTGAGGGTGGCTGGCTGGTCGCCAACGTCGACGTCACGCTGGTCTGCGAGCGCCCGCGCCTGGCGGGCTATCGGCCCGCGATGCGAGAAGGGCTCGCGAGCGCCCTCGGGGTCGCGAGCGACGCGGTGAGTGTCAAGGCGACGACCACCGAGGGGATGGGGTTCGAGGGCCGCGGCGAGGGCGTCGCCGCTCACGCGGTGTGCCTCTTGACCCGTTGAGTGACGACGGCCCGCTTTGGCGGGCCGTCGAAATCGCACTCCTGAGGCTCAGGATTTGTCGGTCTCGTCGCCCTTCTCGAGCTTCGCGGCATCGCTTTTCGCCGGCTTCTCATCATCGTCGGGCGCGTCTTCCTGGAGGCCCGTCTTGAAACCGCGGATGCTCTGACCCATCGATTTGCCGAGCTTGGGCAGGCGCGTGGCGCCGAAGAGCAGGAAGACGACGACGAGGATGCCGATGATCTCAAGAGGGCCAACGGACGGCATGTCACTCTCCTTAGGTGCTCGCCGCGCCCGCTGCGGGCGGCGGCGCGATTGGGCAGGATTCGTAGGTTAGACCTGCTGACACTCTACGGCCTGCGCAAGAGGCAATCAAGCCTGTCGCCCGCTGAAGGGCGGTGCGCGGGCCGTCCCCTGCGTCCGCAGGAGCTCCGCATCAGGCGTGAGGCTGGTCAATCCGAGCAGCGGCACGAGATACTGACAGGCGCCAACACCAGTGCCGCCGACGCCGACCGGCATTCCGCGGCGCCGATGCTCGCGCAGTGGCAGCGGTGGCAGGCACGCCGCAGACCGGCAGGCGTCGCGGCGTGAGGCATGCAAGAAAGGAGCGGGCCGATGGGCGCCGAGGCGTTTGGTCTAGGGAAGTACTCGCTCGGTATCGGGGACCGCTTCGCGCATGAGGCGGAAGCACAGCTTGTGGCGTTCATTGAAGCGGCACGCCTAGGCGTCGACGTGACGCCCGTCTGGAACAAGTCGAACCGCGAGCATCTGGTGGTCGGCTCCGAGCCGGCGAGCGTGCGCGAAGCGGCCGCTGCGGCGGTGCGGGCGCTGGGCTGGCAGGCGACGTACTTCGTCGACGCTGACCACATCACCGCCGCGACCGCGGAGCGTTTCGTCGAGCCGTGCGATTTCTTCACGCTCGACGTCGCCGCTTCGATCGGGCGCCCAGCGACAGCAGCGGCCGTCGAGGCGTTCTGCGCGCGTCACGGCGAGCTCACCGCCGGCGCGCAGATCGCCGGCATCGACGTTCCCGTGGCCCTGTCGCGCGAGACGACCACACGTGTCGCGCGCCACTATCTGGAGGCCGTCGCGGCGGCCGGACATCTGTACCGTCTCATCGTGGCTCGCCGGGGAGGAGCAGCGTTTCTCACCGAGGTGTCGATGGACGAGACCGAGGCGCCGCAGACGCCGGCAGAACTGCTCGTGATCCTCGCTGCCCTGGCCGATGAAGGTATCCCGGTGCGGACCATCGCCCCCAGGTTCAGCGGTCGCTTCAACAAGGGGGTCGACTACGTCGGCGACGTGGCCGGCTTTGCCGCGGAGTTCGCCGCCGACATCGCCGTGGTCCGCCACGCCGTCGGCGCGTACGGCCTGCCCGCGGACCTCAAACTCAGTGTCCACTCCGGGAGCGACAAGTTCTCGATCTTCCCGGCCATCAGGCACGCGATCAGAAGGCTCGACGCCGGGGTCCACGTGAAGACCTCGGGCACGACATGGCTCGAGGAGGTCGTCGGCCTCGCCGAAGCCGGCGGCGACGGCCTCGCGCTGGTTCAGGACGTCTACGCTGGCGCCTACGTGCGCCGCGAGGAGCTGTGCGCGCCGTACGCAAGCGTCATCGATATCGACCCAGCCTGCCTGCCGACGCCGACCGAGGTCGGGCGCTGGAGCTCTGAGCAGTTCGTCGCCGCGGTGCGCCACGACGCGCAGGAACCGGCATACGACCGGCAGGTGCGTCAGCTCATGCACGTGGGCTACAAGGTGGCCGCCGAGATGGGAGATCGCTACACGGAGTCGCTGATTGCCTGCCGGGAGTCCATCGCGCGGAACGTGACGGACAACATCTTCCAGCGGCACCTGCGCCCGCTGTTCATCGGTGACCAGCCGACGTAGCGGGGCGGATGGGGGCGCGCTGCGGAGGCGTCTCGCCGCTTGGCGAGACGCCTCCGTTCTCATCTCCATGGTGGAGCGAACGGCCTGGGCCGGTCGCGTTCTCCAGTCTCAGGCAGTCCAGAAGCCGCGTGCCGGCGCGAAGACGACGGCGATCCGGAAGACCTCCCCGCCTTGGATGCGGAAGTTGTGCAGCGTGTTCTTGGGGACGTAGAGGGCGTCGCCGGGGGCGACGTCGAAAGCGTCCTCGCCGACCCGCGCCTTGGCGCGGCCGGAGAGCACGTAGAAGACGTGGTCTTCATCCGCATGCACGTCGTCGAGCGCCGCTCCATCGGGCATGATCTCGGTGACGTGGAACTCGAGCTGCGCGCCGGGGCAGGACTTGGGGTTGACCAGCGGCCAGCCGCGGGTCTTCTCGTGCTTCGGCGGGTCCTGCGTGAACTCGACGCTCTTCTGATTGAAGACTCTGCCGCGAGGTGCTTCAGCCATCGCCGGCTCCTTTCTCGTGATGGACGCGTACTTCGTTCTACGGCTCGAGGACGACCTTCATGGCGCCCTCGCGCCGCTCCACGAACGTCGCCAGTGCCTCGGCGAAATCGGCAAGCGCGAACGTGTGCGTGTGGATGCCATCGGTGGTCACGGCGCCGTTGGCCATGAGCGCCAGGGCCGGCGCCGCGGTGTTCGGGTTGGCGCGCACGCCGAGGATGTCGAGCTCGGCGAGCGTCATCGGGCCCCACGGCACGGTGATGGCGTCGGTGGGCAGGCCGGCCATGACGAGGCGGCCGGCCTTGCGCGTCGACTTGATGGCCCAGTCGATGGCCTGCTGGGTGCCGGCGCACTCGACGGTGCAGTCGACGCCTGTCCCGCCGGTGAGCTCCATGACCTTGGCCACCGGGTCGCCGACCTTCTCGTAGTCGATACCGATGGCGCCCATGCCCTCGGCGAAGGCCAAGCGCGGGCCGCGGCCGATCACGATGACGGACTTGGCTCCGGAGGCCCGTGAGTACTGGAACGAGAACTGGCCGACCGCGCCGGGCCCGGTGACCAGCACCGTGTCGCCGGTGGTCACGCGCCCGCGCTGCACGCCGTGCAGGGCGACGCCGGCGGAGTCGAGCATGGCGCCCTGGTGGTAGGTGAGGTTCTCGGGCAGCGGCGTCGCCGACTTGATCGAGGTGACGATGTACTCGGCGTAGGCGCCGGGCGAGGTGAAGCCGTAGTGACGGTGACCGGCGGCGTTGTCGCCGTAGTTGAGACATACGGTGTAGTGGCCGGTCATGCAGTTCAGGCAGATGCCGCAGCCCTTGTGCGCCTCGCCGGCGACGCGTGTGCCGACGGCGTACTTGGCGGCGACCTTCTCCGACGCCTTGAGCTCATCTGAGACGGCCACGACCTCGCCGGCCCACTCGTGGCCGATGACGGCCGGGAAGGTCGGCGGCCAGAAGCCCGGGAACTTGCCGGCGATGATCTTGGGGTCGGTGCCACAGATGGCCACGGCTTTGACGCGACACAGGACCTCATCGCCCTTGGGCTGCGGCGTCGGCACTTCCTGGATCTCGAAATCGTGCGGCCCCTTGAGGACCAGTGCCTTCATGGTCTTGGGGATGTCGGCCATAGTCTCGCCCCTCTCACTCGGATGCGGTTACGGGTGTCTCGTTCATGGTCGCGGCGAAGCGCCGCGCCTGCGCGGCCGCTGCCCTCTCATCGGGCAACGGCAGGATCTCCGCGGAGATCCAGCCTTCGTAGTGGATGTCGTGAAGCGCCGCGGCCACCTCGGCGAAGTCGACGTGACCCATGCCGGCCGCCTGGCGATTGCTGTCGACGAGGTGGAAGTGGCCGAGATGCGCGCCTGTGGCGCGTATCGCCGCCCCGAGGGAGACCTCCTCGATGTTCATGTGGAAGGCGTCGAGGAGGACGGCGGCGCGGGGGCTGCCGAGGCGCTCCACGGCGGCGACGGTCTCCGCGGCGGTGTTGAGCAACGGTGTCTCGTAGCGGTTGATCGCCTCGATGACGAAGCGCCCGCCCGCCGCAACGGTGCGATCGACGCATTCCCGCATACTCTCGACGAAACGGGCGACAGCCGCTTCGAGATCGCCGTCCGCCGGCGCCTTGCCGCGCACGAGGCCGATGATGAGCGGCACGCCGAACGACGCGGCGTACTCGGCCAGCTCCACGATGCGCTGCACGGCGCGGGCCCGGCCGGCCTCCTCGGGATCGGTCAACGAAAGGCCGTCCTGGAGATAGGCACGACCGCTGCTGAGCGCTGCGAGCCGCAGGCCCGTCTCGTTCAGCAGATCCTCGAGCTCACGCCGCCCGAGCTCCGCCGGCGAGCGCAGGCTGATCTCGAGGCCGTCGAACCCGAGCTCGCGCGACACGAGGGCGGCCTCGCGCACGCGCCCGGGGAAGAGCAGCGGGCCGAAGCCCGTGGGCCCCGATGAAGTCGCCACGCACGCCGGCCAGCTCATGCTGGGCTCTGGCGTCGTCTACCGGGCATGATGCCTCCCCGCCGGCTCAGTGCTGGCCGATCCAGGGCAGCGCGAAGATCGGCTTCCAGCCCTCGCTGAGCGGCTCGCGCAGGAAGGGCTCCATGTCGGCGGCTGTCCGGAACGTGGTCTCCTCGACGGGCGGGACCGTGCCCGCCGGGAAGGTCGCGAGGATGTCGTCGACGATCATCGTGAGGTACGAGCAAAAGGCCGCCACCGGCCGCTTGGCCTTCCAGGCCGCGGCGTGCGTCGGCTTGCCGACGACGCCTTCCGGCGTGCCGAAGAACTCGATGGCGAAGTGTCCTTCGGCCTGGGACCAGCGCTGCGGACGGTGGTAGCCGTCGACCGAGTTGTTGAAGTGGCCGAGGGGCATGTACTGCTTCGTCTCGGTCTCGACGGCCTGCTCCATGTCGACCATCTCGGGGAAGAGCAGCAGCCCCAGTGAGGTCTCGGCTTCGTCGGCGTGGATGAACGGCGTGTCCCACCAGCCACCCTGGTCGGTGGTGCGGAAGAAGTCCTTGACGGAGACGTGCCAGTCGATGACGCGGGTGACGGTGGGCACTTGGTAGCGCTTGAGGAACTTGTGCATGGCCGTCTCGAGCATCCACAGATGGCCGTGGTTGTTGACGATGATCATCTTGCGGAAGCCGTCGTTCCAGAGGCCGAGCATGACGTCGACCAGTGTCTCCTCGACGACCGACTCGCGCAGCATGACGGTGCCCGGCATGCCGATGTGATGGTAGGGATGACCGCCATACATGAGCGGCGGCAGGGCGATCGCCGGCCCGTGGCCGTTGTGCTTGATCGAGCGCCGCCGCACGGCCTCGCAGAGGTGGCTCACGAACAGCGTGTCCATGGCGCTCACCGTCTGGCGGCCGTGGTTCTCGGTGCAGCCGACCGGGATGAGCACGACGTCGTTCTGGCGACGCTGCTGCTCCACCTGGTTGCGGATGGTGGTCTGCAGGTAGCTGCCCGGCTTGGCCCACTCGCAGGGCGAGGGGACGCCGTAGTCGTCGAGCACGGCGTCGATGGCCGCGTCGTCGGCCTCCCACAGTCCCTTGAACATGCGCCCGACGGGCGTGTCCTCGAAAAAGAGGTCCGGCTGGTCGGTGGTCAGCAGCTCCATGGCTCCTCCTTGCAGCTTACGGTTGCGTGTGGGCCGCCCGCCGCTCCATGAGGGAGCGGGCGGCCTCCGCGATATGGCCGGCCGTGAGGCCGTACTTCTGCAGCAGGTCGTCGTTTGGCGCCGACTCGCTGTAGACGTCGGCCACGCCGACTCGCTTCATAGGCGTGGGGCGCAGCTCGCCGAGCACCTCGGCGACGGCGCCGCCGAGGCCGCCGATGATGTTGTGCTCCTCGGCGGTGACGATGAGGCCAGTCTTCTCGGCGGCCGCCACGACCGCCGCGACGTCGAGCGGCTTCACAGTGTGGATGTGCAGCAGGTGCACCGAGATGCCCTCGGCAGCGAGCAGGTCGGCCGCCTCTACGGCGCGGCCGACCATGATGCCGGTCGTGATCACGGTCACGTCGCTGCCTTCGCGCACGACCACGGCGCGGCCGATCTTGAAGTCGTAGCTCTCGTCGAAGACCACCGGGCTGGGGTCGCGCGTCATGCGCAGGTACACGGGGGCGCCGTAGTCGGCGACGGCGAAGACCGCTTTGCGGATCTCGACGCCGTCGCCGGGCGCCACCACCGTCATGTTCGGCAGGGCGCGCATCACGGCGATGTCCTCGATCGCCTGATGTGACTTGCCGGTCTTGCCGCCCAGCAAGCCGCTGTAGGCGCCGCCGATCACCACCGGCAAGCTCGGCTGCGCGATCGACACCCTGATCTGGTCGGTGGTGCGCAGGGTGGCGAAGCAGGCGAAGGAGTTGGTGAACGGGATGAAGCCCAGCGTCGCCAGGCCGGCCGCGACGCCGGTCATGTTCTGCTCGGCGATGCCCATCTGGAAGAAGCGCTCGGGGAAGGCCTCTGCGAACAGGTCCATCTTGCTGGAGGAGGCGAGGTCGGCGTCGAGCGCCACCACGCGCTCGTTCTGAGCGCCCAGATCGACGAGCGCCTGGCCGTAGGCGTCGCGCAGAGCGACCATCTCGGCCATCACTGCACCTCCCGCACGCACAGCTCGGTGAGGGCCTTCTCTTTGAGGTCCTCCGTGACCGTGGCCGAGTGCCACAGGTGGGTGTTCTCCATGAACGAGACGCCCTTGCCCTTGACGGTGTGCGCGAGGATGACGGTCGGCCGCCCTTTGGTGCGACGCGCAGCCTCGCAGGCGGCGACGATGGCCGCGGGGTCGTGACCGTCGACCGCGATGACGTTCCAGTTGAAGGCGCGCCACTTCTCGGCGATGGGGTCGACGGGCATGATGGCCTGCGTGTCGCCCATGAGCTGGACGTGGTTGTCGTCGACGATGGCCACGAGGTTGTCCGTGCCGAACTTGGGTGCTGCCATGGCAGCCTCCCAGATCTGGCCTTCCTGCAGCTCGCCGTCGCCGAGGACCACGAAGACCCTGGCGTCGATGGCCTTGAGCCGCAGGCCGAGCGCCATGCCCAGGCCCACCGAGAGACCCTGGCCGAGCGAGCCTGAGCTCATGTCGACGCCGGGGCAGTGCATGTCGGGATGTGCCTGCAGCAGCGAGTCGAGCTCGTCGTAGGTCTGCAGCGTCTCTTCCGGAAAGTAGCCGCGCCGCGCCAGGGCGGCGTAGTAGACCGGCGCCGCGTGGCCCTTGGAGAGGATGAAGCGGTCGCGCTCCTCCCACTCGGGGCGGTGCGGGTCGATGCGCATCACCGAGAAGAAGAGGGCGGTGAGGATCTCGGCGGCGCTCAGCGAGCCGCCGGGGTGGCCGGCCTGGGTGTGGCAGAGGGTCGCGACGACCATGCCCCTCAGTTCGTTGGCCACCTCGGCCAGTCGCTCGTCGGGGTAGGAATCTGCCACCGGACCCTCCTCAGCGTTCCGCTATGCGGAACGACTATCCGAAAGGTGGAACACCTGCATCATAGTGCGGCGGCCGCGGAATGCAAGTGTTGAAGGCAAAGAAAGAGGGGCCAGGCCGACCGGCCTGGCCCCTCTCTCGGTGCTCGACGCGCTCCAGGCGTGTCTGGCGCTGCCTCACGCCTTCCAGACGGCGATGTCGCCGACGTTGATGTCCTTGCTCGCGTCGACGGATCCCATCTTCTGCGGCAGGTACCCGTCCTTCTCGACGAGGATCGTGTACTCGCCGGGCTCCACGTCACGCAGCCAGAAGTCGCCGTAGCTGTCGGTGACCGTCTCGTAGACCTTGCCGTTGCCGGCCTTCACGGCCGTGACCTTGGCGGCTTCGGTGCACTCGTCCACGTCGGGCTCGAAGACGGCGCCGGCGATGAACGGTTTGGGCAGGCCGATGTAGTAGACCCGCGGCTTCACGTCCAGCCCGGGCTTGAGCGGCTCGGCCTTGGCGATGAGCTCCCTGATCTTCGGATCGTCCTCGTCGCCGAAGGTGAAGGCGCCGGTAGGGCAGGAGTCCACGCACCGCGGCTCGGTCCAGCCGTCGTCCAGGAGGTGCGCGCAGAACGTGCACTTCTGGGCGATGTTCAGCGAGTCGTTGAACCAGATGACGTCCTCGTAGGGACACGCCGACAGGCAGAGCTGATTGCCGCGGCAGCGGTCGGGGTCGATGATCACGGCCCCGTCGTCGCGCCGGTAGATCGCGTTGACGTTGCAGGCCGGGATGCACGGCGCTTCGTCGCAGTGCTGGCAGATGCTGTGCAGGTAGGTCACTTTGACCTTCGGCACCTGGCCACGGACCATGTCGGTGATCTTGTTCCAGAACTGGCCCGTGTCGGGCTGCGGCTTGGCGATGGGCGACCAGTCGTTGCCCACGTGCTCGTCCTTGCAGGCCACCTGGCAGTTGTAGCAGCCGTTGCAGATGTTGAGATCGATGACCAGGACCTTGCCCATCACTCACCTCCCCAGATGCAGGCTTCCAGGCCGGGACCGGCGCAGGGGTGGAACGGCTTCTCGAAGGCCTCCGGATACGTGCGCTTGAGCGCTTCCATGTCGGTCTTCTCGATGTCGACGAGGAAGCCGCTCACGGCGTGACCGACGGCGTTCTTGGAGGTCGTGTTGCGCGGCACGATGGTGTTGATCGCGCCGCCGCGGTCGATCTCGCCGGGCACGATGGGGTCCCACTTGGCGCCGTGGTCGATGTAGACCACGGCGGGCATGATGCGCTCGGTGACGTAGGCGCCGGCGAGCACGGTGCCGCGCTCGTTGAAGATCGACACGATGTCGCCGTGCCGGATGCCGCGCGACTCGGCCTGGGACGGGTGCAGCCAGACGGGGTGGTACTGGTAGCCGTCAGGACCGGTGACCTTGCACGTGTCGATCTCGCGCAGCCAGGTGATGTCCTCGTGCTGGGAGTGGACGCTCCAGCGCGGGTGGTTGGAGATCACGAGGAGCGGATACTTCTTCGAGCGCTCGGTGCCGATCGTCTCCTCGTGGCTGATGCCCTGGGCGACCCACTTCGGCACCGGCGGCCGCTCGAGGTCGTCGGGGAAGTTCTCGAGAAGGCCGGTGGCCTCGAACTCGAGCTTGCCGGTCGGCGTCGTGAGCGGGTACTTCTCCGGATCCTTGTAGAAGTTGTAGAAGCCGGCGGGCACGTCCTCCCAGCCCTCGGCCGTGGGGACCGCGTAGTAGCCCTTCTCGTTGAGATCCTCCCAGCTGATGAGGTCGTCGCAGCGCGACGTCTCGTAGCCGTACTTGATGAGCTCGGGGATCGTCTTGCCGCCGGTGTACTCCTCCTTGAGGCCGAGGCGCTCGGCGATCATGACGGCGATCTCGTAGTCGCTGTAGCTCTCGCCGATGGGCTCGATGCACTTGTGCTCGGGGTAGAGCAGGTTGTACTGGCCGCTGAAGATGTCGCCGGCGATATCGTCCTCTTCAAGCTTGGTGTTCACGGGCAGGACGATGTCGGCCATCAGGCAGTCGTTCTCGAGCCACGGATGCTGGGCGAACATGAACTCGATGTCGGGGTGCCGCATGGCCTTGACGTAGTCGTTGCCGCCGTTCCAGCACGTGATCCACGACGGCGAGTCGGTCCACACCATGTGGATCTTGGAGCAGCCGTCGGCCGGGTACTTGTAGTGCACGAACTGGTTGCTGCGCTCGGCGGTCTCGGATTCGCAGCCCCACCAGTCGCACTCGCCCTCGAGGATGCCCTTGGGCACGAAGGTCTTGGGCAGGAACGACGGGTGGTTGGTCTCGTCGGGATGGCCGCCGGTGTAGGCGCTGCGCAGGTTGGGCACGCGCAGCGGCATCGGCTGGGCGTACTGGTCGGGCTTGTCGAAGAGGCCCCACTCGATCATCTTGGCCTGGTTGACGCCCGGCTTGCCGAGACCCTGCATGGCAAGGCAGATGCACTGCAGGCGGGCGGGTTCGGTGGCGTAGGGGCCGCGGATGCCGGGGCCACCGTTGCCGATGACCACGGTGGTGCGCTTGCTCGCCCACTCCCTGGCCAAGGCCTTGATGGTGCGGGACGGGACGCCGCAGATGGCCGAGGCCCACTCCGGCGTCTTCTTCACGCCGTCTTCCTCGCCCATGGCGTAGGCCTCGAACTTGTCGACGCCCACGGCGTGCGTGGCCAGGTACTCCTTGTCGTAGGTGCCGTCCTTGAACCACTGGTAGCAGATGCCGAGGTACATGGCGGCGTCGGTGTTGGGAAGCACCGGGATCCAGCGGTCGGCGTGCACGGCGGCGGCGTAGTTGAGGTCCGGGCACACGTAGATCTGCTTGATGCCCAGCTCGCTCCACCAGTAGCTCAGACGGCTGGGCAGCTGACCCTGCCAGCCCCACGGCGTGGTCTCCTGGTCGCAGCCCCAGAAAAGCAGCAGCTCGGCGTTCTTGGCGATATCCCAGAGCAGGTTGCTCTGCATCCCCTGGCCGACAGGCTCGCAGCCCCAGAAGTGCTTGCTGCCCCACCACCAGCCTTCCCAGCTGTCGGGCTGGCGCATCTGAAGTGTGAAACCACCCCACTCGCGGAGCAGCTTGCGGCCGGCGCCGTGGCAGGCTTGCACGACCTTGTTCTCGCCGTGCTGGTCGCACTGGTAGAGCAGGGCGGTGGGGCCGTACTTGGCCTTGATGCGCTCCATCTCGCTGGTGATGACGTCGAGCGCCTTGTCCCAGGAGATGCGCTTGAACTTGCTCACGCCGCGGTTCTGCGGGTTGCGCTCGCCGTCCGGATCGAAGTCGACGCGCATCATCGGGTAGCGGATGCGGGCCGGGGAGTACACGCGCTTCTTGTAGGCGAGGCTGTACGGGGGGATGAGGGTCTTCATGCTGGGCTCGAAGGTGCTCCCCCGCACCTCCATCTTCCAGGGGTTGAGGTCTTCCTTCTTGTACTTCCAGTCGTAGTGCATGGGACGGATGCGGACGATCTTGCCGTCCTTGACGTCCACCATCGAGGCGTTGGATCCGTTCTCCGGCACGCCGCAGAAGCTGATGTCGCGGATCAGCGTCTTTTCGCCGCTGGCTCCCGTCTTGCTCATGTCCTCCGCCATACTCCTGACCTCCGCTGCTCGCTCGGCTGGGACCACTGCTCTTGGGTCTCGCGCACGATCGACGCACGTTGTCCACGATGCGGACTCTCTCGACCGCATCACGGGAATGCTCCACCCGCCGATGGGCAGTGTCAAGTGTACGGTCCGCCGTGCTTCCGCGGAAGCGTTGCGGGAGGGTGGGAGCTGCTCAGTACTCCCTGAGCGAGTCGAGGCGGACGGCGAGGAAGCGCGCGAGGCCGGCTCCGTCCTCCAGCCCAAACCTGTGCTCGTGGTGCAGCTCCGCGTCGGTGACGAGCGCCATGGCCTCGCCGGGGCCGCAGAGCGGATCGGCGTGGCCGGCGCCGACGCGGAAGAGCTCCACCCGGTGCGGCGCCGTGCGCTTGTAGCCCTCGGCCAGGACGAGGTCGAAGCCGGCGAAGAAACGTCGCGCGATATCGGCCAGCGGCATCTCGCCGTCGAGCTTCGTGATGAAGGCGAGCCGCTCCGGCGACGCGATGGCGTAGGCGTGGGCGCCGGCCTGGCCGTGACGCCAGGAGTCCTTGCCGGGGTGGTCGATCTCGAAGCTGTGCGCGTCGTGCTTGACGGTGCCGACGCGCAGGCCGAGCTTCACGAGCTCGGGGACGACCCTCTCGATCAGGGTGGTCTTGCCCGAGTCGCTCTTGCCGACGATGGCGACGAGAGCCGGCTGGGCGTCCGCGGCCGGCGTGTCGCCGCCTTCTGCCGCCTGGCGGCGCGCTTCCTGGTAGTCGCCCATGGTGTTGATGTTATGAAACAGCGTGTCGTCGGGAAAGCGCACCTCGGCGGCGTCGAGCGACGGGAGGATCTCGACGATGCGGTGACGGCCCGCCTCGAGCAGCGCCGTCATCAGCGGGAGACACGCGGGCCCGTAGACCGCGAACAGCGGCTGGTGATACTCACGGCCGATCGCAGGGAGCGCCAGGTCGTGACCGGGGAAAGCCGCGAGCACGCGCTGGATCGCCCCGGCGTCGGGAAATGTGACGTCGGCGGCCAAGGCGAACACGGCCTGCCGGTAGTGCGCCAGGGCGGAGGCGATACCCGCCAGCGGCGACGCGCCCGGCCAGGCGTCGTACACCACCTCGGCGTCGCCGGCGTCGCCGAGGTCGAGCCGCTGGCCCGCGCCCAGTGAGACAGCCACGGTAGGGAAGAGGCTGCGTAAGAACGCGAGATTGCGCTGCAGCAGCGTGCGTCCTTGGAGGACGAGGAAGCGTTTGTCGACGCCGGCGCGGCGGCCACTGCCGCCGGCAAGGAGCACGCCGATGCTGACCCGATGGTTTTCTGGTGTCGTCACATCGCCGACAGTCTACCCGCCCGTGGCAGGGCGGAGGTCCGCTCAACTCGCCTTGACGTCGAGAGACTCGGGCGGCGGCGCCAGCCGCGCCGTGAGGGCGGGCCAGCGGAGGCGCATGTCGTGCAGAGGTGTGCGCTTGAGGAGCGCGAACGCCGCCCAACCGACGAGGAAACCGATGGCGAGATCGCTGGTCGCCACGGCGACGGCCGCGATAAGCACGGCGCAGACGATGTCGTCGACCTTCGTGAGGTCCGTCAGCAGCAGGCAGTGCTCTGCGCCGACGAAGAGCAGCATGCCCGCGAGCACCGCCCCGGGGACCAACAGGGGCGAGAGCCCGAAGGCGGCGCCTGCCGCCAGAGTGGCGTAGAGGCCGGCGGCGGAGAGCGTCGCGCCGGCCGTCCGGGCTCCCAGCCGGTAGTGGGCGGTCGCGCCCCCGGATCCATGGCAGAGAGCCATGCCGCCGAGCAGCCCCGAGGCGACGTTGACGAGGCCGAGACTCAGGCAGATGCTCGCCGGGGTGACACGGCGCGCGGCCCGTCCGTAGTAGTGATGCAGTACGTCCTCGGTGGCGAAGACCGAGTTGCCGAGTGACAGCGGCAGCTGCGGGAGCACGACGGCAAACAGGGCGATCCAAGCGTCGTGAAAGCCGGGCAGATGTAGCAGGGGGAGCTGGAGGCCGGCAGGGACGGGCGGCAGCTCGATGAGGCCGGCTCCCGCCAAGACAACGCCAACGAGCGCCCCAGCGCCGAGTACGAGCAGGCTGCCGGGCAGCCGGCGACGCTCTCGTCGGGCGAGCAGGAACACTGCGATAGCTAGCGCCGCGATACCGCCGGCTGTGAGCGTCAGGCCACGGACGCCCAGACTGACGTGCAGGCTGGGGAAGGCGCCGGCTGCGCCGGCCATCAGGAGGGCGCTCTTCACGAGCAGTATCCCGATCGCCAACTGGATGCCGCGGACGACGGCCCGCGGGAACAGGCGCCCCAGGTAGCGGGCCAGCGGGGTCAGGGCGAACAGCAGGAAGAGCAGGCCGATCTCGAGGCCGGCGGCGCTCACCACCGAGGCCGACAGGCCGAGGGCGATGATCGCGGCCGCCATGGCCTTCATCGGCTGGACGGGCATAGGGATGCGGAACGCCAGGGCGGTGACGGCGTAGACCACGGCGACGCAGACGAAGACGGTGACGAGGCTCAGGTGGGCGGTCGCCGCGACCCCGCAGGCGAGCGGGATCATGATGCCGATGTCGGCGACGCCGCCGGCGAGCTCGTGACGGTCGAAGCGCAGGGGCAGGAGGCCTGAACGGGGCCGTCGGTCTGAGTGGGTCGCGGCGGTACGACCGCCCACGGCAGAACGCGCGAACAGGCGCATCCCTCACTCCTTTCCAAACACGAGGAGGTCCGCGCGTTTCCGCCGCGGGCCCACGGCAGCGCGCGGCGCGCTGCCCCATGGTCTGTCCATGGTACGGCCCAGCGCCCGTAGCTGGTGCCGTAGGGCGAAGGGCTTGGAGTTGGACTGACCGAAGAGTAACACCGCCGTCAAGAAGGATGCCAGCAGGAGCCGTTGTCGGGAGCGCGCCTCCCGGGCGGCGAGAAGGGCGCGGGCGAGCCTGCCCGTCTGGGCCAACGGCGCCGGCGGAGACTTCGTCTCCGCGCAGCCCGCCTCAGCGCGGCGGACCTCGATCACCTGCGACGCCTTCCGCCGGTAGCCTTCGCACCCCCGAGGTCGCAGCCGCCGAAGTGCCGCTTCACCAGGTCGGCCAGCTTCGTCTCGGCTGGCAGCCGGGCGGCGAGGCGCGGCGGGCGCTTGTCGCCCCCCATGCGCCTCGCCCCCCCGCCGGGGAGCGCTACGCCCACCGCGACCGCTCGCTTGTCCCCTGTGCTCTGCGCCGTCACAGGGCTGGAGACTAGCTCCATATCCCGCGCGGCGCGCGGAGCTCGCGCGCGCAACGACCGTGGCGTCGCCACGCTTGACACTGACCGTGGCGGCGATACCATGCCCGTCATGTGGGCACACGTGTCCGCATAGTGGATTACGCGCCGTGAGACCGCGCGGACGACGCGTCATCGCCGGGGTCGATCGAAGAGCGGAGGTCAGGCAAGCATGGGTGAGGTCGAGAGACTGACGAACTGCACGACGGGCGGGCCCGTTTTCGTGGACGTGCACGACGGCAAGATCGTGCGCATGACGCCCATCGACCTGGACGACGACGACAAGGGCGATTGGGTGATCGAGGCGCGCGGGCGCACGTTCAAGCCGCCGCGCCGCACCACTCTGTCGCCGCACGCGCAGGCCTCGCGCTCGATGGTGTATTCGCCGAAGCGCATTCTCACGCCTCTGAGGCGCGTCGACTGGGACCCCGACGGCGAGAGCACCATCCAGAACCGCGGCGTCTCCGGCTACGAGCCCATCGGCTGGGACGAAGCACTCGACCTCGTGACCGGGGAGATGACGCGCGAGAAGCGCGAGCACGGTCCGGGCTCCATCTTCACGACCTGCAGCTCGCATCACCTGTGGGGCAACATCGGGTATCGCCACAGCGCCTACTACCGCTTTCTGAATCTCATGGGCATGGCCCACTCGGCCCACAACCCCGACAGCTGGGAAGGCTGGCACTGGGGCGCCATGCCGATGTGGGGCAACAGCCACCGGCTCGGCATCCCCGAGCAGTACGACCTGCTGGAGGACGCGCTCAAGCACACCGAGATGGTCGTCTTCTGGTCCGCCGATCCGGAGAGCACGGGCGGCGGCATCTACTCCGCCTTCGAAAGCACGCCGCGGCGCTACTGGATGAAGGAGCTCGGCATCAAGATGGTGTTCGTCGACCCCTACTTCAATCCCACCGCCGAACTCTTCTCCGACAAGTGGTTCGCGCCGCGCCTGGGGACCGACGTGGCGTTCGGTCTCGCCCTCGCCCACACGTGGCTGGCCGAAGGCACCTACGACAAGGAGTACGTCGCCGAGCGCACCACGGGCTTCGATGAGTGGAAGGACTACGTCCTCGGCAAGACCGACAACGTACCCAAGACGCCCGACTGGGCTGAGGGCGAGTGCGGCGTCCCCGCCCGCCAGATCCGCGCCCTGGCCCGCGAGTGGGGCGCGAAGAAGACGATGCTCGCCGCCGGCGGTCTTGGCGGCTGGGGCGGCGCCTGCCGCTCGGCTACCGGCAACGAGTGGGCGCGCACCATGGTCGCCCTCGCCGCCATGCAAGGCTACGGCAAGCCGGGCGTGAACATCTGGGGCACTTCTCAGGGCGCGCCGTCCGACTGCTCGTTCGTGTTCCCCGGCTATGCCGAGGGCGGTATCTCGGGCGACCCCGAGAAGTCGGCGGCGGCGTACCGCTTCCTCTACCGCATGTTCCCGCACGGGTCGGGGCGGAAGCCGACCGTGAACGTGCACGACTCCACCGAGGGTCAAGCGATCCCGCGCCTGCGCATCCCCGAAGCGATGATGCACGAGCCCTTCGAGTGGCGCGGCAAGGGATTCTCGGGTTCGTCGATCCAGAGCCAGATGCAGAAGTACCAGTATCCGGCTCCGGGCTACCCTTTCATCACCATGTATTGGCGCTACGGCGGCTCGTTCTTCGGCACGATGCAGCAGACCAACCGCTACGTGAAGGCGTATCGCGAGGGCAAGGTCCAAGCGGTCGTCAACCAGTCGATCTGGATGGAGGGCGAGGCCAAGTTCGCCGACATCATCCTGCCGGCCTGCACCAACTTCGAGCGCTGGGACATCAGCGAGTTCGGCAACTGCTCGGGCTACATCCCCGACAACCACACGCAGACCAACCACCGCGTCATCGTGTTCCAGAAGAAGTGCATCGAGCCGCTCGGCGAGAGCAAGTCCGACTACGACATCTTCGCCGCCGTGGCCGCGCGCATGGGCATGGGCGACGTGTTCACCGAGGGTGGCATGGACGAGTACGACTGGTGCAAGGCGTATTTCGATGCTACCGACCTCCCCAACAACATCACCTGGGAGGAGTTCGAGAAGAAGGGCTACTACGTCGTGCCGATGCCGGACGACTACAAGTCCACTCCGGCCATGCGCTGGTTCGCGGAAGGCCGCAAGCGCGACACCCCCGACTGGGGCCCGCGGCCTGGCGACACCGTGGGCTTCGAGGGGCTGCAGACGGCCTCCGGCAAGATCGAGTTCGTGAGCTCCGCGATCCAACGCCTGGAGATGGACGTGGTCGATCCCGAACGGCCGGCCCTGGGTCCGCAGTTCATCCCCAGCTGGGAGGGCCACCACACCAGCGAGCTGTATGACAAGTACCCTCTGCAGATGGTGAGCCCGCACCCGCGCTTCAGCTTCCACACCATGGGCGACTCGAAGGAGAGCTGGCTCAACGAGGTCGACGAGCACCGCATCCTGCACGACGACCAGCACTACTACTGGGTCATGCGTCTGAACAGCGTCGACGCTGCCGCCCGAGGCATAGCCGAGGGCGATCTCATCCGCGCCTTCAACGACCGCGGCGCGGTGATCCTCTCGGCGCAGATCACCGAGCGCGTCGCGCCCGGCACCGTCCATTCGTACGAGTCGTGCGCCGACTACCTGCCCCTCGGGGAGCCCGGCGAATCGCCCGACATCGCCGGCTGTGTCAACATCCTGACCAACAAACGGTTCATCACGCCGACCTCGACGGCGATGTCCAACAACTCCTGCCTCATCCAGGTCGAGACATGGGAGGGGGAAGCCCGATGAAGAAGTGGCACCTGATCATCGACGTCGCCCGCTGCCACGACTGCAACGACTGCTTCCTGGCCGACAAGGACGAGTTCGTAGACAACGAGTTCCCGCCGTACTCGGCGGCCCAGCCGTGGCACGGCCATCGCTGGATGAACATCAAGCGCAAGGAGCGCGGTCGGTACCCCATCGTGCAGACCGCCTACCTGCCGATGCCCTGCATGCACTGCGATGAGGCGCCGTGCCTCACCGCCGACGGCGCCGTGTACAGACGCGACGATGGCCTGGTGATCATCGATCCACTCAAGGCCGCCGGCCGCAAGGCGATCGTCACGAGCTGCCCGTACAACGCCATCTACTGGAACGAGGAAAAGCAGCTCGCCCAGAAGTGCACCGGGTGCGCCCACCTCCTCGACGACGGCTGGACGGAGACGCGCTGCTCGCAGGTGTGCCCCACCGACGCCGTCAAGCTGGTGATGGCCGAGGACGCCGAGATGGCGGCGCTGGTCGCGGCCGAGGAGCTCGAGCGCTACCGCGACACCCTTGGGACGAAGCCCCGCGTCTACTACAGGAACCTCTACCGCTGGACCAAGGCCTTCGTGGCCGCCAGCGTGGTCTGCGCCGACAGCGACGAGTGCGCCGAGGGCGCGACGATGACCGTCGAGCTCGCTGGTCAGGGTGTCGGGACGGCCACCAGCGACAACTTCGGCGAGGTTCTCGTCGACAAGCTCGAGCCAGGCAAGGAGTACGGCGTCCGCATCGAGGCCGCCGGGTACACGTCGGCGGCCATGACGGCGAAGCTCGACGCCAGCCTCAACCTCGGCACGGTCATGCTCGACAAAGCCTAGCTGCCGGGCCGCCCGGCGCATCGCGCTGCGGTCACTTGGTCTTCTTCCACAGCGCCGGATCTCGAGAGGGGGCGATGTACCGGGACCGGAGGACGGAGCTAGACTGGTGGAGGCGGCCCAGCGTCGCCACCCACCTGCCCAGGGCGGTCAAGCGGGGAGATTTCGTCAGGAAGGGGTACGACGTGACGCCACCTCTCGCCGCGCCACGGCGCGACAAGGAGTCCTATCGCTGGTTCGCGACAGGACGCGGGCGGGACGGCCGCGAGCTGCAGCCCTCGGCGGCGGACTTCCGCCCCTGCCTCCCTCTGCGGCCCGGCGTTCCAGGGTCCGGACTCCCATCCGCATGACGATCCAGCGCTCGCGCCCCCCAGCCGTCGACTCGTGGCTCGTTGACCTCAGACTGCGGGCCGACGGTGACTGAGGCGCCGCAGGTGGGTCCTGACAAGGGCAGCATGCAGGCCGTCAGCAGGGTGGCGGCGGTGCTGGAGGCGCTCGCCGAGTCCGGGGGCGGCCAGAGTCTCGCCGCCCTGGCCGCACACACGGGCTTGCCCAAGACCACCGTCCATCGCATCTGCGGAGCGCTGGAACAGGTGGGCTATGTGCGCATCGACTCTGCCACAGGCCGCCGCGGCCTGGGGCCGGCCCTCTTGCGCCTGGCGTCGATCGGCCGCCGGGACCTGCGCGCCGTGCTCGAACCGTACCTTGGGCGCCTCTCGAGAGACCTCAACGAGACCGTCGACCTCGCCGTCCTCGACGACTGGAGGGTCCTGTTCATCGCCCAGCACCCTGCTCCACAGCGCGAGCTGATGGCCATCGCCAGGGTGGGCGCCCACTTTCCCGCCTACAATATGGCGAGCGGCAAGGTCCTCCTCGCGCAGCTTCCGCCAGATGAGCTGCGGCGCCGGCTGCCGGCCAGGCTCGAGCCCGCACAGGAAGGCAGGCGGCTCTCGCGGCAGGTGCTACTGCGCGAGCTCGAGAACGTGCGCGCCAGCGGCCTCGGTTACGAACGCGAGGAGCTGCGACCCGGGATCTGCGCGGTGGCCGTGGCGGTCCGCGACGTCGACGGCAGAGGCGCGTCCATCGCAGTGCCGATGCCGGCCGCCCGTTTCCGCGCGAGCGAGAAGGAAGTCGCCGCCGCTTTGCTGCGCCTGAGGGACGAGATCCAGGCCGAGCTGGCGGGCGCCTGAGCGGATCCCCGCGCGACCGTCGAAGCAGCGAGTGACAAGCACGAGGAGTGGTCCCTGAACGTCTTCGACATGTCCCGCCGGCACGCCGAAGCGGTCGGACCCGTCCCATCTCTGGTCTCGCCGGCGACTGCCTTCGTGACCGGCCAGATCCTCTCCGTGGACGGTTGCCTCACGGCCAGGTCCGACGGCACCCTCACCCGGCCCCGGCCACTTTCGGGAATGCTTGACCTGCCTGGGGCCACCTGCAATCATGTTCGCATCATGGATACGGTGTTCCGCATCGCGGGCACATTCGCGGCCGGCGACGGTGCTGCCGACGTGACCTGGCCAGCCTGCACGGCCGTAGCGATCGCGTGTCGCCGGGGCTGCGCGGCTGCACCGCCGGGCCATGTCACTTGAGCTGACATCGCCAGCGGCGACCCCGGCCTTGACGGTTGGATCCGACTTCATGCGAGAGGAGAGCTGCGATGGAACGTGAGATCTGGAGCCTCGAGAAGATGCGCGGCCTGTTCGACCTGACCGGCAAAGTCGCCATCGTCACCGGCGGGTCCGGCGCCTTCGGCCACGCCGCTGCCAAGGGCCTCGCCGCCTTTGGCGCCGACGTCGTCATCACCAGCCGCGGCCTCGAGAACCTCACGGCGGCGGCGGCCGACATCGCCGAGGCCCGCACCAGGGTGCTGGCCATCTCGTGCGACGCCACCGACGCCGCCAGCGTCGAGGCCATGGTCCAGCAGACCGTCGACGAGTTCGGCCGCGTCGACATCCTCGTCACGGGCGCCGGTCAGGCGAACCGCTTCGCCGCCGAGGAGTTCCCGCTCGACGAGTGGCAGAAGGTCATGGATTCGCTCGTCAAGGGCACCTACATCTGCTGCCAGGCCGTCGGCAAGCGGATGATCGCCCAGGGCAGTGGAAAGATCATCACCGTCGGCTCCGTGCGCGGTCAGTTCGGCCACCCCGGTGGCTATTCCGCGTACGGCACCGCAAAGGGCGCCGTCCATCTGCTCACCAAGCAGCTCTCCGCCGAGTGGGCCAAGTACAAGATCAACGTCAACTGTATCGCTCCCTGCATCTTCTGGACCCCGCTCACGCAACAGGTCCTCGACGATCCCGAGCTCTTCAAGATCTTCATGCAGCGCATCCCGTGGGGCCGCGCCGCCGATCCGCAGGATTTCATCGGCGCGACCGTCTATCTGGCGTCGGCGGCCTCCGACTTCGTCACCGGCGACATCCTCATGGTCGACGGCGGCAGTACGGCCGGCTGAGCGCCGCCGTCACGGGGAGCCCGCGTGGACACTGAACGCGCAGAGCGCGTCGCCGTCATCGGCAGCGGCATGATGGGCACCGGCGTCGCCCAGGTCTTCGCGGCCGCCGGGCACGAGGTCGCGCTCCAGGACCTCTATCCGGAGGCCCTTGAGCGGGCGCCCGGGGCGATCCGCAGCAACCTGACGTTCCTCGCCGAGAACGGGCTCTTCGCCGCCGACGGCGTCGAGGCCGCGGTCGGCCGCGTGCGCACGACCACCGACCTCCGCGAGGCTGCGGACGGGGCCGACTTCGTCATCGAGTGCGTCTTCGAGGATCTTGCTCTGAAGCAGGACGTCTTCGCGCAGCTGGACGGCTTCTGCCCGCCCGAGACCATCCTGGCGACCAACACCTCGGTGATGAGCATCGCCGAGATCGGCGCGCGGGCGCGGCACAAGGAGCGGGTCGTCGGCACGCACTTCTGGAACCCGCCGTACCTGATCCCGCTCGTCGAGGTCGTGCGCACCGAGGACGTCGACGACGCCGTCATCGAGCATACGATGGATCTGCTGCGAAAGGTCGGCAAGCACCCCATCGACTGCAAGAAGGACGTGCCCGGCTTCGTCGCCAATCGCCTCCAGCACGCGCTCTGGCGCGAGGCCATCTCTATCGTGGAGCACGGCATCGCGGACGCGGCTACCGTCGACGAGAGCATCCGCTTCGGACCAGGCCTGCGTCTGCCTATCCTGGCGCCGATGGAGAACGCCGACATGGTCGGTCTCGACCTCACGCTGGCGATCCACGACTACATCCTGCCGCACCTGGAGTCCTCCGGCGCGCCGTCTCCGCTCCTGAGGGAGAAGGTCGAGGCCGGCGAGCTGGGCTTCAAGACCGGCAGCGGCTTCCAGAAGTGGAGCGAAGACGAGGCGGATGCCTCGCGCCGGCGGCTGGTGGAGTATCTGGTGCACGTACTGGGCGACCCCGCCCGTGGTCTCTGACGGCGCGCTCGTGCCGGCCGCACGCCTCGAAGGCCACGAGGAGCTCGTGGTGGCCGCTCTTCTGCGCTCACGCGACGACATCCGGCGCGCCCTGAACGGCGACGGAGTCCCACGCTCCCGTCAACGGCGGTGAGTCTTGACACCGCCTTCTCCGCGCGAGTAGCGTATCCACGATACGGCAACTTTGTTCCGCGATACGGATAGCGCGAGCGCGACGACCGATCGACGACCCTCTGGAGGAACTATGGATCAGCAACCAAACGATCCGCGGACCGGCCTCGAGTTCTACGATCTGAGCGCCACCTTCGGCCACAACGCCCCGCTGTGGCCGTACTTCGAGGACGTGAAGATCGAGCGTATGCACTACCACGCCAAGTCGGGCGTGCTCAGCCAGAAGATCACCACCGTGATGCACTGCACGACGCACACCGACGCTCCGGGGCACGTCATCGAAGGCGCCGAGTATACCGACCAGGTGCCGCTGTACAAGTACTTCGGCCCGGCGGTCGTCCTCTCGGTGCCCAAGACCGAGAACTGGGCGCCGATCACGAGGGAAGATCTCGAGAAAGCCACGCCCGAGATCCAGCCCGGCGACCTCGTGATCATCAACTGCGGCTGGCACAAGTACTACGGCGACTCGCAGAAGTACTTCGCCTACTCGCCGGGCCTCGTCCCGAGCGCCGCCGAGTACCTTCTTGAGGTCGGCGCCAAGGGCGTCGGCGTCGACCAGCAGGCGCTCGACCACCCGCTGGCCACCGCCATCGGCAGGCACGGCCCTGGCCCGCTGCTCCCCGGCGTGGTCAAGGAGTACGAGGAGCTCAAGGGGCATCCGATCCAGGACGACTTCCCCGACTGGGAGCCCTGCCATCGCATCATCCTCGGCAACGGCATGGTCGGCTTCGAGAACGTCTGCGGCGCCGACATCGACAAGGTCACCGGCAAGCGCGTCACTATCGCCGCGTTCCCGTGGCGCTGGGAGAAGGGTGACGGCTGCATCGTGCGCATCGTGGCCATCGTCGACCCCATGGGCGAGTTCCGCATCCCGACCGGGAAGGAATGACCATGGAAGTCACGCGCTACGACGAAGCCCCCGCGTACGAGGCTCCCAAGCATCACGAGTGCTTCGGCCTGCGCCTGCAGGGCTTCGAGGTCAGCAAGACGCGCAGTTTCTGGATGGGCCTCTCGCACTTCCTTCCCAAGGGTGGCGCCTTCGAGGACGCGACGCCCGTGGAAAAGGTCTACTTCGTGCTTGAGGGCGAGGTCACCGTCGTCACCCCCGAGGGTGAAGCCACCCTGAAGAAGTGGGACTCCTGCTACCTCGCGCCCAACGAGTCCCGCTCGATCGAGAACCGCACCAACTCACCCGCCTCGATGCTCGTCGCCATCCCCTATCCGGAGCCCCGCAAGGGCTGATGCGGGTCTCCCGGACCTCCGTCCTTCCCCCCACGGCGATGGTGCACACGCACGCGCTAGACGGTCGCGAACGACGCGGGCGGCGGCCTGATCCCTGCTGCCGCCGGCGTCCTCGCGGCCTCGTGAGCGGCCGCGACAGCCGCTACGTCGGGACCGTAGCGTGAGCGCCCTCCCGCCCGAGACGATCGCCGTGGTCGGCGCCGGCCTCATGGGGCACGGCATCGCCCAGGTCTTCGCCTGCGCCGGCCATCCGGTCTCCGTGTATGACCCGGCCGCGGGGGCGGTGGCGACCGTCCACTCGCGTGTGGCCGCGAACCTCGCGCGCCTGGGCCTGCCCGACGAAGCGCTCGGGCGGATCACCGTGTACGACCGTCTGGTGCAAGGGCTGGAGGGCGCCGCGTTCGTCTTTGAGGCGGCGCCCGAGGACGTGGCGCTGAAGGTGCGGCTCGTGGAGGAGATCACCTCCATCGCGCCGGCCGGCGTCATCGTGGCCAGCAACACCTCATCCATGCCGGTGGCCGCGTACACGCCCCGGGCAGTCGACGCCGAGCGCGTGATCGGCACGCACTTCTGGAACCCGCCGTATCTGATCCCCCTCGTCGAGGTGGTGCAAGGCGAGCGCACATCCTCAGTCACAGTGGAGCGCACGATGGACGTCCTCCGCGCGGCCGGCAAGCTGCCCGTGCATGTACGCAAGGACGTGCCCGGTTTCGTCGCGAACCGTCTGCAGCACGCTCTCTGGCGCGAGGCCATGTCGATCGTCCAGCTGGGCATCGCCGACGCCGAGACGGTCGACCTGTGCGTGAAGAACAGCTTCGGATTGCGACTCGCGGTGCTGGGTCCTCTCGAGACCGCCGACCTCGGCGGCCTCGACCTTGCCCTCAGCGTCCACGAGCAGATCCTGCCGTTCATCGACCGCACGCCCGGGCCGCTGCCGATCCTGCGTGACAAGGTGGCCACGGGCGAGCTCGGCATGAAGACCGGACAGGGCTTCCTGCCCTGGACCGAGGAGACGGCTGCAGCCGCTCATGCGCGGCTCGCCGACCACCTGATCGCCGCGCTCGCGGCCAAGAAGGCTCCGCCCGACGCGCCATCCACGACGTAGACGACCTCCGAGGAGGCGCACATGCCGAATCCCATCATCACCGCCGCGCTCACCGGCCCCGTGGCGACGAAGGCCGACAATCCCGGGATGCCGGGCACGGTGGCCGAGATCGCGGCGGACGCCAAAGCCGCCCACGACGCCGGCGCGGCCGTCATCCACATCCACCTGCGTGACGACCAGGGCAACATGACCGTCGACCTCGACGTGGCGCGGCGCACGGTCGAGGCGGTGCGCGCCACCTGCCCCGGCATCGTGCAGCTGTCCACCGGCGGGCTCGCCTTCACCTACGAAGACCGCATGAAGATGGTCGAGGCCAAGCCGGCCATGGCGACGCTCAACCCCTGTACGATGACGTTCGGCGCCGCGGAGTTCCGTAACCCCCCCAAGCAAATGATGGAGCTGGCGGCGCGCATGATCGAGCTCGGGGTCAAGCCCGAGGTGGAGATCTACGACACCGGCCATCTCGAGATGATGCTGTACCTCGTGCACAAAGGACTGCTCGTCCCGCCGCTGCAGGTCTCGTTGGTGATGGGCGTGCGCGGCGGCATGAAGGGCGACCCGACGCTGCTCGCCTACCTGGTGCATGAGCTGCCGGAGGGCACGAGCTGGCAGGTCATTGGCGTCGCCAAGGCCAACCTGCCGATGACCACGATCGGGCTCGCCATGGGCGGCAACGCGCGCACCGGCATGGAAGATACGCTCATCCTGGAGAAGGGCGTGCCGGCTGCGTCTAACGCCGAGCTCGTCGAGCGCCTCGTGAGGATCGCGCGCTCGCTGCAGAAGGAACCGGCGTCGGTGGCCGAGGTCGCTGAGCGGCTCAAGCTGTCCCCAGAGCTCGTGGGCTCAGCCTGAGTCTGAGGCCTCCCCCGAGGAGCGGTGCCCGACGACGAGCGGGCACGAGTCTGGGGAGCGGGGCATGAACGCTTGACAGCGATGCCGGTGGCTATATGATGCCCGTATCGTGGGAGCGAATGTCCGCATGGTGGATGGCGCTGGAGGTGCAGTCTCGCCAGAGTGACAGGATGTGACCGGACGGGGAGCCTTGGCTTCGGCTTGGGCATTCCTTGCGCGCTGCGGCGCGCGTCACGCCGGCAGAAGCAAGGACCCAAGGGGGGTTCTCGTTGGTCTGTGTGGCTCGCTACCGAGTCGTCATGGACCGCGGGACCAAGGCAAGGAGGCGGCATGAGCTCAGACGACCGCAAGTCAAGAGAGGCGTCGGAGGACGCCGGGATCGGTAAGACCCCGGTGACGCGGCGCGATTTCCTCAAGATAGCCGGAGTGGCCGGCGCGGCGCTCGGCGTCGGCGGAGCCGGCAGCGTCATGGCGGCCTGCGGCAGTAGCAGCGGCGGCGGCGCCAGTCCTAGCGGCAGCGCCGGCGCCACGGGCCGCGAGATCAAGATCGGTTTTGTCTCGCCACAAACCGGTCCGCTGGCTACGTTCGGCGCCCTGGACTCGTACTGCGTCGATCGCTGGAAGGAGGCGGTCAAGAACGGCCTTCAATGCGGCGACGGCAAGACACACCCGGTCACGTTCATCGTCAAGGACTCGAACTCCAACTCCGGTACAGCCGCCAGGGTGGCCACCGAACTGATCACCAACAACCAGGTCGACGTCATGATGGTCGCGTCGACCCCCGACACCGTGAACCCGGTGGCCACCATCGCCGAGTCGCTGGGCGTGCCGTGCGTCTCCGACGACTGCCCGTGGCAGCCGTACTTCTTCGGCCGCAAGGCCACGCCGGACAAGCCCTTCCAGTGGACCTACCACTTCTTCTGGGGCCTGGAGGACGTCACCGCCGTCTTCACCGGCATGTGGGACAAGCTGACGACCAACAAGCTCGTCGGCGAGATGTGGCCGAACGACGCCGACGGAAACGGCTGGGCCGACCCCAAGACGGGCCAACCGCCGATGCTCCAGGCGGCCGGCTACAAGTTCATCAGCGGCGGAAAGTTCCAGGACGGCACGCAGGACTTCACGCCGCAGATCACTAAGTTCAAGGCCGCCGGCTGCGACATCCTTAGTGGCGTGTTCATCCCGCCGGACTTCGTCACCTTCTGGAAGCAGTCCTTCCAGCAAGGCTTCAAGCCGGTCGCCGCGACCGTGGGCAAGGCTCTGCTCTTCCCGGACGAGCTGGCGGCGATCGGCCCCATCGGCTACGGCCTCACCACCGAGTGCTGGTGGTCGCCGAGCCACCCGTTCACGTCCTCGCTCACCGGCGAGACCTGCAAGCAGCTGGCGGACGACTGGACGAAGCGCACGGGCAAGCAATGGGCGCAGCCTCTGCTCCACTACGCCGTCTTCGAGGTCGTCGCCGACGCCCTCAAGCGCACGACGAACGTCGACGACAAGCAGTCGATCCTCACGGCCATCACCGACACCGACATCCAGACGATCGCCGGCCACGTCACGTGGAAGGCGGGCGCGCCGCTGAACCCGGTGAAGAACGTCTGCCGCACGGTGCTGGTCGGCGGGCAGTGGGTCAAGGGCACGACGTACCCGTTCGAGTTGGACCTCGTGGACACCTCGCACGCGGCCCAGGCGCCGTTCAACGTCACCATTCCGGAAACCGGCACGCTCACGCCCATCAAATACGCCTGACAGCGAGGTGAGCGAGTCGACGTCGCAGACCCCGACCGCTCGCAGAGCATATGCGTCCTCGGGCTCGACGAGGCCCATGTGATGCGGGACGACGAGCCGTCGTGACTGTCGTCCTCGAGACGGCGGGCCTCAAGAAGTCGTTCGGCGGCGTGCTGGTGATCGACGATCTCAGCGTGCAGTTGGACGAAGGCGAAGCGCTGGGCATCATCGGGCCCAACGGCGCCGGCAAGACGACGCTGTTCAATCTCATGACCGGCGTCCATCGGCCGGACGGCGGCCGGGTCGTGTTCAAAGGGCGCGATATCACCCATCTGCCGAGGCAAGACCGCTGTCGCCAGGGTATCGGGCGCACGTACCAGATCCCGAAGCCCTTCTCGGACATGACCGTGTTCGAGAACGTCCTCGTGTGCGCATCGTACGCCCGCGGCATGAGCGAACGTGCCAGCTACCAGCGCTGCGTGGAGACGCTCGAGCTGACGCGGCTGACCGACAGGGCGAACCAACGCGCGGGCAAGCTCACGCTCCTCAACCGGAAGCGCCTCGAGCTTGCCCGCGCCCTCGCCGGCGACCCCACGGTCCTCCTGCTCGACGAGATCGCCGGCGGACTCACCGAGGCCGAGGTGGAGGAACTGATCGTGACCATCCGCGACCTGCACGCCGAGGGCACCTCGATCATCTGGATCGAACATATCGTGCACGCGCTGCTCGCCACGGTCGACCGCATCTTCGCCATCAACTTCGGCCGCAAGATCGCCGACGGCGAGCCCGAAGACGTGATGCGCAGCGACGACGTGCAGGCCTGCTACATGGGCGGCACGCCGGTATGAGCGTCCTCGAGCTGCGAGATGTGAACGTCTTCTACGGCGACTTCCAGGCGCTCTTCTCTCTATCGCTCACCATCGAGGAGGGGCAGACCTTCGCCGTCATCGGCGCCAACGGCGCCGGCAAGTCGACCATGCTCAAGACGGTCGCCGGCGTCTTGCGACCGCGTTCCGGACACGTGTTGTTCGAGGGGGAAACGGTCGACCACGTGAGCGCCCACGACCGCGTCTCGATGGGCATCTCCTTGGTTCCCGAGGGACGGCGCGTCTTCCCCAGCCTCACCGTCGAGGAGAATCTGCTGATCGGCGCCTACCGCGGCCGCGAGGGCGACTGGGATCTCGAGTCGGTCTACGAGCTCTTTCCGCTGCTCAAACCGCTGTCGAAGCGCCAGTCGGCGAGCCTGTCGGGCGGTGAGCAGCAGGCCCTCGCCATCGGCAGGGCGCTGATGTCCAACCCGCGCCTGGTGCTTCTGGACGAGGTGTCGCTCGGTCTCGCCCCCGTCGTCATCAAGCGTATCTACGAAGCCATGGAGGAGCTGCCGGGGCGGGGCACAACGATCCTCGTCGTCGAGCAGGACGTCCAGCACGTCCTCACCGTCGCCGACCACGTGGCCTGTTTCCTCGAGGGACGGATCTCGCTCCAGGGCACGCCCGGCGAGCTCAGCCCGGACGACATCACGGCAGCCTATTTCGGGATATGACGGTATGAACTGGGTCAACATAGTCCTGCAGGGGATTCTTCTGGGCGGGTTGTACGCCCTCTTCGCGGTCGGCCTCGCCCTCGTCTTCGGCGTCATGCGCATGGTCAACCTGGCGCACGGCGACCTCGGCATCCTGGCCGCCTTCATCGCCCTGGCACTGGTGCAGTCGGCGCATCTCCCACTGCTGTGGGCGAGCCTGCTGACCATCGCCCTGATGTTCGGTATCGGCTACGTGCTGCAACGGGGTCTGCTCAACTTCACGTTGGGCAGCGACGACACGCGGCCGATCGTGGTCACCTTCGGGCTCTCGATCATCATCCAGAACGGACTCTTGCTCGGCTTCTCGGCCGACTCGCGCGGCCTTGACGCGGGCGCCATCGAGAACGCCAGCATCCACATCTCCAACCAGCTTGCCATCGGCTGGTATCCGCTCCTCGTGTTCATCGCCGCTGTCGCGGTCATCGCTGCGCTGCAGCTGTTCCTGAACCGCACGAAGCTGGGGAGAGCATTCCGCGCGACCTCCGATGACCGCGAAGCGGCCGAACTCATGGGCATCGACAACCGGCACATCTACGCGCTCGCCATGGCGGTGGCGCTGGTCACCGTGTCCATCGGTGGTATCGCTCTCGCCATCCGCACCACGTTCGATCCGAGCACAGGGCCCTTCAACCTGATCTTCGCCTTCGAGGCCGTCATCATGGGCGGGATGGGCTCGGTCTGGGGCACGCTGTTGGGCGGCATCGTCCTCGGCGTCGCGCAGGTCCTCGGCGCGCAGGTCTTCGGCGCAGGCTGGGGGATCCTCTGCGGTCACGCGGTGTTCTTGCTGGTCCTGGCCCTGCGGCCGAGCGGCTTCTTCGCCCGGACGGTGACCACGTGAGCGCGAGTCCCGGCCTCGACGCGGGCGACCGCGAAGCCGCGAGCAAGGGCCCTAGCATCCCGGCTTTCCGCGTGGCGCGGTCCAAGCGGATGCACGTGTACGTGCTCATCGCGTCAGTGATCATCGTCGGCGTCCTCGCCTCGGTCCCGCTCTGGTCTCAGCTGAGCACGTCGAGCAACCTGATCACCTTGTTCGAACTCGTCGTGCTCGCCCAGATGTGGAACCTGCTTGGTGGCTTCGCGGGGCTGGTCTCGGTCGGTCAGCAGGCGTACATCGGCATCGGCGCCTACGGGCTGTGGCTCCTCGCCGACGAGTTCCACGTGCATCCCTTCATCGCGCTCGCCGGCGCGGCGACGCTAGCCGCTCTCGTCGCGCTGCCCATCGCGCCGCTGCTCTTTAGGCTGCGCGGCGGCTACTTCGCCATCGGTACCTGGGTGTTCGCCGAGATCATGCGGATCATCGTCTCCAACATCCAGGCCACGGGAGGCGGGTCGGGGACGACGATCATGTCGGTCGCATCTATCCCGTTCAAGACGCGGATCCACGGCACCTACTGGATCGGGCTCGCCGCGGCAGTCGGCTCGATCCTGATCGTCTACTTCCTGCTGCGCTCGAAGATCGGCCTCGGACTGACGGCCATCCGGGACAACGAGCTGGCGGCGCAGAGCTCGGGCGTCAACCTCTTCCGCTCCAAGCTGATCGTGTTCGTGATCGCGGCCTTCGGTTGCGGAGCCATGGGGGCGGTGCTCGGGCTGCAGCTCCTCTTCATCCAGCCGGCGTCGTCGTTCAGCGTCAACTGGACGGCGTTCGCTATCTTCATGGTCGTCATCGGCGGCTTCGGCTCGATCGAAGGCCCGCTCATCGGGGCGTTGATCTTCTTCGTCCTGCAGCAGACCCTCAGCCAGCAGGGCTCGACGTACGTGCTGCTGCTCGGCGCGATCGCCGTCGTCATGGCGACCGTCGCCCCGCGGGGCATCTGGGGCTGGGTGGTCGCTCGCTGGGATCTGCACCTGTTCCCGGTGCGGCGCGGGCTCGTTATGGAATCGCCTCCGGAGAGGGCGGGGCCGGCGGCGCCAAGCGAAGCGGCCGCCGCGTCCGACGCGAGCTGACAGAAGGAGGTCGCTCCGTGAGATGCGGGCGGCACATCCGCACCGCGCCGCCACCGCCGCCCGAGCGTCGCGGCTGGAGCCGCGGTGAACATGGCCCAGCGGCTTCTGCGGAGCCGGCGCCGGGTCGTCACGCAAGCCCACTCCGGAGCCGGGGTGCGTTGATGGAGGCACTGTGATCGAGCCACCAGACGAAGATGCGCAGGCACAGCGAAACGGCGTCCAGGTGCTGGCCAGAGCGGCCACCATCCTCAGGCTGCTCGCCGCGGACTCGTCCGGCGGGCTCACGTTCAGCGAGCTGGTCGCCCGCGCGGGACTGCCACGCACGACGGTGCATAGGATCCGGTACGCGCTGGAGGAGGAGGGCTTCGTCTGTGCGGACGAAGCCACCGGCCGGCTCCACCTGGGGCCGGGTCTCCTCCAGCTGGCGGTGGCGAGTCGGCGCGACCTGCCGACCGTGGTCAGCCCGTACCTCGAGCGCCTGTCCCGTGAACTCAACGAGACCGTCGACCTCGGAGTGCTCGACGGCATGCACGTGCTCTTCATCGCCCAGCATCCCGCACCTCAGCGCTCGCTGATGGTCGTGTCGCGCGTCGGGGCACGCTTCCCTGCGTTCTGCACCGCCAACGGCAAGGTCCTTCTGGCGCAGCTTCCCCCCGACGACCTCAAGAGGCGTCTCCCCAAGAAGCTCGAGACGCCCTCTCATCATAGGCCGGTCTCGCGCGAGGACCTGCTGCGTGAACTCGACGAGGTGCGCCGCACCGGGCTCGGCTACGACCGCGAAGAGCACCACTCCGGCATCTGCGGGGCCGGCGTGGCCATCACCGACATCGACGGCAGCGTGGCCTCGATCTCGGTGCCGATGCCCGCCGCCCGTTTCTACGCCGACGCGGACGCCGTCTCCGCGACACTGCTGCGCGTGCGCGACGAGATCCAGATCGCCCTCCAGGGTGCCTGAGCCCGAGTCACCCCTCGTCCTGGCGGTGGTCGGCAGCCCCCGGTCCCGCGGCAACACTACGATCCTCGTCGACGTGGCGCTCGAGGAGCCGGCCCGTCGCGGGATCCGCGCTGAGAAGATCATGCTGGGCCAACGCCGCATCGCAGGCTGACGCCGACCTGGCTGAGGCACTGCTCCCCAGAGGGCGAGGCAGCCTAGTACCGGCAGGTGCGGATCGTGCGCGCTTCGGTGATGAGAACGCCGCAGGCGAGGTCGTGCGGCTCGCAGGGAAGCTCGTCCACGAGCTGGACCTCGAAGGCCAGCGCCACCCACGGGATGCCCGGACGCGTGCGCGCCAGGTAGGTGTCGTAGAAGCCGCCGCCGTAGCCGCAGCGCCCGCCGGCGGCGTCGAACGCGGCGCCCGGCACGACGACCGCGTCCATACGCTCGGGAGGCACCTCCTCGAGGCCCTCGCGCGGCTCCCGGATGCCCCACGTGCCGCGCACGAGGTCCGCCGCAGGGTCGGCGATGCGATACGCCGCCATGCGCCGCGGCTCGAGCACGCGCGGAAAGCAGACGGTCTTGCCACGCTCGAGGGCCCACGACACGAGGGGCTCCGTGTCGACCTCACTGCGGAACGCGGCGAAGAGCATGATGGTGGCGGCGGCGTCGAGCTCGGGGAGGGCGGCGGCGCGGGCGCAGACCGCGACGCTGAGCCGGGCGCGTTCCGCGCCCGGCAGGGCGTCGCGGGCGGCCAGCGCGCTACGGCGCAGCTCGTGCTTGGTGCCGGGGACCTCCGGTCGCGGCCCCGCGTCGTTGCGTCTGTCGGCCATCGACTCGCCCTTCCTCGCGTGAACAGTCCTGGCAACGCTTCGGCAGAGGTAACGCCCAGAATGTGCCCGGACAGCGTCTCCTTCCTCTATAGTATAGGCGCGTAGCCGCCCGGCGGGCTTCCGGGCTGCGCGCTGAGACGAGGGGAGCCGCCGACCATAGGTCGCGCGGGGGAGAGGATGGGCATGGCGCTTCGCTCCCAGGAAGAGCTTTCTCTGGCGACCGTGTTCGCGCGCACCCTCGGCAACGTGATCGCACTCACGACCGCCGAGGAGAAGCGCGCCTGGCCGACCCCCGCGCAGGTGCTCGAGCACACGCCGGACGACGCCGAGGCGCCCACGGCGCTGCTCCGTCTGCTGCAGTTCTCCGTCCTGCCCGAGATCCTCGGCGCCAGCGCCGGCCCCGCCATCTATCTGGCGAGTAAACGTTTCAGCAGCGAGCTCGGTATCCACTCCATCCAGGGCCTCAAGGACTGGTTCCTGAACATGCGCGTTGGAGACCTCGAAGTGGAGCTCGACGAAGAGAGGGTGCTGGTCAAGCTGGGGCACTGCCTCAGCTGCCAGCGGCTGCCGGCCGGCGGCACTGCTATCTGCGACTTCGAGCGGGGCCTCATCGACGGCGTGCTCGAGGGAATCACCGGCAGGGAGGTCGTCACCAAGGAGACGCTCTGCTGGGGTCTCGGCGACACGGTGTGCCAGTTCGAAGGCTACAGCGGCGAGCAGGCAGGCTATCTCTATCGCGAGAACGGGTTCCACCCCGACGCGCAGCGGCGCCTGCTGACGCAACTCGCGGACCAGTCCGAGGTGGCGCTCGACAATCTGCGTCTCATCAGCGAGCGCCGCGAGCACGAGACGCACGATCCTCTCACTGGGCTCGTGAACTTCCGCCAGCTCCGCGAGCGCGCGTCGTTCGAACTGGCGCGCGCCGAGCGTCACGGCCGCACGGTGGCGTTCGTGATGCTCGACCTCGACGAGTTCCACACCGTCAATGAAGAGGTCGGCCGCGAGGGCGGCGACGAGGTCCTGTGTCACTGGGCCGCGGCTCTCACGGCGCAGCTGCGCAGCTGCGACCTGGTGTGCCGCTACGGCGCCGACGAGTTCCTGCTGGTCCTGTCCGAGACGGCCGAGCAGCAGGCCGATGCGGCCCTGGAGCGCGTGCTCGGCACGATGCAGCAGCTAGCCGTCGAGACCGGAGGCCATGGGTTCGCGCTCACTGCTTCCGCCGGTGTCGCGAGCTTCCCCGCTGACGGCCGGACGGTGGAGGACCTGGTCGCCAAGGCCGCCACCACCATGTACACGGCCCGGGCCGTTGGCCCGGGCCGCATCGCCTTCTTCTCACGCCCGCCGCGGCGCTGAGCGTCGCCACGTGGCGGCTCGCGTCGAGATCCTCGCCGTGGGGTCGCTGCATCGCGACCTCGAGCCCGCGGCGCACCACTTCATCGACCTTCTGCGGTCCCATGCCACGGTGTCCGTGCGTGAGGTCAAGGAGGTGGCCTTGCGCGGCCGCAGCGAGGCCGAGGTGCTGCGCGAAGAGGGCCGGCGCCTGCTTGCGGCGTGGCCGCAGGCGCCCGTCGTCGTCGCGCTCGCCGCGGACGGCCGCGCTCTCGACTCACAGGCGTTCGCCGCATGGCTGCAGAAGGCCTTCGAGCGCGGCGGCGCGGGCTTCGTGATCGGCGGCTCGCTAGGACTCGCGGGCGAGGTGCGGGCGCGCGCCGCGGAGCGGCTCTCCCTCTCGGCGCTCACCCTGCCGCACCAGCTGGCCCGGGTGGTCCTCCTGGAGCAGCTCTTCCGCGCCGGCAAGATCCTGCGCGGCGAGCCGTACCACCACTGAGCGTCCGGCCGCCCCGCGGGCGGCCGGAGGCGCGGCAAGCGCAAGGCCCGACCGGGGCCGCTAGAATGGGCTTCCGCGCCGGCGCGCCCGCGGAAGCCCATTCTAGCGGCCC